>Ga0224508_10000075_pt1 | contig 111556 bp, 93 predicted proteins | sample SF_Jan12_sed_USG_4_FD_170157 | JGI IMG/M metagenome (GOLD analysis project Ga0224508, IMG submission 170157) | Sediment microbial communities from San Francisco Bay, California, United States - SF_Jan12_sed_USGS_21 | ecosystem: Environmental > Aquatic > Marine > Sediment | place: USA... | reverse complement strand
GAGGTCACGGCAGAGCGCGTTGAACTCCTGCAGGTGGCCGACGCGATCTTCATGGACGAACTCCGCGAGTCCGGATTGTACGAGAAGACGGCGCAGGCGTTCGTCGTCCTGCTGCCGGTCAAGTCGGTCGGGGTCATGGGGGACTTCAGGACGTACGAGAATGTCGTTGCGCTTCGAGCCGTCGAGACTTCCGACTTCATGACCGCCGATTGGGCGCGTCTTCCCCCGGAGTTCCTGTCGAAGGTATCGGGGCGGATCGTCAACGAGGTCAACGGGATCAATCGAGTGGTCTACGACATCACCAGCAAGCCACCCGGAACGATCGAATGGGAGTAGGGGAGCGACGTGGCGGATAACGCGCCGGGTTTTGTGCATCTGCACAACCACACGACCTATTCGTTGCTCGACGGCGCGCAGCGGGTTAGCGAGATGTGTCAACGGGCAGCCGATGACGGGCAGCCGGCGATTGCCATTACCGATCATGGCAATCTCTTCGGCGTTCTGGAGTTCGGCAAGAAGGCCGCCAAGGCGGGCATCAAACCGATCATCGGCGTCGAGGCCTACATCGCCCCCGGGTCGTGCACGGACAAGTCGCCGGTCGCCGTGCCCGGTGTCGGCAAGAAGAACTACTACCACCTTCTGCTCCTGGCCGAAAACTACGTCGGCTACAAGAATCTGATCCAACTCTCCAGCAAGGGGTTCCTGGATGGGTTCTACTATCGCCCGCGCATCGACAAGGAACTGCTGGCTCAGCATTCCGAGGGCATCCTCGGGTTATCGGCGTGTCTCGCGGGGGAGGTCGCGACCTTCCTCCGGCACGGCCAGTACGATCAGGCTCGTGATTCCGCAGGGGAGTTTCGCGAGCTGTTCGGCGAGGATCGCTTCTGGTTGGAGATCCAGGATCATGGCATCCCCGAGCAGCAGCTGGTCAACGACGGACTGTTCAAACTCTCCAAAGAGTTGAACATCCCGCTGGCGGCCAGCAACGATACCCACTACCTCCTGCAGGACGACCATACGGCTCACGACGTCCTGGTCTGTATCCAGACGGGAAAGACGGTCCAGGGTAAGGACCGGATGACCTACACGAAGCAGCACTATCTCAAGTCGCGTGCGGAGATGGCAGGCGTGTTTCCGGACCATCCAGCGGCCCTCGAGAACACCCTCGACATCGCCGAACGCTGCCAGTTTGCGTTCGAGAAGCAGCCGCTTCATCTACCGGAGTTCCCGGTGCCCGCGGGCACGAATCTCGATGACTACTTCGAGAAGATCGCAAGGGACGGCCTGGAGCGCAGGCTTCACGAACGTGCGAACAGTCCCGTCTCTCGTGGTTCCGCCATCCTCCCGGAGGCGTATCGTGAACGACTGCAACGAGAGGTCGGGATCATCCGGCAGATGGGGTTTGCGGGTTACTTCCTGATCACCTGGGACTTCATCCGTTATGCCCGCGAGAGCGACATTCCCGTGGGTCCCGGACGTGGGTCGGCGGCCGGCTCTGTGGTCGCCTGGGCGATGCGGATCACCGATATCGATCCGCTCGAGTACAACTTGCTGTTCGAACGATTCCTCAACCCGGAACGGGTCTCGATGCCGGACATCGACATCGATTTCTGTTTCCGAAAGCGCGAGAAGGTGATCGATTACGTCACCGAGAAATACGGTCGACCCAACGTCGCGCAGATCATCACGTTTGGAACGATGGCGGCACGCGCCGTCATCCGCGACGTCGGCCGTGCCCTCGAGGTGCCGTACTCCGAGGTCGACAAGATTGCGAAACTTGTCCCAGCGCAACCCGGTGCGGACATCACGATCGCCAAGGCGATGGACGAAGTCCCTAAACTCAAGCAGCTCTACAACACCGATGCCCAGGTTCGCGAGTTGCTGGACATCGCGCAGCGACTCGAAGGCCTGACGCGTCACGCATCGACCCATGCGGCCGGTGTCGTCATCACCCCGAAACCGATTGTCGAATTCGCACCGCTGTACCGCGGTACCAAGTCCGGCGACGAGGTGACGACCCAGTGGGCCAAGGACGAGGTCGAGGAGATGGGTCTCCTCAAACTCGATTTCCTGGGTCTGAAGACGCTGACGTTGATCGACGATGCCCTGGATTCGATCGAGGCCGCGACCGGGGAGCGGCCGGATCTGGCGACCCTACCTCTGGACGACCCGAAGGTCTACGAACTGTTCACCGCCGCCGGCACCGGTGGCGTGTTTCAGTTCGAATCCGAGGGGATGAAAGGGATCCTTCGACGCCTCAAGCCCGAGCGTTTCGAGGATCTCATCGCACTGAACGCTCTCTACCGACCGGGGCCGATCGGTGGGGGCCTGATCGACGATTTCATTCAGCGTCGACACGGGAAGGTGCAGGTCGAGTATCCGCACCCGTTGCTCGAGGAGATTCTTCGCGAGACCTATGGCGTCATCGTCTACCAGGAACAGGTGATGCAGATCGCATCGGTGATGGCCGGCTACTCGCTGGGCGAGGCCGACATCCTGCGGCGAGCCATGGGCAAGAAGAAGATCGAGGTGATGGAGCAGGAGGAGAAGAAGTTCCGGGCGCAGGCGGAGGCTCGTGATATCGATCCCGAGACAGCCAAGAAGGTCTTCGAGTTGATGGCTTTCTTCGCCGGTTACGGCTTCAACAAGTCGCACTCCGCCGCCTACGCGTTAGTGGCTTACCACACCGCGTGGCTCAAGACGCACCACCCGGTCCACTTCATGGCCGCCGTTCTTACCAACGACAAGGGCAACACCGACAAACTCGTGCGCTACATCAAGGAATGTCGTGACATGAAGATCGAGGTTTCGCCGCCGACGATCAACGCATCGGATCTGGACTTTACGCCGGACGGTGAGCGGATACGCTTCGGCCTATCGGCCATCAAGAACGTCGGCGAGGGGGCGATCCGGTCGGTCCTCGAGGCCCGCAAGGAGAATGGATCCTTCGAGTCGCTCCACGATCTATGTGGCTCGATCGACGCGAAGAGCGTGAACAAGCGTGTGATCGAGGCCCTGATTCAGGCGGGCGCCGTCGATGAGTTCGGTGGGCGCGCCGCGCTGACCGCAGGGGTCGACGCGGCACTGGAATACGGTCAGAAGATGCGCGCGGATCGCGAGTCCGGGCAGGGCAGCCTGTTCGGAGGCGACGGCGCCGAAGATGCGGAGGATGCCAAGCCATTGCTCCCCGACGTTCCGGAGTGGGACGAGAAGACACGGCTCAGTCACGAGAAGGCCTCGCTGGGTTTCTACGTCTCCGGTCATCCCCTCGAGAGTCACGCCGAGCTACTCGGCGACTTCGCATCCCATCGCGTCGGCATGCTGCAACAGCTACCGTCGGGGACGGAGGTCGCGGTCGGCGGTATCGTCGGGGACCTTCGCAGGCGGAAGTCGAAGCGAGGCGATTGGTGGGCCTCATTGACCCTCGACGACATGGACGGGCAGGTGGACGTCCTGGTCTTTCCGAAGGCCTATCAGGCGGCCCAGGAAGAGATCGATGACGAACGCGCCATCATGGTCTTCGGGCGTTATGAGGTCGACGAAGGTCGCGTGCGAGTGATCGCCGACTCGGTCTGTCCGCTCGAGGACCTACGGGAACGGCGGGTCGAGGCCGTGCAGGTCAAGATCCACGCGGCCGACCTCGACGAGACGACGGTCGCGTCGATTCTGAGCATTGTCGAGGAGCATCGGGGGGAAACGCAACTCTATCTCGAGCTGGCCAGGCCCGGGAGTTACCGGCTCGTGGCCCGCGTCGAGAGCCAACTACGTGTCCAACCGTCCAGGGAGTTTTCGGCGGCAATGGAGCGGATTCTGGGGCCGAACACGGTGCGTTACCGCGCGCGACCCCAGGTGTGACATAGTCGGCGCAACTTCCCTCCGAGTGATAGGATGCCGTCTCCGAAAGACCCCAAGAATTCAGGAGTATTTGCCGATATGGGATCGAACAACCGACACCTCTTTACCTCCGAGTCCGTGACCGAGGGCCATCCAGATAAGGTCGCCGATCAGATCTCCGATGCGATCCTGGACGCGATCCTGACGGTCGACCCCCAGTGTCGCGTGGCCTGCGAGACGTTGGTCACGACGGGTCTCTGTCTCATCGCCGGAGAGATCACGACGACCGGTTATGTCGATCTCCCCAATGTCGCCCGTCGCACCATCGCCGAGATCGGTTACACCGATCCGGGCTACGGATTCGATCACGACACCTGTGCGGTTCTATCCACGATCGACGAGCAGAGTCCGGATATCGCCATGGGCGTGGACCCGGGCGGTGCCGGAGATCAGGGTTTGATGTTCGGCTACGCATGTCGTGAGACGAAAGAGCTGATGCCGCTCCCGATCAGCCTCTCGCATAAACTGGTGCGACAGATGGCCGCCGTTCGCAAGAGTGGCGACGTCAAGTTCCTACGTCCCGACGGCAAGTCGCAGGTGACCGTCGAGTATGACGGCCAGCGGCCGGTCCGCATCGACGCGATCCTCCTATCGACCCAGCACGACGAGGGCGTGACCGGTGCACAGATCACCGAGGCGCTTCGCGAGACGGTGATCGGTCCGGTGATGCCGAAGGACCTGGTGGACGATAAGACCCGCATCCTGGTCAACCCGACCGGCAACTTCGTGGTCGGTGGTCCCAAGGGTGACGCCGGCCTCACGGGTCGCAAGATCATCGTCGATACCTACGGCGGGATGGGGCACCACGGCGGCGGAGCGTTCTCCGGCAAGGACTCGACCAAGGTCGACCGTTCTGCGTCCTACATGGGCCGCTACATTGCGAAGAACATCGTCGCCGCCGGCCTCGCCGATCGTATCGAAGTCCAACTGGCCTACGCCATCGGCATCGCCGATCCGGTTTCCGTGATGGTCGACACCTTTGGCACCGGCACCGTCGACGACGCACGACTGTCCGATCTCGTTCGAGAGCACTTCCCGTTGCAGCCCAAGGGGATCATCGATCATCTGCAGCTGCGTCGACCGGTGTTCCGCCAGACTGCCGCCTACGGCCACTTCGGACGGGACGAAGAAGGCTTCACCTGGGAGAAGACCGACGTCGCCGATCGACTCAAGGACGCCGGTTAGCCGCCAGCGGCTTCGGCTGATCGTGGTCGCCGGCGGATTCGCGCTGGCGCTATTGGCCTGGGCCGGCGCGTTCCGTGTCGACGCCGACGAGTTCGTCGTCGTCGAGTCCCGGGTCGGTCTCGGGCTGCGCAAGGTCGAAACCGGCCTGCGTTGGTCGATCCCGCTCCTGACTCGCCGAGACCGCTATCCGTCCCAGGGGGTCGAGCTTCCGCTTCCCCAGGCGGAGGCGCTGCAGCTTCAGGCGCGGGACGGGTCGCGCTACGGATTTCGAGGTTGGATCACGGTCCGCGCACGCCCCGAGTCGTGGCGGGAACTCCACGCTTCGTCCGGGGGCGAGGGGCTTCCGGGAGTACTGCGGGATGCGATCACGGAGTCTGCGGGGGTCTACACCCTGGGAGAGGGGCGCCCGAGCCTGACCGGGAGTCAGGTGCGCGACTTCGAACGGGAGCTCGGCCGCCAACTCCTCGAACGGGGCGTCGATCTTCGGCGGCTCGAACTCGATTCCATCGATCTGCTCCGAAGCGTCGACAACCAGAGCGTGGCTCGCGACGACGTGAAGGTTCTCGTGATCGGCCTGGACGGCGCGGATTGGGCGGTCATCGATCCCCTCATCGAGCAGGGGAGACTTCCCCATCTGCGGGGGCTGGTCGATCGTGGCGTCCGCGCGAAGCTGCTCTCGATCTCGCCGATGCTGTCGCCGGTGATCTGGACCAGCATCGCCACCGGCGTTGAGCCGAGCCGTCACGGCATCCTGGACTTCCTGGTCGACGACCCATCGGGTGGCGCACGTCAGCCGGTCACGTCGGCCCAGCGATTGTCGCCGGCGGTCTGGGAGCTCCTCTCCGCCGCCGATGTCGAGGTCGGCGTGGTGGGCTGGTGGGCGTCGTGGCCCGCAGACCCGGTACGCGGCTACATGGTCTCGGATCGGATCGCCTACCAACTCTTCGATTGGGAGACGGACCTGGACGACGCCGAGGGAAAGACCTGGCCTCCCGAACTGTACGGCCAATTGCGGGACTCGATGGTGACTCCGGAGAGCGTCGGTTGGGACCAGGTGCAGCCCTATCTTGCCGGCGAGCGGAAGGATGCCTCGGCGTACGACGAACAGGAGCGGGAGCTGCTGGACGAGTTCCGAACCCTGCTGGCCTCCGGGGAGACCTACCGCGGGATTCACAGGGTCCTCCATGCCGATCGTCCGGTGCGACTCCAGATGGTCTATTTCGAGGGCACCGATACGGTCGGCCATCTCTTCATGCCTTATCGAAATCCCCCCTTGCCCGGAGTGGACGCGTCTGGAATCGAGAGCTTCGGGGAGATCGTGGATCGGTACTACGAGACCGTCGACGGTTACATCGGCGAACTCCTCGCCGAACGTGACGAGTCCTGGACCGTGATGGTTGTCTCCGATCATGGCTTCGCCAGCGACAGCACCCGGCCCCAGACCACCGATTCCCGGATCGGGCATGGGGCCGCGGCGGACTGGCATCGGCGCTTCGGGATCCTGCTCCTCTCTGGGGCTCACGTCGATCCGGACGCACGGCTGGAGGAGACCAGCATCTACGACGTCGCGCCGACGTTGATGGCACTCTTCGGTCAACCGATTCCCGAATCGTGGCCCGGTCGAGTCCTGGCCGGCGCCCTGGAGGCGGACTTCTTCTCCCGGCATCCGGTGCTCTATCGCGACGACGAGCCGCGGCGACAGGAACCCCGACACCAGGTGGGTCTCGACCCGTCGGCGCAGGATCTTCTCGTGAAGCTGGAGAGCCTCGGCTATATCTCGGCCGGTGGCGGCGATGCCGGAGATTCGTTGACGGCACGGAACAACGCCGGCGTCGCATTCCTCTCCGAGGGGCGCTACGCCGACGCGGAGGAGGAGTTTCGTCAGGGGCTCGTCGTGCAGCCCTCGGCGCCGATGCTGATCTTCAATCTAGGCCTGGCCCAACGGTTCCAGGGGAAGCTGGATCAGGCGCGACAACAGTTCCGGCAGGCGCAGGGCCACGAGACCACTCGCAGGATCGCGGGCCATCAGTTGGCGATCCTGGACCTGGCCGACGGCGATCTCGAGTCCGCAGAGGCCGAGGCCCGTCGGGTCCTGGAGTTCGAGCCGGACGCCGCGGAGGTACGCAACACCCTTGGTTTGATCCTGGAGCAGGCCGGTCGGATCGACGAGGCGTGGGACGCCTACCTCACCGCGTCCAATCTGGATCCCGACGCCGCGTTGGCTCGCAACAATCTCGGCAACATCTCGAAGCGACGGGGGAGTCTGGACGACGCGGAGCGCTGGTACCTGGCGGCCATCGAGGCGGACCCCTACTTCATGGGGGCGTACAACAATCTGGCGTTGGTCTATCAGGCTCGTGGAGCCGTCGATCGAGCCATCGATCTCTACGGACGCGCCCTGGGCAAGGCACCCAACAACGCGACGGTGTTGAACAACCTGGCCTCACTCTATTATCAGGTCGAGGAGCTGGACCGGGCTCGGGAGATGTGGCGTCGGGCCGTCGACGCGGACCCCGCGTATCCGTCTCCGCTGAACAACCTGGCGAGCCTCGCCATTCGGGACGGGGACCCGCTCACCGCCGAGCGATTGCTTCGACGAGCCCTGGAGCTGGAGCCCGGCTATGGCGATGCGCAGATGAACCTGGCGATCGTGCTTCACGGTCGGGGAGACCGGGCCGGGGCGCTGGATGCGATGCGGAAGGCGACCGAGGATCCACGAACCGGCGCCAACGCATGGCTCCAATACGGCGTACTGCAACTTGATGGTGGCACCCCGGAATCCCATGCGGCCGCCGTCGAGATCCTCGTTCAGGCGTCTGGAATCTATCCGGATCGGGTGGAGCTTCTCAATGCCCTCGGTGGCGCGTATCAGAGATCGGGGCAGGGGCCACAGGCCCTCGAGAGTTGGAGGCGATCGCTGGAGCTCCAACCGCAGCAGCCGCAGCTTCGGCAGTTCGTCGAGCGGCTGGAGGCTGCGGAGACGCCGTAACCGGTCAGCTGGGAACGTAGAGCAACATCCACAGGCCGGTCAGGCTGAAGAGAACGTTGGGTGCCCACGCGGCCAGCACCGGCTCAAGAACCCCCGTGCTACCCAGGGATCGAAAGACCGCGAAGACCGCCCAGTAGACCAGCACCAGGATGAACGCGACGCCGATCCCGTAGAGCGACCCGCGTCTGCCCACGCGAAACGCGAAGGGGAGTGCAAGCACGACCATCACGAACGGTGTGAGGGCCAACGAGAGTTTGACGTGGTAGGCCATCCTTAGCTGCGTGGTGTCATAGCCCGACGCGTCCAGCGCCGTGGACTCGGCCTTCAGTTCCTGCCGGCTCATCTGCTCGCTCATCTCCAGTGATGGGATCGCCGAGAGCGCGCCGGACTCGAAGTTATCGGGAGGGTCCAGCGTGACCCGTAGTCCCGGTTCGTGTGCGGTGAAGCGCTCGCCTCCATGCTCGTCGAAGACCCTCAGCCAACCGCCCTCGATCTCCCACTGCTCGCCGTTCCAGCGGGCGCTCTCGGCGAAGCGATGCTCGCGGATCGTCAGGGTCTTTCGATCGAGGCCGAACACCCGCAGGCCCTGGAACTCCTCGGCCCGAGCGTCATAGACCCGGTAGTGGTAGAGCCGTTTTCCCTCGGAGCCGAAGGCCCAGCTGCCATGGGCTCGCAGCTGTCCGATCTTCTGTTGACGCCCGCTGATCTCGGCCTTGATGGCGCCGGCGCGACGGTTGGCCTGAGGACTGATGTAGTCCTGAACCAGGAACGAAGCCAGGCAGGAAAGCAACGTCAGCCCAAGGACCGGCATCGTCGCCCGACGCATGCTGATCCCCACCGACTTCATGGCCGTCAACTCGCCGGTGCGGGCGAGGAGCGTGAAGGTGACGACGGCGGCGCAGAGACTGCCGATGGGGAGGACCAGCGAGAGCCGGCCGGCGAGAAACAGCGGGAAGTACTCGATCATCGGTGCGAAGGAGAGGTTTCTCCGCATCAATCCTTCCGCCAGAGTCTTGAACTCCACCAGTCCGAAGATCAAATAGGCCGACGCCAGGGTGAGGCCCAGGACCTTCAGGTACTGGACGGCGACATACTGATCGGTCCGCCGGACGAAGCGACTGGAGGTCCCACCCAGGTTGGTCAACTCGACGAGCTCGGTCTCGGCACGTCCGACGATCGACTTGGCGGCCTCGGTCCGACGGGCTTCGGCCCGACGCTGCAGGAAGGCGCGGAACTTCCGTGCGAGCCGTCGCAACAGACCGACGTTCTGCCCCCCGGGCCAGCGTAGGCGCCAGAGACCCCAGCTACACCAGATCAGGATCACGCCGTTGGCGATCCAGATCAGGGAGGGATCGATCTGACCCCGCAGGGCCGCATTCCGTAACGATGTGTAGATCGTCCAGTAGATGAGGATCACCATCAGGCTCATGGCAAACCCGGCACCTTTCCCGGATCGGATACGACGGACCCCGAGGGGGACGGCCAACAGCGCGAAGAAGAACGAGGCGAAGGGGAGGGCCAGCCGACTATGAAACTCGACGTTGAAGTCCCGGAACCGTTTTCCCGCTTCCAGGTAGGGGAGTGACGGGGGAGCCGGCGCGATGTCACCGAACTTGGCTCTCACCTCCCGCCAGCGCTCGGAGGCCTCCCGGGCGCCGCTCCACAGCTCTCTCGTGTCGTAGTTGGCGATGGCCTTCTCGGTGGGCTGTTCGTAGATCTTCTGCACCACGGAGGGTTCGATCTTCTCCCGAAGGGACGCGAAGGCCCGGATCCGCCGGATCGACTCGGGCTGCCGGTCGTCATAGAGCTGCCCCACGCCGTCGAACAGATCGAGGATCAGTCCGCCGCTGCCGTCAGGTGAGGGGTAGACATCGCCCCCACGGGCGAGGAGCAGTTGGTGTCTTTGGGTATTGGGCTCGGTGGAGATCACCAACACGTCCTGCAGCCGACCTTCCCCGTCGGTCTTGATCTCATCCACGAACAGGACGAAATTGGGGATCCGGGTGAAGAAGACCCTCGGCGTGAGATTGGACGCCAGGTTGGAGCTCCGCAGGGTCATCCGTTGCAGCTCTCGGACCTTGAAGCTGGAGGCCGGATAGAGCTCGGCCAGGACGTAGGCACCTGCGAGGCTGGCCAGCAACCCGAAGATCGCCAGCGGAAACATGAGCGCCCCCGGGCCGCGACCGGCGCCCTGGAGGGCGATGTACTCGTGATCGCTGGAGAGCCGACCGACGGCGATCAAGCCGCCTAGAAGCGTCGCCATCGGGATACAGAGCGCCAGGACCTTGGGGATCCCCAGCGCGACCATCTTGAGGGCCACCAGGAAACCGAAGTCCAACCGGAGGGCCTGCTCGGCAACCTGGAAGAAATGATTGGTCAGCAGCAGGAACAGATAAACCATCAGCGCCAGGAGCGTCGGGGTCCAGAGCTCCATCAAGACGTAGCGACTAACTCGGCCGGGATAGGGGCGCATCAGAGGGGCAGTCTAGGCAGTGTGGGAGATCGAGGCAAGACCGTCCCTACGTCCGATAATGCATATTATGTCAACTAGACTGTGGAAAAGTTCCCAGGATCCTGTGGATAACGACTCTGAGCGACTCTAGTGGTCCTGGGGCCCGGCGGCTGCCTTGTCGCCTCTCTGTCGGCCTGTCGACGCCGGCTGGACCAATGCGTCGGGTTCGTTGGACAGCTGCTCCAGAAGCCCCTGAAGCGCTGCGATCATCTCGTCCCTCTGAACCTCGGGCTTCTTGAAGGTCAGCGTGAACTGAAAGTCACGACCCTCGGGTTTGTAACGATAGGTGAAGTTCCGTGGCCGTCGAGCCGAGCTCTCTTCACGCTTGTACTGTCTGGCGTCCTCTCGAGTGAGACCCTCGCCGGCGATCTTGTCGATCAGTCGGTGCATCTCCTCGGCGGTCTCCATCCGTACGATCTGCAGCAGCATCGACTTGCTCGTAATGTCGGCCTGCCGACATCGGTCTTGAATCTCCTCCGGCAGCCGATTGAGGCTGAGGATCTCCGTCACGACCGTCCGGGACTTGCCCAGCTTGCGGGCGATCTCTTCGTGGGTGTAACGGAACTGCTCGCATAGCCGTTGGATGGCGGCGGCCTCCTCAAACGCGGTCAGGTCTCGTCGTTGAAGATTCTCGATCAGCGAAATCTCGAGCATGCCCCGGCTGTCTACGTCGACCTCGATACAGGGCACCCGCTGGAGCCCCGACAGCTTGGCCGCCTGGTAGCGTCGCTCGCCGGCGATGATCTGGTATTTGCCCTCGTGCTGGCGGACAAGGATCGGTTCCAGGATGCCCTTCTCTTTGACCGACGCTACCATCTCCGAAAGGTCGCCGAACTCTTTTCGCGGCTGATGGGGGTTCGGTTCGACCCGGCGGATGTCGATCATCCGTCCGATGGACTCGCTTCTTTGAGAGGTGATCTCCTCGACGAAGTGGCTGTCATGCCGCATGCGTCGAGCTTCCGGAAGGCCAGTCATCTTAGACACGTTTAATAACCTCCTCCGACAGGCTGTAGTACTCCACAGCGCCGGACGACTGGGGGGCGAAGCTGAAGATGCTTTGCTTGTATGCGGGGCTCTCCTCGAGACGCACGCTCTTGGAGATGGTGGTCGCGAAGACCTTCTCGCCGAAGACATCCTGGATCTGACTGCGGACGTCTTTGGCCAGGTTGGTCCGCTTGTCGTGGAGGGTGATGACGACCCCCAGAAACTTCAGCTCCGGATTGGGGCGTGCTCGAATCTTCTCGAAGGTGTCCAGGAGGTCGTCGGTCCCCTCCAGCGCGTAATACGAAGACTGAATCGGAACCAGGAGATGGGTCCCGGCGACCATGGCGTTGACGGTCAGGATGCCCAGGGTCGGTGGGGTGTCGATGACGATGTAGTCATAGAGATCCCGGACCGATGCCAGCTTGTCCTTGAGGCGGAAGTGGCTGTCGAACTCCCCCACCAATTTCGCCTCGGCCTTGGCCAGTGAGATGTTGGAGCCCAACACATCCAGGGCGTCATACTCCGAAACCTGGACGATGTTCTCCACGGTCACCGCGGGATCCACCAAGAGGTCGTAGACCGTCTGCTCCATCTTGTGAGGATCGATGAAGGAGATCGTCGCATTGCCCTGAGGATCCAGATCGACGATCAGCGTCTTCTTTCCCTTTTGGGCCATCGCCGCGGCGAGGTTGATGGACGTCGTGGTCTTGCCGACGCCGCCTTTCTGGTTAGCGACGATGATCGTCATGCAGGCCATGTTGCCTCCGTCTTCGGGGTCGATGAGGTCAATGTGTGGATAGCTGGCGACACCACAGGATATTGGGGTAGGACGGACCCTCACCGCAGTATCTCGCAGGGAAACCGCAGCGGCGTCGAGTCTAACGACGGGAGGGACGAGTGTCAATAACGGAGGAAGCTGTAGAGGCGAAAGTAAGGCGCAGGCGCGATCGGAATCGAACGGGGCGAGACTACATCTCGTACTTGCCCAACTCCTCCGGGTCGACGGTCTCCAGCCAGCGGCGAAGCCGCTCGGTCTCCTGGGCGCTGGTGCTGTCGTCGGTCGTGGACTTGTCTAGGACCGTCTCCTCGACCTGGATGACCGCGTTCGCGCGCAGGGCCAGGGCCATCGCATCCGAGGGGCGGGCGTCGACAAGCAGCGACCCCTCACCGTTCCGGTTGCGGATGTGGATGGTCGCGTAGAAGGTGTTTTCCTTCAGGTCGGTGATGACCACCCGCTCGATCTCCGCATCCAGGCCGTCGATCACGTTCTTCAGGAGATCGTGGGTCATCGGTCGCGGGGAAACGATGTTCTCCATCTGGATCGCGATGGCGTTGGCCTCGAAAATCCCGACCCAGATTGGCAGGACCGTGTTCCCGTCCTCGCTCCGGAGAACGATGATGGGCATGTTGGAGACCGGGTCAATCATCAGACCCTTGATTTTCATCTCGATCGACATCGTTTTGTTTCCTCTGAGGGGCCCGTGCACCCGATAACTAGACTATAGCGAGGGCGGTTCGCCCCGGTCAAGCGCCGCCAGGCGCTGCGACCCCATAAAGTGAAAACGCCGTGGCTCGTTGGATCTCCACCGGGCGGATCGATCCTTCCTGTCCGGCACCGGTGAAGTTCACCACACGATGCTGTTCCGTGCGACCCGTCCAGCGATCCGAGAATCGTCGGCTACGACCCTCGATGAGGACGGGCTGGGTCGTGCCGACCCAATCCTGGTTCCGTTGCTCCTGAATCTGGTTCTGCATCGATTGAAGTCGATGCAACCGTTCCATCTTTTCGCCCAGTGGGACCGGGTCGCCGAACTCCAGGGCACGGGTTCCCGGCCGCTCCGAATAGGTGAATGAGTAGACCGTGTCGAAGGGAACCGTCTGCATCAGCGAGAGGGTCTCCTGGAACTGCGCCTCGGTCTCACCGGGGAAGCCCACGATGATGTCGGTACCGAATCGCATGTCGGGGATCCGTCGACGGATGGCCGCGATCTTCTCGAGATAGGTCTCGCGGTCATAGCCGCGTTTCATCTGCTTCAGGACATCGCTGCTACCGGACTGCACGGGAAGATGCAGGTAGCGACAGAGGGACGGTCGAGCTTCCCCCATCGCGTCCATCAGACGATCCGTCATCTGCGCCGGGTGCGAGGTGGTGAATCGAATACGGTGGATGCCCGTTCTGCGGGCCGTCGCGATCAGGAGTTCCGCTAGCGTGTTCCCTTCCGCGTCCCGATAGGCGTTGACCGTCTGACCGAGAAATTCGATCTCGTGGACGCCCTGGTCGGCGAGCATCGAGACCTCCGCGATCACCTCGCTCATCGGTCGGCAGATCTCGCGGCCGCGGGTCGTGGGGACGATGCAGTAAGTACAGCGATGGTTACAACCCTCGATCACCGTGACATAGGCTTTCGAGCGAGTCAGCCCCTCCCGTCGGATGGCGTCGTAGGGAAACTGTATCGAGTCTTTTCGGTACTCGGTATCGACGACGCGTGGTTTCAGGGTCGCCTTGCCGTGGTCGGCCAGGACTCGATCCAACGTCGACGTGGCCCGCGGTCCCAGGACGAAGTCGACGTACGGCGCACGGCCGAAGATCTTCTCGCCCTCCTGCTGGGCCACACAACCGCAGACCCCCAGCAACAGGTTGGGGTTGCCGTCCTTGAGTTGCTTGAGTCGACCCAGTTCGGAGAAGACCTTCTCGGCGGCCTTCTCCCGGATCGAGCAGGTGTTCAGCAGGATGACGTCGGCATCCTCGGCCGAGCCGGCCCGCACATAGCCGTTCCGCTCGAGAGCGCCGGCCAGCTTCTCCGAGTCGTGGAGGTTCATCTGACACCCCCACGTCTCGATGTGGTACCGACCGGAGTCAGCTCTGTGGAGAGTCGTCATGTTCCGTCGCCACTGCGGCGTCCTCATCGTGATTGATGAGATCCTTCAGTTCCTTACCGGGCTTGAAGTACGGAATCCGCTTCTCCGGAACTTCCACCCGATCCCCGGTCTTGGGATTCCGGCCCTGTCGAGAACGACGCCGTCGCACCCGAAAGCTACCGAAGCCACGCAGCTCGATCTTGTCTTCCCGGTGGAGCGCTTCCACGATGGAAGAGAAGACGGTGTTGACGATAATCTCGGCGTGTTTCTTACTGACCCGGGATACCCGGACCACCTCGTCCACAAGGTCCGCCTTCGTCATGCAACCCTCTCAAAGCTCAACGGATCTAGACCGTTCGAATCAGGCGTCACCCTCGGCGGGAGTCTTTGTTTTCTTGTCGTCGTCGTCGCCGTCGTCGCCGTCGTCGCTGGGCGTCTCGTCCGCAGCGTCGTCGGTCGTCTCCGCGGGTGTCTCCGCCGTCTCCCCGCTCTTGGCGAAGAGGGTCGGATCCATCAGGTCACCCAGGGTGGCGCTGCCGTCGCTCGGCTGAGCCTCGAAGTAGGCCTGGACCGATTCCGTCTCGGGCTCGCCGACGGCTGCCTTCACGGAGAGACCGATCTTCTTCTCGACGGGATCCAGCTTGATGACCTTGACCCGTACTTCCTGGCCGACCGAGAAGCTGTCCTCGGGGTTCTCGACACGCTCCGTCGAAAGCTCCGACACGTGGACCAGCCCCTCGACCCCTTCGAAGACTTCGACGAACGCGCCGAATTCTGCGAGCCGGGTGACCTTGCCGCGCAGGATGCTACCGATCCCGTGGTGCTGGAAGAACTCGTCCAGGACGTTGGGCTGGGTCTGCTTGACCCCCAGGGAGAGCCGTTGGTTCTCGGAGTCGATCTTGAGGACGACGGCATCGACGCTGTCGCCCTTGTTGAGGACCTCGCTGGGATGCTTGACGCGTGTGGTCCACGACAGGTCGGAGATATGCACCAGCCCGTCGATGCCATCCTCGACCTCGATGAATGCGCCGAAGTCGGTGATGTTGCGAACCGTGCCGGTGATCCGATCGCCGATGCGGTACTTGGAGCCGATGAGATCCCACGGGTTGGGTTCCGTCTGCTTGAGGCCGAGGGAGAGACGACGTCCCTCCTGATCGATTTCCAGGACGACACACTCGACCCAGTCGCTGATGTTCAGGACCTTCGACGGATGCTTGACCCGCTTGGTCCAGGACATCTCGGAGACATGGATCAGACCCTCGATCCCCTCTTCGACCTCGACGAAAGCGCCGTAGTCCGTGAGGCTGACAACCTTGCCGCGGATTCGGGACCGCGGCGGGTAGTTCATCGGTGCGTTCTCCCAGGGATCTTCCTGGAGCTGCTTGAAGCCAAGCGAGACGCGTTCTTTCTCGCGATCGAATTTAAGGACGATGACGTCCAACTCGTCGCCGATCTGGAACTTCTCCGACGGGTGATTGATACGACCCCAGGAGATGTCGGTGATGTGAAGGAGTCCGTCGATCCCGCCGAGGTCGATGAAGGCACCGTACTCGGTCAGGTTCTTGACGACGCCACGAAGGATCTTGCCCTCTTCGAGATCCTCGAGGGTCTTCTTCTTCTTCGAAGCGTTCTCGACCTCCAGGACCGCCTTGCGGGAGAGGACGATGTTGCCACGTCGTTTGTTGACCTTGATGACCTTCATCGGGTAGGTGTTCCCGATCATGGACTCGAGGTTGCGGACCGGGCGAACGTCGACCAGCGAGCCCGGCAGGAATGCCGGCAAGCCGATGTCGACCTTGAGGCCGCCCTTGATGCGATCGATGACCCGTCCATCGACAGGTTCGTCTTTCTCGTACGCCTTCTCGACGGCATCCCAGACCTTGAGCTTCTCGGCCTTCTCCTTCGAGAGGACCACGTAGCCGTCGTTGTTCTCCGTCTTCTCGAGGAGGACGTCGACCTTGTCTCCGATGTCGACTTTGATGCTGCCATCGACCTGCCGGAACTCGTCGAGATCGATGACCCCTTCCGACTTGTAGCCGACATCGACCACGACTTCTTTCTCAAGGACGCGGAGCACGGTGCCGATCACCACGTCCCCTTCCTTGACCGCCTTGGCGCCTGCCTCGAACTCGGCAAGGACGGCGGCGAAGTCGTCGATCTCCTCGACGTGGATGCCGTGGGCACCCTCGGGGTTTTCGGGCTCGGCCGCAGGGGCCTCGGCCGCTTCGACGATCTCGGTGGGTTTCAATTCAGAATCGTTCGGTGTTTCCATGACGCTTACTTCAGCCTCCACGTGGACCATGACCCGCAGACACGGGCTCTGGATCCCGTCCCCATCGGTTTCTTCTGGGGTGCTGGACACGACGATGGCGCCAGCGAACCGTCACTCTAGAGAAGGGCGGCGAGACTGTCAAGAAGCTCCGCGCTGTCAGTCAATTACGGCGATGCGGGGTATCTCTGGGCGGCTTCCCGGAGGGCTGCTTGGACGCCCCCTTGGGGACGACGGATCGGCGCAGTCGGGAGACCTCGGCCGCGGACAGCTCTCTGAAGGCTCCCGTGGGCAAATCCCCCAGACGGACCCCACCCAGAGCGATCCGCGTGAGCCTGGAAATGGGGTGGCCGATGCTGGCCATCATCCGACGCAGCTGTCGGTTTCGACCCTCATGAAGCACGATTTCCAGCCAGCTGTTCCGTTCCTTGCGGAGTAGGCGGACCGCCGCAGGGAGTGTCCGCCGACCGTCCAGGATCATCCCCTTCTGGATCCGATCCAGATCTTGCTGCTGCGGCACGCCGCGTACCTTGATCCGATAGACCTTGGGGACCGACGAGCGGGGGTGCATGAGATCCCGGGCCAGCTCACCGTCGTCGGTCATCAGGATCAAGCCGTCCGAGTGGTAGTCCAGGCGACCCACGGGGTAGACCCGACGTCCGACCCCGCGCATCAGATCCGCGACCGTCCGACGACCCTCGGGATCCGACAGGCTGGTCACGACCTCTCGGGGTTTGTTGAGGATCAGGTAGAGCGGCGTCGATGGCGCCGCTCCGATCCGTCGTCCATCGACCTTCACCGCGTCGGTGTCCAGGTCGACCTGTCGTCCGAGGTCTTGCACGACCTCGCCGTTGACGGTGACTCGACCCTCGTCGATCAGCCGATCGGCGCCGCGGCGGGAACTCAGCCCGGCATGGGCCAGCGCCTTATTCAATCGTTGTTTCAACGTCGACCGAATCAGTGAGATGTCGGTTGGCCGGGCTCTTCCTCAGGGGCAGGAAGTGCCTCGGCTTCGCCGGATGTGGAGACCTGGAACGGACCGAGAGCCCCTTCGTCGAACACGCCGACGAACTCTTCGAAGTCCGCCAACTCCGGAAGCTCCTTGAGCGAGTCCAGCCCGAAGTGCAGCAGGAACGTCCGGGACGTTCCGTAGAGCAGCGGATTGCCGACGACCTTCTTCTTGCCCAGGACGCGCAACATCTTCTTGTCCAGCAGGCTCTTCAGCGCCGCCGACGGATCCTTGCCGCGGATGCTCTGAATCTCCGGCGCCGTGACGGGTTGTCGGTAGGCGACGATGGCGAGGGTCTCGAGGGCGGCGGGGGTCAGGCGGGCACGGTTCCGTTGGCGGAAGAAGGTACGCACCCATTCGCCGACGGAGGACTCCGTGGCCAGCTGGTAGCCGCCGGCAATCTTCTCCACACGTAACCCGAGACCGGCGATCTTCAAGGCCTTCGAGAGCTCGTCGAGGGCGGTCTCGACATCCCGTTTCTCGTCGGCTCCGAGAGCGTCCGTCAGCTCGCCGAGGGAGACCGGCTCCCCGGATGCAAACAGGACGGCACCGATGGTCGCGGGCCACTGATCCTTGGCCGGGTGTTTGGTCTCACTCACGAGTCGTCTCCCAGGTCGGTGTCCGTGGTCTCCGAGAACTCCGTCTGCGCACGATCGCGAGGATCCACCGCAACGATGCGGATCTCCCCGGAGATCGATCGTTGGAACGCGGCGGCCAACTGTAACCGGAGCATTTCGAGGAGCGCAAGGAACGCTGCGATGCGGTCGAGTCGGGTCGGAAGATCGGCGATCAGTTCCAGCAGATTGATCGATGAACGTCGCTCCAAGAGATCGGTGAGCCACTGGATCTTGTCGGCCACGGAAACCGTGTCGCGGCGAAGCTGTAGGCGGGCCTCGTCTCCGAGGCGACCCAGGAGCGAGCGAAACGCGGTGAGCAGATCGAACATCTCGACCGACAGCATCTCCTCGTCGGCGAATTCCTCGGCGACACGGTCTCGGGTCCAGATCAACTGACGTCGGCTATCCATCGCCTGGAGTGTCTCGGCGGCTTGCTTGAAGCGCTGGTACTCGAGGAGCTGTTGGGCCAGTTCGGCGCGGGGATCCTCGGCGCCCTCCTCCCCTTCCGCCTCGGGGTCGGGAGGCAGCAGCATCCGCGACTTGATGTGCATCAGCGTCGCCGCCATCACGAGGTACTCGCCGGCAACTTCGAGATTGAAGTCCCGCATCATCTCCAGATGGGCGTTGTACTGCTCTGTGATCTCTACGACCGGCAGGTCGACGATCTCGACCTCGTTGATTCGCACGAGATGAAGTAGCAAGTCGAGGGGACCGTCGAACGAGCCCACGTGGACACGATGGCCGTGATAGGCAGAGGCCTTCGTGTTCTCGCCGGTCGTGGGTTCGACGTCGCTCATCGGTGCACCTTCATCGCCTTGCGGACCGACACCATGGTACTACCCGCCACCCGTCGAGCGGTCTCGGCGCCTGCGGCGAGGATCTCATCGACTTGTTCGGGGTGGTCGGCCAGCTCCCGCCGACGCTCTCCAATGGGGCCGACCCGTTCGAGGATCCGATCCCGCAGCCGACCCTTGCAGTCGACACAGCCGATCTCGGCGCTCCGACAGCCGGCATCGGCCCACGCCAGGGTCTCGTCACTGGAGAACACCTTGTGGGTATCGAAGACCGGGCAGACATCGGGGTTCCCCGGCAAATGACGATGGGTCCGTTGGGGGTCGGTCAGCATCCCGGCCAACTTCTTGCCGATCTGCTTTGGCGTATCGCCGAGGAAGATCGCGTTCCCGTAGGACTTCGACATCTTCCGCCCGTCGGTCCCCGGCAGTCGAGGCGAGCGGGTCAACTTCGGTTGGGGTTCGGGGAAGGTCTTCTTGTAAAGATGGTTGAAGCGTCGGGCGATCTCACGGGTCAGTTCCAGATGGGGCACCTGGTCCTCGCCCACGGGGACCTGGTTCGCTCGATAGATCAGGATGTCCGCCGCCTGAAGGAGTGGGTAACCGAGAAAGCCGTAGGTGTTCAGTTCTCGTTCCCGCAGGGCCTCCTGTTGTTCCTTGTACGTCGGGACGCGCTCGAGCCACGAGATCGGCACGATCATCGACAACAGCAGATGGAGTTCGGCATGTTCGGGGACGTCGGATTGCACGAAGATCTGGCAGCGTTCCGGGTCCAGGCCGGCGGCTAACCAGTCCAGAGCGATCTCTCGTGTGTTCTGTCGGATCTGGGACGGGTCGGCGTAGTCCGTCGTCAACGCGTGCCAATCGACGATCGCGAAGAAACAGTCGTGGTCGTCCTGCATCTCGACCCAGTTATCCAGCGCACCGACCAGATGGCCGAGATGCAACGGTCCGGTGGGACGCATTCCGGAGAGAACCCGGGGTCGACGTTTCTGGGACATGGGCGTTAAGGACTCTCGGCAGGTGTAGACCGGCCAGACTCTATCACGCGCCCGACAACCGGATCAACGCGCGTCGGGGCTGCCGAGGGCCTTGGTGATGGTCTTTTCGAGCTTCGCAGGAGACACCCTGCAGAGCCACAGACGGGTGCGTCGCCCGACCTCGCGCACCATCTCCTCCCGGCTCACCTCCCGCGCATCTTCCGTGATGATCGGTCGGTGGGAGGTGACGATGCGTCGCCGTTCGTAACGGAGCATCGTCTCGGTCGCGTCATCGAACAGGTTCAAGCCGATGTCGAGTTCTTGACGCGCCCCCATTCGCCTCTCGTCGACCGGAGGTGCGGTCGGATCGAAACGCTCGGCGATGGAGTAGTCGTAGCTGACCTCGTCATCGAAGTAGCCGAGCACGATCTGAAGCCGCAGTTGGCCGTCCTCGATCGGCTCGTCGTCTCGTTCCCGGATGGATTCGAAACAGCCACCCTTGGCGAGTTCCGTCCGTACCCAGTGAACCGCGTCGGAACGAAACCGCTCGTTCCCCGAGCCGTCGGCGTAGACGACCTCGTAGACCAGAGTGCGTGGACTCGTTCCGCCCGCGAACGATGTCGTGCATACGAACATCAAGATCGCGAAACGAATCCAGCGGGAGACCATCAGGTGCGGAACACGAGTTGCACCATGCCGACGGCAAGGCTGTCGCCGTCGGCAATCGGATGCGGGTGTCCGGGCTCGAGTTTCTCGCCCTTGACGAAGGTCCCGTTCAGCGCTCCGACCTCCTCGACCAACGCGTAGCCGTCGTCGGTTCGGACAACACGCGCGTGTCGTCGGGACACGCTTCGTTTGAGATCGCACTCCGTCAGGTCGACGTCGGGTGTCAATTCCGTGACCGGATCGAATCGACCGATCAGGGTCTCGTCCTGCTTGAGCGCGAACGCGATCGTCTCGTCTTCGGTGACGAGACGGATGCCGGTCGTGACGCTCACCGCCGGCGACGATGCCGGCGTTGCGGCGATCTGGACGGCCGCCGCGGTTCCTGCGACCCGCAGCTCATCCAGTTGGCGCTCGGACTCTCGCAGTCGGATCGAGAGCTTGCGGAGAAGACGGACGGCGATCTCGATGTTCCCCTTGATCATCTTGTCGAAAGTGGAACTGCTGATCTCGATCAGGTCGGCGGGCTCGACGGCCTCGGCCACCGAATTTCTTGGCAGACCCTCGAGGATGGACATCTCGCCAAAAAAGTCACCCTTCTCCATCTCGCCGAGGACGCGCCGATCGCCTTTCGACTCTCGGAATAGCTGGACCCGTCCGGTCTGGACGATGTACATCGTCGCGCCGATATCGCCCTCGTCGTAGATCCGTTGTCCCGGCTCAAAGCGGACGACGAAATTCTGGAACGGGTTCTTACCCACGGATGGAAACCTCGGAAAGGAAGGCCCAGACTCTCCTAGAAATCATAGGAACGAGGGGCTGCGAAGTCAATTGACGGCATTTACGACCCAGGACGCCGCTCAATCAGCGCTTTCTGAGCGATGTAGCGGACCATCTGTTCCGGATCGGTCTCGGCGATCTCTCGGAGAATATCGTCGATCACCGAGCCGTCGAAGACGCTGAGCGCCTCCGTCGCCGCGGCGCGGACGTCGATGGCGGGATCTCGACGGGCGGTCGAGACCAGTTCATTTCGCACGCTGGCTCCGTCCTCCAGGTTTTGCGCCCCGGTCCTCTTGACGATCAGACGGATGATCTCGGCCGTGCGGCGCCGGATGTCGGCCTCCGGATGCTCCAGTAAGGGACGGACCACGTCCAGGTGATCGGCCCGCACGCGGGAGAACTTGATGGACTGCGCCAGCGACGTCTCGATCAGCAGCGGCGAATCCTCCTCGAACAACCGCCACATCTCATCCCAGCGGCGACCGTCGTCGTCGAGGTCCTGGATCGCGGCGAGAACCTGAAGCGGCTGCACCACCGCGTCGGCGCCCTCCAGCGGAAGCTCCCTGGCGCCCGCAACGCCACGTACCACGCGATACGAATGTTTTCGCGACTTGTGCTCCGGCGAAGGACTGAGCAACAGGAGGAACGAGTCTCCCTCAAGCAGTCGGAGCCCGCGAGGGTTCACGGTGCGGGATCGGTTTCGATTGGTGTGCTTGACGTCGATGCTGAGCATCGCGCCGACCTTCACGTCGCCGCGGATTCGATGGGTGATCTCGATCTCGACGAACTTTCCGTTCTCGCCCAGACTCGTCGCACCAACGACGATCGGGGCCACCGCCATCCACTCGTAGTGATCCAGGGGGGCTTGCCGCGCCTCCACACCGAGGGCGGTCTGGAGGAGTGCGAGGACCACGACAATCATCATTAATCCAGCTTGCCCGATCCCCCGCCGCGATGCCAGTGGGAATCCGGGATCAGCCCTGAGGGTCCTCAACAGGATCCAGTCGTAGGGAGAGACTCAACTTGAATCGTCGCGTCTCGCCATCGGGACCCTTCATCTCCACGGGAACCACGATGGCTCTCTCGTCACCCGGCTGGAGCCGCGCGATATCGAGATCAGGATCCTGAAAGAGATCGTTGTCGGTTGCCAGTTCGGTCAACTCAACCGCCGTTGCAGGGGCCGGCATGGGCACGGGTACGCCGTCCGGCGTCTCGAGTGCATCGAAGCTGTCATCGAGGCTCAGGTCATCGACCGATGCCGACTCGGCGGGCATCTCGGGCTCGACCATCGGGATGGCGTCCGTGTCGATGGATTCGACTTCCAGTTGCGGGGTCGCAAGCGGAATCTCTTCGACCTCCTCCGGCGCCTCCGTCTCGGACGTGGGCTCCTCGAGCGCGATGCCGCTGGCGTCGATCTCGAATCCCGGTGTCGCCTGCTGGACCGCCGGTGTGGCGGCCACAGGCTCCCCGGCAGCCACCGCTTGAGGCTGGCTCTCTTCGACCTCGTCCATCAGTCCATCGATCTCGGATTCGTCAAACTCGGGCGAGCCGTTCTCTGGATCCGCGACGACGGCTGCGGGGGGCACCGGCGTGACGGGCATCGCGGCCATCGGCGTGGCCACGTCGGCTTCGGCAGCCATCCCCGGCATTTCCGTCGGCACGGCCAGCGGAATGCTGTCGGTACTGGACGTCGGTGAGGGTGCCGATGGCGTGGTGGACACCGACGGAATCGATCCGGCCGCCGGTGCGGCCGGCACCGCGTCCTTCTTTCCTGTGGTGCGCGGATCGTATTTCTTGGTCAGATGAAGAAGGACCAGTTTCGTGATCGCCTTCAACGTGTCCTGGACGCCGATCCCTGTCGTCGCGACGGTCTCGTAGAACGGGGCGTTGAACTTGTTGACCCCGGTGTTCATCTCTTCGATGCTTGCAAGACCGGGAAGGTCGCGCTTGTTGAACTGAATCACGTGGGGCATTTCGGCCAAGATCATGCCGTGGCCCTTGAGGTTCTCTTCGAGGTTCTTGAAGGACTCCGCGTTGGCGGCCAGCATCTGTTGCTGAGAGTCCGCCACGAAGACGATCCCATCCGCTCCCTTCAGGACCAGTTTCCGAGTCTCGTTGTAGAAGACCTGACCGGGAACGGTGTAGAGCTGGACGCGGGTCTTCATCCCACGGATCTGCCCCAGATCGATGGGAAGGAAATCGAAGAACAGGGTCCGGTCCGTCTTGGTCGCCAGGGACAGCATCTTGCCCTTGACGGTTTCCGGCAGGTTCCCGTGGATGAACTGGAGATTGGTGGTCTTGCCGCACAGTCCTGGACCGTAATAGACGATCTTGGCGGTAAGTTCCTTCGTCGAGTAGTTGAAAAGCACCATGCGTGCGGTCCCCTGTTTGCCCGAAAAACCAGCCTTCTCGGTCGGCTGCCCCTCGCGGAACATATAGTCAGGATTTTGGAGCGTCAAGCGACTACTCGGTGGGTGTCTCCCGCCGTCGCTTATAGTCGATTCTCAAAGGAACGCCCGAAAATCCGAAGGTTTCGCGAAGTCCGTTCTCTAACTGCCTCTGGGTGGAGAAATGAATCTTCCGTGGATCATTACAGAAGATACGGAATCTAGGTGGGCGGATGCCGGTCTGAGTCGCGTAATAGAACCGGGCGCCAAGGGACCCCGATCGTCCGCCAAAATGGGGTCCTGCCGCAACTTGGAGCCAGCGGTTCAACTTAACCGTCGTGACCTCCTTTCCGCCGGTCTGGTGCAACCGGTCTGCCATTTCCAGAAGACGAAAGACCCGTTGTCCGCTGAGCGCGCTGATGAAGCAGCTCGGTGCCCCCTTTAAGAATTTCAGTCGCGTCTCGAGCGTGTCTTCCCAGGTCTTGACCGCCTGCTCACGCTCCGAAATAAGATCCCACTTGTTCACCGCCAGGATCACCGGCCGGAACGCATCCCGAACGTACCCCGCGATATGGGCATCCTGCGAACCGAACCCCGCGTCGGCATCCAGGACCAGGATCGTCACATCGCAACGCTCGATGTTGTTCTGCGCGCGACCGACGGAATGACGCTCGATCCCTCGTTCGACACGCCCCCGCCGTCGCATGCCGGCGGTGTCAACCAGCAGGTAGCGACGGTCCCCCACCGTGAGTAGGGTGTCGATGGCGTCGCGGGTCGTGCCGGGGATCTCACTGACTACCACCCGTTGCTCCCCCACCAATCGGTTCAGGAGCGAGGACTTGCCGACGTTTGGCCGACCGACGATCGCGAGTCGTAACGGTCTGTCTTCCGCTTCGTCGTCGGACGGGTCGTCTTCCGGCTTCTGCGGGAGCTGTCGAAGCTCGTCCAGAACGTGATCCAGCAGCGCCGAGATCCCCTCGCCGTGTTCGGCGGAGATGGAGATCGGATCGCCGAGGCCCAGTTCATGAAACTCCAGCAGGTTGGCGTCCCGCTTGGCCGACTCGGTCTTGTTGGCCACGAGGAGCAGCGGCACCTGAATCCGACGCAGCCGAGAAGCGATCTCCTGATCGACGGCGTTGATCCCGCATCGCGCATCCACCAGGAACAGGACGACATCCGCCTCATCGATGGCGACGCGGGCCTGATGCCCGATCTCCGCAGCGAAGCCCTCCTCCGAGCCGGGGGTCATGCCGCCGGTGTCCACCACGCGGAAGCGGACGTCGCCCTCCTCGACCTCGCGATACTGACGATCGCGAGTGACACCGGGTTGGTCCGTCACGATCGCCTCGCGACCCCGCACCAACCGGTTAAACAGGGTGCTCTTGCCCACATTGGGCGCACCGACGATGGCTACGAGGGGTAACGACACGTGGCGAAGCTACCACGATCATCGGTCCTAGGCCAGACCCTCTGCCGATCTAAGTCCCGTCATTCCTTGGGTTTAGCCCTCGGGAGACGCTTGACAGGGTCCCGGGCCGTGCCTAAACTGGACGACGTTTAGCAGCGTTTGTGGAGACGGGCTCGATGATCAAAGCGGATATCATCAACGAAGTGGCCGAAGGTGCCAAGATCACCAAGGTCAAGGCGGTCGAAGCCGTCGAGGCGGTCTTCGACGCGATGAAGTCCGCGATGAAACGGGGCGAGCGCATCGAACTCCGCGGGTTCGGCGTCTTCCAGGTCAAGCCACGCAAGAAGGGTATCGGCCGCAACCCGCGAACGGGGCGCGAGGTCCGTATCCCACCCGGTAAGACGATCCGCTTCAAGCCCGGCAAGAACCTCAGGGACCTGGGCTAATCGGTCGCTCCGTGCCTGCGGCGGCGCCCCGTCGGGGCTGGCTGCATCTTGGGCTATTCCTGGCGACGTTTGCGTCCCTGACCATCGCCGGTGGCACGTTCTGGAATCCTGATCCGGTCTCCCCCCTCAGCGGAACCTCGATCGTCCACAACGGGCTCCTGTTCGCCATCCTCACCGCCCTGATCATCGGCGGGCACGAGATGGGACATTACATTGCCTGTCGGCTCCACGGTCTCCATGCCTCGCTGCCCTACTTCATTCCCAGCATCCCACCCCTTGGCACGTTCGGAGCGGTGATCCGAATACGCAGTCGGATCCCCCACCGCAACGCACTGTTCGATGTCGCCATCGCAGGACCGATCACGGGGTTCGTGATCGCCGTTCCGGTTCTTGCGGTGGGCTATCTGGTGGCCGAGCCCGCCCCCCCGTCGCTTCTATCCGACGATCTGGGGATCACGATGGGTGCGTCGGTCTACGGCATGGGGGTGCAGTGGTTGCTTGGGATCGATAACACGATCCTGGCCAACCCATGGATCGGCGCCGGCTGGATCGGCATGTTGGTCACCGCGTTGAACCTGTTCCCCGTCGGGCAACTGGACGGCGGTCATCTGGCCTACGCCATCTCTCGTCGCTTCCATCGGGTCGTTAGCTACGGGTCCATCGTCGGTCTGTTCCTGTTCATCATGCTTCAGATCTTCTGGTGGAAACTGATGCCCGGTTACGTCGTCTGGCTGGTGCTGCTCCTGGTGTTCCGCGATCGCCATCCCCCGCTGATCCGGGAGCGAGACCCGCTCTCGCCCGGTCGTCGGAGACTGGCCTGGCTTGGCGTCGTCATCTTCGTGTTGGCGTTCATCCCGACACCCCTGGTGGTGACCCTCGCCGAGTTTCGTGGCGAGACCGAGACGGTAGCGGAGAGTGCCCTCGAGGTCGGTCCGTCGAACCTGAGCGCCGACGAGCGCTGCGCGGTCCAGGAACGCCGGATGGGGATGGCCGAACCGGTTGTTGCGCCCGCAGGAGACGGCGATCTCCGTAGGCTTCAGGGCGCTCAGCCAACGGTCGCCGCTGGAGTGGCGGCTTCCGTGATGGCCCGCGATCAGGAGCTGGACGTTCTTTACGTTCCCCCGATCCAGGAGCGTCTCCTCGGTGGGTAGTCCGAAGTCTCCCGGGATCAGCATGCCGCCGCATTTGCCCGCGAGATGAAGTCCCAGGGATCCTTCGTTGTGATCGACGTCGACGATCCCACCGTGCAGGCCACGCCAGCGCATCGTTCCAAGCTGAGCAACGCTCCCGTCCCGCATCAGACGTAACGCCCCGCCACGCTCCTGGAGATAGATGGCGGCCTCTCGAAGTGCGGGAGACCGATGCCAGCCCGGTGGCAGCCAGAGCTGGCCGACTACGAACCGTTGGTACAGATACGGTAGCCCTGCGGCATGATCGATGTCCGCGTGACTGATGGCGATCGCATCGAGATGACGGATCCCCCGTTGGCGGAACCACGGGAGGACGACCCTGGCGCTGGCACCGGCGGAAAAGCGACCCGACGGAACCCCGCCCGGCGCGTCGACCAGCAGATGTCTTCCCGAGAGGTCGGAGACGACCACCGCTTGCCCCTGACCGACATCCAGCACGTGGACGGTGGTTCCGTCGGAGCTCCATGGAATCGGGCCCAGATGAAGAAGGGCCAGACTCGCAAGCACTCCCACCCTCACCGAACCGGCGTGGCGTGGTGCTCCCAACGCCCACAGCAGGAGCAACGCGAGAGCAACGAGCAGCAGCATCCGTGGCGGCGTCGAGACCTCGACAGCCCCGTAAGGCAACGAGGCCATGAATCGCGCCAGCGTCACGAGTGCGTGGGCGATGGCACCGGCCACCTCGCCTGAGACCGCCCCGACAGCGGTCGGAAGGAGCGATAGGTATCCGGTCAGCGTCGCCAGCATCGCCAGCGGGACCGCCAGGAGATTGGTGACGATCGACGACGGAGGCAGACGCGCAAAGTGGAGCGCCGCCAGGGGCGCGGTCGAGAGATAGGAGAGCAGGCTGACCGAGAGCGGCAGGCGGAGGATGTCGGGGCCGGGAAGGACGGCGGAGACACGCTGGACGCCCGCGACGATCGCCCCCGTCGCGATGAACGTGAACTGGAAACCCAGGTTCGTCAGCACCCATGGATCCCACACGACGAACAGCCAGGCCCAGACCGCCAGGGTGTTGAGTGCGTCGCCCCGGCGCCCGATCGAGACCAGGGTGGTGTGACAGACGCATCCCACCGCCGCTCGCTGGACCGATGGGGAGCCGCCGACGAGCGTCATGAAACCAACGACCGTCGTCGCCACGATCGTCCATCGCAGCCAGCGCGGGAGTCGTGGGCGGACGACGAATAACATCAACGCTCCCGCCACCCAGCCCACGTGGAGGCCGCTGATCGCCAACAGGTGTCCGACCCCCGCGCGCCTGAGAGACTCGACCGCCTGCCGTCCTTCGGGGCCTCCCCTCTCGCGCTGTCCCAGCAACAGCGCCGCCAGCAGTTCCCGCGCCACCGGATCCTCGCCATACCGCGACTCCAGGCGTTGACCCAACGACCGCTGGGCCTGGGTGAGCCATCGTCCCGGGCGTGGCTTCCCGACGGCCGTGCGGGTGGTCAGTCCGGCGTTCTTCAGGTAGGCCCTGGCGTCTGCGTTCCGCGGGCGCGATCGCGTGCGGACGGTCAGCCAGGCGGAGACACGATCGCCGGGAAGGTATCGCTCGAGATCCGCACGATAGATCGATCGCGCGCCGGACAGGTGAACCTGCAAGATCGCTTGGGTCCTTTGATCCCGGAGACCGAACGTCAGCGAGCCGTCCGCGTAGGCCTGAACACGCCCGACGATCGTTCCGTGGAAGACGCCGCTCCCGCCGGCATCGGCCGCGTCCATCACGTGTTGCGCGCGCTGCTGCCAACGAGCCGTGTCGCGTGAGGCGTGCCAGCCTCCCGCCGTCAACGCCAGGAGACAGGCGATCAGATACGGGCGAGGCCGCGGACAACAGAACGCGACCAGAAGCGACAGGAGCCCCGTCACGATGAGCCAGTCCGGCCAACTGCCGCGGTAGAGGATCAGGCCGCTCCCGCTCAGCCATGCCAGCGTGGGCAGGACCAGGGGGCGACGTCGCGGTTTCATGGCACCGCCAGCCTAGTCGACGCGGGGTCGATCCCGGGCGCTGGAACCCGAGTGGGAGGTTGCGGATCCTAGACGTCGGCGACGGACTTCCTCTGGCCCGGTCGTACGTTCAACAGCTCACGGAAGAAGCGCAAGAGCCCCGCACCGAAGTCCTCGACCACCGTGTACCAGACCGGCAACGCGACCAGGGTCATCAGGCTCGACGAGACAAGCCCCCCGATCATGGCGACGGCCATCGACTGAACGAAGACACCGGCGACGGTGAACTGGGACAGGGCCAGCGGGATCAATCCGGTGACCGTCGTGATCGCCGTCATCAGGATCGGGCGAAGACGATCCCCGCAACCTTCGACCAGGGCATCGGTTCGGGAACGTCCTTCGCGTCGCAGCGAGTTGACGTGATCCACCATGACAATCCCGTTGTTCACGACGATACCGATCAACAGGATGATGCCGATGAACGCCACGACCTCCAGGGTGTAGCCCAGCAACCAGAGGGTCCAGAAGGCGCCGAAGAACGCCAGGGGAAGGGTGATCAGGATGGCCGACGCCTGGGAGAACGATTCGAACAACGCGGTCATCAACAGCAACACGACGAACAACGAGATCGAGACGCCGCGGACCATGATTCCCAGGGCTTCATCGTCATCATGCATCCGTTGGCTCCAGCCCCAGCTGTAGCCCTGTGGAAGCGAGAGGCTGGCCATCCGTTCGTCCACACGGGCACGTCCCTCTTCGGTCGTGACCGCTTCTTCGTCGAACTGCACGGTTACCCATTGGCTTGTCTCGCGGTCCTCGCGATTGAGATGGGCGGGGGTTCGAGCGAGATCGACGGTGGCGATGTTATGAAGATCGACGGCCTTGCCTTCCCGGGTCGGAATCGGCAGATCCTCGATGGCGGAAAGTCCCGGTCGCGCATCCTCCGGGAGCCCCAGGAGGATCTCCACCTCTCCATCGGGATGTTGCATCCGACGGAGTCGCTGACCGCGGAAGTTGAAGCCCACCGCGCCTGCGGCGACGTCGGGGTCGACGCCGAGCTGCCGGGCCCGCTCGACATCCAGACGGACACGCACCTCTTGCTGGCCGTTCAGCGTGGGTCCATAGACCTCATGGACATCGTCCAACTCGCGTAGCGCGTTCTCGACATCCAACGCAACGGTCTCCAGATACTCCGGGTCCTCTCCGCGGACGACCACGGAGACCGCCGATTTGCGACGTGGCCCCCCATGGCGACCACGACGCTCGCCGATCTCAAGATCGATGCCCGCCATCGTCGGGATCAGAGCCTCCAGTCCATCGCGAAGCGCCGTGTAGGTCTCTTCGCTCAGCTGATCCGGCGGTAGGTAGACGCGGGTGACGGCCGAGTTGGGCTCGGAGTACCACGAGTAGATGTTCTCGTAGCCCAGTTGCTCCTTGTTCTGCTCCAGGAGTGTCTCGACCTCATCGACGCGGATCTCCAACTCCTCCTTGGTGTAGGCGTCGTGGATCCGGTAGTTGATCGAGATCTCTTTCTTCTGCTCCACGGGCTCGCCGCTCTTCTCGATCAGCGCAATGGGAATCCCGGCGGACGCGCCAATCAGAAACATCAGTCCCAGGAGGAGGAGACGTCGTCCGTTCCCCGCCAGCGACCAGCCCAACAATTGGCGATAGCGCGGAACGAGCCGACGCATGACGAAGCCGGGCTTCGGTTGCGATCGTGGCGAGATGCGGGCCGCGGCAAGCGGGATGAAGGTCAGCGAGATCAGGAGCGAGCAGGCCACCGAGAGGCAGATGGTCAGAGCGACCTGTCCGATGTAGATCGTCATCTGCCCGGCTTCGGTCACAAAAAGCCAGGACCAGACGATGATCGTCGTGCTGGTGGCGGCGAACACCGCCAACGACACCTGACGGGCGCCCCGGCGGGCCGCCTCCACTGCGGGGATCCCCTTCCCCTGGAGCCGGTAGATGTTCTCGATGACGACGACGGCGTTATCGACCAGCATCCCGACGCCCAGCATCAACCCCAGCATCGAGAGAACGTTCAGTTCCGCCCCCAACAGCAGCATCACGCCGCAGGTCACGAGGAGCGAGAACGGGATCGACACGCCGACGATGGCGGTGGTCGAGAATCGCTTGAGGAATCCGAACAACACCAGGATCGCCAGGCAACCACCGAAGATGCCCGCGTTCCGCAGCCCGTTCAGCGAGTTCATGATCTCTTCGCCCTGATCCTGCCAGACGAGGACCTCGATCCCCTGCAGCTCCGGATCCTGGCGGATCTCGTCGAGTCGCGCATGAAGACGGGCGACCGTCTCGACGGTGTTGGCGGACGACTCCTTCATCACGTCGAAGCCGACGGCGAAGTTGGTATTCAGATGACGGCCGTAGTTCAAGACGGGCTCGCGTAACGAGACGGTGGCCACATCACGAAGGCGCAGGCCCTCGGTCCTGAGTGGCAGGTTGCGGATGGTGGCGACGTCCTCGAAGCGGGCCTCACTGCGGACGTCGTAACGAACGCTGGCCCCGCGGATGGCTCCGAGGTCGAGATCGAGGTTGGCGTCGTTGATTGTCGAGATCAACTCACCGACACGGATCTGATGCCGCTCGAGGGAGGCCAGATCAAGATCGATTCGGACCTGCTGCGCCTCGACGCCATAGAGACTGATCGAGGCCACACCGCGGACACGCTCGAGCGGACGACGGATCCGCCGGTCGAGGAGGGCCCAGGACTCGGAGAGGTCGCGATTGGCGGAGATCCGGCCACCGAGGATCTCGGAGTCGGGTCCTCCGGTGTCCCCCTCGATGCGGATGTGCCCCGTACCCTCGGGGAGTTGCGGTCGCACACGCTCGACCGCCTCACGAACCTCCATCCGCTTCAGATCGACGTTGATGCCCCAGTCGAAGGAGGCCTCGATGCGCACGTCGCCGCGACCGGCGTTGGCCCAGATCCGACGGACGTCGGGGATGGTCGCAATCTCCGCCTCGATGGGGCGGATGACGTCGTTTAACGCCTCCAGAGGATGACTACCCTCGAAAGGGATGGTGACATCGATCTCGGGCTCCAGAACCACCGGCATGAACGCCAGCGGCAGCCGGGTAACCGCGACGGAACCGAGGACCGTGATGCAGATCAGGAGCATCCCGATGGCGACGGGACGATCGATGGGTAGATCCGAGAGTCGCATCATCCCTCTCCCTGCGGCGCCGCTCTGAGGTCCGCGGCGACGGGTTCTGTCTTCGAGGCGTCGGGGGACATGGACCGGTAGAGACACGGAATCACGATCAGCGTCAGCACGGTGGCGACGGAAAGCCCGCCGATGACCGTGAGCGCAAGCGGACGACGGAGTTCGTCGCCGGCTCCCAGCCCGAGCGCCATGGGCAGCAAGGCCAGGACGGTCGTGGTTGTCGTCATGATAATTGGGCGAAAACGCTCGGCGCCTGCCTCGACGATCGCCGTGTCCATCGGTTCGCCTTCCTGGCGACGCCGACGGATGGCATCGACCAACACGATGGCGTTATTGACGACGATCCCCGCCAGCATGACCGCGCCGATGAGTGCCAGGACGCTGATCGGTGTGCCGGTGATACCGAGTGCGGCCACGACACCGACGATGCCCAGTGGTACGGACAGGAGAATCACAAGCGGATAGCGGAACGATTCGAACTGGACCGCCATGACGACGTAGACCATGAAGATTGCCAGCAACAGGGCCATCCGCAGGCTGTCGAACGAGACCTTCAGGTCCTCGTCCTGCCCACCCATCTCCGCCACCACCGTATGGGGTAGCGGAACCTCCGCGACGGCATCGCGAACACTTTGCAGGACGGCGCCGACGTCCGCCTGCCGGACCTGCGCGGTCACCTCGGTGACACGGGTCCCCCGATAGCGATGGATCGCGGCGGGACCGCGATCGAACTGGACGTCTGCCACCGCGGCTACGGGCACCGTCGTTCCGTTCTCCAGCCGGATCCGAAGATCCTCCACCGCCGAGGCTCGATCACGGGCGTTCTCGACCGCGCGGAGACGGATGTCGATCCGGTCCTCCCGCTCACGAAACGGGCCGATCACCTCGCCACGGATCTGCTGCTGAAGGGTGCGACCGAGATCGGAGACACGAATGCCATACGATGCCGCCCGTTCACGGTCGAGGACGACCGTGATCTCCGGGTTCCCCGGTTGCGAACTGGTGCGAATGTCCTCGACACCGTCGAGGCGGGACAACGCGGCAGCGACCTGCTCGGATCCCCGATCCAACTCCTCGAGGTCGTCCCCGAACAGTTGGACCGCGATGGCGGGACGCATCGATAGGACCGACGGGCGGATCAACTCCGCCTCGACATCGGGGAACCGATCGAGCGCGCGACGGACCGCCTGAATCGATCGAGTCTCATCCTGCGGGTCCCCGCTGGCACCGCGATCCGACAGAACAAAGTTCATCTGAGCGAGATTCTCGCCGACGGTCTGCTGTCCGGATGCCGAAGACGGGAGGCTACCGACGACGGAGAACATCCGTTCCATGTTGGGGTCGTTAACGATCGAGGACTCGATCCTGGCGACGACGGAGTCGCTGGATTCCAGCGTGCTTCCCTCCGGCATTCGCATGCGGAAGGCGAACTCGCCCTGCGAGAGATCCGGTACTAGCTGGGTGCCGAGTCGCGGGACGGCCAGCAGGGCGACGACGAAGAGGGCGAAGGCCAGCGGCAACCAGAGCCAGCGGTAACGCAGCGCCGAGCGCAGGCCGCTGGGATAGACCCGCGTCAGTGCTCCGAGCGCCCAACGAAACGGTGCCGTCGCGATCCGGAAGATCCGATCGAGGATCCAGAACACGCCGAACACGACGGCCACCACCGGCCGGAGGATCGCCAGCAGCAGACGGATCACGGTGACACCGAGAAACAGAAACGGTCGCGCGAGCCTGCGACTGAGGTGCGGACTCGGGGCGGGCCAGCCGGGCCATGCGGGCCACGGCCAACGCCCGCCCTGGCGTCCCTCGACACGAAGGGTCTCCATGAGCGATGCCAGGACTGCATAGAGGGCCGGGATCAGCGTCAGAGACACCACCAGGGATGCCAGCAACGAGAGGCAGACCGTGACCGCCAGGTCATAGAACAGTTGCCCGGCGATGCCCTGTACGAAGACGATGGGAAGAAACACCGAGATGGTCGTCAGGGTGGCTGCGATCACGGCGCCGGTAACCTGTCGCGCACCGTCGATGGCCGACTCCCGGCGGGACTTCCCCTGACCGTGGTGTCGGTCGATGGACTCGAGCACGACGATCGAGTTATCGACCAGCATGCCGACGCCAAGCGCCAGGCCGCCGAGGGACATGATGTTCAGGCTGACACCCGTCTTCAGCATCGGCAGAAACGTCGCCACGACCGATAGCGGGATGGTGATTCCGACAATCAATGTCGAGATGGCATCTCTTAGAAAGAAGTACAGGACAAGAATTGCCAGGAGACCGCCGAACAACGCGGCAGACTTGACCTGCGCAAGCGCATCCCGAACATAGATCGACTGGTCGGTGAGGATTCGCAGTTCGAGCCCTTCGGCCAACTCGGCCTGGATGGAAGCCAGTCGTTCCTGGATTTCGTCCGATACGACGATCGTGTTCGATGAGCCTTCCTTGTGAAGGGAGATCTCGACGATCTCCTCGCCGGAGGCGCGGGTGATCTCCACGCGGTCCTTGTGCCCGCGATGAACGACCGCCACATCCTCGACCCGCACCCGGCCTCCCTCGCCGTCACGGACGATGGTCTTGCGCAGCTGATCGAGATCCTCGAACTCGTTGAGGGTCCGAACGAGGTAGACGGAGCCCCAGTCCTTGAGGACGCCGCCGGGACGATTGACGTTGTCGGCCCGCAAGGCCGTCGCCAGTTCGTCCAGGGTCAGCCCCAGGGCTGCAAGGCGTGCCGTATCGACGTCGACCTGGATCTCCGGTGCAAGTCCTCCGCGGACCTTGGCCGCCGCCACGCCGGGGATCGACTCCAGTCGAGGCTTGAGCCAGCGATCCGCGATCTGGCGGACCTCGTCCAGGGGGCGATCGCCATGGAACGCCAGACGCACAATGGGGTCGAGGGTCGGATCGAACCTCAGGACGCGAGGACGGTCCGCCTCGCGAGGGAGTTCGACAAGATTGACCTTCTCTCGCGCGTCCATCGCGGCAAAATCCATCTCCTCATCCCACTCGAACTCCAGGATCACTTCCGATATCCCGGCGCGTGAAACGGAGCGCAGCGAGCGAAGCCCGGGAATGACGCCGACGGTCTCCTCCAGCGGTCGGCTGACGAACTGCTCCACCGATGTCGGAGCGGCATCGGCGTAGCCGGTCTGCACCGTCAGCGTGGGATAGGAGAGATCTGGAAGCAGTTCCAGCGGGAGCTGGTTGAACGCAAGCGAGCCGAACAGCGTGATCGCGACTGAGATCGTCAGGATCGCGACCGGTCGGCGGACCGAGAACTCAGCTAGCGACACGGTCGCTCTCGTCCGCATCCGAGGCGATAACCTCAACAACCGCCCCATCGCTCAGGGCAGGCGCCCCGACGGAGACGATCACGTCGCCGGCGACGATCGGAGAGCCGTCACCGACGCGTCGCACGCCGACCCAGTCACCTTCCTCGTAGCCGCGGGTGACCTCGATACGTTCCACCGTTGTCTGATCGTCGTTGACACGATAGAGATGCCAGCGACGCCCCTCGGCGACAAGGGCGTTTCGCGGGACAACGATGGCGTCTGCGTGGGTGTCGGTGACGATCTGCAGGCGGATGAAACCGCCCGGCCGCAATCCGGCACGACGATGAACGCTAAGCGTCACCTTGACGGTGCCGGTGTCGGGATCGACGACCGGAGAGATCCGCTCGATCCTGGCCTCGTCGACCGTGTCGCCCTCTCCGGCAAACAGACGAACCTGCTGCCCGGTCTCCAGACGGGAGACCTGTCTCTCGGGCACATTGACGTCGGCGTAGAGCGGATCGAGGTCCGCCAGGTCGTACACGGCTGTCCCGTTCGAGACACTGGCGCCGGGGTCCAGATGACGGAGCACGATCGTCCCCGCGAACGGAGACCGGACACGCGTCCGGGTCAGCGTCAGTTCCAGCAACGACGCGGACTGTCGTGCCTCTTCGGATTCGCGGCGACGGGTGTCGAACTCCTCGTCGCTCATCAATCCCTGGGCGTGCAGCCTCTCGGCACGTTCGAATTCGATCTTCTTCGTCTGGTAGGTGGTATTCGCGCGCTCGTACTCGATCCTCTGCTCGTCATCCTCGAGAAGCGCCAACTCCTGTCCTTCGCGGACACGGTCCCCTTCCTCCACCAGGAGCCGGCGGATGACGCCGGCCGTGCGCGCGACCACCGTCGCGTGACGATCCGCTCGCAGCGTGGCGCTGGTTGTGTAGAGGTTGGATAACGGTCTCTGGAGCGCCGGAATCGCCTCGACGGCGATCCCCTCCACGATCTCCTCGGCGACGGCGCTCGGCGCGGGTGTGGCCGCGCCTGCCGAGGAGTTTCCACCGGCGGAGCCACAACCCGTCCCCCACAGCACCGCCAACAGCGAAACGCAGGCCAGAGTTGCGGCACGGAGTCTTCGCATCGATTCCCCCTCAGCTACCTCGGGACGGTGCTGCCCATTAGCTTGAACGCACGACGGATCCGTAAGGTTTCACTGGAATGCAGAGATTCTAGCGGGCATTGCGCTAGAGGTCGACGTGGCGCAAGATCCCCTCGACCCGTTCCCGCTCCCATTGACGCCTGAACTCCTCGATCGAGAGGCGGGAACGATGGGGCTCGATCCGTTGGGAGGCCTCGGTCTCGATGGCGACGATCGTCTGTTTCGGGAGGGATCCGAGAAGCGTCTCGGCGACACGAGCGCGAAACGATGCCTCGCCCTCCTCGCTCGGCGTCTCCGTCAGCATTCGCTCCACGGTGGCGCGAATCTCTGGGGGGATCGACTCCCCGTCTATCCGTCGTTGCCAACGCGTGCGCCACGAAGGTGCATCCTCGGAGACGACCCGCTCCGTGCTTCGCACGCCGTCGATGGTCGCCGCCCAACCATCCTCGACGGCAGAGGCGATATAGGACAGTCGCCCCGGGGGGCGGGGAACTCCCTTCAGCCGCTTGCGGGCCTCTTCGATCACTTCCAGGATCAACGGGAGGGAGACTCCACGTCGAAACCAGTCCTCTACCAGATCCCAGTCCCGCGGCGAGAGAACGACCGCCCGGCCTTGAAGCTCGACCCACGCGGTCTCGATGGACTGCGCATAGCGTGAAAGATCAGATTCGTCGGTCGTCATACTTGAGATACAGGAAAAGGTGGTCGACACAACGAGAGAGGATCGGGATCTGCTTCTGGTAAAAGGACTCGGACCTGCCGATGGGATCGTCGAGGTCCGGGGCCACGGTCGAGGGCTGACTCCCCTTCTCGAACGCGCGCAGCTTGTGAAGCTCGGCGATGGAGCCCTCGAAGCGTGCCGTGATCTCGTCCACATGGTCGTCCGTCATCACGACCACGAGGTCGCTCGATCGCAACTCTCGCGCCGTCAACCCCGTCGAACGGTGGGCATCCAGGTCGATGCCGATCTCGCGCATCGCACGAACCGACTCCAGTGAGGCCGGTGCGTCGTCGATTCCGAGCAGACCGGCAGAGCCGACGACCACATGACTTAGCCCCGCACCCGGCGCTCGCTGCCTGAAGTACTCGGCCGCCATCGGGCTGCGGCAGATATTCCCACTGCAGACGAATAGAACCTTCACGGGCGATTCTGCTCCCAGACCCGTCGCAGGCCGTCGAGGGTCAGGGTCGGAACGAAATGGTCGACGCCCTCGATCGCGTTGCGGAACAGAACGGCGACGCCGCCGGTCGCGACCACCGGGACCTCGCCCTCGATCTCGGAGCGGATCCGTCGTAGGAGCCCCTCGACGAGCGCAACGTAGCCGAAGAACAATCCCGACCGGACACATTGCTCCGTGTTCTTGCCGATCACCGTTTCCGGCGCGTGGATGTCGACGGGGTGAAGTCGGGCGGCCTTGTTGAACAACGCTTCTGCAGAGAGATTGACGCCGGGAGCGATCACGCCGCCGATGTAGGCGCCACTCGTGCCGACGACATCGAAATTAGTGGTCGTACCGAAATCGACCACGACCACCGGAGCCCCGAACCGCTCGCGGGCAGCGACGGCGTTGACGATCCGATCCGCGCCAACCTCGTGGGGGTTCTCGCAGTGGATCGGTACGCCGGTCTTGACCCCGGGTCCGATGAAGACGGCCTCGTGACCGAAGTACCGTCGGCACATCTCGGTAAGCGGCATGGACAGGTCGGGAACCACCGAGGCGATCACGATGCCGTCTACGCTCTCGAAGTCGATCCCCGCCTCGCGGAACAGGCCTTTCAGCGTGACACCCAACTCATCGGCGGTCGACGCGAGACCCGTCGTGATGCGCCAATCGATGCGGAGCGTCTCCCCGTCGTACAGGCCGAACACCGAGTGGGTATTTCCGACATCCACCGCCAAGAGCACGCTATTCCTCCCGCAACCGGACACTATCGGCCTGGGTGATCACGAGTTCGGCGCCGTCGGCACTCTCGATCCGGAGCGCACCCACGTCGTCGACTCCCAACAGTCTCCCGCTTATCGACTCTCCGCAGTCTAACCGGCCATCGGGAAAGACGTCGACCTCCGACCCCGCGGGCCATATCGATAGACTACTCCAACGAGCACGGATCGCCTCCCAGCCGTCTCCAGCGAGCGCATCGCAGACCTTCGACCAGCGGTTCAAGAACTCGGCGGCAACTTGCTCCCGTGTAGGAGGGGTCCTCTCGCCGAGAAGGATGCGTAACGATACGGCCCTGTCCTGCAGCTCCGCCGGCAGATCGTCAGGATGGTGATCCACGTTGATCCCGACGCCGACGAAGATCTCGGACCGACCGTCCGGTCGACGATGCATCTCGATGAGGATCCCGCCGAGTTTGCGTCCGTCGTAGCTCAAGTCGTTGGGCCACTTGAGGCCGACGGGTATCGCGGTCAGACTGCGACAGGCCTCCGCGGCTGCGACACCGGCGCCGAGGGTCCAGCGAGTCACGAGTCGAGGCCGATCGGCGATCGACTCGGCGACCGAGAGGTAGAGGCCCAGGCCTGCAGCGCCGAACCACGGACGCTGTTGACGTCCGCGTCCAGCAGTCTGTCGATCGGCGATGACGACGCGACACTCCGGTCCCCCGGAGCGGGCACGCTCTTTCAGCCGATCGTTGGTCGACTCCACGGACGGCAGGCATTCGATGGTGTAGCGACCCGAGTCCAGGAGTTCCAGCAACCGCCCGACATCCAGCGATGAGGACGGCTCCTCCAAGATCTATCGTCCCATCGATAAGCGCATCGAGAGATCCGCAGCGCCGGCGGAGTGGGTCAGATACCCGAGACTCATGCAATCGACGCCCGTCTCCGCGACATCCCGCAGTCGACCCGGCATCAGACCTCCGGAGGCCTCGAGGACGATGAGACCGCGCGCGGCCTCCACCGACGCGCGTAACGCGTCGAGCCCCATGTTGTCGAGAAGAGCCCTCCCGGCACCGGAGGCGATCGCCTCTTGAAGCTGGTCGAGGTCACGAACCTCGACGGTGATCCGGTCCTTCGTGACGCCACTCGCCAGGGCGGCCGCGACCCACTCCATGATCGGGCGTCCCGTCGCGAGGTGGGTGTCCTTGATCATGACAGCGTCGTACAGTCCCATTCGGTGATTCGTTCCCCCGCCGATACGGACCGCGTACTTGTCGAGGACACGCCATCCGGGGATCGTCTTTCGGGTGTCCAGGATCTGCACGCCCGTGCCCGCGACCTCGTGGACGGCCTCCGCGGTCGCCGTCGCGACACCGCTCATCCGCATCACGAAGTTCAACGCCGTTCGCTCGCCCTGAAGCATCGGGGCGGCGCTGCCCTTGAGGGTTGCCACGACCGTCTCGTCCCGAACAGGGTCGCCCTCCCGGTGTCTCAGGCAGACCTCCAGCAACGGATCCAATTGCGCAAAGACGGCCACGACCAGTGGGAGCCCCGCCACAACCAGGTCCTGTCGCGCGACGATCTCGGCTTCCGCCTGCAGCGAGGCTAGAATCGCCGGATCGGTCGTCAGGTCCCCCCCGTGGCCGAGGTCCTCGGCCAACGCACGCCGAACGACGTCCTCCACAAGTTCGGGAGGCAGCGTCGGCATCACGACCCCTCGTCGTCGCCCAATGCGGCCAGCATCTCGTCCAGTCGTCCGAGGCGCTCCGCCAATTCCGACTGCAATTCCCGCTCCTTGGCGACGACATCTTCGGGTGCCTTGGCGAGGAACGACCGGTTCGAGAGTTTGCGCTTGCGGGACTCCAGCTCCTTGACCACCTTGCCCTGTTCCTTCCGGAGCCTCGACCGTTCCGCGTCGAGGTCCAGGAGTCCTTCGAGCGGGATGGCGATCTGAACGTCGCCGGCGATCCCCCGGGCCGCGATCGTCGTGCGATCTACGATGTCGGCGATGCGAATCCCCGACGCACGAACGAGTGTTGCCATTCTCTTGCGTTCCTGACGCAAGACCTCCCGGGACGCCGCGTCTCCGGTGTAGAGAACGACCTCGATCGGTTTGCCGGGGGGGATCTGGCTCTCGGCTCGGAGATTTCGAATTCGAGCCACGACGTCGCGCATCAGCTCGATCTCTTTCTCGGCGGTCGTGTCGGCTTGATACGCGTCGGCAGTCGGCCAGGAGGCGACGGCGAGGAGGCCATCGTGATGAGGCAGTCGTTCCCAGAGTTCCTCGGTGACGAACGGAATGAACGGGTGCAGAAGACGCAACGTCGTCGCGGAGACATGCAGTAGGACGCCGCGAGCCGCGGCACGCCGCTGGGGCTCGACGTCGTCGCCGAGATCCGGCTTGAGAAACTCGATGTACCAGTCGCAGAAGTTGCCCCACACGAAGTGGTAGAGAAGGTCGGCGGCGCGATCGAATCGATACTCGGCCAGCGCTGCATCCACGCCTTCGATGGTCTCTCGTAGCCGCGAGAGGATCCAGCGATCCACCCGAGTCAACGAGTCCTGATCGAAGCTGGCGGGTGGATCGTCGCCGAGCCGCATGAGGACGAATCGTGTCGCGTTCCAGAGTTTGTTGACGAACGCCCGATAACCTTCCATTCGCTCGGGAGCCAGCGGGATGTCGTTACCTGGGGCGGCGAGGATGGCCATGGTGAAGCGAACGGCATCCGTTCCGTATTTCTCCTGGACCACCGCCGGCTCGATTGTGTTGCCCTTCGATTTGGACATCTTCTGTCCCTGGGCGTCTCGCACCAACCCATGGATGTAGACATCACCGAAGGGAACGTCGTCCTGGAACTTGAGTCCCATCATGATCATTCTGGCGACCCAGAAGAAGATGATGTCGTGCCCTGTGATCAGGAGTGACGTCGGGTAGTAGTGCTGAAGGTCCGTCGTCTCGTGTGGCCAGCCCAATGTCGAGAACGGCCACAACGCGGACGAGAACCAGGTGTCCAGGACGTCTTCGTCCTGACGAAGGGCTCCCGCGCACTTGTCGCATTGTTTTGGCTCATCGACCGACACGATCGTCGTCTCGCACGCATCGCAGTACCAGGCAGGGATTCGATGCCCCCACCACAGCTGCCGGGAGATGCACCAGTCGTGGATATTCCTCATCCACTCGAAGTAAGTCTTGGACCAAGCGTCGGGAATGAATTTTGTTCGACCGGATTCGACCGCGGAGATTGCGGGACGCGCCAGGTCGTCGATGCGGACAAACCACTGCGTCGAGACGAGCGGTTCGACCATCGTGTGGCAACGCTGGCAGTGACCTACCGCGTGCTCGTGCTCGTCAACGCCTACCAGGAGGCCCTTGGCGTCGAGGTCAGCGACAATCTTCTTCCTGGCTTCTAACCGATCGAGACCGGCATATTCGCCTGCCGCATCGGTCATTCGAGCGTCGGGCCCGATTACCACGCGTTCCTGAAGCCCCAGGCGTCGCCCGGCCGCAAAGTCATTCGGATCATGGGCCGGCGTGATCTTGACCGCTCCGGTTCCGAAGGCCGGATCGACGAACGTATCGGCAAGCACGGGCACATCGCGACCGGTCAGGGGTACTTCGACTCTCTGGCCGACCAGAGCCGCGAATCGCGAATCCTCCGGATGCACCGCGACACCGGTGTCGCCCAGGAGGGTTTCCGGCCGTGTCGTCGCGACGCGAATCTCGCCGTCGCCGCCGTCGGCCGCGGGGTATCGAATGGTGTAGAGACGACCCGCGGTCGCGTGGTGGTCGGTCTCGAGATCCGAGAGGGCGGTACTACAACGGGGACACCAGTTAACGATGTAGCGGTCCCGATAAATCAGGTCCTCGTTGTAGAGTCGAACGAAGACCTCGCGAACCGCCTCCGAGAGTCCCTCGTCCAGGGTGAACCGCTCGCGAGACCAGTCACAGGAGGAACCGAGTCGTCGCAACGCGTCGGTGATTCGATTGCCGTAGGTCTCTTTCCAGTCCCAGACCCGTTTCTGGAAAGCCTCGCGGCCCAGTTCATGCCGCGTGGTGCCTTCCTTTTCCAGTTCGCGCTCGACGACCATCTGGGTCGCGATGCCGGCGTGATCCGTGCCGGGCAGCCAGAGCACGTCACGGCCCCTCATCCGCTGATACCTCACGACGACATCGTGAAGCGTATAGACCAGGACATGACCGATGTGCAGGTTGCCGGTGACGTTCGGCGGCGGGATGACGATGCAGAACGGTGCCTTTCCGCCGGCCGGATCCCCGCGAAAGGCGTCCGCCTTCTCCCAGCGCTTGATCCAGGTCTCCTCGACCGTCTCCGGACGGTATTCCCGATCCAGCTCCCGACTCATCAAGGCCCCCCGGTAGCGTATTGGCTACGCGTCGTCTTCCAATTCCTGGATCCGTCTCCGGATGAGATCCGGCGCAAGCTCGCGAACGGCTTCGCGAGTTGCCTCGTGTACGATCTCGCGCACGCCGTCGGCCGAGAGTCGCTCGATGACCCGATCGACGACCTGCTCGATCCATTCGGGCGTCGGTTCGTCGACGGTGGTCTCGATCGCGTCTGCTGTCGCATCCAGCGAATCGGAGACAGGCTCGGGCTCCGCGACGGCCCGCTCCAGGGCATCCAGGACGGCCGACCGCAAGGCCTCCGCATCGAAAGGTTTGACGAGGGCTCCATCGGCTCCGCATTGCTCGGCGAGGGTCTCGTCGAGGGGCTCGAATGCTCCGGCAAGCAGAAGAACCGGAACCTCGCGTAGCTCCTTCACCTTCCGGCACAGGTCGTAGCCGGCCACGCCGGGCATATTCAGATCGGCGAGGACCAGATCGGCTTCCCCGTGGACCACGCGTTCGAGAAGTGTCTCGCCGTCTTCGAAACTCTCGACGCGAAACTCGGTGTCGACGTAGGTCAGCTCGACGATTCTGCGAATCGTGCTGCTGTCATCTGCCAGAAGAAGTGTTTTTGCCATCGAATTCTCGGTCGATCACCCAAGGTCGCGGGGCTGAACGTTCTGCCGCACCCAGTCGATGATCTCGGTTGTCGTCGCGCCGGGAGTGAAGATCTCCAGGACACCCTTTTCCTTCAGACCGGGGATGTCCTCGTCGGGAACAATGCCTCCACCGAATACCGCGATGTCCGAAACCCCTTGCTCACGAAGGAGTTCGATGACCCGCGGGAACAGATGATTGTGGGCTCCGGAGAGGATGGACAACGAGATGGCGTCCACATCTTCCTGGATCGCCGTCTGCACGACCATCTCCGGGGACTGGTGGAGTCCCGTGTAGATAACTTCGAACCCCGCATCACGCAGCGCACGCGCGATGATCTTCGCGCCGCGGTCGTGTCCATCAAGCCCCACCTTGCCAACCAGCAGGCGCAGCATACGCTCGCTACTCACGATGAATCCCCCGGATCAGATTACGGATGTTTCTCGATAGCGACCAAAGACCGGCACCAGTGCGTCACTCACCTCTTGAACCGTCGCGTAAGCCCGTACGGCGTCGAGCATCCTCGGAAGCAGATTCTCGTCACCCTCCGCGGCCTTGCGGAGTGCGGAGAGCGTCTCGTCGACGCGCTCGTTGTCCCGCTCGCGCTTCAGTTCCTTCAGGCGCGAAACCTGTCGTTCCTCGACCTCCGGGCCGATACGGAGCAGCTCCGGTTTGTAGGTCTCGTCCATGCAGTACTTGTTCACGCCGACGATGGTCTTGGTGCCGACTTCAATCTGTCGCTGGTACTGGTAGGACGCTTCCGCAATCTCTCGTTGCTGGAAACCCGTCTCGATGGCGGCGATGACGCCGCCCATCTCGTCGATTCGACGGATGTAGTCCATCGCATCGGCCTCCATGCGATCCGTCAGCGACTCGACGAAGTACGAGCCGCCGAGAGGATCGACGGCGTGAGTCACTCCCGACTCCTCGGCGATGATCTGTTGGGTGCGGAGGGCGACGGTGACCGCCTCATCGGACGGCAACGCCAGCGCCTCGTCGTAGGAGTCGGTGTGGAGGGACTGCGTTCCGCCGAGGACCGCAGCCAGGGCCTGGATAGTGACCCGCACGATGTTGTTGTGGGGCTGCTGGGCCGTCAACGAACAACCGGCCGTCTGCGTGTGGAACCGACAGAGCAGGGATTTCGGATTCTTCGCGCCGAAGCGTTCCTTCATCTCGCGGGCCCAGATTCGTCGGGCCGCCCGCATCTTGCAGACTTCCTCAAAGAAGTCGTTGTGAGAATTGAAGAAGAACGATAGCCGCGGAGCAAACGAATCGACCTCCAGTCCCCTGTCGATGCCCGCCTGCACATACGCCAGACCATCGGAGAGAGTGAATGCCAGTTCCTGGACCGCTGTCGAGCCCGCCTCGCGAATGTGATAGCCGGAGATCGAGATCGTGTTCCACTGCGGCACGTGCCGTGTGCAGAACTCCATCATGTCGGTGATGATGCGCATGCTCGGGTGGGGCGGATAGATCCACTCCTTCTGCGCGATATATTCCTTGAGGATATCGTTCTGGAGTGTGCCGCGGAGTTTCTCGAACGACACACCCTGCTTCTCTGCCACGCCGAGATACATCGCGAAGATGACCGCAGCCGGCGCGTTGATGGTCATCGAGGTCGAGACCTCGTCCAGCGGGATGCCGTCGAACAACCGTTCCATGTCCTGGAGCGAGTCGATGGCGACCCCCTCCCTGCCGACCTCGCCACAGGCCAGGGCGTCGTCGCTGTCCCGCCCCATGAGCGTCGGCAGGTCGAAGGCGACGGAAAGCCCCCCCTGTCCGTGATCGAGGAGGTACTTGAATCGTTCGTTGGTCTCCCCTGCCGAGCCGAACCCGGCGAACTGCCGCATCGTCCAGAGGCGGCCTCGATGCATCGTGGGATGGATCCCGCGGGTGTACGGGTACTCCCCGGGGAAGCCCAGTCGATCCGTGGGGTCCCAGTCGTCGCCGAGATCTTCCTGGGTGTAGAGCCGCTCGATGGGGAGGCTGGAGACGGTCGAGAACTCGATGTCCCGTTCTCCGCCTCGTTTCAGAGCCGGGTCGAGGGTTTTCCGATCCCACTCCGCGCGACTGCGGCTTCGTTGAGAGCCTGCAGGCGGTTTCTTTCCGTCGTCGCTCATCGTCACGTCTCGGATCGGTCATTGACCGGACAGACCTTCGCGCACCGATCTCCCCGGATTGGGTCACAGTTCGCATAAGTCGTTTGATTCCCGAACGTTATCAGTGCTCAGGGGGAGGGTCAAGAACGACCGTTACCGCTCCGTCTCGATGAGGCCGAAGTTTCCATCGTCCCGACGATGAAGGACAGAGATCCGGTCGGAGTCCAGATCGCGGAAGACCACGATCTCCTCCTCTCCGGACTCCAGCAACACGGCCGCATCCTCCGCGGACATCGGGCGGGTCCGATACGGTGCGCCGGGCACGATTCGAGACAGCCGAGCGGCCGGCTCAGGCTCCGCCGAGGCCTCTGCGCCGGCGTTGGCCTCGATGGTTGCCGCGATATCGGGGTCACGATGCCCCCTGCGATGCTTATGATCCGTCAGCTTTTCCTTGTACTTGCGTGCTTGCCGCTCGAGCTTCTCCACGACGTCTGCAATGGCGGCATGGGGATCGTCGGTTTCAGCGCTGCCGGCAAGGAACGCGTGTCCGGAGCGCACGTGGATCTCGGCCGTGTGACGATGTTTTTCAGCGCCGAGGACGAGATGGACATCCAGCGATTCCTCGAGGAGACGTGTAAGGCGGCGCAGCTTTTCTTCTGTGAACTCGCGAATGCCCTTGTCGATCTGGATATGGCGACCGGTGATTTCCAACTGCATGCGGTAATCCTCCCCCGAGGCGTCCCTAGCGGAACGCCCGTTTTCGTTGGCTGGACGACGGAATTCTCAGCTCCTCACGATACTTGGCGACGGTGCGCCGTGCGATCTGCAATCCCTCTTCCTTTAGCAGCTTGACGACCGCCGAATCCGATAGCGGCTTCAACTCATCTTCGGCGGCGATGATCTTCCGGATCTTCTCTTTCACGCTGAGCGACGAAATGTCATCGCCGCCATGTCGGCTGGAGATGCCGCTGTGAAAGAAGAATCTCATCTCGAACACGCCCCGGTGGGTATGCATGTACTTGCTGTTGACGACACGCGAGACGGTCGACTCGTGCATGCCGATTTCATCGGCCACATCCTTGAGCACCAGCGGCCGCATACGATCGATGCCATAGTCGAGGAATTCCTTCTGGAACTTCACGATCGCCGTTGCCACCTTGAAGATCGTTCGCTGCCGCTCCTCGATACTCTTGATGAGTCGGAAGGCGGAGCGGAGCTTGTTGCGAACGTACTCCTTCGTCTCCGTGCTGGCCTTCTCGGCCGAGCCGGCAGCCACCATTTTCCGATAGACCGGGCTGACCCGCAACCTTGGAAGACCATCCTCGTTGACCAGGATTTGATACTCGTCATCGATCTTCACGACGTAGACGTCCGGCACCACGTAACGACTGTCTTCGGAGCTGTACTTCTGGCCTGGTTTGGGATCCAACCCACGAACGATCTCCAGTTCCGCCTGCAGATCCTCCATGTCGATTTCCAGGGCCGCCGCCAGCTCCTTGAATCGGCGATTCTGCACCTTGTCCAGATGCTCGCGAACGATGGTCTCGGCGGCGGTTCCTTCCTGGCCGAGATGATGAAGTTGCAGGACCAGGCATTCAATAAGATTGCGGGCGGCGACGCCGACGGGATCGAACGCTTGAATCAGCTGGAGGGTCGCCTCGACCTCTTCCGAAGAGCTGTCGGTTAGCTGCTCGATCTCATCGACGCTTGCCCGTAGAAGACCGTCCTCGTTGATATTGCCGATGATGGCTCGCCCGATCTCCTTCTCGGTCTCGGAGGAGGTCGAGAGATCAAGTTGCCAGGTCAGGTGTTCCGAGAGACTCGGCTTCTCGCTGAGGGTGTTCTCGAAGGTCGGAAGATCGTCACGGGTCTCGAGGGGCGCCTTCGGGACGTAGTCGCGATCTATCTCCTGGAAGTAGGACTCGTAATCGATCTCCGAGTACGGGTCGTCGGCGGATCCATCCTCGGCACGGTTGTCTTCGGCGGGAGTCTCCGGAGCGGTCTCTCCGGTACCGGCATCCAGTTGCGCCTCCTCGAGAACCGGATTCTCAAGGAGCTCCTGCTGGACCTCGTCGACAAGCTCCAGCTTGGACATCTGGAGTAGCTTGATCGCCTGCTGCAACGACGGTGTCATCACCAGTCGCTGGCTCATCTTGACGCTAAGTTTTTGCTCGAGGGCCATCGCGTGCGTCACTCAGGCTTGCACTAGTGCAGCTTGAAGTTGTCTCCGAGATATACCCTACGGACCTCTGCATCGGAGGCCAATTCCGCGGGGGTTCCGTGCCTAAAAATCTTTCCCTGACTGATAATATAGGCGCGTTCCGTGATCTGTAAAGTCTCACGCACGTTGTGATCCGTAATGAGGACTCCGAGCCCTTTTTCTTTCAATTGCACCACGATGCGTTGCAAATCTGAAACTGCGATAGGGTCGATTCCCGCGAACGGTTCATCCAGCATCATGTAATCGGGGTCGCTGGCCAACGCCCGTGCAATCTCGGCACGTCGACGTTCGCCGCCGGACAATGCATAGCCGGGCGAGCGGGCGATTCGTTCCAGCCCGAATTCCTGAAGCAGCGAGTCGCAGCGGGCCCGTCGTTCTTCCCGTGAGAGAGGGCCCATCTCCAGAACGGCGAGTAGGTTCTCCTCGACGGACATACGACGAAAGATGGATGCCTCCTGGGGGAGGTAGCCGACGCCGCGACGTGCACGCAGATACATCGGCAGGGTCGTGATGTCCTTGCCGTTCAGGGTGACCCGACCTCCGTTTGGCGGAACGAGTCCCAGGATCAAATGAAATGACGTCGTCTTGCCGGCGCCGTTCGGACCCAACAGGCCCACCACTTCACCCTTACGGATCTCGATCGAGACGCCATCGACGACCTTGCGACCGCCGAAACTCTTTTCGAGGTCGTGGGCCGAGAGACCCTCCATTAACCTGGCTCCCCTGTTCGGATACTGCCGTGATCCGAGTCGCCCGAGTCGACCTCGAGCTGACCGGAGTCCAATCGATAGCGTAACACCCGTGCACGGCTTTCCCCGGCCCCAACCTGCGTGACCGTTGCCGGCGTCGTATCGCCGTAAAGGACGATCGTCTCATCGGCCGGAACGTAGACCAGCCGGTCGGCATTTCCGTGGATCCACTCCTCGTCTTCCCCTTCGTCCGATGGACGTCGAAACTCGAGGCGGACCGCGCCGAGCCCTCGAATCTCCTCGATGCCCCCATCCTCCAGTAGGTCGGCCTCCAGTCGTGTCGTCTCCACCCAGCCCTCGGTGAGCCGGACACGGACGTGACCCTCGTACACCGCACGACGTTGCGCGTCGCTGAAATTCAGCGTGTCGGCCACGATCTGGATGAAGTCCTCGGCGGCGGTGCCCGGCTGATCCTCCCGGCGAGGGAATCGACTCGAGACCCGCTCGCTTGCGTGCAGTGTGCGCGCATCTCGCTGAAGCGTGACCGTCTCTGCTGACAGGTTTCGTTCGCCCTGCCACGCGCGAACGGTCCCGCGGAACGTTGTCACGCGGCCGTGGTCCTTCCCCTCCATCGTCTCCGAGACGAAGTGGATCGCTTCTGCGGTGTGAAACATCCCCTGCAGTGGACCTGCCTCCTCGCCCGCAGCGGTCGGGAGTACGGTTGCTTCGACCTTGCCGCTTGCATCCAGGAAGCTACCGGTCGAATCGGTTCGAATCTGCACCGCCGCGACTTCCAATCGTTCGCGGGTCAATCTTGCCTTGCGACGGGGGGTACCCCACAGAATGATCTGCATCCGATCATCGCCATCGCGTAGGGTCGCACGGGACGCGGAAGCCTCCGCGCCACCGCCCTTGAATCGAACTTCCCCGCTGGCCTCGGCACCCAGCAGGCCACCCTCTGCGTCGGCCTCGGCCTGGAATCGATTGCAGCGCAACCAACCCCGCCCATCGGCCAACGCGCCCTGAACGACTACGGTGCCGGTCGCGCCGAGGGCCCAGCGGATCCCCTGGTCGGTGTCGGTTCGTCGAATCGTTTCGATGTCGTCTCCGTGGATCGAGTGCGCACCCAGCGTCAGCTCTGCGCTGCCACGCATATGCACCCGCTCAGGCGCACCGCTGCGGTCCCAGTCCGCCTCGAGCTCGTCCCCGGCGGTTCGCATCGGAGCATCGTTCTCCTTGGAGAACTCGGCCTGGACGGCGCCCTGGGCCCGGATCCAACTCAGGCGTCCGTCCTTGCGCAGAAATCTGGCGCGGTCGGCCTCGAAGCGGTCACCGCTGGGACCCTCGATCCGGACGTCACCGACCAACTCCGCATCGTCGAGCCCATCGAAGAGCAACGCCTGTCGTGCCTGCAGTCGGGTGCCGTCGTCTCCGGTGAGATCGAGATTCTCGAATCGTGTGGGCTGACCCTCCAGGCCGTAGACCAGAGCGCCGGCACTCCCGCCGACGTTGCCCGCTTCGATCACGACGGCATCGTCGGCCCACGCCTCGCCCGCCGCCTCATCCACTCGGAGGTCCGGAATCCGCAGTGTCAATCCGTCCCGAAGGTCACGGAACACAACCCGCCCCTCGAAATCGATCCGTCGTGCACCCGGCGGGCCGCTCAGGACACCTCGGTCGGCATCGATCTCGACCGGCTGCTGCTGATCGCGACGATAGAAGGTGAAGTTTCGGATCTGGACGAAGTGCAGACGACCCTCATCCGCCTCGACAAGCTCTCCGACGAAGGCGCTGAGTTTTCGGGTGCCGCCCACGGTCTCGACCCATTCGACGCCGGTGATGACTCTCTCGTCGGAGTTGTCGCGTTCAATCTCGGGCTTGGTCGCATCGTCGACCGCCCGAAACTCGACCACGAGCCACACCACAAAGAGCACGAGGAGGGCGGGTAGGACGAACTGTAGGATCCTGAGACGACGCAAGGGTCAGCGACCCTTGAAAGAGGCCTTCCGCTTTTCGAGAAACGCGGTGGTCCCCTCCTGCATGTCCTCGGTGGCGAAACATAGACCAAACAGGCTGGACTCGAGCCGCATCGCCTCGTCCTGCGAAGTCTCGGCGCCCGAGATCACCGCCTCGAGGCAACGAGAGACCGCCTGGGGGCCCATCTTCAACAGCCCCTTGGCGTACTGCTCGACCGTCTCGGTGAGCTCCGCCGCGGGCACGACCCGATTGGCGAGGCCGATCCGGTGGGCCTCGGTGGCGTCGATCATCTGCCCACGGAGAATCAGGTCCAGCGCATGACCGCGACCCACGATGCGTGGAAGTCGAATGGTTCCACCGGCGCCGGGCATCAGACCGAGGCCGACTTCCGGTTGTCCGAAGCGTGCGTTCTCCGCCGCGATGCGGAGATGACAGGCCAGCGCCAGCTCACAACCGCCGCCCAACGCAAATCCGTTAACCGCGGCGATCACCGGCTTCGGGGAACGCTCGATCCTCGCGAGGACTCGCTGAAGGAACCCGGAGAATCGCTGCGCCTCCGCCGGATCCATCGACGCCATCTCGGCGATGTCGGCACCGGCCACGAACGCCTTCTCACCACTTCCGGTGATCACGAGGACGCCGACACTGCCGTCGTCGATGGCATCAGCGACGGCCGCGTCGATCTCTTCCATCACCCGCCGATTTAAGGCGTTGAGCTTCTTTGGGCGGTCGATTGTTAACCAGCCGATGTGTGAATCAATCTGAATCTTGAGGAATTCGAAGGCGGCTTCAGACATCGTGTTTTCCGTCCGCACGGTTTGGATACTTCTTCTCGTGAGCACGATAATCGCGCCCTTTCAATTTAAGGATCTCACACATCTCGCTGAGTCGCGAAAGAAGCGGATCGCCGAGCCGATCTTGTAGCGATGTCGGAAGGTCTCTTCGGTCCGAACTGGGAACCGAATGTTCCTTCGCCCATGTGAGGTTTGTCGTGATTATTACCAGGCGTTCGTCGTTGTAACGCTGCGCGATTATGTCGTGCAGTACGTCTTTGCCCCAATGGGTGGTCCGGCCGGCACCCAGATCGTCAAGGACTAACAGGTCGCAATCCAAAACCGGACGCAAGACCTCTGCCTCCTTAACCCCGCCATCGTCAAATGTCGCCTGGAGTGCTTTGAAGAGTGCACGCTGTTCATAAAAAAGAACCGTTTGCTTGTAGCGCTCAACAACCTCACGCGCCATGGACACGGCTAGATGCGTCTTGCCAGTTCCGGGAGGCCCCATCAACAGCATTCCCTGCTTCTGCGAGAGGAATCCATCGACCCAACCTTGGCAAAGATGGAGCGCAGGCGCGAGCGTTTCGTTGGAAGGCTCGAACGAATCAAACCTGCAATGCGCGTAGCGCTTCGGGATTTTTGCGCGCCGCAGGAGCTTATCGGCGAGACGCTCCTTCTCACACTCGCAGCGCACCGAGTTGATCACGCCGCCATCCGCGGTGCTCAGCGCGAATCCCGTTCCGTTGCAGATGGGGCACTCGGACGCCAAAACTGCCTCGTCCTAGTTCAGGTAACCACGTAGCTGCTGACACTTGTGCGATCGATGCAATTTCTCGAGGGCCTGCGCCTCGATCTGCCGGATCCGCTCTCGGGAGAGATTCAACATCTCGCCGATCTCCTTGAGCGTCTTGGGATCCGAGCCGTCCAGCCCGAATCGTTGGCGGACCACCCGTTCCTCTTTGGGGTCCAATTCGGTCAGGGCATTACGCAGGAGTGTCTTCAGTGAATTGCGGAGAAGGACGAAGTCTGCCGAGGGCATCGTCTCTTGCTCGATCTTGTCGGAGAGATGGAAATCGTGTTCCTCGTCGATCACCGCCGAGAGCGAGATATTCTCGTCCGCGACCAGCAGCAGGTTGGTGACATCCTTGACCGGAACTTCCATCCGCTCGGCGATCTCTTCGGTCGATGGGATGCGCTTCAACTCGATCCGCATCTGCGACTGCGCCTTGCCGATCCGGTAGAGCAGGTTGGCCTGTTTCTGCGGGAGACGGAAGGCGCCGCTCTGATCGGAGAGGGCGTGGATGATCGCCTGCCGGACCCACCAGACGGCGTAGGTGATGAACTTCACACCCTTGTCCGGATCGAAACGCTTGGCCGCCTCGATCAGGCCGATATTGCCTTCATTGATCAGATCCAGGAAGGAGAGGCCGCAACCTCGATAACGTTTTGCGTACGACACCACAAACCGCAGATTGGCCTCGACCAACCGACGCAGGGCCTTGGCGTCGCCCTTGGCGATCTTGCGGCCGAGATCCTTTTCCTCCTGGGGAGTGATCCGCGTAAGCCGCGAAATCTCCTTGAGGTACTTCTTCAGGGACTCGGAACTCGCAACCCGCGGTTCTTCGCGTTTCTCTTCCATGGTTCCTTGCTGAAAGCGAGCGGCAGTATAACACCTGCCGCAACGTGGAACGGGAGCCACCCGAGAGGGTGACTAGCGGATTTTCACCCGGATGGGGCCCGGTTTTGGGTTGCGTGTGCGCGGAAGCGTGACCTGGAGCAGGCCGTTCTCGAAAGCGGCGTCGATCTGGTCGCGATCGGCGTCGGCGGGAAGGTCGATCCGTCGCATGAATCGTCCGGATGAGCGCTCGACCCGATGGAAACGTCGGCCGTCGGCCTCTCGCTCGGCCCGACGCTCTCCCTCGACGACCAGCTGCTCGCCATCGATGCGGAGTTCGATCTGGTCCTGCTGTAGGCCGGGAAGCTCCAGGAAGACCTGGAACGTGTCGTCGGCGGCGAAGATGTCGGCCACAGGCGTCCAGTACTCGAGGCCGCCGTGGGCCTCGAACTCGGTCCTGGTCAGGGCATTCTCGAAGAGGTTGTTGAGCCGCTTTTGCACGCCGAGCATTTCGTCCAGCGGGTCGCGTTCCTTTTGAGCCATCCGTCGTCCCCATCCGACCCGTCTATCGACGGGGCAGCGATCTATCACCGGGCCCAACCGGGCGAGGCGAGCCCATGATAACGGAAAAGAGGCGGGCCTGCGGCCCGCCTCCCTTCGAAAGATCAGTTCTTCGACGATTCGGTGTCCACGACCTCCGCATCGATGACGTCATCGTCGTTGGATCCGTCGGTCGTCGCCCCGGCGTCACCGGAGGCCTCGGGGCCTGCGGCACCGGCGGCCGCTGCCTGGCTCTTGTACATCTGCTCGGCAAGACGATGGGACGCCTTCTCGAGAGCCTCGGATGTCTGAAGGATCTCGTCGGCATCCCCCTTCTCGAGCGCGGCCTTGGCGGCCGTGAGGGCGGTGTCGACTTCCGTCCGCTCGGCCTCGTCCAGTTGATCCCCGGCCTCACCGAGGCTCTTCTCGACGGAGTAGACCAGCTGGTCCGCCTTGTTGCGGGCATCGGCGACCTCGCGTGCCGTCTTGTCCTCCTCGGCGTGACTCTCGGCATCCTGAACCATCTGCTCGATCGAGTCCTTGTCGAGACCCGAGGATGCCGTGATCGTGATCTTCTGCTCCTTGCCGGTGCCGAGATCCTTGGCCGAGACGTTGACGATCCCGTTGGCGTCCAGGTCGAAGGCGACCTCGATCTGGGGAATCCCACGGGGTGCCGGCGGAATATCCGTCAGATGGAACTTACCGAGAGTCTTGTTGGAGTTCGCCATCTCGCGTTCGCCCTGAAGCACATGAACCTCAACGCTGGTCTGCCCGTCGGCGGCCGTTGAGAAGACCTCGCTCTTCCGGGTCGGGATGGTCGTGTTTCTGGCGATCAGCTTGTGACAGACCCCGCCCAGCGTCTCGATGCCCAGGGTCAACGGGGTGACGTCCAGGAGCAGGATGTCCTTGACGTCGCCACCCAGGACTCCGGCCTGGATCGCCGCGCCGAAGGCGACGACCTCGTCGGGGTTGACGCCCTTGTGGGGCTCACGCTTGAAGAACTCCGTCACCATCTCCTGGATCATCGGGATTCGGGTGGAGCCACCGACCAGCACGACCTCGTCGATTTCGCCGGGTTCGATTCCGGCGTCGGACAGGGCTTTTTCGCAGGGCTTCAGGGTTCGCTTCAACAGGTCGTCGACGAGCTGCTCGAAACGAGCGCGATTCAGCTTCAGCTGGAGATGCTTGGGGCCGGACGCGTCTGCCGTTATGAAGGGCAGATTGATCTCGGTCTCGGTCACGGACGAGAGCTCGCACTTCGCCTTCTCGGCGGCCTCTTTGAGGCGCTGAAGTGCCATCTTGTCTTGCGAGAGGTCGATCCCCTGCTCACTCTTGAACTCACCGACGATCCACTCGATCAGGCGCTGATCGATGTCGTCGCCACCCAGGTGGGTGTCGCCGTGAGTCGCCTTGACCTCGACGACGCCCTCACCGACCTCGAGGACCGATACGTCGAACGTACCTCCACCGAAGTCGAAGACGACGATCGTCTCGTCCGTCTTCTTGTCCAGCCCGTAGGCCAGCGCTGCAGCCGTCGGCTCGTTGACGATCCGCTCGACCTGCAACCCGGCGATTCGCCCCGCGTCCTTGGTGGCCTGACGCTGCGCGTCGTTGAAGTACGCCGGTACCGTGATGACGGCCTGCGTGACTTCTTCACCGAGATGGGCCTCGGCGGCCTCTTTGAGCTTGCGAAGCACCATCCCCGCGATCTCCGAGGGCGGATAGTTCTTGTCCTGGATCTTCACGACGACGTCGCCGTTGTCGGCGGCCTCCACGTGATACGGGACCATCTTGATCTCGTCTTGCACCTCCGCAAACTTGCGACCGATGAATCGCTTCGTGGAGTAGATCGTGTTCTCGGGGTTGGTGATCGCCTGCCGTTTGGCGACCTGCCCGACCAGTCGCTCACCCTTGTCGTTGATGGCGACCACCGATGGGGTGATCCGGTTCCCCTCGGGGTTCGTGATGACGGTGGCCTTCCCGGCCTCCATGACGGCGACCACCGAGTTGGTGGTGCCAAGGTCGATTCCGATGATTTTTCCCATGACTTGGTCTCCGAAATGGCCCCGCCGGGGCCCAAAATTTTCTCGATGGCGGCGGGTTAAGACGGCCGAAATGGGCTGTCAAGCCCGTGGGGACGGCAAAAAGTAGATCCGCGGCGGAAAGGCGGGTTATTCGTCGTCCTGCCCGACACCCATCATCATCCGCTGGGTGGGGGTGAAGCTCCGAGAGAACGTCAGCGTCGGGCTGGGCTCGCCGTCGGCGTCCATCCCGAAGATCTGGAATCCGCCGTCGGACAGCCGGTAGCCGTAGAGGCGTCCCCAGGGGTCCGAGAGGGCGTACTCCGGGAGGTAGCCACCGACGGCCAGGAGTTCGAGACTCTCGGGGAAGGTGCCCGCATCGAGATAGAAGACCTGCAGGGCCTCGTCAAGACGATCGACCCGTGCCTGAGAGGCATAGGCGCGGAGTTCGCGGGAGGCGGTGTCGCTCCCCGTCAGCCGCCAGGGAGCCAGGGGGTTGGAGGACAGGCTCACGAGCCCGATCAACGCGGCTCCGAAGACCACCGTGAGGGAGACGACGACAAACAGTTTCTGCAGGAGCCCGGCCGGCTTCTTCGGGATGTTGGCCGCCGTCGGCTTCTCGACGACTTCGACCAGGCTGCGAGTCATCAGGTCCGAGAGGATCCTGAAGGTGTCGAACTCTCCCAGCGTCGAACGGTCGTTGACCTCCCCGACGGTGCGAACTCCATCGACCAGCAGCAGAACTTCTTGCTCCTCGCCGGAGAGCTGCAGGGCGTCGACGGGCTTCTTCGCGGCGGCCGCCGCTCCATCGGGATCGAAGGCCAGATCGATGTCGAAGTCTTCCTCGACCATCGCCGTCATCCCGAGGTCGAGATCTTTAGCCGCCTCGGTAGGACGCAGGATCATCTGGTCGTTTTTGATTCGACGCTCGATGATCGGCCACTCGTCGATCATTCGCGCGCCTTCCATCAGGATGGTCTCGGCGCTAATCGGTGCGAAGTGTTTGCTGTCGTAGTCGATGTCGTCGGCGGTCTTGAACGAATAGCTGCCGACGCGCCAGCGGAAGAGTCGATAGACGATCTGGAGCGACTGCACGCGCAACGCCTCGACGAGGTCGTCTTCGTCGATCAGCTCCCGTCGGACCAGGACGTAGCCAAGCCGTTGGAGTGTCTTCTTCTGAACCGCCAACGATTCCTGAAGCTGTTTCTCGGTGATGCGGCCGGTCCGCACGAGCACGTTACCCAGTAGCGTCTCGACGCCGCAGGCTCGGAGATCGGCGCCAACGACGTGACCATCGAGGAACTTGACGGCGACGCCATCCTCCCCGTTGTCCAATTCGAGGACGCCGGTCTTCCTCTGGATGCCGATAAGCTGGAAGATGTCCGCTAGACCGAAGTCTCCGATCGTGCCTTGCAGGGCCATCTATGCGACCCCCCGTCGTCGGCGACGCACATTGGCACCCAGCCAGATCGAGACCAGCCCGACGATCCCGACGAGCGCCAGAGGCTGAACCGTGAAGACGGCGGGCAACGACGCGGTGCCAAGAAGATCGAACCGAAGATCCAGGTTCAGAAGTGCACCGAGTGGCTGAAGGGCGACCGGTTGCCAGGCAAAGAAGAAGACGAACCACGCGACTACCAGCGCGAAGCCCAGCAACGTGTGACCGCGGAGTAAGGCTCCCATTCCCGGCAGGAACCAGGAGAGCGCCTTCCGTGCGCTACGGGTCCAACGCTCATGGCGTTCGACTTCGTAGAGCTTGAGGGACTTCGCTTCGGGTGCCAACCCATCGCCAAGAACGAACAGATGATGACACTGGCTGCAATACTCGTGACCCTCGCGACCACTCTTGCAGTACAGGCAGAAGGGTCCACCGCATCGGATGCAGCGGCGTGCGACCGACTCCGGGTCACTGAAGAACGTGAGCGCCGCGAAGAGGCCGAGGAGCAGGATCGAGACGATGGTGATCGGATTCAAGAACTGTCGGGTCAGCCACGAGCCCCTGGGCGGTTCCTCGCCGGCCCAGGCGCGGGGCTTGCGCCCTTCAAGTGCGGCACGCCAGACCGATCCCGTCTCCAGGTCCGCGTCCAGAACGGTCGATCGTTCGCCCGTGTCGCCGGAGGCGATCTGCATGATCGCCGCCACTTGCTTCGAGTCGATGGCGCGAGCCTTGGCCAGCGATTCTCTTGAATCGTCAAAGTCGAAGGCCTCGGATTGAGCCAGGTGACGATTGAAGTATGCCAACGCCATCTTCGGCTGCACCTCGATGGCATGGTTGTACTGGGCGATGGCCTCCGAGAACTGACCCGTGGTGTAGAAGATGTTGCCCACGTTGACGTAGGCCTGCTCGAGGGTCGGGTCCAACTCCAGCGCGCGACGATAGGAAGCGAACGCCTCCTCGAAGTAGCGACCGTTCTTGTACAACCCCGCCAGGAGGAACTGATAGACCGGGTCCTCGGGATAGGACTCGGCCAGAGCCTCGATCTCGAGGATGCGTTCCGGCGAATAGGCGCCGTCCGCGGCACCCACGGTGTGCTGGACGACCGGATCCGAGCTCATGCCGTACAGGCCGACGATGACCCGATAGGCCGGTACGCTCAACGCCAGCAATAGAACAAGAACGACGGCGGCGATGCGTTCGCCCCGCTTCATGAATCGATAGCAGGCGGCGATCCAGTACAGGATCATCCAGCCGGCGGCGAACCACAGCACCAGAGGTGCCAGCAGGACCGCCCAGCCGAGCGGCCGCGACCAATGCGCGGGCATCCGCTGAACCACCCACTCCTCGACCTCGTGCCTGAAGGGAATCTGGTAACGGAACACCATCGTCAGGCCGAAGACCACGCCACTGACGAGGACTGCGATCAAGAGCAGGAACGCCATCCGATTGAGCAGACTCAGATCCCCCACCGATCGAACCACGGCCGCGCGTTGCGCACGGAACCAATCGCCGATCGCGGCGAGATGGTCCCCGCGGTTCCAGTGGACTGCAGCCCGTGCTCGATGGATCTGAGGGTGCCCGGCGTCAAAACTCTCCGCCAGCTCCAGGGTCGCCATCGCCTGATCGAAGTTCCCCTCCTGGATCCAGCGTTCGGTCTCGCGCAGCAACGCGCCGGAGAGCTTGGAGAGTTGATGGACTCCCTCCTCGTCGGAGAAGCTACCGATCTGGACGCCCATCGCGGCGGCGTCTTCGAAGCGCCCGTCGGCGGAGAGCGCCTTCCTCTGGAACCACAGAGAATCCAGGCGGGTCTCGAAGGATTGAAAATCGAACGAACGCTTGGCCGACTCGACACGGGGAGTCGGAATATCGATGGATGGGTTGGGCTTGCCACCGAGGCGGATGACACCGGTCTCAACTTCCTGAGCGAAAGAGAGCCCGGCGGTGGACATCAAGCAGACCAGGAGTGACAACTGCAGGATTCTTCGACAGCGCGCTGCCGAAATTCCGCACCAGACCCGCCGGGCGGTCGTCACTCGATTGTCCCCTTCATGCCTCGCGCGAGAAAATTGCCGTGAGGCTGCGGGGACGGGCGATCAGGGCTCCGAGTCGGGACTCGGGGTACCCTTGCGCGCCACGAAGAGCATCCGCAGCTGGTACAGCATTCGCTCCAAGAGCCCTTCTTCCTGGGGACTGAGATTGCCGCGGCACCGGATGCGAAGTAGATCGAGCAGATCGATCTGAAGAGCGGCCTGCTCGAGATTCACTTCCGGTTTGCCCGACCCGGGATACGGGATCTCTCCGAGGAAGATCAGTGCCGGTTGTGCCATGGCATTGATCAACATCGTAAAGTCCACGCCTTCCGGTTCGTCCAGCGATCGATGTTCGAATCCGGGTGTGTCGGTCTCGGACGCCTCAACCGGTTCGCTGGAATCCTCCCCTGAGGGTTTGGACGAAGATTCTTCCTCGCTCTCCTCCAACGCCTCCCGGAGCTTCCCGTCCGGGGTGAAGAGCCTACGATCCGTGACCTTGATCTCGGAACCGGCTTCCTGGTTTTCGCTACCGCGGGTCCGTTCACGATCTGCCATTTCCATCCCCGAAATTCGCCCGAAACCGGAGAGATTCCGGTGTCGGTGAGGATGGTACCATTGCGCTTTCCGCCGTACCAAACGACGCGCCCTGGTCCTGGCGACGACCGATAGTCGACCCTGAATCACAAATCTGTGTCCCCGTCAGAGGCAAGTCAAGGAAGGGACGGAATCGATGGCTCCACCGGAAAAGTTTGAAAATCTGGTGGAAATCATGGATCGCCTCCGCTCGGACGACGGCTGTCCCTGGGACCGCGAACAGACCTTCGCGACCCTCCGTGGCTACCTGATCGAGGAATGCTACGAGGTGGTCGAGGCCCTGGACCGGGACGACTGTGATGCGCTCCGGGAGGAACTGGGCGATCTGCTCTTTCAGATCGTCTTTCTGGCGCGGATCGGAAAGGAACGCCAGGCGTTCACGGCCGCCGACGTCGTCCGCGGAATCTCAGAGAAGATGATCCGACGTCATCCCCACGTTTTTGCCGATGCCAAGGCCGAGACGTCCACCGACGTCCTACGGGCCTGGGAGGAGATCAAGTCCAGAGAGAAGGGTCCCACGAAGGAGGGAGCGGCGTTCCGATCGGTCCTCGATGGTTTGCCGGCTCCCCTGCCGGCCCTCCCCAAGGCTCAGCGGCTTGGCGATCGAGCGGCCCGCGTGGGGTTCGATTGGCCCGACGCGGCGGCTGTCATGCGTCAGGTGCAATCCGAGATCGCGGAACTGAATCAGGCGATGGAGTCCGGATCAAGTGACGATGTTCGTGAGGAGCTGGGGGATGTGCTGTTCTCGACCGCGATGCTGGCCCGTCACCTCGATGCCGATGCCGAAGCCTCTCTCGAGGCGGCCAACCGGAAGTTTCGCCGTCGTTTCCGTTGGGTCGAGCAACGGGTCAGAGAGTCCGAGCGCACGATCGATGGGTTGGACATGGCGTCCCTCGAGGCCCTGTGGCAAGACGCGAAGAAGGCCGAAGGCTAGCCGACGTCGATGACCCCGAGTCGACGGAATCGATCGTAGCGTCCCCGCACCAGCGCCTCTCCATCCAACGGCGTCAGCTCCGCCAACTGTCGCTCGAGGACGTCTCCCAGACGCCGCGCCTGTTCGACAGGATCCACATGGGCGCCTCCGGTCACCTCGGGAACGATCTCGTCGATGATGTCGAACTTCAGAAGGTCCTGGGCCGTTATCCCCATCGCCTCGGCGGCCTCCCGGTTCTTTTGCGGGTCCCGCCAGAGGATCGCCGCACACCCCTCGGGGCTGATGACCGAGTAGATCGCGAACTCCAGCATGTTGACCCGGTTTCCGACGCCGAGGGCTAGCGCGCCGCCGCTGCCCCCTTCGCCGGTGACCGTGGCGATGACCGGTACCGTCAGCTTGGCCATCTCTCGAAGGTTGAAAGCGATCGCCTCGGCCTGCCCGCGCTCTTCCGCACCGATACCGGGATACGCGCCCGGAGTATCGATGAACGTGATGATCGGGCGACGAAACTTCTCCGCGAGACGCATGGCGCGAATGGCCGTTCGATAACCCTCGGGGCGCGGCATCCCGAAGTTCCGCCGAATCTTCTCCTTGGTGTCGCGACCCTTCTGATGTCCGACCACGAGGACAGGTGTACCGCGAAACCGTCCGAACCCGCAGACGATCGCGGGATCGTCCGCATACTTACGATCCCCGTGAATCTCGCCAAACCCTTCGATCATCTGTTCGATGTAGTTCAGCGTGTACGGGCGTCGAGGGTGGCGAGCCACGAGCGTCTTCTGCCACGGAGACAGCGACGCGAAGATCGTCTCCCGCATGGAGGCCAATTGTCGTTGAAGCTCGATTCGCTGCTGTTCCGTCGCGTCGTCATCGCCGACACCGGAGAGAGATTCGATACGTCGCTCGAGGTCCAGGATCGGCTCTTCAAAGCTGTTTTCGCCCATGGACTCCTCTCGATCCGGCAACGGACCCAACAGGGATAATCGATGCTCCGCAGACCTGTCAAGCTTCACGGAAGCTCGTCGCCGCGAAGGCATCGTTCCAGCCGGTCCGGATCACTCGTGAGAAGAGAACGAAGCGAACGCGGAAACTCGTAGTTTCTCAAGATCGCGTCGCGTACGGTCGCACCACGCCGCGCAGGGATCAGGGCCAGGATGGCGACCCAGCGACTCTCAGGATCGGGCCAGCGCTCCGCGAGGAGGCGGAGAGCGTCCAACTCGGCCTCGGACGGGGCCTCGCACGCGAACAGCGGCTCCCACAGCCCGAACTGAACCAGCGTTTCCGCGGACGCGATGACCCGGGGACCTCGCCAGAGTAACTGTAGCTCTCTTGATCGACGGCTTGCGGAGATCTCGAAAAGCACACCTGCGGCAATCGCCTGTTGCATAGATTGGCGGAGAGCGTCGCTCGGACGCAATCCGAGACGGACGCCGTAGCGAGCCGCGCGAAGCATCCGTGTCGGGTCATCGAGCATGGATCGGTCGTGAAGGGCCCGCAGGGTTCGAGCCTCGATATCCGCCACGCCCTCGTGAGGATCGAGAAGTGCTCCCTCCCCGTTGGCGCGGCAGGCGATGGCGTTGATCGAAAAATCACGACGCGCAAGATCGTGTTCGAGTGAACCGGGACTGACATCCGGCAACGCCCCCGGTCTTGCATAGACCTCGCTCCGCGGCTGGGCCAGATCGACGATGCCGACACCGTCGACATCACAACGCGCGGTTCCGAAGCGTGGGGTGATGCGTTCGACGTTCATCGGGTAGGAAGACTCGAGGCGACGAATCACCGCTTCGATGTCGTCCTCGACGATGAGATCGAGATCCAGCGGTTCACGATCGAGCAGCAGGTCACGGATCGCACCGCCGACGAGAAAGCACCGCCCACCTACACCGTCGTCCACTCGATCGACGTCGCCGAGAAATGTTCGTTGGGTCGGTCGCAACCGCGCCAGCAACCGGCCGGCGGGTTGGTCACGCACGCGGATGAAAGTCCTTGTAGAGTCTCTTCAGGCGCTCGCGATTGACGTGGGTGTAGATCTGGGTGGTCGAGATGTCCGCGTGACCCAGCATCATCTGGACCGATCTCAGGTCGGCGCCGTTTTCCAGCAGGTGGGTCGCGAACGAATGACGCATGACATGCGGCGAGAGAGGTATGTCGATCTCCGCGAGACGACCATAACCCTTGATGATCTTCCAGAAGCCCTGCCGACTCAGTGACGCGCCAAGCCGATTGACGAAGAGACAGTCGGTGCGCTTGTCGTTGAGTAAAGCGGGGCGGCCCTCTGCCAGATAGCGTTGGATCGCGCCATCGGCCTGCCCACCCATAGGGACCACGCGCTCCTTCGAGCCCTTCCCCCAACAACGCAGATAGCCGGCGTCCAGATGCAGATCGCCTAGCCGCAGCGTCAACAGTTCGCTGACCCGCAGCCCTGTCGCGTAGAGAACCTCCAGCATCGCCGAGTCACGGAGCCCACGCGGGGTACGACGATCGGGAGCCGCCAGCAGGCCCACGACCTGTTCGCAGCTCAAGACCTTCGGCAGCGTGCGCCAGGTCTTCGGCGCCTCCAGATGTCTCGCCGGATCGTCGTCGATCACCTTCTCTGCACAGAGGTAGGCGAAGAACCGGCGTACGGCGACGACCCAACGAGCGACAGAGCGCGGTGAGCGGCCGTCGAGTCGCATGGCACGCATGGCCGCGTGAAGATCTTCCTTGGATGCGTCCTCCAACGGACGCTTCTTTCCCATGGAGTCGATCAATCGATTGAGGTCACTGCGATAGGCCGCAAGCGTGTTCGGCGCCAGACCCTTTTCCACGACGAGGTGGTCCAGGTATCGCTCGACGAGGGACTCCTTACGCGCCACGACCCTCGTCCCCTCTCCCGACGGACTCCAGCATCAAGGTGACCGGTCCATCGTTGACCAACTCTACATCCATCATCGCACGAAACTGCCCGCGTTCGACCCGCACTCCGAGATCCGCTATTGCCCGGGCGTAACGCTCGTACAACGCCTCGGCAACTCCGGGAGCGGCTGCCCGAGTATACGACGGCCGACGCCCCCGCCGGGTATCAGCCAGCAACGTGAACTGCGACACGACCAGGGCCTGTCCGCCGGAGCCGACCAGATCGTTGTTCATCTTGCCCTGATCGTCGGGGAAGATCCTCAGGTGGACGGTCCGTTCCGCCAATCGAACGGCGTCGGCCACGTCATCGCCGATTTCCACGCCCAGGAGCACGAGGATGCCGTGGTCGATGCCGGCGATCGTCGCCCCGGCAACCCGCACGCTCGCCGTTCGGACCCGCTGGATCAACGCTTTCATCGAGCTACCTCCCGCAAACCGCCCCCACGCCGGTTTCTGGGTCGAAACCCACGATCGGTTCTCTTCGGTTTTCCCCGTGCCAACGGTATACTATCGTCTTCCCATTCAGCCTGAACGTCGCACGGAGTCACTCATGGCAAGCATCAACAAAGTCATCCTGATCGGGAATCTTGGAAAGGATCCCGAGATCCGTTACACCACCGGAGGAACGCCGGTTGCCAACTTCACCATGGCCACGACGGAGCGTTGGTCGGATCCCTCGGGAGAGAAGAAGGAAAAGACCGAGTGGCATCGGATCGTGGTCTGGGCGAAGCAGGCCGAATTTGTCGGCGAATACCTCAAGAAGGGACGTCAGGTCTACATCGAAGGCTCCCTGCAGACGCGGGAGTGGACCGACCGTGACGGCAACAAGCGCTACACCACCGAAGTACGCGCGCAACGTGTGCAGGCCCTCGGCGCGCGCCCGGACGGCGCCAGGGCGGACGTGCCCGCTGCGGCCGGTGCGGCTCCCGCTGCAGGCTCGGGCGATGCGCCCGGCTACAGCGAAGACGATATTCCGTTCTAGAGTCCCGCTCTACGTACCCAGGAGACCGCTGGCTTCCTGCGCCGCGGCGGTTTCGGGGTACTCGTCCCGGATTCGTTTGAGATAATCGGTGGCCGTTTCGATCTGGCCATTCGCTCGAGCGATACGGGCCAACTCAAGAAGCGCAAGCTCCGGAGCAAGGGATCCGTCTGCCGTCAGTTGCTTCTCCAGCAGCGCCACCGCCTCGTCATCGCGGCCCGAGCGCATGTAGCACTCTCCCAGAAAACGAACCGCAGCGGCCATCAGTGTCTTTGGCTCGACCGTCGATGCCGTGAGCGGTTCGAGCAGCGCGATCGCGTCGTCCCGACGATCCGCTTCAGCCAGGGCGAGGGCCTGATAGTAGGTCGCCATTTTACCCGGAGCGCTGGAACCCGAAAGTTCCTTGAAATCCGCGGTGAGCGCCTCCAGGGCAGCGCCATCGACAAATCCGGATTGTTCCAGGTCGCCGTAAGTGTCGATAGCAACAGAGACCCGCGCGCGGGCATCCGCAAGACTTCGGTGCTTGAGCCAGAATCCCCCTCCGACCAGTGCCGCGACGACGACGACCGCACCGACGCCGATCAACAGCGTCTTGAGGTGCTCCTCGATCCAGTGTCCCAGCTCGAACGCCGCTTCCTTGATCTCGTCTTGCTTCAGCTCTTTTCTCGAAAGACCTTTCGCCATTTTCTCGCTCCGTCTCGACTGGTGGGCCTGGAGGGAGTCGAACCCCCGACCTTGACTTTAGGAGAGTCCTGCTCTATCCAACTGAGCTACAGGCCCATCCCGGCCGTTTTCCACAATGTGTTCATGAATCGTAACGCAAGAGGCTGAAGACCGGCTCCGGTTCCAGCCTCCCCCGCCCCGAAAGAAAATCCAATTCGGCGAGGAACGCGTATCCGTCCACTCTTCCACCGAGTGTCTTGACGAGGCGTCCTGCGGCGGACGCCGTGCCACCGGTCGCCAGGACATCATCGACGATGATCACACGCTCACCGGGTTCGACGGCATCCCGATGAATTTCGATCTCGGCCTCACCGTATTCCAGGGAGTAGGTCTCCCTCTCGGTGACATGCGGCAGCTTACCGACCTTTCGGACCATGATGATTCCGAGTTCCAGTTTGTGGGCCAGCGCCGCAGCGATCACGAACCCACGGGCCTCGATGCCGGCGATGGCGTCGATCGGTTGGTCACGGTAGCGCTCTACCATCTTGTCGATGGCGACGCCGAACGCCTTCCCGTCTCTGAAGAGCGTTGAGAGATCGTAGAACCGAATGCCCGGCTTCGGGAAATCGTCCACTCGACGAATCGATTTCTTGAGATCGGTCAGCAGCATCGGGTTCCCACAATGGTTCGCAACCGTTTTGGAGGCGCGGGGCATCCTACACACTCCCTTGGCGGGGCTGCAAGGAACCCAGCGCGTACAGCACGATTGCCGCCGCGGCATGGACGGAATACGAGTCGATGGCGTCCCCCATCGGAATACTGAGACGATGCTCGAGTCGCTCGATGAGTGTCCTGGGGAGTCCCTGGGACTCTGACCCCATCCAGACGGCCCAGGACGCGGTCGGCACGGGAACGTCGGGCAGAGGCGTGCCACCCCGTGAGACGGCCCCGTACGAGACGATCTCGTGCGCCTGAAGAAGGTCCAGGACCTCGGTCGCCTCGGGAACGCGGACGATCGGAATTCGAAACACGCTTCCGCGAGAGACACGGACGGCTCGTGGATGGAACGGGTCCGTCCCACCTACCGCGACGACCCCGGTGATACCTGAGGCCAGCGCGGTTCGTATCAATGCGCCTGCGTTTCCGGGATCCTCGAGCTGGCTGCAGACGAGGAGTCGAACCGTACCGGCCTGCACAAGCTCTCCGATCTGTGGCGCCGGAGGAATCGGCATCAACCCCAACAGTTCGCCCTGCCCCCTTGCCCCGACCAGACGCTGAAGGGACGATTCGTCAAGGTCGACGATCGGGATGCCCCGTTCCTCGAGTCTCGCAACAAGAGCCTGTCGAGCCTCGTCGGTGTCACGCCTTGCGGCTGCACCGATGAATACCGCAACCGGTTCTTGACCTGCGCGGAGTGCACGCTCGTGAAGACGCCAACCCTCGATGACAAACCGACCCGACGCATCGCGCCCCCGAGGCGTGTAGGCCCGCTCGAGTTCCGCCAGCCAGTTCCGTTGCTGAGGTTTGGGAGACATGATCCGGTAAGAGGATTTCAAGTTTGGTCGGGGCGAGAGGATTTGAACCTCCGACCCCCTGCACCCGAAGCAGGTGCGCTACCAGGCTGCGCTACACCCCGACCCTCTTGAATCCCGCAAATAGTACCAACATGAGGGCCCTGCTGCCAATCCAGCCGATCCCCTTACCGTCTAGAGCCGGGCCAGCAATAGCATGCCACCGATCAACAGGATGCTGAAGATCACGGTCAACCATCCCAGGTGACGCTCGAGCCACGGCTTCACCGTGGGACCCAGAACGCGGATCAGTCCACCGACCAGGAAGAAGCGACTGCCTCGTCCGATGATCGATGCCAGCACGAACACCGGAAGCGGGATGCCGAAGACGCCGGCTGCGATCGTGAATACCTTAAATGGGATTGGCGTAAAACCGGCCACGAACAGTGAGACGAAAGCGTTGTCGGCATACATCGCTTGAACGTGCGCGAAGTTCGAGGGCGTCAAACCGAGCAGGCCTAGATGCTCGTACGCAAAGGGTTCGAGGCTTCCCCAGAGTCCCCATCCGATGGCGTAGCCGGCAAGCCCTCCGGTCACGGAACCCACCGTTGCGATCGCTGCGAAACGGAACGCGCGAAGAGGACGCGCGACCGACATGGCCATCAGTAGGACGTCCGGAGGAACAAGGAAGAACGATGCCTCGGCAAACGCCATGATGAAGAGAGCCGACTGAGCGTGACGATGTTCGGCCCACTTCAGGACCCAGTCATAGAGGCGTCGAATGAAGTTGGCGCGTGGCGGCGCGGATGCGGTCATTTGTCATACCCATATCGACCGATAAGCGGAACAAACCGACAGCCCCCGTGAACCTCCTCGATGAAGCGATCTCCCTCACGCGTCACGCGTGTCAGGATCTGTTGTCGCGACGACGCCGGATCGGCGACGGGAACCACAAGATGGCCACCGTCGGCCAACTGCGACAGGAGGGGCTCAGGAACGGACGGCGACGCGGCGGTCACCAGAATTCCGCGGTACGGGGCAAACTCACCCCACCCATACGTTCCGTCAAAGATCTTGAAGTGAACATTTTCGATTGAGAGTTCGCGAAGGGTCCGTCGCGCCCTCTGCGACAGGGCCGCGATGCGCTCGACCGTGAACACCCTGGAGAACAGATGGGACAGGATCGCGGCCTGATAGCCCGACCCGGTACCGATCTCCAGGACATCGCCACCCGATCCGTCGGGTTCGAGTAGTTCCGTCATCCGCGCGACGATCCAGGGTTGGGAGATGGTCTGTGCTTCCCCGATGGGAAGCGATACGTCGTTGTACGCCTTGCCGGCCAACGCCTCTTCGACGAATCGCTCACGGGGGGTCTGGCCGATGGAGTCCAGCACGCGGCGACTGCGGATCCCCTTCTTGGCCAGATCCTGAACCAGGTGCCCGCGTCCGCGACTCTCCCTCGGGTTTGACACGACTACTCCACCGCGCCCGACCAACCGGCGAGAGAACCGAGCGCCTCGTCATGGGTCCAGTTGGTCGTCAGAGGTGAAAGGGAGGCGAAGCCCTCGGCGATGGCCCGATGATCCCCATCGGGCTCGTCCGTGGGCTTGGTGTCCGCCACGTCGATCCACAGTTTTCGATACTCGAACGGGCCATGGTCCTCCCGTGCCGTTGCCCGGTACTGGCGTCCGCCCTGGCGGGTCACACGAATTCCGTGGACCTCCCCCACCGGAACATTCAGGTTGAGCAACGTCCGCGATGGAAGGCCCTCGGTCAGCAGTCGCGGAACGAGACCGGCTGCGATCCTCGCCGCCGCCTCGTAGTCCGGTTCCGCCCCCGCTTGATAGTCGGAAGAGATCGCCAGAGCGGTGACGCCAAGTAGCGTCGCCTCCATCGCTCCCGCAACGGTTCCGGAATAGGTCACGTCGTCTCCGACGTTCAGCCCGCGGTTGATGCCCGAAAGAACCAGCGTCGGCAACCGGTCTGTCAACAACGTCGAGAACGCGAGATGCACACAATCGGTGGGAGTGCCGTCGACTCGGAACTGTGCGTTGCCAAGCTTCTGGACTGCGAGCGCTCGACCGAGGGTCAGAGCGTGGCTCGATGCACTCCGCTCACGATCCGGTGCGACGATCACGACCTCGCCGAAGGCGGCGACGGCGTCGGCCAGCGCATGAAGACCGGGCGCCGAAATTCCGTCGTCATTCGTCAGTAGGATTCGTGGGAGCGCTGCGGCAGAACTCACTGCGGCTGATCCCCTCGATTCCGGCAACGCGTGTCGTGTTCTGAATTCGGAAATTGGTCGGGGCGACTGGATTTGAACCAGCGACCACTTACACCCCAAGCAAGTGCGCTACCGGGCTGCGCCACGCCCCGACCCGAAACTACCCGAGCTAACCTACCCGACATCGCAGGGTGAGACATCCGTAGACATCTCCGATGACGGGTGCTGAATGTTAGGGAATGGCCGCGAACCCGTCAAGCGACGGGCATTCGGCCTCTTAACCCTTTTCGAGGATCTGCAGGAGTTGCTCGAAACGGGCGAACAACTTCTCGGAGCGCGCTTGATGATGGGCCGCTCGCCGGTCCGAGGCCTGCCGCAGGCCGTCAGCCTTGCGGAGTTTGGCATCCGCTTCCTGGACCAGGAGACGAAGATGGGCAATCTCCTCGATCGCGTCTTCATAGCGCTCTCGGGCGACTCCGGCCTCGCCGCCAAAGTCCAGTCGATCGTTTCCGCGCGAAGCCGCCGGCACCACGGTTGGGGATGTCTGGGACACGGGTTGCTTCGTCTTGGAACCCTTACCGGCGCGGGGGGTCGCCTTCTTGCCGGCGACCGTCTTGCCCTTGCCCTTCTTGCCACCCCGGGAGCTAAGCTCTTCCTCGATACAGGCACGCGCGCGGTCCAGGGTGTACTCCTCGTCATAGAGCAGTTGCTTGATGCGCATCACCAGCGCCACGTCCTGCCGTCGATAGAGACTCTGGCCGCCCCCTTTACGATCGGGTGCCAGTTGCGGAAACTCGCTTTCCCAGAATCGCAGGACGTACGGCTGCGTATCGGTGACCTGACACACCTCATTGATGCGAAAGAACTGTTTGTCCGGTATCGGGGTCATTTCCAACACGCCTCACACTATAAATCGGTCGATGGGGCCTGGGCAAGACCCGACTTGCGCTCCTCCGCTATTTGATGCTGCCCGGAGCATCCTTCAGGCCTTCCCGGCCGAAGTCGTCCTCGACCCGTACGACATCGTACAGCTCGGGAGTGGAGACCTCGAACAGGGTGCAATCCGTCACGGCGCGGAATCGGTGGATCGTCCCGGGCTCGATGTGGCGGGACTCGCCGGCGGTCAATCGTTCGACCCGTTCGTCGTCGCCCTGGCCCAGGACCAATTCCAGAGTTCCATCCTGCACGTAGAACGCCTCGTCCTTCTTCTCGTGGTATTGAAGGCTCAGCTGACTTCCAGCGGTGATGAAGAGCAGCTTGCCCGCGTAACGATCCGTGCAGATGAAACGAATCTCGTGTCCCCAGGGCTTATCGACCCGATCCATGGCATCCTCCTCAGATACTCAATAATCCTGATACGGTGACTCTCCGACGGGCGCAACGGAAACTGCCTCGGAGGCCTCCTGGGGCTCTCCGACAGCCTGTAATCGGCGACGGACCTCCTCGGCATCCGCCGCGCTTCCGAGCCCCGCGACGAACGCGGACATCCTGCCGACATCGACGGACGCCAGGCTCTCACGGAGACAGCCCAGGCTCTGAGGTCGAACGGAGAGCTCGCGAATTCCCAGCCCCATGAGCAGACCGGTCAGATCCGGATCGGCGGCCATCTCCCCGCAGAGCGATACCGGGATCCCGCGTCGTGCCGCGGCGGAGACCACGCTCTCCAGTAGCCGAATGACACCCGGGTGAGTCGGTTGGTAGAGATACTGCACGGCCTCGTTCCCACGATCGACGGCCAGCGCATACTGGATCAGATCGTTCGATCCGATGCTGAAGAAATCGGCTTCACGGGCGAGTTGTTCTGCCGCGAGCGCGGCCGCCGGAACCTCGATCATGACGCCGAGGGGAATCTCGTCTCGAATCGTCTCGCCCGCCTCACGCAGCTTCCTCGCCTCTTCGTCGAGGAGTTGCCGCACACGACGGATCTCGTCGACGAACGTGACGACCGGCAAGAGGATGCGTAGATCGCCCTCGCCCGCCGCGCGAAGAAGACCACGGAGTTGCGGTCGAAAAATGTCTGGCCGCTGGAGGCAGAGTCGAACGCCTCGCAACCCGAGGACAGGATTCCCGCCACGATCCTCAAGGACGTCGTGTAGATACTTTTCGCCGCCCAGATCGAACGTTCGAATCACGGCAGGATGAGGTGCACAGCTTCGAACGAGCTCGCGATAGGCGTCCTCGTGAATTCGATCGTCGGGGATCGACGGGGACTCGCTGATGAACAAGAACTCCGAACGATAGAGACCGACACCCGTGGCTCCGGCGCGTTTCACCGTCTCGAGCTGGGAGAGAAATTCGATATTCGCCCGAACGGTCACCTCCACTCCGTCGCGGGTCAAAACGACCGGGGCGTCCTGGCCACCCATCGGCTCGGTTTCTTGCTCCCGCCAACGCGCTTCACGATCACGGGCCGCGGTCAGTTCGTCGGGGCCCGGCTCCAGCCAGACCTCCCCGCCCTCTCCGTCAACGATGATCGTCTCGGCCGGGCGAACTCGGAGGCTGAAGTCGTGGAGGCCGACGACCGCGGGAACCCCCAACGCCTGCGCGAGGATCGCGGTGTGGCTGGTCGGCCCGCCAAGATCGCTGACGAGGCCGACGACACCCTTACCCGCCAATTGCACCGCATCCGATGGCACCAGCTGGCGAGCAACGACGACCCAGGTCCCATCGGGAAGCTCGCGGGGGGCATCGGGCAGTCCCCTCAGGATTCGTTGTAGGCGACGGTGGACATCGTAGAGATCGCCGACCCGCTCGCGAAGGTGGTCGGTGTCAACGGCCTCGAAGCGCCGAGCGTAGCCGTCGACGGTCTCGCGTAGCGCCCAGGACGCACCGACGGAGTCCTCCCGGATCCGTGACTCCGTTCCCGCGATCAGGCCCGGGTCATCGAGAATCGCGCACTGGGCGTCGAGGATGGTCGCGTAGTGCTCGCCAATCTCCCGCGATACCCGTTGCCGCAACGTGAGAAGCTGTTGACGGGCCGTTTCGCGGGCCTCCGAGAACGACTGAATCTCGGTGGCGACCTGTTTGGCGGGCACGGCGATGGCGGATTGCGGCAGGGACTCCGGGTGCAGGATCCAGACCTTCCCGACGCCGACGCCGGGCGCCACGCCCTGACCGACATGTTGCTCCGCCATCTAGTCATCCTCCCCGAAGCGGGAGTTCACCAGAGCTGCCAGTGTATCCGCGGCCGCACCCTCATCGTCACCCTCGGCGGTGAGGACGATGGGGCAGCCGCAAGCCGCCGCGAGGGTCAGCAAACCGAGAATCGACTTCCCGTTCACCCGGGTCTGACCCTTCTCGATGCCGATGGAGGCCGAGAACTCGTTGGCCAGGTGAACAAATTTCGCTGCGGCGCGGGCGTGCAGTCCCAATCGGTTCTGGATGACGAGTTCGATTCGTCTCACGCATCGCGCTCCAAGAGTTCCGACGCCACCTGAATGGCCTCCCTCCCCTGATCGGCGATTCGACCGGCCGCCTCGCTGAGCGCCGGTGAGCCGCGCAGGCTTGCGAACTTGATGACCATCGGAAGATTGACGCCCGTCACGACCTCGACCTCCACGCCGTCGTGCTGGGAGAGTGCCAGGTTGGTGGGGGTTCCGCCGAACATGTCCGTCAGGACCAGGACACCGTGATCTCGCTCGACCGCCCGGATGCCCACTTCGATCCGGCGCGCCGCTTCACCGGCATCATCGTCCCAGTCGATCGAGACCGCCGCGAGGGCGTCGATGTCTCCGACGATCTTGAGGGCGGCAGCCACCAGTTCTTCCGCCAATCCACCATGGGTTACAACCAGCAGGCCGATCGATCGTGCATTCTGCCCGCCTGTCGTAATGTCGCTCACTCCTTGCCCACGTCGCGATGATGGACGACGGCGGGAATATCCTGTCCCTGTAGGAAGGCACCGATCCGCTCGGACATCGCGACGGAACGATGTTTTCCACCGGTGCAACCGATGGCGACCGTCAGGTAGGTCTTCCCTTCCTCGGCGTAGTGCGGCACAAGAAATGTCAGGAACTCCTCGAGTCGACTGGCAAACTGGCCGGTCTTCTCGTGGCTGGATACATAGGCGGCGACTTCCGGGTTACGCCCATCGAGATGACGAAGATTCTCGTCGAAATACGGATTGGGGAGGAACCGCACATCGAACAGCAGATCGGCCTCGGTGGGGGCGCCGTATTTGAAGCCGAAGGACAGGACGGTCACCTGGGGCATCCCGCCGGCCTCTTCACCCCCGTAGTTTCGCTTCAAGAACGCCCGTAGTTCATGGGATGTGAAGGCGGATGTATCGACAATTCTCTCGGCGCGTTCTCGAAGAGGGCCCAACGCGACCCGCTCTGCGGCGATGGCTTCCTCGAGCGTCCCACCGGTGGAGGACATCGGATGCGGTCGCCGACTCTCACTGAATCGGCGCTTGAGAACATCGTCTGAACACTCGAAGAAGATCAACTCGATCGGGATTCCGTGATCCTCTAGATGGGCCAGGCTCGTGGGGTAGCGCTCGAGGAACGCGCTCTCCCGCGCGTCGACGACGATGGCGGCTTGCCCGAGCCGAGATCCACTCCGTCGCATCAACTGCCAGAATGGAGGGATCAGATCGACCGGGAGATTGTCCACACAGAAGAACCCGAGATCTTCCAGACAGTTGGCCGCAAGCGTCTTCCCGGACCCCGACAGACCGGTGATCACTACGAGACGATCCACGCTAGCCTTCTCCGTTCGGATTCTCGGGGCGTATCGTGACGGCGTCCAGGTCCTCCGCGTCGATCCGTTTCCTTGCGTTGGGGCCGACTCGCTCTCCAAGCCGCCGGGCCAACTCACGGGCGGGGTTGTAGCCCTTCCGCTTGAGCAGGTGGTTACGTGCCGCGACTTCGATCAGGACCGACAGATTCCGTCCCGGTCCAACCGGCATCTCGACGTGGGGCAATTTGATTCCCATCACCTCGTACGATTGTTCATCCAGGCCTAGCCGATCATACCGTTTTCCGGCCTGCCATGGGTCGAGGCGAACCACATACTCGACATATTTGGACAGCCGCACCGCGGCGACGCCGAAGAGATCCCGCACGTTGACGATCCCGACACCCCGGAGTTCCATATGATAACGGGTCAACTCGGGGCCGGTCCCGACAAGTTGCGTTCCCCTCCGACTGACCTCGACGACATCGTCGGCAACGAGACGATGACCACGAACCACCAGATCGAGAGCGCACTCGCTCTTTCCGACCCCGCTCTCTCCGAGAAGGAGCACGCCCAATCCATAGATGTCGAGTAGAACACCGTGTTCCACCACACGAGGGGCCAGCCGATCCTCCAGGAAGCGGGTCAGGAAGTCGATCGCGCGCGAGGTCGATAGGGATGTTCGCAGTAACGGAACGCCGTGCCTCTCCGTTTCTTCGAGAAGCTCGGCCTGCGGCTCGAGATCGCGGGTCAGCACGAAGCAACCGTCAATCTGTCGACACATCTGCGCGATGATGCGTGCTCGTTCCGTCGGAGCCCGTTCCTCGAGAAACGTCCATTCGGCGTTTCCGAGAACCTGGATCCGACCCCGTCGGATGTATTCGAAGAACCCGGCAAGCGCCAAGCCCGGCTTCTGAATCCGAGGCCGGGTGATGACGTTGTCGAGCCCCGACTCCCCGGACATCAGATCGAAGGCGAGGGCCTCCGCTCCAGCGTCCGTGAGCAATTCGCGGACGAACATCCGGGGAATGGCGCAGCTGTCTTCTTCTGCCAAACCGTTGCCCATCCCTCGAAAACTGGTGGCTGAAAGAACGGAGTGTAGAAACCGAGCCGGGAGGCTGTCAAGGAAGCCCGACTCGGAGGCCGTCACGATTGACACTCCACCGGTACGGTGGCATATTTTTGCTGAGCACACCGCATTCCTAGACAATCGAGATCGTTTTGAGGCCTCAAGACGACAGGAGACCGACCTCATGAGCGCCAGTCCTATCGTGCACGTCATCGGCACCGGAACCATCGGCGAGCCGCTAATCGGCCTTCTCAGCCAGCTCAAGGAGCCGCTCGGCATCGAGGAGGTAACGTTTCACAAGCGAACTCCCCTCCTCACCGACCGATCGAAGGTCGTCAACCTGATGAAGCGAGGCGCGAAGCTGTGCGTCGACGAGGGCGCGGCCAAGGGGTTCCAGGATCTCGGCATGGAGCCGAGCTACGAGGCCATCGAGGCGATCCAGCGTGCGGGCGTGGTCATCGATTGCACGCCGTCCGGTGTCGGCACCTATAACAAGACCGAGTACTACGAGAAGTTCACCAACAACACGCGGGGGTTCATCGCCCAGGGCAGTGAGTTCGGCTTCGGGAAGCCTTACGCCCGTGGCATCAACGACAGCGCGCTCGTTCCCGGTGAAGACCAGTTCCTTCAGGTCGTATCGTGCAACACTCATAACCTGTCGATCCTGATTCAGGCCGTGGCCATGGCCGGCGGGGGTGCCGAGAACCTCTCCTCCGGACGCTTCGTCTGTATGCGTCGCGCCAACGACCTGTCGCAAGACAGCAGCTTCGTCCCGTCGCCGCAGGTCGGCGCGCACAAGGACGCGAGGTTCGGGACCCATCATGCCCGCGATGCGTGGCATCTGTTCAATACGATGGGTTACGACATGGAGCTGTTCTCAACGGCGATCAAACTGAATACGCAGTACATGCATACGATCTTCTTCGACCTTCGTCTCAATAATCCGACGACCCTCGAGAAGGTGACCGAGAACCTCAAGCTCAACGACCGTGTTTCGGTGACCTACAAGACATCGGCGAACGGCGTCTTTTCGTTCGGCCGCGATCATGGTCAGTTCGGTCGAATTCTCAACGTGACGGTCATCGCACTGCCGACAGTCGCCGTCCGGGACGGTGGCACGGAAGTCGTCGGCTATTGCTTTACGCCGCAGGACGGCAACTCGCTGCTGTCATCGCTGGCTGCAGCGTCCTGGTTCCTGTATCCGGACACCTACGAGGATCGCATCCAGTGCCTGAACCAGTTTTTCTACGACGAGGTCTAGCCGAACGGTCAGTGTGTCGAGCGGTGTTCGCGTATCGCGGTCGTCAGAGCCGGTAATACCTCGAAGACGTCGCCGACGATCCCGTAGTCCGCAACGTTGAAGATCGGTGCGTCGGGATCCTTGTTGATCGCGACGATGATTTTTGACGATGTCATCCCGGCGAGATGCTGGATCGCGCCCGAGATCCCGCACGCGATGTAGAGCGACGGCGAGACAACCTTGCCGGTCTGCCCGACCTGATGCGAGTGGGCGATCCAGCCCGCATCGACGACGGCCCGCGAAGCACCGACGGCTCCACCGACGGCGTCTGCGAGGTCGCGGATCAACGAAAAATGTTCCGGCTCCTTGAGTCCCCGTCCACCGGCAACCACGATCGAAGCCTCGCTGACATCCAGCTCTTCCTGTTCCGGCTTCTCCGTCCGCGTGACGCGTCCCTTGAATAGACCGACGCTCAGGTCGGTCGAGAGGCTCTCCGTGGTTGCGGCTGTGCCTCCGTCGCTCGCGGCAACGGGGAAGACATTTGGACGCAGGCTGGCGAGTTTCGGACTGGCGTCGGCGATCGAAACGCGCACGGTCGCCTTGCCGGAATAGACCGGTCGGAGCGCGGTCAGCGCACCCGCATCGCTCAGCTCCAGCTCGATGGCGTCACTGACGAGGGGGACGTCGAGTCTCGCGGCGGTCCGTGCCGCCAGGTCGCGCCCCATCACGGTGCCGGGGATCAACAGCAGATCGGCAGAACAAGCCGTCGCGGCGTCCGCCAGGCAGGCCGCGTAGGCCTGCACCGCGTAGAGCTCGAGGCGCGGATCCTCGTGGATCAACAGGCGACTCACGCCGGCCTGCCCCAGCAACTCGGCGTGCCCCGCGGCGTCCGGCCCCAGCGCTAGTGCCACGACCTCGACGTCAGGTGACAGGGCTCTGGCAGCGCCGACCGCCTCCAGCGTGGCCCGCTTGATCTCACCGTCTCGACGCTCGACAAAAACCAGGACCGTCGTTGCCATCACAGCACCTTCGCTTCTTCGTGAAGCTTCTTCACGAGTTGTGCAGCGACATCGCCCGCGTCGCCTTCCAATCGGATGCCCTGGGGCTTGGCTAGCGGTAACTCCATCGTCTCCCAGACGAGCCTGGGGCCGGTGGCGAGACGATCCTCGACGCCTGCGGCCGCAGCATCTCTCTTCTCGAGTGGCTTCTTCTTCGCCTGCATGATGCCCTTGAGCGATGGGTAGCGCGGCTCATTCAGCCCCTTGTCGCAGGTTAGCAAGACCGGAAGGGCACCCTCGTGAACCTCCAGAGCGCCTTCGATCGCTCGTCGGGCGGTGTACGAACCGTCTGCCAGTTCCAATGCGATCACCCCTCCCACGTGCGGCCAGTCAAGCAACTCGGCGACCATCGCGCCCGTCTGCCCCTCATCGGTGCCGACTCCGTACTTGCCAAGCAGCACGAGGTCCGGCGACTCCGAACGGATCGTCTCCGCGAGTGCCCTCGCCCGGGTCATCGGTTCCGCGCCGTCGAAGCGATCGTCCGCCACGAGGATGGCCCGATCCGCGCCCATCGCGAGCCCGGTGCGAACGGTGGACTGGGCGGACTCCGGTCCTACACAGACCAGGACGACCTCACCCTCCCCGCGCAGCTGTAGCGCCTGCTCGATGGCGTATTCGTCAAACGGAGAGATGATCCACTTGCTGACAGCCGCCGGATCGAGCCGGTTCCCGTCGCTGTGGATCTGGACCTTGGTTTCCGTGTCGGGGACATGCTTTATCCCAACGATGATCTTCATCGCTGCTTCTCCCTCGATGGTCTGCCGGCGAAAGGTCGGCCGTCAGCCGTCGTGTTTCTTCAGAATGAGCGTTGCGTTCGTGCCACCGAACCCGAAAGAGTTGTTGAGCGCCGCGCGAACCGGCATCGCCCGTGCCTCGTTGGGGACGAAGTCGAGATCGCATTCGGGATCCGGGTATTCCAGATTGATCGTCGGAGGAACCTGATCCCGCGCGACAGAGAGCGCCGATACCGCCGACTCCAACCCGCCGGCGGCGCCCAGTAGATGTCCCGTCATCGACTTGGTCGAGGAGCACGCTAGCTTATCGGCGTTTTCGCCGAACACCGACCGAATCGCCATCACCTCGCTGCGGTCGCCGGCGGGCGTCGATGTTCCGTGCGTGTTGATGTAGTCGATGGCTGCCGGGTCCATCCCCGCGTCGGCCAGCGCCATCTTCATGGCACGGATCGGGCCATCGCCGTCAACGGACGGCGCCGAGATATGGTACGCATCGCCGGTCATGCCGTAGCCGGCGATCTCGGCATGAATCGAGGCACCGCGTGCGATCGCCGCCTCGCGCTCCTCGACGTAGAGAATCCCCGCACCCTCACCCATCACGAAGCCGTCACGCTTTGCGTCGAATGGACGGGACGCCGCGGTGGGATTGGCGTTGTTGGTCGACAGCGCCTTCATGGCGCAGAATCCGCCGACAGCCAACGGAGTGACGACGGCCTCGGTGCCTCCGGCGATCATGCCGTCGGCGTAGCCCTCACGGATCATCCGGAAAGACTCACCGATGGCGTGGGTCCCCGTTGCACACGCGGTCGCGACCGCCACGTTGGGCCCCTTGGCGCCGTACTTGATGGAAACATTACCGCTGGCCAGGTTCAGAATCATGCCGGGGATGAAGAACGGCGACATGCGTCGCGGTCCACGTTCCAGGAGGGTGCGATGTTGCTGCTCCAGTAATGGGAGTCCCCCGATACCCGAACCGATGTAGACCCCAATCCGCTCTTCGTTGGATGCGTCGATGGTCAGATCGGCATCCTGGAGAGCCTCACCCGCCGCCGCAAGCGCGAAGTGGGAGAAGCGATCCATCTTGCGGGCTTCCTTGCGGTCAAGGAAGTCCAGACAGTCGAATCCCCGAACCTCACCGGCGATGCGACAGGCGTAATCCGCCGCATCGAAACAGGTGATTGGCCCAATTCCGCTCTTGCCTGCGAGGAGTGCATCCCAGGTACGTTCGCGGGTGAGACCCACCGGCGAGATGATCCCTACGCCGGTAATGACGACTCGCCTTCCCATGACTCAAGCCCCAATGCCACACGCCGGGTAACGGCGCAGGAAACGGATTACTTGCTGTTCTTCTGGATGTAGTCGATCGCGTCCTTCACGGAGCTCAGCTTCTCCGCGTCTTCGTCGCTGATCTCCAGCCCGAACTCTTCCTCGAGCGCCATGACGAGTTCGACGACGTCCAAAGAGTCCGCCCCCAGGTCGTCGATGAACGACGCCTCCGGCTTGACCTCTGCCTCGTCGACACTCAACTGCTCAACGATGATGTGTTTAATCTTTTCGTCAACCGATGCCATCGGCCTATCCTCCGTTTTGGTTCCCGCTCGGCCTGCGCCGGTCGGGGTCAATCACATATACATGCCGCCATTGATATGCAGCGTTACTCCGGTGATGTAAGAAGCGCCCGCACCCGACAGAAATACAACTGCCGATGCGATGTCCGACGGAAGTCCGAGTCGCTTCATCGGTACCTGTGCCAACAACGCGTCGCGGGTCTTCTCATTGAGCGAACGTGTCATGTCCGTATCGATGAATCCCGGTGCGATGCAGTTAACCGTGACGTTCCTTGATGCAATCTCTTTTGCAAGGCTCCTCGTAAATCCCTCGATACCCGCCTTGGCCGCCGAGTAGTTGGTCTGTCCCGGATTCCCGGTTGTCCCGACCACCGATGTCACGTTGATGATCCGTCCGGCCTTGGCCCGGATCATCGAAGGCGCGAAGGCCCGGCACATACGATACACTCCGCCAAGATTTGTCTGCAGGACATCGTCCCACTCCTCTTCCTTCATTCTTAAGGAGGTTGTCGCGGGTGATCCCCGCGTTGTTCACGAGAACAGAGAGCTTACCATATTCTTCCTTGATCAAGCCCGCCGCAGCCTCCACCGACGCCGGGTCGGCGATGTTCAGTCCAATGCCGCGAACCTGAGTCTCCGGGCCCAACTCGGCGGCAACCCGCGTCGCGGACTCCGCGGTGGTCGCGCTGACGATCACGGTCGCGCCGGCTTCAACAAACGCCTCCGCGATACCGCGACCGATCCCGCGGGAACCACCACTCACCAGAACAACCGAACCGTCCATATTCATCCATCCTCCCGAAGGGACGCCGCCACACGATCTAGGCTCTCCATGTCGGATACGTTGTAGAGCGTCAGGTCTCGCGAGACGCGTTTGGCCAGGCCCGTGAGCACCCGCCCCGGACCCAGTTCAATCAGCGTATCGAATCCATCGGCGATCAGTCGTTGCGTCGTCTCGTGCCACCGAACGGCGCTGGCAACCTGCTCCACCAGTCTGGCACGTGCATCGTCGGCCGCTACCACCGGCGCCGCCAGGACGTTGGCGTAGACCGGGACGTCGGGGGTGGAAAACGGCAGCTCGAGGAGGACCTCTTCGAGCCGTAGCGCCGCAGGTTCCATCAGAGCGCAGTGGAAGGGCGCGGAGACCTGAAGCGGAACGGCCTTTCGCGCGCCGGCCTCGAGCGCCGCGAGCCGTGCACGTTCCACTGCCTCCGCATGCCCCGCGATTACGATCTGTTTCTCTGCGTTGAGGTTTGCGGGCTGGACGACCTGCCCGCCGGCAGCGTCCTCGCAAATCGCCGCGACCTGTTTCAGTTCGAGGCCGATCAGCGCCGCCATCGCCCCGGTGCCCACCGGGACTGCGTCCTGCATGAACCGACCGCGCTGACGGACCGTTCGGACGGCGTCGTCGAAGGAGAGCGTGCCGGCGGCGACATGGGCCGAGTACTCGCCGAGGCTGTGGCCGGCAGCGGCGGCCGCCTGGACTCCCCGGCTCGTCAGACCGGCAAGCGCCGCGACGCTACAGGTCAGGATGGCGGGCTGGGTGTTCTCCGTGAGAGCCAGCTCATCCTCAAGCCCATGGAAGCAGATCCTGGAGATCGACTCGCCGAGGGCCTCATCGGCGCGATCAAAGACCTCACGGGCCTCCCGGAGGCCATCGTGGAGGTCCTGCCCCATCCCGGGATACTGCGCGCCCTGCCCCGGAAACAGAAAGGCGATCCGGCTCACCAGCGCACCACCGACGCCGCCCAGGTCAGGCCCGCTCCAAACGCCGCCATCAGGACGATCTGCCCCTTGGTGATGCGGCCCTCGCGAACGGCTTCATCCAGGGCGATCGGGATCGAGGCGGCCGAGGTGTTTCCGATCCGATCGATATTCAGGTAGCAACGATCCTCGTCAATCCCGAGACGTTGCCCGACGGCGGAGATGATCCTCAGGTTGGCCTGGTGTGGGATGAACCAGTCGACATCCTTCGGGGTCAAGCCGGCCTCCTCCAACACCTCCGAGCAGACACCGGCAATCGACCGCACGGCCATCTTGAATGTCTCGTTGCCACGCATCTGGATGAAGTGCGAGCCCTCGTCGATCATCTTCTGACTGGGAGGCTGAGCCGAGCCACCCCCCGGACGACAGATGAAGTCGGCCATGCTGCCGTCGGAGTGCATCGCGGACGCCAGTGTCCCTCGATCGGAGTCCTCGGCTTTCATGACGACGGCGCCGGCGCCATCCGCGAAGATCACGCAGGTCGCCCGGTCGTTCCAGTCCACGAACTTGCTGAGGAGCTCGCCACCGATGACCAATGCGGTATCGCTCTGCCCGTTTTCCAGGAACTGCTGAGCGATGGCCTGGGCATAGATGAACCCGGAGCAGCCGGCAGCGACATCGAACGCCACCGCGTTGCGACAACCCAGTTCATGCTGAATCGTGCACGCCGTCGCCGGGATCGGCATGTCCGGCGTCACGGTTGCGAGGACGATCAGGCCGACATCGGCCGGATCGACGCCCGCCGCTTCCAGCGCGTTCCGACCGGCGGCCGTCGCGAACTTCGAGAGGGCTTCATCGGCCGCGGCGATGCGTCGCTCGCGAATGCCCGTTCGTGTGGTAATCCACTCGTCCGACGTATCCACCATCTTCTCGAGATCGGCGTTCGTCAAGATTCGATCCGGAAGACTCCTTCCGGTTCCGGTGATCACAGCACGCTTCATCGATGACAGCCCTCTATTTTAGGACCACAGACGCCGGGGATCATACCGCATGGTGGGTCGGGTGCGTGGGGGCAGGCCGATGGGCCCGCAGGGTCGAATAGCAAGGGAAACGTCGGGCGGAGCGCTAAAGCTCCGGCGGCTCGACGATCTCCCGCCCCTTGTAGTTTCCGCAGTGGGGGCAGACCCGGTGAGGCAGTTTCTTCTCGTGGCAATTCGGGCAATCGGACAGACCAACCTTCGGAAGGGCATCGTGTGCCCGGCGTTTATTCTTCCGCGCCTTCGAATGACGTCGTTTAGGATTGGCCATCGGATTTCCTCTTCTGTATCTGCGACTCGCGGAGGGCTCGCAGTGGCTCCAGTCGAGGGTCCACACTCCCCGCAGCGCAGTCGCACTCTAGGAGGTTTCGGTTGATGCCGCAAGTCGGGCAAAGACCCTCGCAATCCGGCTGACAGAGCGGTCGTAGGCCCAGCTGGAGGAAGACGGTCTCCCGCGCGACTTCCACGAGATCCACGCGGCCGTCGACCAGTTCCAGGGTGTGGGTCAGATCCGGGTCCATCTCGGTCTCGCCGGCCGCCTGGGGGGCTGGCTGCGGGACCAACTTCAGAGAGAGTTCGGCCCGGATCACGCTATCGGCGGGTTCCAGGCAGCGGACACAGGAGCGGCGGATCGTCGCGTCCAGGATGCCGTCCAGTCGTGGTGCTCCGTGCCGATGAGCCACCGTCCCCTGGAAGCGTCCGTCCTCGAGTGAGACCGGATCCCCCTGCGCATCCGCCAGGGGGTCTGCGGAGAAGATCGCCTCCGACAGGGTCAGATCGAACGCCTCCCCGTTGAGGCCCATCTTGTCGAGTTGGATGATCACGAATCAATCCCGCAAAGCACGGGATTATAGCAGGCAGGCTAGCCGAGGTTGTCCAGCTCCCGGGAGGCCTGCTCGTGGGCCGGGACCAGCTTCAACGCCTCCTCGAACTGCCGGCGCGCACGGAGCTTGAGCCCCCGTTTCTTGTAGAACAGCCCGAGCCTGATCCAGTAGTCCGCATTCCAGGGGTCCAGCTGGGTCGACTTGGTGTAGTTCTGCTCGGCCTGATGCTGCCAACGGGGCCCCGGGTTTCGTACCTGACAATCGGCGAGCAAGTAGTAGAAACGTGCCTCCTCGGGATGATAGGAGATGGCCAACTTCACATACTGAATCGCGTTGTGGTAATCCCCATCCCGCTCAGAGTGTCGAGCCTTGGCGAAATAACTCTCGGCCACCTTCGAGGCCTGCTCGAGCGCCAGCTTCGAACGGGTCTTGTCCATCTCGACCCGGACCAGCAAGTCGTCGGCGCCAACGCCGTTGTCGGAACCGGGTATCGCCTCAGGCGCAGAGTTGACCTTGACCTGGGTCAGCGTGAGGAACGCTTCGATGAAGCGTGACTCGAGGACGGCCAGTTCGCTTCGGAACTTCTCGCGAACGGCCGGGAGGATCCGCTCGCGACTGAATATCTGCTTCGCGTCTTCGTAGGCGCGCTCGATCGCCTCCCGCGGTGCCGACGGCGGGACGCTGAGAATCTCGTGAGGGTTCTGCGATCGCATCTGCTCGTAGGCCTGACGGATCGACTGCTCCTGGATCTGTTCGAGGGCCCGACGGTCGGCGTGGTCCCGTAGGATCACCGACACTCGGAAGGACCCTTCGCAAAGGGGTGGATCGAACTCGAGTACGCCCATCACCAGCAGCCCGAAGAGGAACCGGAGGGCCCCGGTGGCCTCATCCTCGGGCAACGTGCTGAGGATCTGTACCGCGGAGGCAGAGCCGTCGACTCGGGAGAGGATGAACCCATGTGCGGGCGAGAGCTTCAATTTTTCGAGGGGTACCGGGGCCGGACGACGCACACGGATCCGATTGTCGAGACCTCGAAGCGCGTCGCGAATCGGTTCGAACTCACGCATATCGAGGATCCCCTGCAGGATCGCCTCGAAGGACGCGACGACGTCCAGTTCGACGCCGTCCTCTGCGCCGGAGCCCTCGACGAAACGGGCGGTGCCGTGGGGCCACTGAAAGACACCGCGGACCGTCTCGCGGACGATGGCGGTGCTGACCGTCGTCAGCACATCTTTCGATATCAGGCCACGCTTCAGGAGTGATGTCGCAAGCCCATCGGATCCATCCACGCCGGCGCCCGCCTCTTTCAGCGCACCGGTGGAGATCTGCTGGTTGGCCAACAGCCGCTTCCCCAGATCCCCGCCGTCCATGGAGGAATGGGCGAACGTCAGAAGCCCACGCTCGAAGAAGATCCGCGCCACATGGTCGTCGTTCTCCAGAACGAGCGAGCCGGTACGCTCCCCCAGGTATAAATCCCGGAAAATCTCGGCGAGCGTCTGAGACGTAAATGCGGACTGCAACGAAGCCTCCGACAAGGCAACCCATCAGGCCGTCATGGCCCTCCGTCACAATATAGTGATTCGGTCTCGGAATGAAAGGCGGGTGTCTGGACGAGGCGTAGAATCTAGATTAGCGCGCTATTCTCAAGTCTTCTCGGGAGCCACCCAGCCGATCGAGGCCGTTGAGCACCTTGACGACGTAATTCTCGGTCTCGGGATAGGGCGGGATATCCTGGTAGCGATCCACGGCACCTTCGCCGGCGTTGTAGCCGGCCAGCGCCAGTTCCACGGTGCCGAATCGATCCAGCAACCAATCGATATAGCGGGCGCCTGCTTCGATGTTCTGCGTGACATCAAACGCATCCTGGACGCCGAATCGTTCCGCCGTCGCCGGCATCAACTGGAGCAGCCCCATGGCACCCTTCGGCGAGACCGCCCGTGGATCGAAGGCCGACTCTACCTCTGCCATCGACGTGAGGAGCGCCGGATGGAGTCCATATCGGCGTGACGCGGTCTCGATCATCGGCGCGTACTGGCCCGCTCGCTGGCGCCAGGCTCCCCCGGCTCGCAGCGCGGGAGCGGGAGGCGTCGTGATCTTGTCCGGTCGCCTCTCGGTGAACCACCCCTGCACCCGGTCGGCCGGAACCTGGAGCGAGCCACCGCCCTCCAGCCGCAACTCGACCTGGTTGCCCACCGGGTGGATCGACGCCACGCGAAGCGTCTGGCCGCTGGTCAACTTTACGATCTCGGCGGCGTCCAGCGGCCCGGGTGCCACGAGGAGCAGCCCGAGGATCAAAGCCGGTCCCGCAGCCTGGAGTCTTCGATTCATCATGCTCTTTATACGGACGGAATCGCTCAGGGTCAAATCAGCGGCGATCGAACGCCCGCTCGATCTCCTCCAACGTCAAACGAAAGAGGATCGGACGCCCGTGAGGGCAGGTGGTCGGATTACGACACTGAAATAGGTCCCCCACCAGTCGCTGCATTTCGGGATCCGACAGGCGGTGGTGAATCTTGATGGCTGCCTGACACGCTGCGCTGGTGATCCATTTCCGCCGAAGGGCCGGAATGTCGGTGACGGCGCGATCCAGGCCCTCGGCCTCGCCGAGGAGGGACAACAGCAACTCTGCGGGGTCCAGCTCCGACGCGATCGCCGGGACCGCCTCGATCCGGACCGTCGTGCCACCGAAGCTGTCGACGCGAAAACCGAGCCGCTGGAACTCTTCCCGCTCGGCCTCGAACAGCTGATGACGGATGGCATCCAGCTCCAGCGTGACGGGGAACATCAGCGGTTGAACCTCGACGACACCTTCCTCGGCCGCGGCGAGGAATCGTTCAAAGAGAACACGCTCGTGGGCGGCGTGTTGATCGAGCAGGACGAGCCCGTCCTGCTCGCGAGCGACGATATAGGATTCGTCCAGTTGTAGGAGCGCGTGGACGGCGCCCACAGACCTCGGCTGAACTCGGTCGGGTAATGGCTCTTGTCGCGGCGGCGGAACCGACCGGATCGGGTCCGGAGCCGTCCGTTCCACCGGGCTCGATACGGTCGTCGCAGGCGACGGTCGCGAATCCAGATAACTCAGGGTGGCTCGACGAAGCGGTTCGCGTATCGCGTCCGCGTTCTCCGGTCGCAGATCGCGATAAGTGGGCACGGCGTCGGTCGCCCCCATCGACATCATCAAGGTGTCTCTGACGAGATCGTGGACTCGGGAACTGTTGCGGAAGCGGACCTCATGCTTCTGGGGGTGAACGTTGACATCCACCTGATCGGGAGCGATCTCGACGAATAGGAGCATCGACGGAAAGCGGCCTCTAGGCATCGTATTTCCATAGGCCTCGGCGATTGCGTGAGCCAGCACTCGATCCTGAACATGTCGCCCGTTCACGAACAGATGCTGTCCGTCCCGACGAGGTAGTCCATCGGTGGGTCGTCCCGCAAGCCCGCGAACCCGAAACCCGTCCTCATAGTGATCGAAGGCGAGCAAACGATCCACGGCCTCCTTGCCGTAGATCTGTCCATAGCGCTGGGCCAGATTGTCTACGGGCTCGACACGCAAGCGCTCGCTGCCGTTGTGGGTCAGCACGAAACGCACACCGGGATTGACCAACGCGTGACGTGTCATTCCCTTCACGACGTGTGAGAACTCGGTGCTCTCGGTACGGAGGAACTTTCGTCGGGCCGGCATGTTGAAGAAGAGTCGTTCAGCACAGATCGTCGTCCCCCTGGAACGCGACACCGTATCGACCCCTTCGATCTTCCCACCACGGACGCGAACACGAGTGCCCGCTCCGGCCTCGACGGCCGTCTCCAGGCGAAAGACCGAGACACTCGCGATACTCGAGAGCGCCTCCCCTCGAAAACCGAGAGAGCCGATCGACTCGAGATCGCCGGCGCTCTTGAGCTTGCTCGTCGCGTGTCGCTCGATCGCCAGGAGCGCGTCGTTGCCGTCCATCCCACAGCCGTCGTCTTCGACCTCGATCGACTGACGCCCCCCTGAGCGAATACGAACCTGAACGGTCGTTGCCCCGGCATCAAGGCTGTTCTCGACCAGCTCCTTGATGACCGAGGCCGGACGATCGACCACCTCGCCGGCTGCGATCCGATTGACGACGCCATCGCTGAGTACCTGAATCCGACCCACCGTAAACTCCCGTTGTTCCCCGAAAAGGCCCCAAACCGCCATGGTACACCGCGTCAGGATGGACACCGGTGTGCCATTTTTGCACTTGCTCGAGGCCCGGTACGGTCGAATCGTCGCTCCATGTGCGGGATGCGGCCCGGGCCGAGATCGAGGCCCGGGCCGCTCGAACCGGGAAAAACCGGGATTCGCTGCACGGACTCCGCACCGAAACCGGGGGATTTGTCGGTTTCTCCTCCGGAATAGGCAGGTCGGCACGGGGGTTGCTTTATACGGGGTGCGTGGGGACGCAAGGAGATGAACGATGCTATTCCCGTTACTACAGCCCGAGCGATCGATCGATGACTTCGTCGACAAGGACGAAGGGTGTCGCATGTCGGCCCTGCTGGCGGATAAGGCCGAAAAGAACCAGGAGGAGCGGCTCTACAGCAAAGAGATCCGCCGACTGGTTCGTGCGGCGCTGTTCAACCTGGACGATCGCGAGCGGCACATCATTCGCAATCGTTTCGGCATTCTTGGTGGCAAGGAACTGACACTCGAAGAGATCGGACGAACGCTCAACCTGAGTCGTGAACGTGTCCGCCAACTCGAGCGTGAAGCGAAGCAGAAACTGCAGACAAATCTCGAGCGCTATCAGTCCGGCCTCCGTTACTCACTGGCATGAACGCAAACACATGACCCCCTGGATCGTCGCCTCGGCCAACCCCCCCCCTCCTCCTGGCCGAGGCGGCGGCCCCCCTTTCCTAGAACGCGGTCCCGATAGCGAAAAACAGCTCCGCGTCCGATTCTCCGACCTCCCGATCCAGCTTTCGCCCGTACTCCAGTCGAAGCGGGCCGATCGCCGTCTCGTAGCGAAGACCGATCCCTAGAACATGCCGGATATCCGTGACGTCAAAGTCCTCGATGGTCGGGTAGATGTTTCCGGCGTCATAGAACAGGTTCCCGCGCAACGGACCGAATAGCGGGAATCGAAACTCCTGATTGAAGATGAACATCGACTCGCCGCCGGCGGGGAGCCCGTCGGTCATCGGACCTAGCTCATCCCGTCCAAACCCTCGAACCGTCGAGTCCCCTCCTGCGAAGAACCTCTCCGACAGCGGAACCCGCTCGCTGACGCCAAACGGCTCGGCAAGGCCCAGTCGCATACCACTTGCAAGCGTGATCTGATTTGAAAACGTGTGGACCCACGAGACCGTCATCTGAGTCTTCAGCATCGCGACCTCGCCGCCGAAGGCCGGCGCGAAGAGTCGAGTGCTCAGGCTGCCGTAGGTTCCGCGCCGAGGGAGAAGCGGATCATCGCGGGAGTCACGGACGACCGTGAAGCCGACATCCCCGAGCCCCAGGTTCTCGAGCTTCTCCTCGGTGACCGCCAGAGAGTCTTCGATCTCGCGAAGATCGACGCGTTGGTAGTTATATCGGGTGAAGCTGTTCCATTTCCTATTCCACCGACGATCGAAGCGAATGGCGGCACTACGGCGGAGAACCTTGAACCCGATCTCATCACGATCCTCGACCGATAGGTTGACGAGAACCGGATCCTTCCTGCCGAAAAGATGCGGAGCCTCCCCGATGAACTGGACGCGGGTAAGGATGTCGCTGGCGTGCCCTTGAAGACTCAGGATGCGGTTGCGACCACCGATGTTCTGGTGGCTCGCGGAGAAGCTGATTCGCTCTCCACCCTCCGAGTCATAACCAATCCCCACGGAGGTCGCCAGCGGACGGGCCTCTTCCACGCGTACGGTCAAGACTTGTGGCTCGGCGGCATCTCCCTCTTCACCGACGGCCGCCGGATCCGTCGTCAATCGCACGTTGCTGAACACTCCGGTTCGATACAACTCGTGCTGGCTTCGCAGAAGCGCGTCCCGGGAGATGAGCTCACCGGGCTCAAGCTGCAATGCCCGCTTGATCACATTCTCGCGAGTCGACTGCGCGCCCAGGATCTCGATCGAGTGCAGACGCTTCGGCGTTCCGGGAACAAGCTCGAACTCGACGTGGACCCGATCCGCCTCACGCGTGACACTCGATCGAACCCGCGCGTCGGCGTAACCGTGGGAATCGAACTTTGCCCGAACGGCACTCTCCGCCTCGAGCATCCGGATCGGCGAGTACGTCTGCTCCGACTCGATGGTGAGCCACCCGTGCATCTCCTCATCCGGGAACGGACTCTCTCCGGAGAACGTGAGCTCTCCGACACGGGACCGTTGCCCCTCGTGGACAAGGATGTTTATCGAGGCGTTCTCGCCGTTCCTCGACAGGCGAATGCGCGGGTCATCCACTTCGACATCCAGGAACCCGCGACTTCGATAGAGGTGTGCGATGGCACGAACGTCGTCCTTCAGGACGCCGGGCACCAGGAGTCCTTTCTGCAACAGGCTCGCCGTACGGGTCAACAACTGCCGGCGGACGTCCGCCGCCGGAAGATTCTCGACGCCTTCGATCTCCAGCTCGCGGACTCGCACGACCGGTCCACGATCGACGGAGAACACGCAAACGAGCTGCCCGTCGTCATCGACGCGTTCGAAATGCTGGACGTCGGCGGCGTAGTATCCGCGCGCATGAAAGTCTGCCAGTAGCTGTTGGATGGCATCGTCGTAAAGGTCATCGCCGAAGACGACGACGCTCCAGCGATCGCGCAGCAAGGCGTCCAGGCGTTTCCGTTCATCCTTCTTGTCTACACCATCGAATTCGACGGTCAGTATGCGACCGCGGGAGACCCAGTACTCGACTTTGACTCTGGCACCGTCTCCGATCGGAGTGGCGACCGCGTTGACCTCGGCCTCGATGTGTCCGCGACCGACCAGCATCTTCCGTAAGGACTCGATCCCGGCGAACATCGTCGAGCGTCGATAGGGATCCCCGACATTGAGTTTGATCCGCCGACGTGCTTCGTCCCGATCGTTCCCGGTCAGCCCGCCCACGAAGATCGATTCGATGCGGGCTTCGACTTCATCACCAGCGATGTCTGCCGAGGATCGCAATGCCACGGCGGCCTCGTGTTCCGCGTCGGGATCGAGGTCGGGCTTTTTCCACCAGTAGCGATCGTAGTACTGAATATCGCCACCGATTCCGCCCTCGGTATCCCGCGTCGCACTGGCCCGGGTCTTTCGAGACAGCCTCCACTGGATCTCGTAGAGTTGGTCTTCGGTCGAGTTCAGGTCGGTCGAGAGGATGACGAACAGATCGTCCGTCACGGCCTTGCCGATGGTGATCCGTGCCGTCGGGTCGGCGTCCTCCTGGGTCAAGAGGGGGTCGATCTGAAACCGCTCCAGACGGAGGACCCGTTCCAGTTGTCGTTCGAAGCGATCGGTCAATGCGCCGGCGAAGTAGTTCGCCGCGAGGTCTCCGGTGAATTCCGTCCGACCGGGGCGCCCACTCAGATCCTGCATCGTACGACCCGTCGTCAGCAGAGCGATGATGTCCTGCTGTGCGAGGGATGGTGTGCTCGTGAGGTCATACTCAAACTGACTGGCGGTCCCCTCGACCCTCAGGTGAATCGCATACTCGGCGACCTGCGTCACAGCATGAAGGGTGATGTAGGGATCGAGGCGGGCCGGATCGACGAAATCCAGAGTCGCCGTTAGAATCCGGTATTCCAGATCGCGGAATCGAATCTGGCCGCCGTCACGCAGGGCCGCGCGTCCCGCGATCTCTGGACGCGCTGCCGTGCCGACGAGTTCGAGGTCCATCGTTGCTTCGCCCTCGATCAGATCGTTTCGGAGCCAGACCCCGGAGTCTGCGATGATATCGACATCGAACTCCAGGTCGAGCGGGAGTCCCTCGATGGCGGTGCCGCTCACTGCGCGTCCGCCGGCACCCCCGATACCTCCCAGATCGAACGGCTCGTCGTACAGGCCCCTTAGCACCTCGACACGCCCGACGAGGGTCTGGTGATCGATCAACGACTTCCAGGTGAGGTCGGCGTCGTAGATGCCGCGAAATCCCTCGGGGCCGTCGAGACGGACGTTGGCGGCAGAGAGGTCAAACTCGAACTCCGGGTCGGAGGGATTCAGCAGATTCGCTCCACCGACCACATGAATTTCCCCACCACCGAATCGGCCCGTCAGCGTGTCGACGGTCAGTTCGCTGTCGCGAAAACGCATCCGTCCCGTCAACGCGGCGATGGTTTCCGGGAACCCGAGCCAGTGAAGCCGCCCGTCAACGAACTCGACCGAGCCATCGAGGTCGAGGCCCGCTGTGGAATAGGCGGCTCGAAGATCGACATCGGCGGTGCCGGCGGCTCTTATCTCGGGTTCGACGGCGGAGAGCATGGCGAGGTTTACGCGACCCGCGAGGCTCGCGGACACTTCATCGGCTGCGGGTCCGGACTGCGCGTTGCCCCTCAGTTGGGTATCGCCGCTCCCGAGATGCAGTCCCCGGGCCGTCCAACCACTCGGCCCGGCCACCAGATCGAACGGGTCCAGTAAGCGCAGTTCGTGCGCACCGAATCCGGACGAGGCATCGGTCACCGTGCCTTCGATCTGGATGCCCTCGGGTTCGCTCAACGAGACGTGGACATCGAACGTACCGCTGACGGAGCCGTCCTGGTCTTGCAACGATGCATGAAGCGAGCCCAGAGGTGTCTCATCGAGCTGGACCGTCATCACAGCGGGCAGAGGCTCGACGAGCAGGAGTGTCCCGTCGACCTGCCACCCCGCGTCGGCCGCCGAATCGGCTCGGAAGGCGAGCCGATCCCCCAGGAGAGCCAGGTTGCCCTCAAAGTCGCCGAGCTGAAACGGATCCGAGTGGATGTCGTGACCGCGGACCGTCAACTCACCCTGAAGGCCGTCGGCTCGAGCGTCGATCCGGCCCGTGACCGTCAGCTCACCCGCGACGGACGCGGCTTCGTCGCCCCAGGCCGCAAGGTCCCCCAACTCCAGCACGGCGGAGTCAATCTCGATGGACTGCTCATCGTGAATCAGGTCCCATGTTCCGCGACCACGAAGCTCGAACCCATCGCCCTCGGCTCGTAGCTCTCCGAGGCTGAGGACCGACGAGGTCGCGGTGACCTGTGTGGATGCCGTTCGGATCGTGTGGTCCATCATGCTGACGTTCTCGACCGTGAAGGAGCCTGCCCCCTCGAGCCCTCCTTCCGTCGTCTGGGCCGAGAGGTCGCCACTCCAGATTCCCGAGACCCCCTCGGCGAGGCCGAGTTGCTCCAGGAGGAACGCCGGGTAGAACCCGTGCACGTTGACATCGACCTCTAGCGGTACGGATCGACCCATGTCGATCGCGAAGTCCCCCTCCAGCCGCTGTTCGTGGATCCACAGCAGCGTGTCGGTGATCGCGAGACGATCATCGTCGATCGTCAGCGACAGACGAAGCCGGTCGAATTCCTGGAGACCCCAACCGCCGTCCTTCAGGTCTACCGCCAGCTCCAGCGGCGCCGAATCCTGGAGGCTGAAGCCTGCACTAAGTGTCCCGCTCCCCGTGAGTGGCCAGGCCGCCTGCTGCGGGAGCTGTTCCCCCAGGGCTGCGAGGACCTGCTCCACGCCCTGGTGGGTTGCAGAGGCATCGCTCGTCGACCCGTTCAGGACGATGCGTCCCGGCGTCTGATCCTCGGCGATCCTCAATTGACCATCGACGGTCAACGTGGCGCTAGCCAGTTCAACGGCCTCGGCCCGTAGGGACATGACGCCGGCATCGAACGCGATCTCCCCGGCTCCCACCACCGTCGGCAATCCGCCCAGGGTGGACTCCATCGCCTCGCCGACGAACGTCCCCTCTCCATCCCAAGTCGTTCGGTCACCGAGCGTACCGGTCAGACGCAACGATGCGGCGAGGGTCGATGCGACGGGCAGCGGGACACCGATCCAGGCCAGTAGACCCTCGGCGGAGACGCCCTTGCTGTCCAGATCGAGATCGATGGTCGTCGGTCCACCGATCCCGATGACGACGCGACCGTTCGCGACACCGCCGAAGCTGTTGGCGACGAGCTCCTCGAGGGTTACCGACTCCTGATCGATGATCAACCGAGCCTGAGCCTGGCGCGCCACCAGATCATCGACGTGGACATCGGAGGAGACCAGCGGCCCCTCGACAAGCCATCCCTCGTGGTCCACCAGAATGTGCAGGTTCGCCTCGGCAGCGCCGGAAAACCTGGGCATGGATTCGTCGAGGTAGGGCTCGATGGCGTCGAGCTCCAGATCGACGTCTCCCTCGAGGCGTGCGAGAAATTCCTGGCGCCAGTCCAGATCGCCGGAAAACAGGCCCGAAACTCCCGGCCCCGAGACCTCCAGGCCGACCAGACGGACCTTCCCGGGTGTATAGGCATAACGGCTCACGAAACTCAGCGGGTAATCCACGCCGATCGGCGAATCTCGTACCGAAACCTCGCCGGCCAGTCGACCGTGCCAGCCCGGGCGTGACGCGTTCTCGATTCCCGTGATCGAGAAGGACGAGGCATGCAGGCTGGAGTTGCGCTCGTGGTCATCGATTCGGATCCTCGCGTCGGAGATCTCGAGGTCGTCGATCTGGAGCTGGAACGGTTTGGCGGGCCCCGTCTTGGGGTTGGGATCCATCGCAAACGCGCCGTCGATCTCGACGGTAGGCGACTTCAGAGTGACCTGGGCGAGATGCTCCTGAGGGTGCGAGAGATCGAGCAGGATGCCGGTGTCGAGCTTGACGGACCCGCGGTCCAACGCGATGTCCGCCGTGCCGGCACCGCTCTTCAGATGGACCTCGAGGCCCTCCAGGTTGGCCTCCAGTCGCCAGAGATTGATCTCGAATCGATCGACCTCCAGCGTCCCATCGAACTCGGCCGCGAGGCGGGAGCGAGCCGCCCCCAGAATCCATGACTCTAGGCGTAACCGCGCAATGGGCGTCGCGACAACCAGAGCGATGACGAGTACAAAGATCCCTCGCTTGACACGACGACGCCATGTCAGGCCGCGCTTAGTAGGAGTCGGTGAGGAATCGACGATCGGTCCACCTCGGAGTTGCGAAACCGATCTAGTTTACGATGAGGAGTGCCCGAATTCTAACCGGCCGGATCGATGCGGGTGCTAGAGGTCGTCGTCGTCCCCGGCCTTCCCCGAGGCAGCCTCGGTCGCCTCGTCCAGCACGTTATCGTCGTCATCCTCGAAGTCGGCCTCTTCCAGCTGCCCCATCTCGTAGAGCTCCTGGCAGCGAATGCAATAACGAGCCCAGGGTTCGACCTCGAGCCGCTTGACGGGGATCTCTTGACTGCAGTTCATGCAGTTGCCGTAGTTGCCACGATCGATTCGAGCCAGCGCATCCTCGATCAGCCGGAGCTGCCCACGTTCCATCTCCGTCAACGACAACATGAAATCGCGGTCGTAGGAACTGACCGCGTAATCGATGTAATCCTCGGTTCCATCCGTAGATGAATCCCGCGTACTCCCCTTTGCAGCGTTGTACGCGGCGAGAAGACTGTCGTGCCGTTCGAGAAGGATCTTCCTGAGCGAAGCCACCTTTCTCCGGCGAGCGGCGCGCTCGGCTTTTTGCGCCGGGGTCAGCTTCGTGCGCTTCTTCTTGGCGGGTGCTGCGAGTTTCTCCGCCTTTGCGGGCCGCGCGATCGTGGCGATCTTCTCAACCTTCTTCGTGCGGCGGGGAGTCTTCTTCGCGACCTTTTTGACGACCTTCTTCTTGGCGGTCTTCTTGCCGCCCTTCTTCGCTAACTTCTTCGCCACCTTCTTCTTGGCCTTGGTCTTTGTGGCCTTCTTCGCGGTCTTCTTGACGACCCTCTTCTTGGCCGCCTTCTTCGCGATCTTCTTCTTCTTGACGATCTTCTTCTTCTTGTTGGTCTTCTTCTTGGCGGTTTTGGTCACACGTGCCTTCGTCTTCTTCTTCTTCTTGGTGGCCTTCTTTTTCGCGGCCTTCTTTTTGACTGACCTGGCGGCCATCTCGACCTCCAATACGTGTTGCCCGGCTCGGATCTGTGGTGCAGGTTCTCGGCTGAACCCGCCCCCAAACGGGCGGTAATATAAATCCCGGGAAGTTACCCGTCAAGAAGTTCCGTTAGCATCACGCCGTTCCGGAGCCTCCCCCCTCACTGAGGCGTGCCTGGGCGGCGGCCAGACGGGCCACCGGGACCCTGTAGGGCGAGCAGGAGACGTAATTAAGTCCCAATTCGTGGAAGATCCTTACGCTCGCCGGATCCCCGCCGTGTTCGCCGCAGACGCCCAGCTTCAGGTCTTTTCTCCCGGCGCGCCCGCCGTCGATGGCGGTGGCCACGAGCTTGCCGACCCCTTCGGGGTCCATCGATTCGAACGGATCTCCAGGCAGGATGCCCTGCTGGATGTACTCCGGAAGAAACCGAGCCACATCGTCCCGTGAGTAGCCGTAGGTCAATTGGGTCAGGTCGTTGGTCCCGAAGGAGAAGAACTCCGCATGTTGGGCGATCTGCTCCGCGATCAGGCAGGCTCTCGGAATCTCGATCATGGTTCCGACGAGGAACCGGACACGACTCTTCTTCCGGGCCATGACGGCGCCGGCCATCTGACGGATCAGGGACTCGAGGTCCGTATACTCCCGCAGCGTTCCCACCAGCGGGATCATGATTTCCGGGAGGACCCGGATACCGGACGACCGGCACGAGATCGCCGCTTCGATGATCGCCGTCGCCTGCATTTCATAGATCGCCGGTACGGTCAGGCCGAGGCGGCAGCCGCGATGGCCGAGCATCGGATTGGTCTCACGGAGTTGCTCGACGAGACGCTCCACTGCCTCAACGGAGCGACCGGTGTCCTTCGCCAGTTGACGAAAGTGTCGCGGCTCGGTCGGCAGGAACTCGTGAAGAGGCGGATCGAGTAGGCGAATGGTGACCGGATAGCCGTCCATCGCCTTGAAGATCCCGACGAAGTCGCGTCGTTGCATGGGAAGCAGCTTTCGGAGAGCGTTCCGTCGTCCCTCTTCATCCCTCGCGAGGATCATCTCTCGCATCGCGGCGATTCGGTCGTCACCGAAGAACATGTGCTCGGTCCGACAGAGACCGATACCTCGGGCGCCGAGCGCTCGGGCGACCAGGGCATCCCGCGGTGTGTCGGCATTCGTCCGGACGGACAGTCCGGACTCCGCATCGGCCCAGCGCATCAAGCGCTCGAACATCGTCAACATGCTGGAGCCCTTCTTCGGCTTCTTTCCGCTCGCGCGGCGGAGCACCGACTCCTGGATCTCCGAGGGCTGGGGCTCTAACCCGCCGGTGAGTACCCAGCCACGGCCGCCGTCCATCGAAAGGAGGTCCCCCTCCTTGACGACCGTGCGTCCCACACGGACGCGTCGATCCTTCTCATCGACCTCGAGCGCTTCGGCACCGACGATGCAGGGCTTGCCCATGCCACGGGCGACCACCGCCGCATGGGAGGTCATCCCCCCGCGACTCGTGACGATCCCCTCCGCCGCCAGCATCCCACCGATGTCCTCGGGGCTGGTTTCGGCCCGCACGAGGAGAACGGGTTTGCCGGCCGCCGCCATCGAGGCCGCCGTCTTCGCCGTCAGGGCGATGTGCCCCGTCGCCGCCCCCGGCCCCGCCGGGAGTCCCGTCGCCAGCAGACGACCGTCGCGGCTCGCGGTAAGCAGTGCGGCCGGTTCGAACTCCGGTGCCATGAGTTGGGTCACCATCTCGGGATCGACCCGCCTGACAACTTCCTTGCGATCGATCCGCTTACTTCGATGGAGGTCAAACGCGATCTTGAGCGCCGCGCGGCCGGTCCGTTTTCCTGTGCGCGTCTGAAGCATGAACAACTTGCCATGCTCGATGGTGAACTCCACATCCTGCATGTCGCAATAGTGCTGCTCCAACTTCTTTCGAATGGCCAGCAACTCGCGATACGCCTTCGGCATCCGAGCTTCGAGAGACTCTTCGTCATACTCGGCGGATTGACCACGACGGATGGGTAGAGGCGTCCGGATGCCGGCGACCACGTCCTCACCCTGGGCGTTGATCAGGTACTCGCCGTAGAGTTTGTTCTCGCCACTCGCGGGGTCGCGCGTGAATGCGACGCCGGTGGCACAATCCTCACCGGTATTCCCGAACACCATGCACTGGATGTTGACCGCCGTCCCGAGCGAATCGGCGATCCCGTATTGTCGTCGATAGATCTTGGCCCGGTCGTTGTTCCAACTTCGGAAGACCGCACGCACGGCTCCCCACAGCTGCTTCTTGGCATCCTGCGGGAAAGCACGCCCGGTTGTCTTCTTGACGTAGTCCTTGAATCGCTCCGTCAACGAGATCAGGTCACGAGCGGTCAGGTCCATGTCCCGCGTGACCCGTCGTCGACGTTTCGCCTGCTCCAGGAGTTTGTCGAACGGTTCTTTGCCGAGTTCAAGGACGACATCGGCGTACATCTGGATGAATCGGCGATAGGAGTCATACGCGAATCGCGCGTCTCCGCTGCTCTCTGCCAGGCCGCGAGCCGAACGGTCATTGAGACCGAGATTCAGGATCGTGTCCATCATCCCGGGCATCGAAAACATCGCGCCGGACCGGACGGAGACCAGCAAGGGGGTGTTCGGGTCACCGAACCGGCGGCCATGCTGTCGTTCCAATGAGGCCAGGGCCTTCTCGGCCTGGCTCACGAGGCCGGTCGGAAAACGTCCCCCACCTTGGAAGTAGGCGTTACAGGCAGCGGTCGTCAGGGTGAACCCGGGTGGGACCGGGATACCGATCCGCGTCATCTCGGCGAGGTTGGCCCCCTTCCCTCCCAGGAGGGCCTTCATCGTCGCATCACCGTCGGTTCGGTGGGTGCCGAACGCATATGCCCAACGGCTCATGCCGTCTCCTTCTCGGCCTTCCCGGCCAACTCTCTCAAATCGAAACAGCGAATGAGGATGGTGCGCAATCGGGCCAGCAGGTCCGCGCGCGCGACCGAACCACCGGGGTCCTTCTCGTCGATCACGAGGACGTCGGCGAAGAAGCGGTCGACGGGCTCCACGAACATCGCCAGCGTATCGACGACCCCGTCGTAATTTCCGTCCGTCTCCTGGTTGACCAGGATCTCTTGTTTTGCCTCGACCAACGTCGCCAGTTGCCGTTCGGAGTCGGACGACAGGCCATCGGACGCACCGCCCGCCTGATCGCGCATGCCGTCGAATCGTTCGGCGTTGCGCGTCAAAATCGTATCGACCCGTTTCACCAGGTCGGCAAGTCGCGAGAAGTCGTCCCGGGCCCTGACGGCGGTGAGCGGGGCCAGGCGTGCCGCGATTCCGGCGGGACGGACCTCGCCGACGCCGCTGCGTTCGATCCAGGGAAGCCAGACGGCCTGGATCTCGTTGACATGGAATCCTGCGTCCCGCAGAAACTTCTGTAGCCGGTCGGCCAGGAACTCCCCACACGCGTCCCCACCGCCACAGGCACGTAATAGGTCATTGATGCTGAGATCCCACGCCCGTTCGATCAATACGCGAAACAGCCCCGAGCCCGCGCGTCGAAGAGCGAGCGGATCCCGCGACCCGGTAGGTGTCTCCCCTGCGCCGACGAGGGCCGCGATCGAGTCCAACTTGTCGGACACCGAGACCAGGCAGCCGATGTCGCTGGCGGGGATCGGATCATCCGGCCCCTCGGGGAGGTAGTGCTCGTACACGCCATCGGCGACCTCGACGTCTCCGCCCTCCTCGCGGAGCATCAGACCGCCGATCTTGCCCTGCAACTCGGGAAACTCGCCGACGGTCCCCGTGACGAGATCGATTTTTGCCAGTGTGGCCGATTCGCCGGCACGCGCCGTGCGTTCTTCCGGCCAATCGAGCCGTGCCGCTAGTCGCGTTGCAATCGCCACGGTACGCTTCGCCTTGTCGAGATAACTGCCGACTTTGGCGTGGAAGACCACACGCCCCAGTTCGTCTAAGCGCGACGCCAGGGTTCGCTTGCGATCCTCCTTCCAGAAGAAGCGAGCGTCCTCGAGACGACCCGAGACCACCCACTCGTTACCCCTCTGGATATGCCCGGACGGGTCTCGATCCGTATTGGCGATCGCCAGGAATCCGGGGAGCAACTCCCCTTCCGCGTTCTCCATCGAAAAGCACTTCTGGTGATAGCGAAGCGTGACGACCAGCACCTCCGGTGGAAGACCGAGGAAATCCTCTTCGAACCCGCCGCCGACCACACCGGGCCATTCGACGAGATCCACGACCTCGTCAAGCAGGTCGGGGTCCGCACGGATCACGCCACCGAGTCGAGTTGCGGTTGCCGAAAGGAGCGATTCGACACGTTGCCTCCGCTCGGCGGGGTCGACGACCACGTGGGCACCCCGGAGGGCTTCGACGTACTCATCGGCGCTTGCCAACTCGACGGGGGCTTCCGAGAGAAAACGATGTCCCGTTGACGCTCGTCCGGAGGCGACGCCAAACAGCTCCATCGCCAGCACCTCGTTTCCATGAAGCGCCACGAGCCAGTGAACCGGTCGAACCCATCGATGATCTCCCGTGGACCATCGCATCGTCTTCGGGAAGGTCATGGCCGACACGGCGACCGGGAGACGCTCCGCGAGAATCTCCGCCAGCGTCTGCCCGGTGACTTCGCGCTCGAGGCCGACGTACTCCCCACGATCGGTCGTTACGCGCTGAAGAGTAGCGGGGTCGACCCCCTGCTTGCGCGCAAACCCCTCCCCTGCCTTCGTGAGGGTGCCGTCAGCGTCATAGGCGACGGAGACGGGCGGGCCGGTGACTTGCTCTCTGCGGTCGGGCTGACGCTCGCCGACGGACGCCACACGAACGGACAGCCTCCGCGAGCCACCCCAGGCAACGCATGTTCCCTGTTCGACGAGTTGGGCCTCCTGCAAGATCCGGACGACGGCGTCTCCGAGCGCCTTCGCCGCCTTCGGAATCATCCGCGCCGGAATCTCCTCGCAGCCGATCTCCAGTAGGAGAGTTCGTGCATCACTCACGTCTGAACCTCGGGTGTCAGTCTCTCTTGATAATGACGGGCGCACCGACACGAGAGTTTTCGGATTCGTTGGATATGCGCCGCTCGTTCCGTCACACTCAGCGCGCCCCGCGCGTCAAGCACGTTGAACAGATGCGAACACTTGAGTGTCGCCTCGTAGGCGGGAAGGATCAACGGAGCGTTGACCTCCTCGCCGTCAACCTCTCGCACGCGATCCAGCAGCCGTCCGGACTCTCGCTCCCAACGCTCGAACTGTTCGCGAAAGAAATCAATGTCGGCCTCTTCAAAGGAGTACGCCGAGTGTTCGTACTCCTCCGCGTGTCGAACGTCTCCGTAGCGTACCGTCTCCGTCCAGGGAATGTCATAGACGTTTCGGATGTCATTCAGGAACATGCAGATTCTTTCGATGCCGTAGGTGAGCTCCACCGATATCGGCCGTAATTCAATCCCGCCGACCTGCTGAAAATAGGTGAATTGCGAGATCTCCATGCCATCCATCACGACCTGCCAGCCAACGCCGCCGGCGCCGAGCGTCGGCGACTCCCAGTTATCTTCCTCGAACCGAATGTCATGTTCCTCGGGGTCGATTCCGAAGGCACGGAGGGACTGTAGATACAGGTCCTGCACATCGAGCGGCGCGGGTTTCAGAATGACCTGGAACTGATAGTGCTTGTACAGCCGCATCGGATTCTCGCCGTAGCGACCATCGACCGGCCGACGGGAAGGCTGACAGTAGGCGACGCGCCAGGGCTCTTCTCCAAGGACGCGAAAGAACGTGTCGGGAGCCATCGTTCCGGCCCCGACCTCGACGTCGTACGGCTGCTGTAGGACGCAGCCCTTGTCCACCCAGAACTGCTGGATACCAAGAAGAAGTTGCTGAAAATTCATCGGGGTTGACCCTCACCCACGGGAAACTGCGCGAAATGACGATAGGTGCGAAAACGGCGCTCGGCAAATGCCTCCAGTCGACCTCGCAGGAGACTCTCCACCGGGCCACCCGGTCGAGCCTGGGCGACGTCCAGCGTGAGATCGTTCGGTGCCGAGCGTTGCAACTCCAGAAGGAACCGACGCAGCTCGCGACCGAAGGGTCGGCCAGGACGACCATCGACCTCGTGACATTTTCGACACATCAGTCCACCGTGATCGACGAGCCTGGGACTCTGGCCGAGATCCTCGTGACAACGCCCACAGACGTCAATCGGATCCTGAAGTCCGTGAAGTCGAAGCATCCAGAACTCGAAGTAGCGCAGCAGCAGATAGGGCGAGTGCCCGTCCCGCAGGGCCTGCAGGATCGCACCGATCAGTCGATAGATATCCCGCTCCGCCTGGGCTTCGTGACTGAACGCCTCGGTGACCTCGGAGAGAACGGCGCACATCGCGTGGACGATCGGGTCGGACTGGATTTCCGTCCAGTCGGCACGGGGCTCGACACCCTCCAGCCGGTGGAGATCCCTGCCGGGCTTCTCGACCCAGCGCGCATTGACCTCGTTGAGTGTCTGGAGCAACCCGCCGAAGCGCTTTCGACTCCGTCGCGCACCCTTTGCGACACCGCGCACGAGACCATGCTCCTTCGCCAACAGACTGACGATCCAGTCAGACTCCCCCAGAGGCTGCGTACGGAGTACGTATGCGTCGTCTTGTAGGGGTTTCAACGCGTCCCTCGTGCGTCTTTTTCGAGCCAGCCATGAAGCGGTCGTGGACGCGGGATAATAGCAGATTCCGCCGACCGCTAGCTCCCGTCGATCCCCAGCTCCCGCAGCAGCGTCCTGTCATCGCGCCAGCGCTCACGCACCTTGACCCATAGTTCCAGATGAACCCGTGCATCCAGTTCCCGCTCGATCCGCGCCCGGGCGGTCGTTCCGACTTCCTTCAACCGCGAACCGCCGGCACCGATGACGATGCTCTTCTGCGAATCTCGATCGACCCAGATCGCCGCGTGGATCGTCAGAAAGCCGTTGTCCGACCGGTCCCAGGACTCGACGACGACCGCCATCGCGTGGGGCACCTCTTGTCTAAGGGAGGAGATCAAGGGCTCGCGGATCCACTCCGTAACCAGTTGCCGTTCGGTCTGGTCGGTCATGTAGTCGTCGGGATAGTGTGGATCTCCCGCCGGAGCAAGAGTCAACAGACCGTCCAGCAGCCGATCGCACCCGTCGCCGGACAACGCTGAGACCGGAAACAGATCGGTAGTACCCCAGTCCGCCGCCATCTTCTCCATGCGTGGTAACAACTCCGCCTTGTTGCTGACGAGGTCGACCTTGTTCAGGACGACGACTCTCTGAGCGGACGCCTTTTCCAGCAACTCCGCGATATCCGAGTCTCCCTGTCCGGGATCGCGCGTTGCGTCGAGGACATGGAGCACGAGGTCCACATCGTGAAGCGCCTGACGTGAGGTCTCGAGCATGATTCGATTCATCCGATGTCGGGGTCGATGAAATCCCGGTGTGTCCACGAACGCGATCTGGCCGCGGCCCGGAACGGTCCGTACACCCAGGATCCTGTGTCGGGTCGTCTGCGCGACATGCGATACGGCCGCAACGTCTGCGTCAATCAGTCGATTGAGTAGCGATGACTTTCCGACGTTCGTCCAGCCGATGAGCGCGACGGTCGCAAATGTCGAGTCGGTGTCTCTAGTCGTCATCGCTGGATGCACCCTCGTCGGTTCCCATCGGTCGGATCTGCACCCGTCTTACCCGTCGACTATCGGCGGCCAACACACGAACACTGATACCCCGTGTAGTGATCTCTTCGCCCACAAGCGGAACCCGACCGAATGTCGAGACGACCAGCCCGCCAATGGTGTCAAACCCCCTTGGACCGAGATCGATTTCGAACAATTTCTCGACATCTTGAATACTGGTGGCCGCCGGAACCGACCAGCCGTCCTCGCTGCGGATCAGTTCCTCTACGGTCTCGTGCTCGTCGTGGATCTCGCCGACGATCTCCTCCAGAAGATCCTCAAGTGTGATCAGTCCGGCCACACCGCCGTACTCATCGATGACCATCGCGATCGGCCGTTTCTGACGCATCCCCGAGAGCAATACGGCGGCGGAGGCGGTTTCGGGGACGAAGGCGGCACGACGCACGAGGTTCTCCAGCGTCCACGAATCTCCGTTTTTCTCCCAGGCCCGAAAGAGATCACGCGCATAGAGGATACCCATGATGTGATCGATGCTTCCGCGATAGACCGGCAACCGAGAGTGGCCTGCCTCGATCACGGTTCGCCGAGCTTCTGCGACGGTCGACTCCACCGGCAAGGCGACGATGTCCGCGCGGGGCGTCATGATCTCGCGGACGACGGTTTCATCGAGGTCGACGATCCCGCGCATCATCTCGCCCTCTTCCTCTTCAAGAAGACCTTCTCGCTCACCCACCTCGATCAACGCTTCGACCTCGTTATCCTCGCGCTCTTCCCGCTCCTCCTCGCTGATGACAGAGTCCTCGGGAACGGCCTGCAGCACGCGACCCACCACGACGGCGATCGGGATAAAAGGTGTAGAGATGAACCGCGAGATACCGGCAGACCAGGCCAGAGAACCTCGAGGATCGCGAATCGCGAGCCAGCGAACCAGGAGCCCCTGGATCAGAACTACGATGAGCACGAAGGCGATGATCAGGACGACATGAAAAGCGAGTGGGACGCCCAGACGGTGGAGAAGATCAAATGCTGCGCCCACGGCCAGCAGAAGGCTGCCCTTCTGAGCGAAGATCAACGAAAGTCGTTGCGATGCGGCTTCGCTGTCCAACTGTTCAACATCCCCGACTCGCACCGGGAGGTCCTTGCTGAGTCCGCGGAGTGCGACGGGATTAAGCGCCGTGACGGCCGCCAGCGTCGTAGAGACGACGAAGTTGACGAGAAACGCATACAACAGCAGAGCGACATCGAGAAACTGAATTGCGAATCCGGGCATCAGGTCGCATCTCCGATCGGGGTCGTCACGTATTTCGCCTCGAGCCTGGATTGCAAGGCCATCATTTGCCCGTCATCCGTCTCGTGATCGAATCCGAGCAGGTGGAGGAACCCGTGCAAGGCGAGGATTAGCAACTCTCGTTCGAGCGTCACGCCTCGATCGCCGGCCTGGCGCTCCGCCGTCTGGATGGATACGACGATGTCACCGAGATGGAGCGTCTCGCCGTCGGGACTCTGCTCGCCATCCGGGAACGACAGCACATCGGTGGCCGAGTCCGTGTCGCGGTACTTCGAGTTCAACTCACGAATCTTCCTGTCCGAGACAAGACAGACCGTGACGGTGTGCGTCAGGCGCTCCGCCGCCGCAAGGCCGGAGTTCCATGCCGACTGCAGAAGTGGCCCAACGCCACTCGAATCCACGACGGCTCTGCGCTGTCGATTGAGTATCTCGATCTCCAGCAGGCCGCTCACCGTTCTACGACGCGCCTCGTTGTTTGTTGAACTCGAACCCAGGGTACTCGACCCTCCGGTGGTACATGCTCACCAACAGACGCTGGAATGCCTGCTGGATACGATCGAGATCGGCAAACGTAAGATCACACTCGTCCAGCTGCCCATCGAGGACAATCGAGTTTGTGAGTTTCCGAATCACTTCCATCAGGCGGTTCGGCGTGGGATCCTCGACCGTTCGAGCGGCGGCCTCGACCGCATCCGCCAGCATGAAGATCGCCCCCTCCCGCGTCTGAGGCTTGGGGCCCGGATAGCGGAAGTCCTCTTCCTTGATCGGCCCGAGTGCCGGGTCTGTCTGCGCCCGGGCCTTCTCGTAGAAGAACGTCATCATCTTGGTGCCGTGATGCTGGGGAATGATGTCGACGATCTGCTCCGGAAGCCCCGCCTCGCGCGCCATCTTGATACCGTCCTTGACGTGGGAGGAGATGATCAGTGCCGACATCGACGGTGTGAGCTTGTCGTGAGGGTTTACACCCCGCTGATTCTCGACGAAGTATTCGGCATGATTGACCTTGCCGATATCGTGATAGAACGCCGCCACTCGACAGAACAGACTGTTGGCACCGATCGATTTGGCGCCCTCCTCGGCGAGTGTGCCGACTACGAGGCTGTGGTTGTAGGAACCTGGTGCCCGGACCGCCAATTCGGAGAGAAGCGGATTGTTGACGTTCGACAATTCGAGCAGTCGGATATCGGTCAATACGTTGAACATCCCCTCGAGGAGCGGGAGCGAGAACGAGATGACGAGGCCGACGCCGACCGCTCCTCCGATAAACGCCAATCCGGCGCCGTAGAGCGTGACCGAGACCGGATCCAGGTTGCCACGGAGAATCTCAAGTGCCAGCGCCCCCATCGCACCTGTACCACCCACGACGAGTCCGGCGCGAAGGAGCGCCGCCCGCTCCCGATAGCTTGAGATAACGTAGATGCCGGACAGCTGCACGATCGTCGCCCAGACCCCGTCATAGAAGTCAAAGCCGTGCTGAGCCGCGAACAGGATCGAGGCGAACGACGAATAGACCATCGCGATGCGCCCATTCGCCAGCAGAGCGATCAGGATCGCGCCGGCTCCCAGTGGGATCAGGTAGATGTAGACATCGAGCTGACTGAATGGCGCGTCAAGCGTTGCGATGGCGCGTGACGCCAGCCACATGACGGCGTGCCCGATCAGCATCATCCCCAGGAGAACCATCACGAGCAGCGCGTAGAGATGTTTTAGTTTGCGGAAACCACGCTGGTGGTAGGTGCTGTATCGCCAGAGAAAGAACCCAAGCGTGCAGACCACCAGCAGCAACGCCAGGTAGTGCTCGATCTCCATCTCGGCGCCGGAGCCTCGACGCGCAGCGTCGAGCAATATCCGCGTATCTGCGTTGAGTTGCTCGCCTTCCCGGATCAGCATCTCACCGCGCGCCACACGCACCATGACGGGAGGCAAATCGCGTATCGCGCGCTCCCGACGTCGCTGGGTCTCGGCCGCGTCGAAGTGGACGGTCGTGTCCAGGAACGAGCTGGCGAATTCGGATATCAACCGCCGTGAGTCGGCCTCGATCGTCAGGCGCGACTTGAGCTCGCCGAAGAGTTCTACACGAACGGTCCCGGTGTCCCTGAATTGATCGAAACTCGTCACGGTCTCTTCGAATCGGGACGGAAGCTCGACCAGTCGGATCGTCTCGTCGCGCTCGACCGTGGACTTGTTGCCGACGACCGGCCCCCGCAGCACATAGGCCAACGCGCTACCCAGCTGTTGCTCCAGCCCCTCCGAGAATCCGTCTGCGATCAGCACCTCCAGAACGGGCCGATCCCCCAGAGCGCTGAGCGCTTCGACCCGGGCCTCTAGCCCCGCGGTCTCTCCGTCGGCGGGAATGTCGATCAACACTTGACGCCCAAGTTCGAAAGCGGACGAAAGCTCCCTAGCCAGCACGAGCCGCCGCTCGGAGTCCCAGATATAGACCTGCTCAGCGCTCTCGAGTGCCTCTCGACGCCGCTGATCCGTCAGCTCTCGATCGACGATCTCGATGTCGAAGGGAGCGCGAATATCGGAGAGCACGGTGTCGCCGATTTGAAAATCCGGCAAGGGGCCGCCGCCGCGCTGAACGAGTAGCAGCATCACTACGACCACGAACAGACCGCTCCAGACCGTATCCATGTCCAGGATGGCGTCCGTGAACGCTCGGGTTCGCCCGCGGATTCGCGACGAAAGACTCAGCTGACGACGATGGGAACCCTGCTTCCCAGTCTTACCCGTGGTGCGCTTCGAGGATGATTCGTCCATCAGACGTCCCGCTGCTCGTCACTATCGAGCCGTTCCTGATAGGCACGAATGATCCTCTTGACCAGCGGATGCCGGACAACGTCGATCTCATCGAATTCGACGAACGAAATCCCAGGCACGCCGCTGACAATCTCACGAGCCTCGATCAGCCCCGAGATCTTGTTCCGTGGTAAGTCGACCTGGGTCACGTCCCCGGTAACCACGGCCTTGGTGTTCACGCCAATTCGGGTGAGGAACATCTTCATCTGTTCCGATGTCGTGTTCTGGGCTTCATCGAGGATCATGAACGAATGGTCAAGGGTTCGTCCCCGCATGAACGCAAGCGGGGCAACCTCGATCGTCCCATCTTCCAGGAAGCGCTCGGCCCGTGCCGGCTCCAACATGTCGTAGAGAGCGTCATAGAGCGGTCGAAGGTACGGATCGACCTTCGCGGTAAGGTCGCCAGGTAAAAACCCGAGATTCTCGCCGGCCTCGACGGCCGGCCTCGCCAGGATGATGCGTTTGACGCGACGCTCATTGAGCATCGACACGGCGTTGGCCACGGCGAGGTAGGTCTTCCCGGTACCGGCGGGGCCGATACCGAATACCAGATCGTTCTTCTGAATCTCGTTGATGTAGATTCGCTGATTCTCGGACTTGGGGACGATGGCCCGTTTCGTGGAGGTCTGGATGCGGGAGGTGACGAAGTGATCGCGGAGCGTTGCTCCGGAGTCACGCGCGAGAAGTTCGACGGCCGTCCGCAGATCTCCACGACGCAGCTCGACGCCTTCCGCCTGCAGCCCCTGCAGTTGCTCCAGGAACGACGCAACGACCTCGACGTCACCGGCGCCACTCTCGTTGCGAGCAGAGACCAGTACGTCGCTACCGCGAGCGGTGATGGTGACGGCAAACCGATCCTCGAGAAGACGCAGGGTCTCCTCGTGGTTTCCTGCAATCGTCTCGACGACACGCGCGTCCAGGTTGATCGTCTTCATGACAGGGCCGTGCGGGACGGCCGCTATTCCTCCGCTCCTGCAGCCATCGAACGCCACATGCCCCGAAGAGCCTCATTCGTCTGCTCTTCCGTCAAATCGCGTCGGACGGTCAACTCCTGACCGGGGTAAATGAGGTTAGGATCGGAAATCGCGCTCTCGTTCGCCTGATACAGAAGCGGCCAGTAGGTCGGGTTGCCGTAAATCGTCTCCATGGCGGCAATACGCCAGAGAGAGTCGCCACGTTGAACCGTGTAGCTCGACGGGAATCGACGGAGGCGTTCTTCCTCGGCGCGACGGGCCTCTTCTTCGGCCTTGAGTCGCTCTTCCTCGAGACGACGCTTCTCCTCTTCTGCACGCCGTTTCTTCTCGGCTTCCGCCTCTGCGGCAGCGCGCTCGGCGAGCTCTGCGGCCTCGCCGGCCAACCCGGTAGCTTCCGTGTAACGACACGGGTCGGCCGCCGCCTCTTTCGCAGCGTTGACCTTGGCGCGGAGTGAACTGCAGGTTTCGGGAGCGTACTCGTCGGCCTCGACTTCGTGTGCCTTCTCCACGAGGGCTTCCGCGTTGGCGATCGCCGTCTCGGCGGCACTCTTGGCCTCCGTCCGAGCGCTCGCCGCCTCGGTCTCCAGACCGGACACTCGCGACGCCAACGGTCCCGCTTCCTTGCGAGCTTTGCGATACCTGTTGTCGTCCGCGAGAGCGTTCATCGAGTCGACACCGGACTGCACTCCGGACAGACTGTCGGTTGCATAAACGGTCGCGCACGCGTCCTTCGCGTCCTGTAACGCTCGGTTAACATCGACCACTTCCTGGGGGATGGTTCCTGCGCACCCGGACGCGATGGCTAGCAGCACGAGAACTGCCGTGAAGGCGATCGAAAAGTGGCTTAGACGTTGACGCATGGTGCCCCTCTGGAACATAGTCTCTTCATCGCTGCAAGCTACCACAGCGCCATTTTTGGGGTCAATCTGCGTTGTCGTAACCCGTTGATATTAAGAGGTTTCCGGATCGACCCGTAGCGCGATCCCAAGTTCCGCAAGTTGGGCCTCGTCAACCTGCGCCGGGGAGCCGGTCAGCAGGCAGTTAGCGCGGGTTGTCTTCGGAAACGCGATCACGTCGCGGATCGAATCGACGCCACTCAGCATCGCGCAGATCCGGTCGAACCCCATCGCAATGCCACCGTGGGGCGGCGCGCCCGCCTGGAGCCCGCGCAACAGGAAGCCGAATTTCGACTCGGCCTCTTCCTCGCCGATATCCAGGGCGGCGAAGACACGCTCCTGCACATCACGTTGATGGATACGAATACTCCCGCCGCCAATCTCCGTCCCGTTCAGGACAAGATCGTAGGCCTGGGCACGTACCGCCCCCGGGTCCGACTGCAACCTTTCCAAATGATCCCAGTGCGGTGCCGTGAAAGGGTGGTGGCACGCGAACCAGCGGCCCGCATCTTCGTCCCATTCGACCAGCGGGAAGTCCTCGATCCATACGAGGCGCCAGGCATCCTTCTCGACGAGGCCTCGCTCATGCGCGACGTGGACCCGAAGCGTTCCAAGGGCGGCGCGGCAGACGGCCAGTTTATCGGACACGATGAGTGCCACGTCCCCATCCGCAACCGCCAGAAGATCCGCGATCCGGGTACAGCGTTCTTCTCCCAACACCTTCAGGGCTGACGACGTGAGCTTGTCGCCGACGCGTTTGATCCAGATCAAGCCGCCTGCACCGGCCTTGCGGGCGACCTCGGTCCAGGCGTCCAACTGCTTGCGGGAGGCGTCCCCCGCCCCGGGGACCCGGATCCCCTGTACGGAGCCGCCTGCGGCCAGCACATCGTCGAAGACTCGGAATCCGGTACCGACCGCGGCATCGCCGAGATCCTGCAGTTCGAGATCGAAACGTAGGTCCGGTCGGTCGCTGCCGAAACGACTCATGGCCTCGTCGTAGGGCATCCGCTGGAACGGCGTGTGAACCTCGACGCCGATCACCGCGAACATCTCCGTCATCAATCCCTCGATCAGCTTCCGGACGTCACTCGCCTCGACGAAGGACATCTCGATATCGATCTGCGTGAACTCCGGCTGCCGATCGGCGCGAAGATCCTCATCTCGGAAGCAGCGAGCGAACTGGTAATACCGATCGAAGCCGGCAACCATCAGGAGCTGCTTGAATATCTGCGGTGACTGCGGGAGTGCAAAGAACGAACCGGGCTGCACGCGACTGGGGACCAGGTAGTCCCGCGCCCCCTCCGGTGTCGAGCGGGTCAGGATCGGCGTCTCGACCTCAAGAAACCCGGACTCGTTCAACAGGCCCCGCGCGGCCTGGCCAAGTCTGTGACGCGTCTGGAGGGTTCGCTGAAGAAGGGGCCGGCGCAGATCGACGGTCCGGTGCTTGAGCCTCACCTCCTCGCTTGCCTCGCGGGAGTCCGCCACGGGAAACGGCACGAATTCCGCTCGGTTATGCAGCACTGCACGTTCGGCGACGATCTCGAACGCACCGGTCGGATGATCGGGGTTCGGCGCCTCTCGACGCGCGACGACTCCCGAGACCCCAACCACAAACTCGGCCCGCAGCGACTCGGCGACCGCATGGGCCTCGGGATGACGCGACGGATCAAACACAACCTGCACAGTTCCCGTCGCATCCCGCAGTTCGATGAAGATCAACTGGCCGAGATCGCGTCGCCGATGAACCCAACCGGTCAACACGACGGAGCGCGCCGACTCTGCATCGGCCTCGGAGATCTGCCCGCACCCGACGGTGCGATGCAGGAGTGGGTTCGTCTCGTCGCTCATCGCTCCCCCTCGACGATGCGGATAACTTCCTCCGCGGCAATCGTCTGCTGCTGGCCCGTATCCAGATTCTTCAACCCGTAGGCATTGTTTGTCTTTTCGTCATCCCCCACGAACAACGCGAACCGCGCGTTGCGTTTGGTGGCCCGCTTAAGTTGGGCGCCCATCTTCCGTGGACAGCTGGCGAGTGTGACCGCGAGTCCTGCTTCCCGAAGACGATGCGCCCAGGAGATGGCGTCCCACCATGCGTCGTCACCGAGTGCGATCAGGGCGACATCCGGTCGCCTCCGTTCGGCTCGATCTTCGGGCATGAGCAGGAGCATCCGCTCCATACCCATGGCGAACCCGAAGCCCGGCATGGGTGGTCCGCCGAGTTCTTCCACGAGGCCGTCGTACCGTCCGCCGCCGAGGACGGCGTCCTGAGCCCCGAGACCTGTCGCCACGGTCTCGAAGACGGTCCGACGGTAGTAGTCCAACCCGCGAACCAGACGATCGGATTTATTGTAAGAGACGCCGAGCCTGTCGAGCGTGCGACAGACTTGCTCGTCATGAGATCGACACGGGTCGCAGAGGTGGTCGGCCAGCATCGGCGCATCGCGATACAGCAACTGATCCGCTTCGTGTTTACAATCGAATACTCGAAGCGGGTTTTCGACGATGCGTCGTTGACAGTCCTCACAGACCTCGTGACTGCGCGGCTCGAGCCAGGCCCGCAGCGCCTCGCGATACGCCGGTCGACAGGCTTCGTCGCCCACGGACGCGATTCGCACCTCGCGATCGTGGAGCCCGATCGCGTCCAGCAGATCCTCGGACATTCGAATCGTCTCGGCGTCCACCGCGGGATCCGCCGCGCCCAGGACCTCGACACCGATCTGATGAAACTGTCTCTGTCGACCCTTCTGCGGACGCTCGTACCGAAACATCGGTCCGATGTAGAATAATCTTTCGGGGTAGCCGGTCGCGACACCGCGGTGCATGGATTGCTCAATGAAGGCGCGTACGACGGCTGCGGTATTTTCCGGACGGAGGGTTAGCGAATCATCGCCGCGATCGAACGAATACATCTCCTTGCGGACGATGTCCGAGGACTCGCCGACCGATCGGGCGAACAGCGCGGTGTGTTCGAGGATCGGCGTGCGTATTTCGCCGAAGTCATAGCGACGAAAGATCTCCCGGGTGACACGCTCGAGATACTGCCAGCGCTCGGCCTCTTCCGGCAGGATGTCATGAGTCCCCCGCAGGGCCCGGTAAGACGTCTTCATGGATGGATCCTAGGGAAAGTGCACGGATTTGTCACATACGCCTCGTCCCGTAGGCCTTCGTGGATCCCGGGGCTGATCCTGGCGGTGACCTGTCTTCCGACGTGGGCACAGAATTTTACCGACGGCGACCTCGAAACGCAGTTTCTCGAACCTCCGGTCGAATGGCAAGCCGACGACACCGCCGTGCCGTTACGCTTCGTCGAACTGAGGCAGATAGCCGTTCCCGGGCCTCTGCGGGAGGAGGGACCGTCGATCGCCGACGGGGACTCCCGTTTCAACGTGGCGGTCGAGGGTGGCTGGGCCTGGTCCGGTTGGGGCGAGCGGTCGGAGCTCGAACTACGCACCGAGTCCCTCTTGCCA
>Ga0224508_10000074_pt1 | contig 111885 bp, 99 predicted proteins | sample SF_Jan12_sed_USG_4_FD_170157 | JGI IMG/M metagenome (GOLD analysis project Ga0224508, IMG submission 170157) | Sediment microbial communities from San Francisco Bay, California, United States - SF_Jan12_sed_USGS_21 | ecosystem: Environmental > Aquatic > Marine > Sediment | place: USA... | reverse complement strand
CGGCAAGCATTGCCGGTGCGAGGGCGTCTGGCGATTTCTTCGGGCGATTTGAAGATCCTGCTAATAACCCTACGGTTAATCACTACAACATTTTATCTGGCGCGGAGAGACGCTTAATTGCGGAATGGTTGGATGTCGGAGCTCAGTACTACAACAATCCCTTCGACGTCCCGCAGTAATTCGTCTTCCTGGTACGTATGCCTCATCGCCCTCGCGCTACTGGCATTCACTCCCGGACACGCAGAGGCCGCCGACGACGTACTTCGCAAAGTGGCGGTTGCTGACCCGTATCTCGAAATGCATACGGGGCCTGGCCGCGGCTACCCGATTTTTCACGTTGTGGATCGTGGCGAGTCCGTTGATATCGTCATGCAGCGCACTGACTGGTACCTCGTCCGAGCCGACAACGGCACGGAGGGCTGGGTCGATCAGGCGCAGATGGAGCTCACGCTCAAGCCTGATGGCTCAGAGGTCGACTTTGCCCGGGCGACCCTCGAAGACTTCACGAACGCCAAATGGGAAGGCGGCATCCTGGCCGGCGACTTTGGTGGGGCGAACGTCATATCGCTCTATGGTGGGTACTCGCTCAACCCGCATGTCTCCATAGAGGTATGGGGTTCACAGATTTTAGGAAATTTTTCGAACGGCTGGATGGGCAGTGTTAACGTCGTTCATGAAACCTGGCCGGATTGGCGGTTTTCGCCGTTTTTCACCTTGGGTGCTGGCGTTATCCACACCTCGCCCAAGTCGACGATCATCCAGGGCGACGATCGCACCGATCAGGTTGGGCACGTTGGCGCAGGCCTGCGTGTGTATGCGACGCGGCGCTTCTTATTACGCGCTGAGTACAAGAGCTATGTGGTTTTCACGAGCCGTGACGAGAATGAGGAAGTAGAAGAATGGAAAGTCGGTTTCGCGTTCTTTTTCTGATCACCCTGGTGGTCATGGTCTCGGGCTGTGCAGCCACGAAGAACCTGTTTGGCATCGGCAACGATGAGGCGCCACCGCCCACGTCCGAGCCGCCCGGGCAGGTTATCGACCCCGAGGTAGAGCGTCGCGAGATCAAGGAACCAGCAATCGATCGCGAGGACTTCGAGATAGGCGCTTACGCCGGTCTCATGAGCATTGAGGACTTCGGCAGCAGCACGACCTACGGCGTGCGTTTCGCGTACCACGTCACCGAAGGTTTCTTCGTTGAAGCCACGTTCGGGCAGGCAGAAGCGGGACTGACGAGCTTCGAAAGCCTGTCGGGTGGCGCTCGATTGTTCGACGATCGCACGCTGACTTACTACAACCTCAATCTCGGTTACAACGTTTTGCCGGGCGAGGTATTCATCGGCGAAGGCCGTGCTTACAACTTCAATTTCTACCTGATCGCGGGGCTGGGCTCCACGAACTTCGCCGACGACGACCGTTTTACCGTGAATTTCGGCGCAGGATATAGATTCCTGCTGACCGATTCGGTCGCTTTGCACGTGGACTTCCGGGACCACCTGTTCGACAACGACATCCTGGGCCGGGAGAAGACGGTTCACAATCTCGAGGGAACTGTTGGCGTAACGGTGTTCTTCTGAGGCAGGGGTCACGGATTTAGTCGGTCTTGCGGAGATAAAGTAGGGGTATGGTTATGCGAATCAACAAAACAGGTCGATTTTTGCTGTTTTCCTGTGTGCTCCTGGGTGCGGCCGGATGCAGTAATTTCGAGCCGTGGGTGAAGCCTTACGAGCGTGACAGGCTCGCCGATCCGATCATGGCGCTCGATACCGATCCGGTCTCCAGTGCCTACATCCAGCACGTCTACGAGGCGCGCGAAGGTGCTCGCGGTGGCGAAGGTGCTGCCGGCGGCGGCTGCGGCTGTAACTAGGATCCACTGAAGAGCAATGCAACACTTCCGCAGCATATTCGTCCTGACGGCGGCCCTGCTTGTATCCGGTGGCAGCGCACTGGCCGGTGTATTGCCTGAAGACCGGTCTGACATCCTGTACCACCTCTACGACGGCGGTGGTGTCGCGATCGATGGACCATCGGTCCTGGTCCGCAAACAAGTCGGCAAGAGCCTGTCATTTGTCGGTAACTACTATGTCGACATGATCAGCTCGGCTTCGATTGACGTGATCACGACGGCGAGCCCGTACGACGAGGAGCGCACGCAGTGGTCTCTCGGCATGGATTATTTGCGCGGCAACACGACCATGAGCGTCAACTACGTTAGTAGTGAGGAATCCGATTTTGATGCCAAGACTTACAGCTTCTCTGTCAGCCAGGACATGTTTGGTGATCTGACGACGCTGACCCTGAGCTACGCGCTCAGTGATGACCTGGTCGGTAATTCGAGTGACCCAACGTTCGAAAGGGAAGTTGATCGGCAACAATATGGTGTCGGAGTAACGCAGATTCTGACGCGCAATATGATCGCGTCGCTGAATTTCACGACGATCACCGACGAAGGTTACCTGAACAATCCGTATCGTTCGGTTCGTTACCTGGACCCTGGTGCGGGCAGGGGTTTCAGCTACGAGCCGGAACTGTACCCGAATACACGCACGAGTAATGCCGTTGGTCTGAGGGCGAAATATTTCCTGCCGTATCGAGCAGCACTTGAAGCCGAGTATCGGTTCTTCACCGATACCTGGGATATAGAATCACATACGGCGTCGATCGCCTACACGCATCCAATGGGACCGTTCGTGTTTTCGGCAAAGTATCGCTGGTACGATCAGACCGGTGCGCATTTCTACCGCGATATATTTCCACGGGCTGAAGCGACGAATTTCCGCGGCCGGGATAAAGAGATCAGCCCCCTTACCAGTAATACCCTCAAGTTGGCTGGGAGCTACGAGTTTATCGGCGATACGAAGGGGTGGCGCTTCATCAAGAGAGCGACGGTCAACGCGTCGTACTCATTGCTGTCAGTCGACTATCACGATTTCTCAGACATAAGCGCCGGTGCGCTATTGGGCGAAGAACCGTTGTATGACCTTGAGGCTGACATCGTCCAGGTATTCTTCTCGTTCTGGTACTAAGTCAGGCTGCTTGCGGGCATGACATTTATACCCCGAGGGCACGTTGTCTCGGTCATGGCTCGCGTAGCTGCGCTTTGCTTCCCTCGATAGACTCTCAGCCTGCGCGCCGGAAGGTAATCATCTTCATGGCTCGGTTGATCGGCAACATCCTGTTGCCGACCCTTCGGGCGCACTGCGTGCGTCCAAAATCACTCCTGGCGATTTTGTCGCTGCGCTTTACTTCCGATGATCACCTTCCAGCCCACAGGCTAGGTGGTACGATTGCGTCCCATGTACATTCTCCTCGTATTTATTCTTGCGGTGGCGGCAGCTGCTGTCGTTCTTTACAATCGGCTAATTCGCAGTCGTAACCGTGTCGATGGGGCCTGGAGTGATATCGACGTGCAGCTGCAGCGTCGTCACGACCTGATCCCGCGGCTCGTCACAGCGGTGGATCAATACGCCAAGTACGAGCGGTCGACGCTCGAAGCCGTCACCGAGCTGCGCGCTGAGGCAATGCGCGTCACCGATGTGGACGCGCGGGGCAAAGCTGAAGAAGAGCTAAGCACCGGGATACAACGGCTGATCGCGCTCGCCGAGAATTATCCGGATCTCAAGGCCAATGAGAATTTTCTGAATCTGCAAAACGAACTTGTAGAGACCGAGAACTACCTGCAGTTCGCACGGCGGTATTACAACGGGTCAGTGCGCGACTACAACACGATGACCGAGACGGTGCCCAGCAATATTGTTGCGGGCACATTCGGTTTTGACGGCCGTAGCTTCTTTCAGAAATCATCCGATGATGCCGCCAATGTGCCACTCGTAAAACTCGGATCGGTCGAATGAGAAAACTGGCAGCGTGTTTGTTGCTGTTGTCTTTTTCCGCTGTTGCGGACGAGCGCATACTCGACTTCCACAGCGACATCCTGATCATGAAGGATGGCTGGATCGAGGTCACCGAGACGATTCGCGTTCGTGCCGAAGGAAACCGAATTCGCCGCGGCATTTACCGCGATTTTCCGACTGAATACGAGGACAAGCTTGGCAATCAGTATGTCGTCGGGTTCGAGCCGCTTGCGGTACTACGCAACAACGCACGTGAGGATTTCCACACACAGAGCATTCGCGAGGGCAAGCGCACCTATTTCGGTAGCTCGAATCGCTACATTAACAAGGGCGAGCACACCTATACCTTCCGTTACCGGGCAAGTCGCATGCTCGGCTTTTTCGAGAATCACGATGAGCTGTACTGGAACGTAACCGGTGTTAACTGGGCGTTTCCGATCGACAACGCGAGCGCGACCGTGGCGTTCGGCTTCGATGTCCCAGCAAACGACCTGACGGCCGAGGCGTACACGGGATCGTATGGTTACACCAGGCGCGACTATACGTCGCGGGTGGATCTGTCCGGTCGCGTCTACTTTCAAACTACCAGGCCACTGCAGGCATTAAACGGGCTCACTATCGTAGTGGGTTGGCCGAAGGGTGCCGTTGCAGAACCGACTGACATGCAACGAATTGGCTGGCTGCTCAAAGATAATTTCAATCTATTGGTTGCGTTAACCGGCCTTGCGCTGCTGTTGGCGTATTACACTCCCGTCTGGCTGAGTTTTGGCAGGGACCCGGAAGAGGGCGTGCTGGTTACGCGTTACGAACCGCCGGACGGGTTCTCCCCTGCGTCGCTGCGTTACATCCGGCAGATGTATTACGACGACAAGGTTATGACAGCCGCGGTCGTTAACCTGGCCGTTAAAGGATACCTGCGAATCGACGTGGAGGAAGGCGCAGACGGATTCCTGGGCATCGGCGCCGAACCGGACAAATACTCGCTGATCAAGAGGAACCCGGGTAAGAATGCGCCGCCAATGGCGGCGGGCGAACAAGAGCTGTACGACGGCCTGTTTGCTTCCGGCAAAGTCGTGGTTCTTGAAACTGAGAATTACGAGAAGCTGGGTACAGCGAAGGACGCGCACAAACAATCACTCAAGCTTGACTATAAGCAGCGCTACTTTCGTCTGAATGGACTGATGAACATACCGGCAATTCTGATCTTCATCGTAACCGCGATCGTGTCGCTTCTTGCCGGGCCGTCGGCGCTGGTGATTCTGACCATTGTAATAATGGCAGTCGCGACGGTATTTTTCGCGATCATCATGAAGCGTCCGACTATGCGTGGCCGCAAGCTGCTCGACGAGATTGTCGGTTTCAAGGACTATCTCGAGATCGCCGAAAGGGATGAATTGAATCTGCGTAACCCGCCCGAAAAAACGCCCGAGTTATTCGAAACCTACCTGCCGTTTGCGCTCGCGCTCGGAGTCGATCAGCTGTGGGCCGAGAAATTCTCGGCTGTTCTTGCGGCCGTCCACCAAACCGACGGCACGACGTATCAGCCCGCCTGGTACAACGGCTCGTTTAACACCATGAACCTGGGTGGCGCAACTAACCAGCTGTCGAACAGCCTCAACACGGCAATAACGAGTTCCGTCTCGCCGCCGGGTTCGTCGTCAGGAGGAGGCGGCGGCGGCTTCTCCGGTGGTGGTGGTGGCGGCGGCGGTGGCGGCGGATGGTGAAGTCTGCGCGGCTGGCGGAAACTTCAAATGCCAAACTAACTTTGACCGTATTCGATGGTCGAACCGTTTACCAGAAAACTGAGTAATTGATGAACACACCGATCTATAACATGCGGCCACGCAGCCGCAGCGCGATTCCCAACGTGATCTTTGCACTGCTCGTCATCAACGGCGTCGTGTTTGCGCTGCAACAGCTCAACCCAAGGTTGCTGATCATTAATTTTGCGCTGTGGCCTGCCGGTGTGCCCGGGTCTCCGTTCATGCCCTGGCAACTCATTACCTACGGCTTCCTGCATGGCAACCTGACACACATCTTGTTCAACATGTTCGGCTTGTGGATGTTTGGCAGGGAACTTGAACTCATGATGGGTCAGAAGCGTTTCCTGACGTACTTCTTCACCTGCGTGGTTGGTGCTGGAATAGTGCAGTTGATTGTTGCGGGCACACAGGGTGCTCTTTACCCGACAATCGGCGCATCCGGCGGCGTGTTCGGCATTCTCTTGGCCTATGGACTGACGTTTCCGAATCGCATGGTCGTGTTGATGTTTCCGCCAATCCCGATGAAAGCCAAGTATTTCGTCCTGTTCTACGGCCTGCTCGAGTTGTATCTCGGTGTCAGTGGTGGGGCGCCGGGTGTCGCAAACTTCGCGCACCTCGGTGGTATGCTTTTTGGCTTCCTGTTGTTGCGCTACTGGGCGAAATCGAGACGACGTGGCTAATCTGCTTACGCTGGCTATCGCAACCGCGATCCTGGTCATGATTCCAGGGCCGAACGTGGCGCTGATCGTTGCTAACAGCATTCGCCATGGCTTTCGTATGGGAGCGATGACTGCGCTCGGCATAACATTCGGCAATGCGCTTCAGCTTGTTGCCGTAGTCGCCGGCATGGCGGCGATTATCGAATTGGCGGCTGAAGCACTGACCTGGATCCGTTGGGCAGGCGTTGCTTACCTTATCTATCTGGGCATCCGCACCTGGAACGAGCCGGCCGATGACCTGAGCAAAGTCACTGCGGCGCCGACCATGTTCTGGCGTGGCTGCATGATAGCGGCTGTCAATCCCAAGACATTGTTATTCATTGCCGCGTTCCTGCCACAATTTGTCGTGGACAACGGCAGCGCCAGTGGGCAACTCTCGACGGTCGCCGCGATTTTCCTGGCCGTTTTGTTGCTTGGCGACATGATTTGGGCGGCGAGTGCCTCATCCGCGCGGCAACTGCTCGATCGCCTTTCGGGCGCGCGCAACAGAATTACGGGTGGATTTCTCGTCGCCGCAGGCGTAGGCCTGGCTTTGTCTCGCCGCTAAGCAAAAATGGGGACATTCCTGATTTCGGGACGGTCGAGAAATCAGGAATGTCCCCATTTTTACGTCGCCAGGACGGGCTTTTATGCCATCAATCCGCCATCGATTGGGATGGCCGTCCCGGTGATGTGACGCGCCGCGTCGCTCGCCAGAAACAGCACGAGTGCGGCGATGTCTTCGGGGCTGGCAATACGGCCGTTCGGGCTGCGGGCCGCCGCCTCGGCCAGAAAAGTGTCGACATCCTTGTCCAGATCTTCCGCGCGGCCTGCCAGCATTGGCGTATCGACGCAGCCGGGACAGATGGCATTGATGCGCAGACCGTCGCCGGCATGATCCAGCGCCATTGCCTGCGTCATCAGAATGAGCCCGCCCTTGCTCGCGCAGTAAGCGAGGGCGCGTTGGCCGCCCTCAAGTCCCCACACCGATGCAATGTTGACGATACTGCCCTCTGACTTGATCAAGTGCGGCATGGCAGCTCTCGACATGAAGAACGGCACGTCGAGGTTGATCGTCAGCGTATCGCGCCAGTCATCGTCGCTGAGTTCCTCGGCATTGCCGGGAATCAGGACGCCGGCCGCATTGACAAGACAGTCGATAGCGCCGAACTCTTCGACCGTATCGGCAACGAGTTCGTCGCAGTCTTCGGATTCTTCGAGTGCACCGGTCCAGGTCGAGATGTTGTCCGATACCTCCGCGACCTCTTCGAGTCGGCCTTCATTGCGACCGGCGGCCATTGCGGACCAGCCGGCCTCGGCAAATTCGATCGCTATCGCTGCGCCGATACCTGAGCTCGCACCAGTGACAAGCACAACATTCATGATGAATCTCGAAAGACCGGAATCGTGGCATTATAGCCGCATATCTGATGACGACCGAAGACACACTCACCGCTCTCGGATGGCGGCCGCACTTCGCAGCGCAGCTCGTCGACCCGGATGACACGGGTTTGCAGATCGCACGCGTGCTGGCTGTGCACCGCGGACGAATTGAGGTCAGAGGACAGGGTGCGCATCGCTTCATCGATCTCACAGCGAAACGCGCGGGTCTTGGCATTACGGTCGGCGACTGGGTCCTGGTTGACGAAGATGGTCCGATGGTAAGCAGACGCCTGGACCGTTTCGGTTTGTTTCAACGCCGTGCAGCGGGAACGTCTGGTGATATCCAATTGATCGCTGCGAATGTCGATACGCTGTTCATCGTCACTTCGGCTAACCGCGACTTCAATGTTGCACGTCTTGAGCGCTACCTTGCCGTTGCGCATGATGCTGGTGCGTATCCGGTAATTGTCATCACCAAAGCAGATACGGTCGAATCAACAACTGATTTCGTGACGGAGGCTTCCCGCTTGTCGCCCGGTTTGCTCGTCGAGGCACTGGATGCACGAGACGCCGCCCAGGTTGCCGTGCTTCGGCCATGGTGCGACGCAGGTCAAACGGTGGCACTCGTCGGCTCATCAGGTGTCGGAAAATCTACTATAATCAATACCTTAGCTGGCACACACCAGGATACGCACGATGTGCGCGACGATGATCAGCGCGGTCGGCACACCACGACCGGCCGTTCGATGCATCAATTGCCGGATGGCGGTTGGTTAATCGACACGCCCGGCATGCGCGAACTGCAGCTCGTCGATGTCGCTGCTGCGCTTGAGGATGTCTTTGACGATGTTACGAAGCTCGCGAAGGAGTGCCGGTTCGCGGACTGCACCCACACGACCGAGCCCGACTGTGCCGTGCTCGCAGCAATAGAATCGGGCGAACTCGATGCCGATCGGCTCAAGCGTTACCGCAAATTGCTGTCAGAAGATCGTCGTAACACCGAGAGCCTGGCCGTCCGTCGCGCCCGGGATCGCTCGACCGGCAAGCTCTACAAGTCAATCCAGGCCGGCAAGCGACGCGAGAAGGGCAGCGAGTAAGACCTCGGTAGTTGTGAGACGAAACACGCACGCGATGCGGATAATGCCGATATAATGCGCCACCTTTCGCGGCACTCCGACCATGTTTCCCACCGAAAAAATTCGCAATATCGCGATCATCGCGCATGTTGATCACGGCAAGACAACGCTTGTCGATCGCCTGCTGCAGCAGTCCGGCACGCTCGATGCGCGCGCGGCGGCGCCCGAGCGCGTTATGGATTCGAGCGATCTTGAGCGCGAGCGCGGCATCACGATCCTGTCGAAGAACACCGCGATAAGCTGGCAAGGCTGGCGTATCAATATAGTCGATACGCCCGGACACGCCGATTTCGGCGGCGAAGTGGAGCGCGTATTGTCGATGGTGGATGGTGTGCTGTTGCTTGTCGATGCCGTCGAAGGCCCGATGCCGCAAACGCGATTCGTGACCCAAAAAGCATTCGCACAGGGATTTACGCCGCTCGTTGTCATCAACAAGATTGATCGCGATGGCGCAAGACCCGGCTGGGTACTCGATCAGACCTTCGAACTGTTCGACCGCCTCGGGGCAAGCGATACGCAACTCGACTTTCCGGTGGTTTATGCCTCGGCACTGGAGGGTTACGCTGGCCTGGGGCCCGAAGTAAGGAGCGGCGATGCGTTGCCTTTGCTGGGTGCAATCATCGAGCATGTTCCGGCTCCCGATGTGCAGGTTAACGGCCCACTGCAGCTGCAGGTGTCGAGCCTGGACTACAACTCGTATGTTGGCGTGCTGGGCATTGGTCGCATCAGCCGCGGTACTGCAAAGGCAAATTCGCGAATAACGATTGCACGGCCTGATGGCACAACGAAAAATGCCAGGCTGATGCATTTGTACGGATTCAGTGGCCTGGAGCGTATCCCGGTGGAGGAAACAGGTGCCGGCGATATCGTTGTTTTCAGCGGCATCGAGGATCTGCAGATTTCCGACACGATTTGTCCGCGTGATGAACCTGATGCGCTTCCGGCCCTGCAGGTGGACGAGCCGACGATCAGCATGACGTTCCAGGTCAACAAGTCACCCTTTGCAGGTCAGGACGGCAAGTACCTGACGAGCCGGCAGATACAGGCGCGACTTGATCAGGAGCTCAAACATAACGTTGCGTTGCGCGTCGAGGAGACTGGCGATCCGGACAAGTTCCGTGTTTCCGGGCGCGGCGAACTGCACCTGTCTGTGCTCATTGAGACGATGCGCCGGGAGGGTTATGAGCTGGCTGTTTCGCGGCCGACCGTCATCGAACGCAAAGTCGACGGCGTCGTACACGAGCCATGGGAACTGGTCACAGTCGATTTTGCGGAAGAGCATCAGGGTGCGGTGATGACGCGGCTGGCGGACCGCAAAGGTGAGCTGTTGAATATGTCGCCAGACGGTCGCGGTCGGATGCGGCTCGAGTATCGAATCCCGGCGCGCGGCTTGATCGGCTTTCGTACGCAGTACCTGACCGTAACCGCCGGAACCGGCTTGCTCTACTCCGTGTTTGACACGTACGCGCCGCGGGTCAATGCAGAGATTGGACAGCGCAACAACGGTGTCCTCGTCTCGAACGTGGCCGGAAAAGCACTGGGGTATTCACTCTTCAACTTGCAGGAGCGTGGTGCTCTGTTCATCAGTCATGGTGTTCAGGTCTACGAAGGGATGATCGTCGGCATTCACAAGCGCGGCAATGATTTGCCAGTGAACCCGACGAAAGGCAAACAACTGACCAACGTCCGCGCGGCCGGCACCGATGAGAATATTCAGCTCACGCCGCCACTGATTTACTCGCTCGAGCAGGCGCTCGAATTCATAGACGACGACGAACTGGTCGAGATCACACCGTTGAATATTCGTTTGCGCAAGAAATTGTTAAATGAGGGCGAACGCCGCCGCGATGCACGCGTGCGGACGAAGGAAGCCGCACTTTAAGGTATAATTGCACCAGTGTATTACGGCGAACGATTCAACAGCATCAGTCACCTCGTCGGCGCTTCCTTCGCGCTCGTCGGCGGGGCGGTGCTCATCACCATGGCGACGATCGACGGTGAACTCAGCAAGATCGTGAGTTACACCATCTATGCCGTGACGCTGTTTTTGCTCTATCTCGCATCGACTTTGTATCACAGCGTTTCGGGCGGCGCGAAAGAGGTTTTGCAAAAGGTCGACCATCAGGCGATCTACCTCTTGATCGCCGGGACCTACACACCGTTTATTGTGGTCGCAGTGAGTGAAGAGCAGCGCTGGTGGATGCTGGGAGCTGTTTGGGGTATGGCCGCATTCGGCATGATCCTGGAGACGTTGCCGCGTCGCGGGGCACGGATCGTGCCGGTAATTATTTATCTTATGATGGGCTGGCTCTGCGTATTTTTTCCGGATTCTTTTCTTGCAGCCCTTCCGTCGGGAAGCCTTGCAGGGCTAATTGCAGGTGGCGTTTTCTATACTTCCGGTGTCATTTTCTTCGCACTGGACAGCTGGTATCCCTGGTGCCACGGCATCTGGCACCTGTTCGTTTTGGGCGGTAGCGTTAGCCACTACTTCGCGATCGTCCTCTTGTAAGACCGACGCGATACTCTTGTCGCCGAAAAACTTCTCCATCTCTTCGTCCAGGCGTTCGGCCTCTTCGCTCTGATCCCGTTCGAGTTGCTCTATCTTGTCGATTGACCGTTCGTCTATCGACGGCATTGCCGTCGCGACGACGGTCGGAGTGATGAGCACGATAGTCTCGGTATTGGTATGGATTTTTTTACGATTCGAAAACAAGCGGCCAAGCAGGGGAATGCGGCTAATGACCGGAATGCCACGTTTGCTTTCGTCGACGCGATGCTTGATAAGGCCGCCCACGAATACTGTCCTGCCATCCGGCACGATCATGCTGGTCGTAACTTCGGTGGTCGTTTGTGAGGGTATGCCGGTGATTGGATCGATGACGCCGGTGCTGACTTCAGGATTGATGTCCATCATGACCTGGCCATCTTCATCGACGCGCGGAGTAACACGCAAGATCACACCGGATTCGAGAAACTCGACACTCTCGGTGGTGACCTGGTTAATCGTTGTCGTGACCGAATAGCCACGACGGTCGCCAATAATTACCTCAGACTCTATGCCTTCGACTGCGAGTAGTTTCGGGGTCGATAACGTTCGTACCCGCCCCTGTGACGTCAGTGCATTGAGCGTTGCGGTAATGTCTGGTGTGGCGTAGTCGAAAAACAGCCCGGCGCTCGTCGAATCACTGAGACCCTGTGTGCCGAACTCGCCAGTGCCGTCGTTGGAGTCGAAGAGCTTGCTCCAGTCCAGGCCGTAAGAGTCCTCGTCGGTCAGCGTGATCTCAAGGATCTTTGCCTCGATGAGTATTTGCGTGGGCGCCACGTCGATCTCGTTCGCGAGCACAGAAATTCGCCGCAAAAACTCGGGTGTATCCTCAACAAGGAACATGTTGCGGTCCGCAAACACAGTTATTTCGCCGTACTCCGACAGATACGGATCCAACAAGGCCTGCATTTCCTCGACCTTGACGTACTGCAGTTCGAAACTCCTGACTCGTGTCAACGCATCGGGTGCGTACTTGCCGGCCTCGTCGCGATCAATGATGTAATAGTTGTCATCGTAGTATTCGACCGCAAGACCAGCGGCGTTTGCAATTGCGCGGATAGCATCGGGCAAGGTCATGTCGTACAGGCTGAATGAGACTGGTTCGGTGTTGTCTGTCGATACAAAAACGTTCGTGCGCTGTTCGCGCGAGATCATTTCCATGACGTCTGCAAGGTCCGCATCTTTCATCGTCATGCTGAGGCGGTGCTCAACGTCCTGTGCACCGGCTGGCAAACTCGCCACAAGGATGAGAAGGGCCAGTAACTGACCAAACAGTTGCATTGTGTTTTTTGAAAAACTACTCATCGTCTTGTTCCAGATTCGGCTTGACGTAAATCGTTAGCTGGTTGCCTTCTCTTGTGAAAACAGCACGGTCTTCGAAGACCTGCAAAAGCGTATAACCATGAACCTCGTCGCCTGGACGCAAGATCTTGCCGGCGACATTGGCCAGCTTGTCTCGCGATGCCACCAGGGTTGCCCGCAAATCCAGTTCTTGCGTCGACCCATCGGGCCTCTCCAGGAGCCGGTCGGGGATTGTTACCTGGGACGGCGGCCGGGTGAACGGATTGTGCGTGAGCCGCGGCGGCTCCGCCGCGCCCGCGGCAACACACAACGTGAGCAGGAAGCTGGTTGCGACGGCAAGTTGTTGCATTCGAGTCATCATTGGATCGCCCTGTAGGAAGCGAGGCTCAGATCCGCGACCAACATTGGCTCGTCATCGTCATTGTCGTGCCGCGTCAGGCCGTACTCCTTGACGACCAGATAGCCGAGATCGTTTCGCGCCTCCCAAAGCCAGCGGTAAAGATCGCTATACTGGCCTACCAGCCGAACGTTGAAGAGAATTTCCTGGAAGATCTGTACCCGTTCGCCTGTCGAAGGCTCGACACTGACGAGTTCAACATTGTTGTTCCACGAAACGCGTTGCAGACGTCCAATGATGTAGGCCTCTACCTGTCTGACCGGCAGGTTTGCCATGTCCCCGTGCAAACGGAACTTCAGGTCCTCAATGCGGGCGTGTTGTTCCTGCAGGTGACGATCAAGCTCACCGCCGTCCTGCGATGCTTCTTCGAGGACGCTGACGTCGCGATTTGCGGCCCAGGCTGTTTTGACCTTGGGTAGCAGGGCGCCCATCAGCATCGCCACCGTCAGGATTGCGCCAATGCCGAATAATGCGAGGCGCAGCTGACGCAGATCGATTTTTTGTAACAATTCCTGCATCAGGTGTCCTTGAACGCGCTGTTGAGTACGACCGTCATATCGAAGTCCACGGCATGACCGTTCGCATAGGCAGTCTGTGATGTCTTTTGCACGTTGACGTCTTTGATGTCTTGCTGCTCGAAGAGGGCACGTACGAACTTCGACAGCGCCTGATGATCTCGAGCCTGGCCGTGAATGGTCATGTGCGTTTCAACTTCGAGGTCAAGATCCGCCAGGGGATCGTTTTCTTCCGAGACGATGATGAAGTAACCAGTCTCCACACCGCGCTGCTCCCCGTCGACGGTTATGCCCGCACGTCGGAAGCTCCAGTCAAGAAACCACAGGTCGCCAGCGACCAGCGACCGATCAATCAGCGAGAAGATGTCATCAATCGCCGCACCGGCACGAAGGCCGCGCAACAATGTCCACTGCCGTTCGTACTCGGACTGTTGCTCCTTGAGTTGTTGCAACTGAATCTGCTGTTGCTGCGTGATTGCGTTCTCCGTCTTGAGTTGAATCACCTTCGCTTGTGCGCGCTCTGCCATCTGCCCGAACCCGATAGTTGCGACAAAGACCAATACGTTGAGCGTTGCAATGACGGTGACATACCTGACCACGATCGACCGCTGACCGAGCCAGTTGCGATAGTCATTCGGAATCAGATCGATGTCAGCCATGAATCTGCATCCCCCGGAGGGCGGCGCCCGTCGCGACCACAATTTCGGGGGCCGCCGTACCGGCTGCCGGGCTCTTATCGGGACTGGACGGAAACAGAGCGAGCGGGTCCGGAATTTTGGCAACGCTGGTGCCCGTCAGCGTACTCAGCAGGTCAGCTGTTCCCGGCCAGCGCGCGATGCTGCCGAGAAGGTACACCTGACCAACCACGCCGCCACGAGTTTCGGCGGCGGCGTAGAGGCAAACGCGTTTGATTTCTTCGACGAGTTTGAGGAACTGCGGCTTGAGGATCTCCGATATCGTATTCACGAGGCCGGCCTCTGCAATGGTTGCCTCGACTGCATCGCCGGGGTTGCCGGACCGGACACCCGCACGCAGGATGAGGTCGCGCGCCATATCCTCGGACATGTCGAGCGTTTCTGCCGCCTGGCGTATGAGGCTGTTTTCACCGAATGCGACTTCCTGGTCGAACAGCAGGTCGGTACCCGAGATTACTGTCAGGAAGCTCGCATTGCGGCCGGAATTGATGACCAGAACATTATCGGAGCCACTTTCCAGCGCCAGCTCGCTGACCACGCGGCTGATCGCGACCGGACCGATCTCGAGCGCCTGCACATCGAGACGGGCCTTGCGTGCAAGCTCCAGAAAATCGACGATGGGCTGGCGCTCGCTCACGGCGACAAGTGCGAGACGTTCATCGTTCTTCGAACGACTCTTGACCGGGAGATAGTCGAGCACATAGTCGGCCAGATCGCCATCGAGCCGGTCCTTCATGACCTTGAGAATAGCTGCCGATTCCTGGTCTCTTCCAGGCCCGGACCGGTAGTTGATCGAGATAGTGCGAAACATGCCGGGCGGGATGGCGATGACGGCCTTGCGACCGTAGAAACGATCAGCTTTGAGCGCGCGCTTGATCAGAGTCCGGAATTGATGCGGGTTCTCGAGTAATTTACGACGGGAGCCGTCGAACGGCAGCGATGCCCGCGCCCGAACCTCGGGTGGTTTGCCGGCGGTTGCCTCGAGCTGGACGAGATGAATAGCCTCGAGTGCGAAATCGATTCCGATTGGACCGATCTTCACGCTCGACGCACGCGGCCGTAACAATGCTGCGGTTTTCGCGACGACGCTCATAGTCTCCACGTCCCTGTGCGGGCGAGGGCACCGACGCCTCCATTTGATGCCGGACGGTTGTGCTTTTCGCGATACAGCGCGCTATCCGCGGACTTGTAGAGCGATTCGAGATCCGCAGGCTGACCGGGCTCTGCAGTGACGATGCCGGCGCTCAAAGTAATCACTCGATCACTGCCAAGGCCTGCGTCGGTGAACTCCTGCTGCAGTTTCGCAATCGCAGTTTCGATCAGTCCGTCGAGACCATCGCCGCAGTAAATGATCTGGAACTCGTCGCCGCCAAGTCGAATCAGCCGTCCTTTGCCTTCGAGCAGTCGCACAAATATATCGGCGACGCTCATGAGGATCTTGTCGCCAAACTGATGGCCGAACTCGTCGTTAATGCCCTTGAAATCGTCGATGTCGAGAATGGCGACATGCAGCGCTTTCTTCTGGGCGCAACAATTTTGGGCGAACTCGGCAAACTTCTCGGACAGAAAGCGCCGATTCCATGCGCCGGTCAAGTGGTCCTGCATCGACAGCAATTCCATGTCGCTGTGCGCGTTCTCGAGTTCGAAGCGGGCACGCAGGTCCTGTTTACGAATAAACGTATTTCGCGTCGTGATGGCAACGGCGATGACCGCAGCGCCAAGGACGAGCAGTTGCAGTGCCCACAATGAGTCAGTGGTGAACCGGCCGGGTACGGCAACGAGCGACGACGTCAGTAACACATAGGTGAGGCCAATGACGATGATTGTTTCGCGCAGTGCCCAGGGCACGAGCGGAATCGCAACGAACAGCATTACGGAAGCCGCCATTACGCCTATGTGCAGCTCGCCGGATCGGTGGGCGAGAATCGTGAGAGACAACGCGCCGATGATCAGGAGAGTCATGCCGAGAACATGCAGTGTGCGGACATCGCGCAGGAATGCCGCCGAGATCAGCACATGCAGCGATAGCAATCCGAAGAGGAGGATTGAGGTGAGGTAGAGACTGCTGAGACCTTGCGCCAGAATGAATACAGCAACGCATAGCTGCATGACGAGTGACAATCCCGCCATCGTCTGCACGCCGAGTTGCGTGTCCTTGCGCATCTGCGCTTCTGCATATCCGGACAGCTCCGGATCGCCGAATTCAGTTGCAGACCATACGTCGGCCAAATAGGTCGAAATCGCCAATATTCTGTCTCGCACAAATAGTGATAGCTATCCCTTATTTAAGCGGCAGATTGGGCTAAATCTTTAATATCTGGCCGATTTTTGCGAAATGGGGACATTCTAGATTGCGGCTGTTTCTGCGAAATCAGGAATGTGTCTTTTTTGGCCTGCCAGGGCCTCTGAGGCTGCTTTTCAGGCCCAATTGGGCGGCCGTGTCGCGAACCCAGTGGTCAGATCCAAAAGGCGCACATTTGAAGCTGCAGCGTCGCAGGGCCGAGATTTCATCTTCTGTCTGTGGGTGATCCACGAGCCGGAGCCAGTCCGGCGGTTTTGTGACGGGGCTCACACTTAGCAAGGTCTGCGATATCGTGTTGTCTTGATGAACAAGGCTCGACCATTGCCAGTCGGTAGCGCTCTCGACAAGATTAGCCCGGACAGGATTTCTCTCGACATACCGCATGACTGCTAAAAGATGACGATCCTGTTGAATTGGAAACGCTTTGAACCGGCCTTGCCAGATGCGACCGGAGGTTCCTCGCAGGCGGTGATAACGGCGGACATGACTTGTGAGCAACCATTGTATCCAGCGGCTCATGTCCCCATCCCCATATGGCCAAAGAACCAGATGAAAATGATTCGGCATCAGGCAGTAAGACAGTATTCTCATTGGAATCCGACCAGATGCCCTGATCATCAAGTCAACAAACGAGTCATAGTCGGAAGAGTCGTGATAAACGGTAGAGCGCGCATTGCCGCGATTAATTGCGTGATAGCAAATGCTTCCCTTTGAGGCTCTCGCTGTTCTCGCCATGACATGATCATGACTGAGAGTGAGTTTGCGGACATTCTGCTTTTTTGGCGCTATCGGGGACATTCTGTTTTTCCGCGAAAAAGCAGAATGTCCCCATTACTCATTCATCCAATCCGAGACGCTCATGCATGATGGGACTCGTCGTTGTGTATTGCAGGTGCACCTTCTTGTCAGGTTCTATGCGCTGCTTGATCGCAAATGCAGCCAGCGCCGCTTCATGAAAACCGCACAGAATCAGTTTCTTCTTGCCCGGGTAATAGTTGATATCGCCAACGGCATAAATGCCTGGCTCGTTCGTTTCAAACGTCTCGGGACTGACATTGATCGTCTTTCGATTCATGTCGAGACCCCATTCGGCAATCGGTCCAAGCTTCGGTGCCAAGCCGAAAAAGACCAGGGCATGATCGGCTGATATTTCTGTCGATTCACCCCCTTTGTCTTCTACCCTGACCGCGCTGAGCTCGCCGTCTTTGCCCATGAATTCCACTGCTTTCGATTTTTCATAAACGTCAATCTCGCCTGCTGCTGCCAGCGCACGCATTTTATTCACTGACGCATCGACGGCGCGATATTCATCGCGGCGATGCACCAGCGATATGTGTTTGGCCTTGCCGTTAAGCTCGAGCACCCAGTCGAGTGCAGAATCACCGCCACCGAGAATCACGAGTTTCTTCTCCCCGAAAATCGTCGGATCCTTGACACGGTAGTGCAACGACCTCCCGTCATAGTTCTCAGCGCCGGTCGCCCTGATTTGCCGTGGCTGAAATGACCCAACGCCACCGGCGATCACCACGACCTTGGCGTGAAACTGTTTGCCCGCACTGGTACCCACGACAAAGCTGCCGTCGTCCTGCCGTTCGACGGTGGTGACCTCTTCCCCAAGGTGCATACCGCACTTGAACGGTTCGATCTGCTTCATCAGCAGCTGTGTCAGCTCCTCGCCGGTACACACCGGAATGGCGGGGATGTCGTAGATCGGCTTGTCGGGATACAGCTCTGTGCACTGTCCGCCGGGCTGACGAATCGAGTCGACAATCTCCGCTTTCAGGCCGAGAAGACCCAGTTCAAAAACCTGGAACAGGCCGCATGGACCTGCGCCGACAATGACGACATCCGTATTAATCATGGGTTGTAACCGCGGTGGAATCGAAGCTTCTTATTGTAACCGGGGTTAAACTGAAGTTTCTGCTGAACGTTAACGGGGACATTCCTGAATTACGAATTAATCAGGAATGTCCCCATTAGGCGTCAGAGCAGTGACCTGTCAGGCGGCAACCTCAACTTAGTGGACCCGACTGGATGCTGGGGGAATCGGTAGTTCTTCAGCTCGCAATCCTTCAAGATGCATCCCGATCGCCTCGCGAATCGCTCGTTCGGTCTTCGCAACAGTAGATCCGGTAGCGATGCATCCTGGCAAATCTGGCACATATGCCGAATAATTTCGGCCCGCATCCTCAATGACAATCGCGTATCGCATGGGAATTTCACTCATTCTTAAGGTCCGCCAGCTTCAGGATACTGTTCAGAGTGCCGGGCGCCAAGTCATCAGAAGGCTTTCCTGCCACGGTCACGCGGCCTGATTTGCTCGCGTGCCGAAGCTGCCGGTGGCTTCCGCGGCGAGCAACCTCTGTCCAACCATCATCCTGCGACATTCGCAGGACCGCTCGCGCTTTCATTCATCCAGAGTGGCATGACGACGATTGCTACAACTAATTTCGATTCTCAGCCATTTGTAGCCATATGCGAACTTGCGGACACTCCTGACATCAATGACAAAATCAGGAATGTCCCCATTAAGCCATTCAGTCTAAGCAGTCTTCAGCAAGGAGCGCGCTTTCTCGACGTCACCAATCAGGTCAATCGAGCCACACTCGAGGCAAAGGCTTCCGTTGACTTCAAGATCCGCAGTTTTGGCGGCAAAGAACTTCGTTTCTCTAAGCCGAAAGTACATCTTGCCAGTTGATTGTATCGAGCCTTCGGAAAACCGCGTGCTCCCGCAACGATTACAAGTTCTTTGATCTTCCATCGTCGTAATCTCCATTTGATGATATTTAGACATTTGGTTTCCTTTCCTGGAACAAGCAGGATGTTCCCTGTTTGGTTAAGTTAACGAATTAATGCGCTAAATCAGGAATGTCCCCATTAATCCTAAGGGGTGCAGACGATCTCGATATCGTCGAACCAGACCTCGTCCGTTCCACCAAGCGTGGGAGACCCGAGGAAGCGGATTCGGGTGTTTGCCGTCGCGTGAGCGGTGATGTCGTAGTAGCGGTACTGATAGAGATTATCGTCCCCGCTACCCGCGAAGCGGTCGAGTTCTGTCCACGTGTCGCCACCGTCTGAAGAGACGTCGACGGTGACGTAGTCGCTGCTGGAGTCGAGATTCTTGCGCTTGTAGTCGAGCGACAATGTTGCCTGAGAGGCGCCGGACAAGTCGGCCGCGCGCCACAATCCGTAACCGTCGTCCCTGACGCGAAGCTGGTAATTGTTGATTTCCGAACGAACCTGGATGTCGCCCTGAGTTGGTCCATTGCTTTCCTTGATCTCGGTCCAGTCGCCTGCCCAGTTCAGCGTACCGTTGTTATTGGCGAAGCTCCGCTCGTTGAATTCATCTGCGAATACCCCTGCGCAGCCGGCGAGCGGCGTACTCGCTACGCGCACGTTGTCGACGTACAGCGTCTGCATGTTGTTGATGCCGCCGGTTGCAATCAGTATCTCTGTGTTCGAATTGGCATAGGCGGAAATATCATATACCGCCGGTCGGTAGACAGGATCATTCGCGATCCCGAATATGCGATCGAGCTCGAGCCAACCGCTACCGCCGCTGTCGGACACATACACAGAGAAATGGTCGCTGGGTGTGGGGTATCCGTCACGGCGGTAAAGGAAACTCAGATAAGCGCTCGAGAAGCCTGAGAGATCGACGGGTCGCTTCATCTCCGTGAATCGCGAATCGACAACGAGCCGCTCACTCGCAGTTTGGGCGACGACCGGATCGCTCCCTATGAACAGTTTTCCGGAGGCGGGGCCGTCGGATTCCGTCATCTCTTGCCACGGATCCCCAGACCAGTCGGTGACGCCATCGCTACCGTTGTAGACAGTAGCATCGAAGTTGTCGACGTACTCCGCCGGGGCGCCACCGCCGCCACCACCGCCACCGCCACCGCCACCACCACCGGTAGTGTCGATTAGCACGTTGTCAACATACAGGACCGTTTCGTACAACACATTGCTGGTGCTGAAACGAATCTGTGTGTTCGATGCAATGTATGGACTGATGTCGAAGCTGTCAGCTTGCTGAGCAGAATCCTGTGTGTCCATCTGGTAGACCTTCAGAGGCGTGAAGCTCGCACCGCCGTTATCCGAGATCTCGAGCGTAATCGTGCCGCCGATCGGGCTTGAAACGTGGCGCCGTCGGTAGTCGAGGCTCAGCGTTGCCAAAGCCGCGCCGGTCAGATCTGCTTCGCGGCTCAGTCGGCGAGTCGAAGCGCGGTCTTCCCTAATCTGCAAACAGTTACCCGTTGCGCACCAGGAATTATTGATTACGCTGAAGTCACCGCTACCTGGTCCGTCGCTCTCTCCGGTCTCCTGCCAGTCATTACTCCAGTCGAGAGAGCCGTCATTGCCGTTAAAGGCGATTGCATTGAATTCATCCAGGAAAGTCCCCGACAGGCCGCCACCGATGCCGGCTCCAGCGGCCCACTCGAGTGCACGCTGCAGAATGATCTTGCCATCCGCAGTCATGTCAGTCGTTTCTGCGGAGGTGAACGGCAGATGCGCCCTGCGTGCCGGTACCGGGTTGCCGTTCCATCCCGTCGCTCCGGCATCCAGCGTCACGAGAGACGGGGTGCCGCTGACCTCACCCACGTTCTGCAGATCCGGCGCCAACGTACCGCCCGGTATCGGGTTGGTCAGGGATGACGCGAAGACCGTCACTGCGCTACCCGTAAATGGTTCGGTGATGTAGTGCGCCGCATTGGTCGTGGAGAAGGTATCGAAGTTGGTGGTCGCGCTGGTACTGCTGGAGAAACCGAAGTTGTCGATCTTGCCGTTCACTTCGTTGACCATCCCTTTCGTGGTGTACGTGGCCTTGTCCAGCATGCTGCTGCCCACGGCCGATCCGGACGCGTAGATCACGTCGGCCGCAGCCATCGCCGTGTCGTAATTGGCCTGGCTGGCGCCGTCGTCAAGCACGGCGACGGTATGCCCCCAGGACTCCATCAGGGCCTTGTAACCGACGTCTTTGCTGGCCAATGTTGTGTCATTGCCGACAATCAGAAGGACGTTATACCCGCCGCCCGGGCCGACGTTACCGGTGCCCCATTGCAGGGCGCGCTGCATGATGAGTTGGCCGTTATTGTTGAGCTTGGACCAGTCGTGAGTATTGTCCTGCCCGAACGGTACCAGTACTCGGCGGCCTGATGCGTTTTCGCCCGCTTTGCTGCCGCCTAGCACCGCGCCAGTATCTATCACTGCGAGCCCCGGGTCCGCCCCCCAGTTGGCCAGGACCTGCAGGCCTGCGGCCAGGGTGCCGGAAAGCGCATGGCCGCCCATATCGGCAGTGTAGATTTGCAACGGCCCCGCAGGGAACATTTGGGTGATGTAGTGACTGTTATCGGTGACGTCGAGGCTGTCGCCTACCGGTACCGGGATTACCTGTGCTGTTGAGAAGCCCAGGTTATCGTCGATCGCACCTTCCTCGTTGACGATACCGATGGTCGCATTGTCAAGTTTGCCGCCGATTGTACCCGAGCTAACCGAAGCGGAAACATAAACGACATCGTTCGCTGCCATATCTGTATTGAAGACTGGTTGTGTCGCGTTATCATCAATCAGCGTGACCGTGTAGCCCCAGGATTCGATCAAATTCTTCTTGTAAGTCTCAACGCTTAGCATGGCCGCTGGATCTGCAACAACCAGCAGCACGTTACCCGAGCCATTTGGCGCCATGCAGGCGCTGCCGCACTCGCAGGCGTAGGTGATCGTCAGCTTGGGGCGCAGCGTGGGGTCAGCCTCTTCCTTGGTGTAGAATTCAGCCTGTCTTAGCGCCGCATCGCCCTTGATCAGCAGGCCATCGTTGGGCTCGCCGGCCAGCCATTGCTCCACCAGCGGACCGATCTCCCAGCTGACCCAGGTTTCTCCGCCGTTGATGGCGGTCTCCGCGACCGCGGCTGCGTTGAAGTCACCGCCCGCCGTGGTCCAGTTGTTGGTTCCATCGAAAGTTGCCCACGTGGCGCCATCCGCCGTACCCGTACCGCTTTTGGTGCCTTCCACCCAGCTGCTGGTCACCCGATGGACTGTGGCCGTGCCCGGCATATTGAGGCTCCGCAGTCCCAGCTCCAGCTGCGCCGAGAGCACCGCAGCCTGCGCGGGAACGCCGCCCAGATCGAATCTGAGTACCGGCCGCTGTACCCAGTTTCCCGTGTCCTCATTCAACTGGACGAAGTCGCGTCCGCCGTAATTGCGGGGATAGAAACTGTCGAGCATCGCGTCTGCGCCGGGGTCGGTGCCGAGTTGCAGTGTCACTATGTTCGGAGGCTGGTAGGCGAGGTTGGCAATCCGCGTTAAGGAGCGCGTATTGCCGTTAGCGAGTGTGCCGGTTGCCTGTATGTTCACGGGCGACGCCGTCCCGCTGCCGACGACGACCTCGAGACGGGGTGCGTTGCCACCGTCTTCGCGGCTCGAATACTTGCCATGCACGCCCTCGGATTCCGAGGCCATCAGGACGCCGTAGTTGGGTTGGCCGTTGACCCAGGCCTGCACTTGCGCAGTCAGGTTTATCGATACCCAGACAGCATCGACAGGTTGCGCGGGGATCGTGGCCAGTTTCGAGCTTTCGAAATTGCCATTCATGGTTTCCCAGGTAGCGCCCAGCTCCGTCCAGTCGGCGGTCACGCGGTGCACTGTCAGCGGGCCTTCGGGATGTGCGCCACCGCCCGGACCTGAGGACGTGATATAGAACCAGGCAGTTGCCGAGTTGATTTGTGCGTCGGCGGGCAGGGAAGAGAGGTCGAAACGGGTTAACGCCTGCTCGACTTTTCCGGTCTCGAATCTGAGGTGCTGGTCGGCAGTCGTGCCATTGTTCTTCGTCACATCATCGTTACGAATCCAGGCGTCCTGGTCGGCAGCCAATGTGTAGGCTGTGCCCGCAGCGGCGCCTGTGATCGCTGCAGTGTAACTATCAGACCCAAGTGCCGTTGCCGGTATTGTTACGCCTCCCATGCAGGCGTTGTTCGCGGACTGCCATAGCGCATGTTGCATTGCTGCTTCTGTTACATAGTCAGCGCGCGCGGATTCAAGCTCGCCAGTTGATGTGTTCGCGCTGATCGATGAGTCGTAGTTGAGCAGCATCGCAATAGATGCGACCAGGAACAGCATTACCACTACGGTGATAAGCAGGTAGCCGCGTTGAGATTTGAGCGAAGGGACGGTCCCCTTTGGGGACAGTCCCGTTTTTGGTCGTCGCTTCACAACGCACCGCCTACGCGAACCCGCGCGTTCAGGCTGACAACACTACCGGTTGGGCCCGTAAGTTCGAGCGTAAGGTCAACGATCTGCTCGTCAGGGCTGCCGGCCACGGGGCGCTCAATGCGGAATCGTGTGACGTTTTCCGCGATTACCGATTCGATAAAATCGCGTCCGCTGACAAAACCATTCGCGGTTTCATCCCATGGGACCGGGTGCCTTTCGACCAGCGAATCTCCCTGCAAATGGAAAACGACGGCATCCAGCCAGTCTTCATCGACGCTGCCGTCTTCGTCGTCGTCGTCGGCACTACCTTCGTCGATCTGGCCATCGCTATCATCGTCGACGCCCGCGAGTCCCGGAGCGCCATCGCCGTTCATGTCGGCACCGGGATCTTCGTCGATAAGGCCGTCAGCTTCGTCATCGAGCCCGTTGATCGGGTCCTCGTCAGCCGTATTGAAGCGCTCGTCGTCGTCGTTATCAGAAACACTATTGTCCACATACCCGTCACCGCCGTCGTCGATCAGGTGGATGCCGGGATTGAAGTCGTAAGCAATGTCCGCAGGGTAGTCCTCGTCGATGCGCCCATCACCATCATTGTCGGCATCTGGGAATCCATCAGCGTCGAGATCCACCGACGCGCCTAACGAAACAGTGAGCACCGCGGTTGCTTTTGTACTGCTGCCTTCCGGTGGCGAAGCGGGCACGGTTTCCTCGCGCACGTTTTCGCGCCAGTCAGTATCCAGCTTGTCAGGCATTGGCAGGATCAACTGGCGCGTTTCTCCAACTGCCCGCACCATCCTGTCCAGCGCGAATCTTGCGTCGCGCAGCAGCTGGTTGCGCTCCTCGACAACGGCGTCAGTCCCCACGGCGTTATTGACGAGGCCGCTCGTGGCCGCGAGAATCAGCCCGGCCAGTGCCAGTGCGATCAGTAACTCCATCAGGGTGAAGCCGCGCGATGTTTGACAGGACCTCGTCATCGCTAGTACCCGCTGGCTCTGATCGTCTGCAGAGTGTGTACGCTGTCTTCGATTTCGACGCGAATCCACAAAAGATCGGGATCGGTTCCTGTAAACGGATTATCGTCGGCATCAGTGTTGTCGCCGTCGTAAAGAGACAGGTAGACGAGCAGGCGGCCAGGCGGACCTGCCGCTTCAGAATAAGTTGTAGCGGTCGTCGGTGCCCCTGCCGCAATCGCTGCGTCTGATAAATCTGCAAACGGCTCGGCTAGCAGTTCTTCGAGGCGCGACGTTAATCGATAGTGACTGGACGAAACGTCACCGTGGACGCCGGCTCCAACGACACCTGTCTGCAAAGCGCGCATAGCGGGAACCAGGACGATGGTCAGCAGGACGATGGTCACGAGAACCTCGACGAGCGTCAGACCGTGTTCCTGTCGATGGCGATTCATCGGACCGTCACCCTGCCGGTGATATCGTCGAGAGCGACCGTTCGACGGGATGAGCCAAGAACCAGGTCGACTTCAAACGTGTCGAGCAAGACCGTCTCCGGATCGGCGCACCAGGGCGTACCGCTGGCGTCGAAATAGATGTTGCCCTGCTGGTTGCATGCGCCTCGAAATATCGCGGTACGGTTCAACGAATCTGCTGCGGCGAGTGATTCGAGGTTGAGATCGATGTCGTAAAGCTGCTTGTCAACGGGATGATAAACGTCGTATACGAGCGTCCCTGGGCTGGTGCTAGTGTCCAGATGAAAGACACGAATACGTTTCGCGCCCGATTGCTGGCGAAAGCCGTGCGGCTCGCCAGTGCGAATCGATTCGCTGCGCGCAAAGCGCATCGCGGCGGCAAACTCCTGTGCGGCCAGGTCGAGTTGCTTGTCTGAACTTGAAGAAAGGCTGGGAACAGCAATCGCTGCGATAACTCCCAAAACGGTCACCACGATGACGAGTTCGACCAGGGTATAGCCTCGTTGCTCTCGTCCTCTCATCGCGCCGTCTCCACGAAAAAGGGGACATTCCTCATTTAATGTACTGAAACCTTAAATCAGGAATGTCCCCATTGTTTTCTATGCGCTACTCGTCGCCGATGAACTCACCGGTGACCGAGTCAAAACGCCAGCCGTCCGTGCCGGCGCTGGCCAGCCCAAGAATGCCAGTCGTGACTACGGTTACGGTGTTGTTTGGAACGGCGCCGAGCGGGTTTACCGGCAGGTCGTCCTTGAGATACGGACCGTACCGGAACGTCGCATCCGTGCCCGTGCAAGCTACTCCCGCGGCGTTGGTGTAGTTCCTGAGCTGCGCGAGAAGTGCCGCTTCGCCAACGGCGCCCACAACGTTCGTGGAGCCGGCAGGGCAACCTGCGCCTGTTGAGACCACGGCACCCGGATACTCCTGATGCTGCTGCCGATACAGGTCGATCGCAGAGCGAATGTTGGCAATATTGGTGTCATAGGCTGACTGGGTTGCATCGTCCGTGGCAGCGGTGAACTGCGGGATAATAATGGCCGCAAGAATCGCCAAAATGATCACGACGATCAACAACTCAACCAGAGTAAAGCCACTCTGGGCTGGATATTTTTCCCGCGAAATCATAAGTTTAACTCCGTTAATAAAATATTTTGTCCACTACTGCAATGATATCGACCAGGAGCCCAAATACTGTAGCGATCCGGTCACGTTTTTCGCCTTTTCTGTAGCCCGATTATCCTAAGACACGGCGTGCGAGAGCTTGAAAATTGGCAGAATCAGGGAGCTGACGAGCACGCCGACGACGACGCCCATGACCAATAGCATGATCGGTTCGGCGAGCTTCGACAGTGTGTCGAGCTTCTTGGTCAGTTGGGTTTCATAGTAGTCGGCGATACGTCCCATGACCTTGCCAAGGTTCCCGGTTTGCTCGCCTGTCGCAATCATGTGTTTTGCGAGGTCGGGCAAGAAGTCGGCGTCGGCAAAGCCTGCGGCAACGCCGGCGCCGGACTGCACTTTCGCCTCGATATTCGTGATCAGATCTCTGAACACCGAATTCTTCACGACGTCCCGGCACGCGTCGAGGCTATCCATGACCGATACCCCGTTAACCAGCGACATGCTGAGCACCTGTAAGGCCTGCACGAGATAAATCTGGGTAAAAATATCCCGAACACGCGGTACGTGCAGTTGTAAGTAGTCAATGCGCGCCCGGCCGCTATCACTTGCAAGCCACTGCCGCAGCGCAACGGCAGCGCCGGCAATTCCCGCAATCAGGAGCCACCAGTATTGCCGCATAAAGTCGCTAATTGCCATGAGCGCTTTCGTCGTCACGGGCAGCTGGTCATAGATCGATGCGAACATTGATCCGAACTTGGGAAACACGACGACAAGCACAAAAACGACCACGGCCAGCGAAAATACAATCAGGAAGGCCGGGTAGGTTGCCGCGGAGACGAGCGTGTTGCGAAGCTCCTCGCGCTTCTTATCCATGTCGAGCAATTGCAGCAAGACCTCGTGCATGAATCCACCGGCCTCGCTCGCGCCGATCAGATTGACGTAGGTGGAGGAGAACACGGTGTCGTGTTTTGCCAGCGCGAAACCAAATGACTGGCCTTCACTGACATCCTGCGCCACCTGCTCAATGACGCTGCGCATTTGCGGATTCTCGGTTTGCTTGACGATCGTTGTCAGTGCGCCATAAAGGCTTTCACCTGTCTCCAGCAACAACGCCAGCTGCTCGGAAAAAAACATGCGATCGTTAGTTCCAGGCGCTTTTGAAAATCCGCGGAGGCTGAACTGTTTACTGCTACCCGCCTTTCTCTCCGAGGTTTCCTTAACCGGGTTTGTTTCGATTTGCAATGCCATCTTCGCGACCCTAAATGCTCGTCACACGTGAGACTTCTTCGATCGTCGTGCGCCGCTCGAGTACGCGGGCGAGGCCGTCCATGAACAGGTTGTGGAAGTTGCGGCCGGCGAGGTAGTCGGTCAATTCATCGCGGCTTGGACTCGAGATGATCAGCTTCTGCAGGTCCGGGTCGGTTCTTAGCATTTCATGAATGCCCATGCGGCCCTTGTAGCCGGAGTCGTAGCACTCCTCGCAGCCTTTACCACGGGTCAGCTTGACGTCACCCTGATCCTGCCAGCCGAATTGCTCGATAAGCTCCTTTGGCGCGAGGAAATCGGACCGGCAGCTCGGGCATGTCGTCCTGACGAGACGCTGACCGACGACGCCAAGCAGTGCGGACGACAACAAGTACGGCTCGACGCCCATATCGATCAGCCGCGTGACGGCACCGACCGCGTCATTCGTATGCAGCGTCGACAGCACAAGATGGCCCGTCAATGCGGCCTGTACCGCAATCTCGGCGGTTTCGCGTTCGCGAATCTCGCCCACCATGACGATGTCCGGGTCCTGGCGCAACACGTGCTTGAGAATCTTGGCAAACGACAGACCGATGGCTTCTCGAACCTCATTCTGATTGATGATATCCAGTTGGTACTCAACCGGATCTTCGATCGTTACGAGGTTCTTTTCGATGCTCTTGATGTAGTTGAGTGCCGCATAGAGGCTGGTTGTCTTACCGCTGCCCGTCGGGCCGGTCACGAGAATCAGGCCGTGATTGGCGTCGAGAAGCCCCTTGAAAATCTCGAGGTTCGCGGCACTCATGTTGAGCTTGTTGACGTCGAGGATCGCCTGGTTCTTGTCGAGAATACGCAGTACGACCTTCTCGCCGTACAGTCCGGGTAAGGAACTGAAGCGCAGGTCCACCGACCGGCCCTGGGTCTGTACCTGGATGCGCCCATCCTGCGGCATGCGTCGCTCGGCGATATCGAGATTCGCCATGACCTTCAGCCGCGATACCAGTGCCGGATGCAGTTCGACGCGCGGCGCTGTAAATTCGTACAACAGGCCGTCGATGCGAAAGCGGATGCGCGAGTGCGTGCGGAATGGCTCGAGGTGAATGTCACTTGCGCCGTCGCGAACGGCGCGCTGAATGATTGAATTGACAAGGTTGACGACGGGGCTGCCGGCTGCGACCTCGTCGATCGCAGAATAATCGTCGACCTGCAGATTTTCGATGACGGCGAAGTCCTCGTCGACATCACCGACCATATCGAATTGCAAATCGTCAATTTCGGCCGACTCGTTGAGGAGCTTGAAAATATCTTCCTTGCGGGCCAACACGGGCCTGACGACACACTGCAGGCGCTCGGAAACTTCCTCGAACGTCGGCATATCCTGCGGCTTCGCCGTTGCGAGAAACAGGGAGCTGCGAACGCGGAACAGCGGCATGACGCAAAGACGCCGCGCAACGTTGCGTTCCAGGAGCGAAACTGCCGCCGGGTCGAAAAGTCCCGGCCGTACCCTCACGAACGGCACGCTCAGCTGCTCGCCAAGGGCGCGCAGCACATCGTTCTCGGCGACCCAGCCTTTGTCGATGATGATCTGGCCCATGCGCTTGCCAAGCCGTTCCTGCAGTTTGAGCGCCTCCTTGATCTTGGCTTCGGTGATCAGCTTGCGCGCTACCAGGATGTCGCCTAATCGTGCACCCGGGCCGAAACTGATTTCGTCGGTTCGCCTGTGATCGCGTTCACCCTCACTATTCAAAAATGTGACGTAGTCCGACAGACCGGTGATTTCTGCGACCTCGGCGATAATGCTGTTATGGCCCGAAATCTTGACCCAGCCGCCGAGCTTGATCAGTCGGTCCTGCAGGTCCATGAGGGCCGAGATGGCGAGTCCGTCGATGACCTGTACAGCCGCGAAGTCGATAATGATCTTGATTTCGCCGCCGTCGATGCAGTCATCGATGACAAGCAGCAGGTCTTGCAAAGCTTCATTGCCGGTCAACGACGATTTGGGCGTTACGTGTGTCGCGACGCCAATGCGTACCCGGGTTATTGACCCAGCCTTAGAGTCGGCTGGCTCGTTCATGCCGACGCGACAGTGACGTCGCCCTGCAAGCGATTCGCAATCTCGTCGAACGGTACGGGCTTACCAATGTGGAAACCCTGCACATAGTCAACGCCAATTTTCCGCAGCACTTCTACCGTCGCCTCGTCGACGACGTACTCGGCGACCATTGACAAACCCATGGTCTTGCCGATCTGACAAATTGCGTCGACCATGGAGCGCGAGATCTTATCGCTGGTTACCTCAAGCACGAAACTACCGTCGATTTTCAGGTAGTCGACGGGCAGCATCCTGAGATAGCCGAAAGAGCTCAGGCCCGCACCAAAATCGTCGAGTGCAAAACGACAGCCGATATTTTGCAGTGCTCCCATGAAAATGGTTGCTTCGTCGATGTTGGAGATCGCCGCTGTTTCGGTAATCTCAAAGCAGACGTTGTTTGGTGGAACACCGGTAGCGGCGAGCTCGTCCGCAATAAATGCCAGAAATCCCTTATTCGTCAACGATTGTCCGGACAGGTTGATACAAAATACCGCCCCGCTGGACGCTATTGATTGCCAGCATGCGCCGAGTTTTTGCAACGCGTCGTGCACGACCCAGCGGTCCAGTAACGGCATCAACTGATAGCGTTCAGCTGCCGGCAGAAACAGCGCAGGGGACAATATCTCGCCGTCTCCGTCAAGCATGCGCACCAGAAATTCGAAATGCGGAGGCTGATCGGCATTGGCCAGTGGCATTACGGGCTGACAATGAAGAACAAACTGGTCCTCGCGCAACGCCTCATGAACGCGGCCAACCCATTCGACCTCTTCGCTGCGTCTCACGAGTTCCGTGTTGTCCTCTTCGAACACCTCAATTCTGTCACGACCTCCGTCTTTCGCCGATTTGCAGGCGATCTCTGCGGACGCCATGACGCCGACGATTCCTTCCGTTTCAGGGTTTATCGTCGCAACGCCGATGCTCGCTGATACATCCAGTTGACGATTGGCTGATACGACCGTCAATTCACGCAGCGCAGAACGGATTTTGTCAGCAATGCTGTGACCCTGATCTACGTCGCAATTGGCGAGCAGCACCGCAAATTCGTCGCCACCGAGACGGGCCAAATAGTCGCTGTCCCGAAGCCTGGCGCGTAACAATTTGGCAACGCGCCGTATCAGGGCGTCGCCTTCCTGATGCCCCATCAGATCATTGACTACATGCAGCTGATCGATATTGATGTGCAACAGACAGTGCTGCGTGTTCTTGGCGCGCGCGGTTGCAAGCGCTGCGACCAGCGTGGGCTCGAATCCACTGCGATTCATCAGGCCGGTCAGCGAATCATGGTGCGTGTGAATGATTCGCGACGCCTTCTTGGCCATGACCTCGAGAAGATTACGATCGCCATTGGAAAAAGTGTGCTTGCGTTTATGGGCGACAACGGCGATCAGGCCTATGGCGGTGCCATGGTTGTCGACAATAGGGTTGGCGAGCACGTTTTCTTCGCGCCCTGCGAATAATCGCTGGCGTTCAACGTCATCCGATTCATTGAGAACGAGGCTCTGAATCTGGGACTCGACCCGATCGTAAAATTTCCCGCTCAGGAGTTCGAGCAGGGCCTCGGTGTCCACAGGTGCATGGCCGGTGTTGACGCTATGCAGGACAAGGTTACGCTCTCGGCATACGAGTGCTGCAAGGCCGACGTCAAGATAATCCGCGCAGTTGCTCACGAGGCGGACCAGCGCTTCCTGACCCTCCTCCAGGTATTCGACCTGATCCTGCGTCGAGTAAACGAGGTTCAGTTCCTCATAACGTTCGGTCAGTTCCACTGCGAGCTGATTGCATTCCAACTGCAGCTCGAGCTCCTCCTGGAGGAATGCCAATGCGTCGGCGAACGCACGGCGCAACGAATCGGGCGCGGTCGACATCGGCACGCTGGGTTGCGTGTCGTAACCGGCGATCAGGTAGCCGAGCTTCCTAAATTCGCGTGACTGCACCGCTGCGCGAAACTCCATTTGACCGTTCGGTAGTTGACGACGCTCGACGCCGGGGCCGAAGTCTGACCAGGCGGCAACAGGTTCATCGTCGATCGGCGCTCCGGGGTCGCGCTCGTCGGCCGCTGTGGCGCAGAGTTGCCAGATCAGCTGGCCTTGGCGGTCGCGAATTTCGAGTCTGTCGGCGCCCGGAAAAATGCGCGGCAGCAGCCGCTCATACTTGGTCATCGACAATGACTGCAAGAGACTCTTCTTCATCTCAGGTTCCGGTTTGTTGCTCGCCACCATTCAGTGCGCGGTTGACGATCGATACCAGGCGTCGAATGCTGACCGGCTTTTCCATGAACGACAGGTTTTTGATTTCGCTTGTCCATTCGCGGTGTTCGAGCTCGGTTCTGGAGGTAAGGACGACGATCGGAAAGGACCTGTTCGGAAACTGCTTCTCGATAGCCAAACAAAGTTCTTTGCCACTCATGCGCGGCATATCGATATCGGTCACCAGGAAGTCCGGCTGCCCGTCACACAATTTCAGGAGACATTCCGAGCCGTTGTTGGCGGAATCGACCTCGTACCCGGCCTCTTCAAAACCGAGCCGCAGGACGCGTATGACTGGCGGCTGGTCATCGACTATAAAAATTCGTTTCATTGCTATATCGCCTGCTTAACCGCAGTCGTCTCCTTCCATAGATTGATGATGAATTCAGCACCCTCCGCCCGCTCGTGATTGAGCGACAGGGATCCATGGTGCAGCTCGATAATCTGCTTCGTCAGTGCGAGGCCCAGGCCGTGTCCGCTGATCGACTGCACACGTTCGTCAGTTGATCGATAGAACTTGTCGAAAATCTTGGCTGTTTCGTCTTCGCTAACCCCGATGCCAGAGTCGGCGACCCGAACCTGCACCGCGTCTTCCGTCTCCTCGATTGTCAGCCGAACCTCGCCGCCGTCACGGTTGTACTTGACTGCGTTGCTCAGGAGATTGGTGATCGCGATGCGAATGAGGTCCTTGTCGACGTGCACCGGATTCATCTCCTTCGGCGCATCAAACTCGAACGTGTAGTCTTTGTCAGAGGCAGAGTGCTTTGCCTCCTCAAATGCCGCACTGGCAACGTCGCGCAGTTTCACGATACTGCGGTCCGGGGTCAGGCTGCCGCTTTCGATCTGAGTCATGCTGAGAAGGCCGTTGATCAGGGTGCTGAGCCGGTCAACTTCGTCCGCGATGACGTTCGCCGCTTCGATACGGAACTCTTCCGTCTTGCCGGCTTCGCCGAGCAGTGATTCGCTGTACATCGCCAGTACGTTAAGCGGCGACTTGAGTTCGTGCGAGAGATGGGCAACAAAGTCGCCGCGTGCCCGGCGCGCGAGCGCTTCTTGTGTTTCGTCGCGAAATATAATCAGCGTGCCCATTGCCGCCGATGGCTTGTTCGGCGCGAACAGCGGATAAGTCTTCGTCACGATGGTCTGCTGCCCGGACGTACTGAGATTAAAGCGGATCGTGTCGGTGAAATTCCGTCCCTTGCCGTCTGCCTTGTGTTTGGCAAGCAACTGGAGAATATCCGCGTTGTCACACCACTGTTGCGGCGATTGCGCGAGTATCACCTCGGTTGACACGCCGAATAGCGCAGCGAGCTTCTGATTGGCGAACGTGATTGCGCCGCTTTCATCGAGGATAAGAACGGCCTCGGGCAACGTCTCAAGAACCGTTTCGACACGGTTCTTGCGATACGTCAGGAGCTTGGTGGACGTTATCAGTCGTTTTTGATCCTGTTCCAGCCCTTCAATACGTGATCCGGCCAGTTCGACGAAGCGATTAAAGCGCTGCATGAAATCGCCGAGTTCGCCGGTTGCCGCGATCTCAAGTCGACGATAACTCTCACCGTCGATCAAGCGGTTGATTTCGTTGCTTGCGTCACGGATGGGTCGAATCTCGCGCCGCAAAAGAACGTAAAACAATGGGACCAACAGAAAAACAGGGAGTGAAACTGCCGCGAAGAACGGCAGCTGACTCATGGCCAGGCCAAATGCCGGATACCGGTAGCCCAATCGAACGAAGCCCTGCAGGTCTCCGGCGGCGAGTAGCGGGGCGTGGAATTCGATGATCTTGCGGCCATCGGGGGGTAGTTCGAGTTGGGCTTCACCCAGCCACGCTGACGGCTCGGACGGAATTTCGATCGCAGGGACGATCAGCCCGTTCGCGACTACTTCGTTAATAGTACGTCCGGTGCGATCGACGATGCTGACATAAGCGAAGTCGTTGTCTTTGGCGCCGTGTCGCAGCACCTGCAAGAATCCCTGCTGTTCGCCGCCAGGAACGAGCTGGTCATACGGCACGCCGGACAGGGCGCGCACGAGGCTAACGCCCTGTCCGCGTATGTCGTCCAGGCGATCTGCGTGCTGGTATTGAAACACCATGTAGGCAATAGCCGCGATTGCCGACAGTGAGGCGAAGACAATGACGAGCCCGATCCGGTCTGCTTTCAACAATGGTTTTCTCGCACCGCTACCCAAAAAAGTGCCTGTCGGGCGACTGAAAATCCCGACTACACCCGGTTGATATCGACTTGATCCGGTAATTCTTTAGGATTTTCCTGCCTCTGAATGAGCAGGGAACTGGGTCACAGAACTGCGAGTAGAGCATTGGTCAAATCAAGCGGACATAGGGTGCTTGAAATGACCAGCAGAAGAATGGTGGGCCCGGTAGGACTCGAACCTACGACCAAGGGATTATGAGTCCCCTGCTCTAACCAACTGAGCTACAGGCCCTAATTGTCAGTATTCACTTTTTGGCCGGCTGGTTACGACAGCGGCCCTTTGGGCCGCACTGCTCAAACCGTGTCGCTACGCGACCCCGCTACAGGCCCACTGTGTGGGAGCGGCATTCTAACAGAATGCCCGTTGCAATTAGTCTTCTATGAGAAAGCTGCGCAGCTGATCCGAACGCGTCGGATGACGCAGCTTACGCAGCGCCTTCGCCTCGATCTGACGAATACGCTCGCGCGTGACGTCGAACTGCTTGCCGACCTCTTCGAGCGTGTGATCGGTATTCATATCGATGCCGAAACGCATGCGCAGGACTTTGGCCTCGCGCGGCGTCAGGCCTGCCAGCACATTATGCGTCGTTTCCTTAAGGCCCGACGATGTGGCTGACTCGACCGGCGAATGCACGGTCTGGTCCTCGATGAAATCGCCGAGGTGTGAATCCTCATCGTCGCCGATGGGCGTCTCCATCGAAATCGGCTCTTTCGCGATCTTCAATACCTTGCGGACCTTGTCCTCGGGCATGTCCATGCGCTCGGCCAGCTCGTCGGGCAACGGTTCACGACCCATCTCCTGCAGCATCTGCCGCGAGATACGGTTGAGCTTGTTGATCGTCTCGATCATGTGCACCGGAATACGAATGGTGCGCGCCTGGTCAGCGATCGAACGTGTGATTGCCTGGCGGATCCACCATGTCGCATAGGTCGAGAATTTGTAGCCGCGACGGTACTCGAACTTGTCGACGGCCTTCATCAGGCCAATGTTGCCTTCCTGAATCAGGTCGAGGAACTGCAGGCCGCGATTTGTGTACTTCTTGGCAATCGAGATGACGAGCCGCAGGTTGGCCTCAACCATTTCCTTCTTCGCCCGGCGTGCCTTCGCTTCGCCGATCGACATCTGGCGATTGATCTCTTTGATTTCAGAAATCTTGAGGCGCGTCGCGTCCTCAACACCAATCAGCTTGCGTTGCGCGCGCAAGATGTCGTCTTTGAGTTTCGCCAGCGTAGAAGAATGTTTGCGCTTGGCACGAATGTGTTTGTCGATCCAGGCAAGATCTGTTTCGCTTTTCGGGAAACTCGACAGGAAGTCCTTGCGCGGCATTCTTGCGTCGCGCACGCAGATCTGCATGATCAGTCGTTCCTGGCTGCGGATGATCGCGACGATACCGCGCAGGTTTCTGACCAGCAAGTCAAACAGCTTCGGCGCCAGCTTGAGTTCCATGAGTTGGTCGGCGTTGTCAGCCTGCGCCTTCACGGTCTTCTTGTCCTTGAGGCCGTACTTCTCGATGTTGGTCAACGTCCGCTTATACAGACGGCGAATAACCTTGACGCGGGCCTTGACCTCATCCGGGTCAGGTCCGGTATCGATAACTTCGTCATCGTCGTCATCATCGGTTTTCGGGGCAGGCGGCTTAATCTCATCCGGCGCGTTCGGATCGATAAAGCCGACGATAAAGTCCTGCATCCGCGTTTCCTCAGCCGCGACCGCGTCGGCCACACGGAGCAGCCTGTCGATCGTCGGCGGGAAATGCGCCATGTGGTACTTGACCTGGTTGAGGCCGTCTTCGATACGCTTGGCGATCTCGATCTCGCCCTGACGCGTCAGGAGTTCGACAGTACCCATTTCACGCATGTACATGCGCACGGGATCGGTCGTGCGCCCAAACTCCGCATCGACACTGGCCAGAGCAGCTTCCGCTTCCTCAGCCGCATCGTCGTCATTGGATACCGCGGCATCCGACAACAGAATCGACTCGGCGTCCGGGGCCTTCTCATGCACCGTAATACCCATGTCATTGATCATGTTGACGATGTCTTCGATCTGCTCCGGATCGACAATGTCGTTCGGCAGGTGATCATTGACCTCTGCATACGTCAAAAAACCCTGTTCCTTGCCGCGGGCAATCAGATCTTTGAGCTGTTGGGCTTGTTTATTGCCGCCAATCACTGCACGTTTCTCGCTCAAGACGGAACGTCCTCCATGTAAAAGATGCAAACGAGTAATTATACTATTTTGACAGAGCCCAAGCTAGAAATTCCCAACGATCCAGGATCTTAGTGCAATTGCCTAAGTTCGCTTTTCTCATCATCGGACAGCGAGCTAAGCTTCTGTTTTTCAATCAAAAAATCGATTCGCTCCCGGCGCCCTGCGAGCGCCAGTTGCTCCACGCAGGCTTCGAGCTCGGCCGCCGCGTCAAAATCTTCTTCGTGCGGCACCTCATTCGCCGCGAGTTTGCCCAGGTGACGGCCTGCATCATTGTGCCGCCAGCGCTCGAGCAATCCAGCCATGGTGATATTGGGTTCCTGCTGCACGGTTTCAATCAGGTCGCGCAAAAGATCGACGCCGGGGCGGTTAAGGCCAGCCAGTTTCTCGATGTCGAGCTTGTCGGCTGCCGCCGGGTGGTTGAGCAACAGCGTAATCGCGCGTCGCACGACCGATGGCCTGCCGGCCCCGATCATGCCGCGACGGCGACGGTCTGCCGGACTCCGGCGGGCACCTGATTCGCCGCTTGCTGCTGCAGCCTGACCGAGCATCTTCTCGAGTCTTGCTCCGGTCAGGCCGACCTTGTCGGCCAGGCTGTCGATGAGCAGCTCGCGGTAGACGCCTTGCGGAATTTTGTGAATCATCGGCTTCGCGAGTTCCGCGAGTCGTGCTTTGCCGTCGACCGTTGTCATATCCACCTGGCTTGCAAGTTCGCCGATCAGGAAGTCCGATAACGCAACGCCATTATCCAGTGCCGTCATAAAGGCATCGGCTCCGTGCTCGTTGACGAAGGAATCCGGATCGTGTCCATCGGGAAGAAAGACGAAGCGTATTTGCCGGCCTTCGCGGACCTGCGGCAACGCGTTTTCGAGCGCGCGCCAGGCTGCGGCCTTCCCGGCACGGTCCCCGTCGAAACTGAAGATCACGTTTTCCGTCAGCCGAAAAAGAACGTTGAGGTGGTCGGCTGTTGTGGCGGTGCCGAGCGTGGCAATCGAGAAATCGATCCCATGCCGGGCCAGTGCGACGACGTCCATATAGCCCTCGACCACGACCAGTCGCTCAATCTGCCGCAGCGCCTGGCGCGCCTCGTACAAGCCATAAAGTTCACGGCCTTTGTGAAATAACACGGTCTCGGGCGAGTTCAGATATTTTGGTTCGCCGTCGCCGAGCGCGCGCCCGCCAAAGCCAATGGTGCGACCACGCGTGTTCCGAATCGGAAACATGATGCGATCACGAAACCGATCGTAGTGTTTGCCATTGTCTTTCCGAATGACCAGCCCCGTCGCGAGCAGTCGTTCTGCCGCCTGAGGGGTTTTACCAAACTTGTCGAGCACATCGCTCCAGCTATCAGGCGCATAGCCGATGCCGAAGCGTTTTGCCGTCGCGCCATCGATGCCGCGCCGCTGCAGATACTCAACGGCAACCGTGTTGTCGCGCAGGCAGCCTTGCCAGTGCTGTTCGACGCTGGTCATCAGCGAAAACAGCTCATCGTAACGCCGCGCAGGGCGATCGCTCTCGTCCCGCGGCACGTCGACACCCATCAGGCTTGCGAGATTCTCGATGGCTTCAACGAAACTCATGTGGTCGTATTCCATGAGGAAGCCGATTGCCGTGCCGTGCGCGCCACAGCCGAAGCAATGGTAAAACCCCTTACCCGGGCTTACCGTAAACGACGGTGTCTTTTCATCATGGAACGGACAGCAGGCTTTGAATTCACGCCCGGCTTTCTTGAGTTGCAGTCGGCGGCCGATAACCTCGACGATGTCCGCGCGAGCGATCAGATCATCAATAAAATCCTGAGGAATCAATCCGGCCATAATGAATTAAACGGCAACTCCCGAACAACGGGTCTTTCGTTATTGTTGTTATTGCGACTAGCATAGTCGATTCGGCGCAATGCGCCAGTCAAGCACACTTCTTAGCCGAGACGCGCTTTTACCTTGGCGCCCACGGCACCCATATCGGCCCGGCCAGCTGCTTTGGATTTGATCTGACCCATCACCTTACCCATGTCACGAATGCTGTCGGCCCCGGATGAGCTGATCGCGTCGTCGATCATCGCGTCGAGTTCGGCATCGCTGAGTTGCTCCGGCAGGTAGCCTTCGAGAACGGTAATCTCGGCCAACTCGATATTGGCCAGGTCGTCCCGGCCGCCTTTTTGAAACTGCTCGACGGAATCCCGACGCTGCTTGACCATCTTGTCGAGTATCGACAGCACGGCCGCATCGTCGAGTTCGATGCGTTTGTCGACCTCAACCTGCTTGATGGCAGCCAGCATCAGCCGCACCACTTTGAGGCGGTCTTTGTCACCGGCCTTCATGGCGGACTTCATGTCGTCTGTGATTTGGTCTTTCAGGGGCATGGCGGCGGCTCCGCAAGCACGGAGCTAAGAACGCACAGCGCAGCTTAGTAGAGGCGTTTGCGCTTGGATTCTTCGCGAGAAATACGTTTCAGGTGCCGTTTGACCGCAGCGGCTTTCTTGCGCTTGCGCTCCTGCGTCGGCTTCTCGTAAAACTCACGACGGCGCAATTCCGTCAGGACGCCAGCCTTTTCACAAGCGCGCTTGAAGCGGCGCAAGGCGGCATCGAAATACTCGTTTTCTTTTATGCGAACACTGGGCATACGAATTAAGGTCTTCTGTCCAAATACAAATAAACCCGGCACAAGGCCGGGGCTGAGCCGCTCATTATAACGATAGATGCAGGCCAATTCCAAGCCCCTGGGCTCCTCTGCGCAAATGGGGACATTCCTGATTTATTCCAAGAAATCAGGAATGTCCCCATTTGATCTGCAGTATCATCCGCCGCCTATGAATGTCCTCGGCATCGAAACGAGCTGTGACGAGACCGGCGTCGCGGTCTACAGCACCGAACGCGGGCTCATTGCCGATGCGCTGCATAGCCAGGTCGACCTGCACGCCATGTACGGTGGGGTCGTGCCCGAGATCGCCTCGCGCGACCATATTCGTTGTCTCTTGCCGCTCATCACACAGGTCCTGGGCGAGGCGGGCATCGATAAACCGGACGCCATCGCTTATACGGCGGGGCCGGGCCTCGTCGGGGCGCTCATGGTTGGTAGTGGTATGGCGAACGGTCTGGGCCTGGCCTGGGGTTGCCCGGTCATCCCGGTGCACCATATGGAAGGGCACCTGCTTGCGCCGATGCTCGAGGACGATCCGCCGCAGTATCCGTTCCTTGCCTTGCTCGTGTCGGGCGGGCATACGATGCTGATCGCCGTCCATGGGCTGGGTGACTACGACGTATTGGGAACAACGCTGGATGACGCTGCCGGCGAGGCGTTCGACAAGACGGCCAAATTACTGGACCTCGGCTATCCCGGTGGGCCAGCGCTCGCTGCGCTTGCCCAGGACGGTGACGATGCTGCTTTTGCGTTGCCGCGGCCAATGCTGCATCGCCCCGGGCTCGACTTCAGCTTCAGCGGTCTGAAGACGGCCGTGATGCTCGAGGTCAGGAAGACCAGGGAAAATGGGACGTTTGCTGCCTGTCGAGCGGATATCGCGGCCTCGTTCCAGCGCGCCGCGGTCGACACGCTTGTCGGCCGTGCGCTGCAGGCCGCGGCGCGGCAGGAGCTCGAGCGTATTGTCGTCGCCGGCGGCGTCGGCGCGAACAAGCTGCTGCGCAAGGAGGTCGCCGATCGCTTTGCGGGGCAGGTTTACTACCCGCGGTTGGCGTATTGCACCGACAATGGCGCGATGATTGCTGTGGCTGGTGCGTTGCGGCTTGCCGATGCGCATGAGGCCGCCGAAATCCGCGCGCAGGCGCGCTGGTCGCTTGCTACGCTGTCGCCACCGGGCACCTGACCCACATCGCAAGATCGAGGCCAAATGGACATCATTTTTCTGCACGACCTGAAAGTAGATACGGTCATTGGTATCTGGGAGTGGGAGCGCAAGATCCGCCAGACTGTCGCGATCGACCTCGACATGGCAGCGGACATTTGCAAGGCTGCCGGGACCGACAGCGTCGAGGACACGCTAAATTACAAGCTTGTCGCGAAACGTGTACAGCAGTTCGTCGCCGATTCCAGCTTTCAGCTCGTCGAGACGCTCGCTGAGAGGATTGCGGAAATTATCCGCGACGAATTCGAGGTGTCCTGGGTCCGGGTCAAGGTCAACAAACCCGGCGCGATCAGAGGCGCGCGCGATGTTGGCGTGCTTATCGAACGTGGCACACGACCTGACTCGAGCTGAGCGCCGTGGCAGCCGTTTATCTCGGGCTCGGTAGCAACATCAATGCCGCGGAAAACCTTCAGCTTGGGGTGACCGAGCTGCGCCGGCGATTCGGTGAACTTGAGTTGTCTGATACGTATCAAAGCGCCGCGGTCGGCTTCGAGGGTGACGATTTCCTGAATCTGGTCGTCGGCTTGCAGTCGAACGAGAGTCCAGCTGACATTCACCAACAAATCGAGGCGATTCACGAGATGGTGGGGCGGCAGCGCCGCGGGCCGAGTTTCTCGTCTCGACCGCTCGACATCGACCTCTTGCTTTATGACGACCTCATTCTGGATGAGCCGCCCGTGCGCTTGCCGCGAGCGGATATTCTCGAGTACAGCTTCGTTCTTCGCCCCATCGCCGAGCTGGCTCCCGTCCTTGTGCACCCCGTGACCCGTCGTACGCTGTCGGAACACTGGCAGGCATTTGACAAAGAGAGTCATCCTTTGGTGCCTGTCAGCGTTATTTTGTAAAAAGCGTGAGCATTTACTCGCTTCGTGCGGTCAAAGTGGGAACCAATGCAATGCCGGGCATCCCGGGTATCCGCTAACATCGGCGCCATAAGCGGCTGACTGCCCGGCCTGCGGGAGAAACAATGCGCAAGATACTGTTCATTCTGATCGCTGCAATTCTGACTGGCTGCAGTTCGTCAGACGGTGGCGGCCAAAACAACGTCAATTGCTCGAATACCGGGCAAAAGAACTTCGTACTTCTTGCGATGCAGGAATGGTATCTCTGGAATGACCTGTTGCCGAACAATGTCGATGTCGGTGACTACGCAACACCGGAGGCCTTGCTGGCCTTTCTGACGACGTTCAGTCCCGATGACGGTAGCGGGCAACCCATCGACAAGTTCAGCTTCATCAACTCGGCAGAAGCCGATGCGCAATTCTTCGGCGAGGGCAAATTCGAGGGGTTTGGCTTCAGCTGGCGACAACTGGCAGCCGATGACTTTCGCATTACGCGCGTTTTCGGTGGCAGTCCCGCAGACATGGGGGGGCTTGCCCGTGGGCAGCGATTCCTCGAGCTAAATGGTCGCACGGTTGCTGAAATCGAGGCTGCTGAAGGCTTTGCTGCGGCGTTCGATACGACACCGCTCGATTTCAGGATGCTGGAGACAGATGGAGTTACCGAATTGATGGCGACGATCGCGAAAGACATCGTGACGATCAATCCGATCCCGCAGTGGCGGGTCATCGACGCCGGCGGTGGCCGCATGGTTGGCTACGTGGAGTTAACGACCTTCATCAGTACAGCCGACCCGGCGTTCGACACGGTTTTTGCTGCCTTCAACGCGAATGGCGTCAACGACGTGATTATCGACCTGCGTTACAACGGCGGTGGCCTCGTAAGCACCGCGAACCTGCTGGGCGACTTTTTCGGTGGGGAAGTTGCCGAGAATCTGACGTTCTCGAAGACCCTTTTCAATAACGATCGGGCAGCCGGAAATAACTCGGAGGAGTTTTTTGAGCGTCTCGGCAACTCGGTAAGCCTGTCGCGTCTCGTCGTCATCGCGACACAAGGGACCGCGTCGGCCAGTGAGCTCGTAACCAATAGCATGGATCCTCACGTTGAGGTCGTCATCGTGGGTGACAGGACCTTCGGCAAGCCGGTCGGTCAGGTCGGATTCGAGTTTTGCGAGAAGATTTTGCGACCAACGGCATTCAAGCTCGTCAATGCCGTTGACTTCGGCGATTACTTTGGCGGACTTCCGGTCGACTGTGCGGCCGCTGATGATCTGAATGTGGCGATCGGTGCTCCGACCGACCCGAACATGGTGGCGGCGCTCGGATATCTCGACACGGGCGCTTGCCCGGTCATCTCCTTGCCTGGCGCTCCGGCGCAGCGCGTCCTCCCGCAAGATTATCCGCAGCCGGATCGCCGTGGCCCGCCGTGGCGGGAATTCGCCGGCGCGTTCTGATTACCAGCCGATACTGCGACCGCCGTCGACCGCGATGATTTGTCCGGTCACGTAGGTCGCATCGCGCACGAGGTAGAGAACGCACCCTGCAATATCGTTGGGATCGCCGGCGCGCTGGAGCGGAATCTGCTTGAGGATAGACTCCCGGGTTTCTTCGCCCATGCCGTCCTCGGGCCAGAGGATTGCGCCTGGCGATACGCCGTTCACGCGCACGTCGGGAGCCAGATCTTTTGCGAGTGACCGCGTCAACATTGCGAGGGCTGCTTTGGCCGGGCCATAAACGGTGTGGTTCTTCAGCGGTCGCTGCGCATGGATATCAACAATATTGATGATTACGCCTTTGGTCTTGCGTAGCTCGGGCAGTGCCGCCTGGGACAGAAACAGCGGCGCTTTGAGATTGCTGCCGATCAAATCGTCCCAATGCGCCTCGGTGATTTCTCCGGGAGGCGTCGGATAGAAGCTCGACGCGTTGTTGATCAAGACGTCGAGCCGGCCTCGCCAATGCACAATGTCGGCGACCAGCGCAGGTATGCTCGATGTATCGATGAGATCAGCCTTGAAGGCGGCAGCTGAGTCGGGGCGCTGCGCATTGAGTTCCTGCACGAGCGCCGCCGCCGCGTCGGCGGAGCCGCGATAATGGATGGCGACATCGGCACCGCTCTGATGCAATCGGGCGGCGATCACAGCGCCGACACGTCTGGCGGCTCCCGTGATCAGTGCGACCTTGCCGTTGAGACTATTTTGCGATGACATCGGCGACCCTTCGTTTCAATTCGCGCTATAAAGGCAGCATTCTGAAAGACTCTGCAGGACTTATGCAACACGAGCAACACTCGTCGCTTCCGCAACCGGATGCCGCAAGCGCGGCGCATAGCGCGCGCGTTGCCGATTATCTGCGCCAGCAAATCGCCGCCGCGGGTGGCAAAATCAGTTTCGCCGAGTATATGCAACATGCTCTGTATGCGCCGGGACTGGGGTATTACAGCGCCGGAACCACTAAATTCGGCGCAGCGGGCGATTTCATTACGGCACCCGAAACATCATCGATATTCGGTTACGTGTTCGCTCGCCAATGTGCCGCAGTTCTCGCCGGGTTCGAATCACCATCAATACTGGAATTCGGCGCGGGCAGCGGCAAGCTCGCGGCCGATACTCTGACGATGCTTGCCGAACTGGACGCGCTGCCGCAAGGAGGCTACCGGATTCTCGAAGTGTCCGCCGATCTTCGCGAGCGCCAGGAGTCGTTCCTCAATAGAGAAATACCCGATCTCATCGACTACGTGTCGTGGTTGGATCGGCTGCCCGGCGAACACGTCGGCATCATCGTTGCGAACGAGGTTCTCGACGCATTGCCGGTCGAACGCTTCGTTCGTCGCAGCGACCGCATCGCCCAATTATGTGTCGCCGTCGATGATGGGTCGCTCGTAGAGGTGGAAGGAGATGCACCGGACAGTCTTGTCGCCGCAGTCGCCTCGATTGAGCGAGATCTGGGACGGCAGCTGCCGGCAGGCTATGTGTCGGAGGTCTGCACAGCGGCGCCGCAATGGGTGGGCGATATTGCTCGAGCCCTGCGTTGTGGCGTGGCATTCCTGTTCGACTACGGTGTCAGTCGGCGCGAGTACTATGCCGATGAACGGCATGGCGGTTGGTTGCGGTGTCACTTCCGGCACCGCGCGCACAACGATCCGCTGATTCTGCCCGGCATCCAGGATCTGACGTCCTGGGTCGATTTTTCCGCCGTGGCCGAGGCCGCCGTCGATTGCGGGCTCGATGTCGCGGGGTTCGTCACGCAAGCGCAATTCCTGATCGGCGGCGGTCTTGATCAGCAGCTGGCCGATTTCGCCGAACTGCCGATCGACGCACAACTCAAATTGTCGGGGCAGGTTAAATTACTTACTCTGCCCGGAGAAATGGGTGAGACCTTCAAGTGCCTCGGCCTGAGCCGCGGGACGAACACGACTCCAACGGCGTTCAATCTTGCCGACAGGACGACGTCGCTATGAACAGCAGAGTAGACAGACGAGGCATATCGTGACCGGATTGCAGGTCGTTGTCCTCGCGATCGTCCAGGGCCTAACCGAGTTCTTACCAATTTCGAGTTCGGGTCACCTCGTACTCGTACCTGTATTTTTTGGCTGGACTGATCAGGGCCTCGCATTCGACGTCGCCGTGCATTTCGGTTCACTCATTGCCGTCTTGCTCTTTTTTCGTAAGGACATCCAGGCTTTGCTGCGCGGCGGATTTGAGGTGCTCGGCGGGAAGGCTAAGACAATCGAAGCGCGCATGGCGTTAGGTATAGCCCTTGGCACGATACCGGCGGCGTTGGCCGGCCTGGCGCTTGCCGGATGGATCGAGGCGAATTTGCGCAGTCCGACAGTCGTCCTGTTCACCTTGTCGGGCTATGCAGTTCTAATGGCGCTCGCCGATCGGTTTGGCCGGCGTACGCGAGACATTTCCAGTGTGCGAATAAAAGACGCGCTGATCATTGGTATCGCACAGGCCCTCGCGCTCGTGCCGGGTACATCGCGTTCAGGCATAACGATTACCGCCGCGATGGCGCTTGGGTTCGAACGCCAGGACGCTGCGCGCTTCTCATTCTTGCTGGCGGTTCCGGTCATCCTGTTGGCAACAGGTTTTTCACTTCTCGGGCTCCTCAGTTCGGATACGCCTGTCGCCTGGGGCCAGCTTGCCATTGGCGTGTTGATTTCCGGTATCGTTGCTTATCTGAGCATCGACTTTTTCATGCGGTTCATCAGCCGAATTGGCCTAATGCCGTTCGCAATCTACCGCCTCGCTCTGGCTGCGGTGATTCTCTATGTCGTCATATAAGTTCATAGCGCTGATATTCATTGCCGGCAATGCGCTCGCCGCCGGCGATGGCTTCATGATTGGCGGCGGCGTCGAAAGCGACAACGAAGACGGCATCAGTGCCTCCGCGGTTGGCGGTTTCGGTCTCGCCGAAAATACCTGGGTGTCAGCCGGTGTCGCCAAAAGTTCGGTCGAATTAGCGCGTGGCCGGGAGCTCGAAGCGCTCTATGCTGACGTCGAACTCGACCATTATTTCGATCCGGTCGGTATCCGAATCGGCGCAGCCTACTGGGGCGATTCTGACGTTCTGGAGTCAAACGACTGGCGCGCATCCATCTACTGGCGCAACGAGGCTGTTACGCTTGCGGCCGAATACGAATTTCGTGATTTCGACTTTATCATTCCAAGCATCGACCTGGTGACGAGTCGCGAACTGATGTTCGATGCCGACGGCATTGGCGTGTCGGCGCGATTCAAGATGAGCGAAAGCACGAGTTTGCGGTTGGCGGGAAAAAAATACGATTACAGCGTGCCGTTTCGCCCGGTGGAAAACGTCGATGCAGCCAGTCTCGTGACCGTATCGCGCCTTAGTCTGATCAATACGTTGGTTGATCACCGCGCCAGTGTCTCCCTCGGCATCGATCAGGGGCTCAAGCGCTGGGAAATCGATGTCGCGACCTGGGAGGACGTCATTGCCGGATCACGCACGAATTCGGTGACGCTGCGATACCTGATGCCCATGGCTGATAAGAGCGACATCGAATTCAGTCTGGGTTATGACGACTCGGACTTATACGGCGACGTAACGTTTTTCTCGCTGTATCTTTACTTCTACGGTGCCGACTGATTCGTCGTTCGCGCCTGTCGCACAGCGTGTTCGCGTGCTTTCCTGATCGCCTCTGGAATCTGCGACGCTTCGTTTTCACCGGCAATACTGCCCGCATCGACCGCTGACGCGGCGGCGAAAGCGGCTCGCAGATGTGCGGCCTGTGCATAGTCGCGATTCTCGAATCCGGTCCGCCCTCTCGCATCGGCTTCGCAGGCGAGCAGAAATTGCTCGAATCGATCCGGGCGCCGAAATGCGTCAGTCTTCTCCAGAACCTTGAGAATAGTCGCGTCCTTCAATTCGAAGGCGCGATGGCAGTGCGTGTGGTACTCCGCCACGATCAACCCGAGGTCGCGGCACGCACGTGGCACGGACAGACGCTGCGCCATTTTTCTGATCAGCTTATTGCCGCGCTGCTCATGACCCGGGTGAGCTGGCAGGTCGGCCGGGTTCGTCGTCGCCTTGCCGAGGTCGTGCACGAGCGCCGCAAAACGCACCTCAACGTCGTCGCTGAGTTTTTCAGACTCGTCGATAACCATCATCGTGTGCACGCCTGTATCGATCTCGGGGTGCCACTTTGCGGGTTGTGGAATGCCGAATAGCGCGTCAACTTCGGGGAAAACAAGCTGCAAAGCGCCGCAGGAGCGTAATGCTTCGAAATAGAGGCGCGGATCGGGCCCGGCGAGCGCCGTTTCGGTTTCCTTCCAGACGCGATCGGGTACCAGCGCATCGGCCTCACCGTCGGCGACCATCTGCCGCATCAGGTCGCGAGTCTCGGGCGCGATTCGAAAGCCCAAATCAGCAAATCTGGCGGCGAACTTGGCGGCACGAAGTATGCGCACGGGATCTTCGACGAAAGCTGCAGACACGTGCCGGATCAGGCGCTTTTCGATATCCTCCAGGCCACCGAATGGGTCAATGAGCTGGCCATCAGCATCCCTGGCCAGAGCATTGATCGTCAGATCACGGCGGCTCAGATCATCCTCGATCGTGACATCGGCTGACGTGTCGAAGGCAAAACCGTGATATCCGGCGGCGGTCTTTCTTTCGGTTCGCGCCAGCGCGTATTCCTCTCCCGTTGCGGGGTGCAGGAATACCGGAAAGTCCTTGCCGACCTGTTTGTACCCGTCATCGATAAGGTCGTCCGGGGTCGCACCCACGACACACCAGTCCCGCTCTTTGACGGGAAGACCAAGCTGCTCATCACGAACAGCACCACCGACGAGGTACACTTGCATCGGGCGATTCTAGCAAACGAGGGCCGGAATGATTCCGCTGTTCGATCAAAGGCTCATTCGGGTCGCCATCGTGGTTGGGTCCATCGTTTCTCTTTCCGGCTGCTACTACACACAGGCAGTGCGTGGCCAGCTTGATGTAATGCACAAGCGCGAGCCCATCGATCAGGTCATCGCTGCGAGTGATACGCCGTCCGATCTTGTCGAACGTTTGCAGCTGGTCAGGGACGCCAGGCAGTTTTCAATTGACGAACTGCTGTTGCCCGACAATGACAGCTATCGTAGCTATGCTGATATCGAACGCGACTACGTCGTCTGGAATGTCTTCGCCGCGCCCGAGTTTTCGCTCGAACCGAAGCACTGGTGTTTTCCGGTCGCTGGCTGCGTGAATTATCGCGGATATTTTTCAGAGGCCGCGGCCCGGCGTGAGGCGGCAAAGCTGAAAGACAAAGGTCATGATGTTGCCGTTGGCGGGGTTGCAGCGTATTCGACGCTCGGGAAATTCAGCGATCCGGTCCTCAATACCATGATGCGTTGGGAGGACGTTGATTTGATCGCCGTGTTGTTTCACGAATTGGCTCATCAGAAGCTCTATGTCAAAGGCGATACAGGATTTAACGAATCCTTTGCGAGCGCTGTCGAAGAAATCGGCGTCGAGCGTTGGTTAAACAGCCGGAGGATCGAAGACGAGTTCGAGGCGTATCGCGAACGGCGCGAGCTCCGTCAGCAGCTCATGAATCTCGTTGCGCTGGCGCGTACGGAGCTCGAGGAAATCTACTCATCGTCAATTGGCAGCGATGCGATGCGGTCACGAAAACAAGCGCGGCTCAAGCGATTGAGCGACGATTTGAATCGGGAACTCGACGTGTCGGGTCGTGAGAGGCCGGAATGGCTGAGCGATGGGCTTAACAATGCGCGGCTCGCATCAATGACTCTGTACGATGCTCGCCTCCCCGAATTTCGCAAGTTGCTTGCAGATTGCAATGACGACCTCGACTGTTTCTATGGCGCCGCAAAGAAGCTGTCAGAAAAGCCGTAGGAGCTTGCCCAAGCGGGCGACACGTTCGTCATCTTCATGGCTCGCTACGCTGCGCTTTACTTCCGATGACAAACGTCTCGCCCGCTGGGGCGGGCATATGTGGTTATCTGTTGGCTAGTTGTTGGGTTTGGGATTCGGCGCGTACGAGCAATAATTCGTCTGACAAGCGCCGCGTCTCGCCGGTCATGCGCCAATGGAAGATCGTATCGGCCGCCAGCACGCGCCGCACGTAGCCACGTGTTTCATTGAACGGAATGTTCTCGATCCAGACGCGTGCGTCGATGGTTCCTTTCTCGGGCAGCCATGCGTCGACTCGATGCGGGCCTGCGTTATAGGCTGCGGTCGCGAGCACCTGATTGCCGCCGTAGCGCTCCGCCATCTGCCCGAGATACGTCGTGCCCAGTCGAATATTGCTGTCGGGGTCAGTTAACGTGTCGAGACCGGAATAGGGCAGTTGAATTTCTTTGGCCACATTACGACCGGTAGTCGGCATCAGCTGCATCAAACCGATGGCACCGGCGCGTGAGCGCACGTCGCGCATGAACAGGCTCTCACTCCTTGCGACGCCATACGCCCAGGTGGGTGAAATGCTCGCGTCCTCGGCGTACTGCCGAAAGGTACTGTCGTACGGCAACGGATAACGCAGCGACAGGTCGTCGTACTCGCCGACACTTGCCGCTGCCGCGATCGCCCTGGAATGCCATCCCCAACGATGTGCGAGGATCGCAGCCTGCATCTTCTGCTCGCGCTCGATATTGCGAATTACGGCATCCCACTCGGACCGGCCGCGGCCTTCGAGGCCAACGAGGAATAGTTCACGCGCGCGGACAAGCTCAGGGCGTGCTGCGAGCTGTGCGATGAGCACTTCATCTGCAGTGAATCGGCTGCTGTCAAACGCATACGGCTGGCCGAGCTCGTCAGCCGCCAGAAAGCCGTAGTAGCTCCGTTCTGACGCAAGGTCGCGGAACGCTTGTTCGGCCTCGGGTTTGTTGCCGCTGCGTTGTAGTGCGACGCCACGCCAGTATCGCCATTCTTCCTCACGGCGCTCCTTGTTCGACATCAGGCTGATATCGGTGAGCAGATTCGGCCAATTGCCGTCCCGAAGACTGGTACGTGCGCGCCAACGCAGTACTTCATCATTCTGCGCGGCGACTGGCAGGCCGGTCAGTTGCTCGTAAGCTCCCGGCAATCGATCGCGCGCTATCCACAGCGCAATGTGCCGCGCGGTTCGATATTCCTGTACCGCGGAAAAACGACGGCCCTTGGAAATGTCTTTCCATAGCTCCAAAGCAAGTTCCGGGTCGTCATACGTGAGGCGCTCGATCGCATAGATAAGTTGTTCGCGAGTCGTTGCGTCGTTGATCCGGTTCTTGTCATTGCGGACGAAGGACTCGGGATTTCTCTGTGCATTGAGCCACTGGCCGGCGATGTCGATATGTCGTTGATCGATTGACTTGCCGAGCCATTGAGCCATCGAGAATTCGCGTGCCTCAACTGCGAGGTCAAAACGCTCAATGTAGTTGCTCGGGCTGAGGTGGTTTTCTGTAACCAGGTGCTCGAATACCGGGTCACATTCATCGACCTGGCTTGCGCCGACCGTCCAGAGATCGACGGCACGATTCACCACACGCTGTCCGCGCCCGGCAGCGATCTCGGCACGCAGTGCCAGGCAGTCGAGCCTGGCAATCTCGAGGCCCTGATAGAACTGTTGGTATATGGCCAGAAATCCGCTGAGGTCGCCGATCTTTGCCAAATGCAATGCGTGTTGATAACGCAGATCGCGAGCCGGCTTCAGCACTCCGTACTGATTGAGAAACGCGTCTATCTCGACATCATCGGCTTTGTCGATGTTGGCCCTGAACCAGGCCGCACGAAGATCCGGCCAAAGCACGTAGTCTTGCAGTCGTTCGTGCTGATCGGGCGCGAGGGCGTTGACGGCATCCCAGCTGCCACGCTCGACGGACGCATAAACCTGCAGAAAAAGCTCGCGCTGCTGCTCGATTTCGGTGCTGCTGGCGGCTGGCGACAAGAATGCGCAGCAAAGTAGCGCGAATAGGCCACTGCAAAGATATCGGACTGCGACTCGGGCTGGTTGCATACTCTAGTCCGAGTCTACATCAGCCGGTCGTATTAGCGAATCTGCAACATGATGGCCCGATTGCCGCGCTGTACGAGCAGAAACAGGATTCTGTTGGCACTGGCGATCTCGGTTAGCTGCTGCAGGTTGCGTACCGCTCGACGATTGACGGCGGTGATGACATCACCAGCGCGTAAACCACGTTGCGCGGCCGGGCTGCCCGATTCAACGTCAGTAACTTCGACGCCACCGCTGCTAGTTGTCGTTGCAGAGGCGAATTGGGCGCCCGCGAGCCCCGGGTGAATTTCGGTACCAGTACTGCGCACGATTTGCTGTTGGCCGAGCTTCGCGATTGTGGATCGCGTATCGCCATCGCGAATGTACTCGATGCGGACATCTTCACCAGACCCCATGAGGCCGATCGTGTTCCGCAACTCAGAGGCGTTTGTGATCACCTCGTTATTGACACCGACGATGATGTCATCGACTTGCAAGCCGGACTCTTCGGCTGCAGATCCCGGCACAATCTCGGTAATCAATGCACCACGATCAACGGTTGCATTGAGCGCTGCGGCGACCTCGGCATCGATGGGTTGAATCGTGACACCCAACAGGCCGCGACGTACTTCGCCGAAATCCAGGATCTGGCGCATGATGGAACTTGCGATTTCGGTCGGTACCGCAAATCCGATACCGACATTGCCGCCGGAGCGACTGATGATCGCGGAATTGATGCCTACGAGTTCGCCGCGCATGTTGACGAGCGCACCACCGGAATTGCCCGGATTAATCGATGCGTCGGTTTGGATAAAATCCTCATAGCCGTTACGACTGATTCCTGTCCGGCCGAGTGCGCTGACGATTCCCGATGTTACGGTGTGGCCCAGGCCGAACGGATTGCCGATCGCGAGCACAAAATCACCGACGCGAACGACTTCTGAATCGCCGATTGGCATTTCCACGAGATCATCTGCGTCAACCTTGAGCAGTGCGATATCGGTGGCTGCGTCAGAGCCTATAACCTCGGCGTCGTGAATCTCGCCGCTGATCAGTGAGATCTGAATCTCATCGGCATTCTCGACCACATGGTGGTTCGTCAGAATGTAACCCCGCTCGGCATCGATAATGACTCCCGATCCGGCACTGGCGACTTCGCGGGAACCTCCAGGTCCGTCAGGGAAGCCGAAGAAGCGGCGAAAGGCATCATCACCGAACGGCGAGTTGCCGGTGATGGTTTGGTTGACTCGAATATTGACGACAGCTGGCGCTGCTCTCTCGACGAGTGGTGCGAGGCTGGGTACGGCCTCTCCGTCCACGGCCAATGGCAGGGCGGCTGATCCGGCTGCCGACAGGATTAGCAGCAAACTGGCGCAAATGAATCGGGTTCTCGTTTTCATCAGGGGCCTCGGTGAGCGGAGCCTGTTGATTATAAGGCTAATGCGGTCGACACCGCGAAGCAGTCAAAAGTTCCGTTGCATTGAGCAACTTTCAGGGGCCGCACAGGCAAGATGCCCGACTGCAACAAAGCGTTGCAATCGGGCGCCTCGTGCAGCCTAGGCGGCCTCGACTGTGATCCGTCGTGCCTGAACTTCCGGCAGCTTCGGCACGGCGACTTCGAGGATGCCGTTGGCGCTTTTTGCCGTGATACCTTCAGGTTCTGCTGTTTCAGGTAAAGCGAAACGGCGATAAAAGCGACCCGTCACGCGCTCAAAGCGTTGCAGGCCATCGATGTCGTCGTGGGACTCAGCGCGGCGCTCGCCAGACACGCTGAGTACACCGTTATCCATGCTGACTTCGATGTCGGCCGGCTCGACGCCGGGCACGTCAGCGCGCAGTACGAAACGATCTTTCTGTTCGATGATATCGACGGCCGGAGCCCAGTCGGCGACGTGGGATTCGGCGTCATCACCAAGTAAACGACGCGCGGGGAAGCGATTGAAATCGCGCTGCATGAGGTCGGCAATCGACCAAGGGTCAAAACGTACAAGATTCATCATTTTCTCCTGACAAGTAACGGACGGAGCTCGAAAAAAGCTCTCATCAAATCGTTGTTGCCGGCTGAAATAGGGGCGTCAAAGCGCAATTCAAGGAAGAAAAAACGATTTCGATGACCGCTTATGGTCTTTTTTTAAGCGTATTATGCGTTTCACTTAATGCCACTATATGTAGTGGATGTGAAGTTTCATAAAAGTGCTGTTTTTTTTCCTAAGTATTTAAAGGACTTACTGCAGAAAGATTTGTAACTTATTGAAAGAATAAGATAAAACTCTTTCGAGATATTTCCCACCAAACCTTGACAGTCGACCCCTACGGGCATAATCTTGTGAGCGTTCGGACACAACATCTTGTGTCCAATTAGCAAGGGAAAAGAGGCCAATTCTGGCACTCGCCGTGTGGAGAAGCACGCGCGGTGGGCGGGTCGCTGTTCCTCCGCTAAAAGTGGTTGGAAAGTAGTTCGACACAAGAATTCGGGGTCTCCGCAGGGAGGTTTATTCGGGGTCTCCGCAGGGAGAAAGGGGAGAAAACAAGGCAATGAAGTCTGCCGTTCATCTGGATGCGCACACGGTCACCGACATAGAATTTCAGGCAGCGTCGCTCGATATCTGGGATGCGAAATATCGACTGACAGCCAAAGACGGTAACAAGATCGACGAGACGATAGACGACACGTACAAACGTGTTGCGCGCGCACTGGCGAGTGTCGAAGTCGAATCCAAGCGCGACGAGTTTTATAAGGAATTTCTTTGGGCATTGCGGGGCGGCGCTATTCCTGCCGGGCGCATCATGTCGAATGCTGGCGCGCGGGAGCACAAACCCGCCACATCGACGATCAACTGCACGGTTTCCGGCACGGTTGGCGATTCGATGGACAACATTCTCAACAAAGTGCACGAGGCCGGGCTGACGCTGAAAGCCGGTTGCGGTATTGGCTACGAGTTTTCGACACTGCGACCGAAAGGGGCGTACGTGTCGGGCGCCGGTGCGTATACATCGGGTCCACTGTCGTTTATGGATATTTACGACAAGATGTGTTTCACCGTGTCCTCCGCTGGCGGACGTCGCGGTGCGCAAATGGGCACCTTCGATGTTGGTCATCCGGACATCATGGAGTTCATCCGAGCCAAGCGAGAAGCCGGTCGCTTGCGGCAGTTCAATCTGTCATTGCTGGTCACTGACGAATTCATGCAGGCCGTTATCAATGAGGACGACTGGAGCCTTGCGTTTCCTGTCACACAAAAAGAAGTGGATGACGAAGAGCTCGACCTCAATGACAGCGCCCAGTTCGTCTGGCGCGAATGGCCCGAGCCAGGCAACTATGTGAGCGACGCGCGCGGGCTGGTGGCCTGCAAGATCTATAAGGTGTTCCCGGCGAGGCGTGTCTGGGATCTGATCATGGCCTCGACCTACGACTTCGCGGAGCCGGGGTTTGTGTTGATCGATAAGGTCAACGAGATGAACAACAACTGGTTTGACGAGAACATTCGTGCAACCAATCCGTGTGGTGAACAGCCGCTACCTCCCTATGGCTCGTGCCTGTTGGGCTCGGTCAACCTGACGCGTTTCGTCGTCGATCCGTTTACTGAAGAGGCACGCTTCGACTGGGCGGCGTTCCGCAAAGTCGTCAAGGTGTTCACGCGGATGCTCGACAACGTGGTCGAAATCAACGGTCTGCCGTTGCCGCAGCAGCGTAACGAGATTCAGAGAAAGCGCCGCCATGGCATGGGCTTTCTCGGCCTGGGCTCCACGATCACGATGTTGCGCATGAAGTACGGCGACGAAAAGGCCGTCGAATTCACCGCGGAAGTAGCACGACAACTGGCACTTGCGGGCTGGGAAGAAGCCCTGGAACTCGCAACGGAGAAGGGCCCGGCACCGATCATGACTGAGCAATTCGAGGTTACCGAAGAGATGCTCAGGAAACGTCCTGAAATGCTGGCGGATGGGTATCAAGCGGGTGATAAGGTACCGGGCCGCATCCTGCACGCACGCTACAGCCGTTACATGCAGAGAGTAGCGGCGCAGGCGCCTGAGCTCGTTGATAAGCTGGCCGAAACCGGGGCCCGGTTTACTCATCACAGCTCCATTGCGCCGACCGGTACGATTTCCCTGTCGTTCGCAAATAATGCGAGCAATGGTATTGAACCGAGTTTCGCGCACCACTATTTCCGCAATGTGATTCGACAAGGCAAGAAGACCAAGGAAAAGGTCGACGTCTATTCTTTCGAGTTGCTCGCGTATCGCGAAATGGTGGACAAGCAAGCCATGCCCAATGCGGCCGCGGATGACAAGACGGCAAATAGCCTGCCGGACTATTTCATTACGGCGGAGGACGTGTCGCCTGCCGCGCATGTCGATATACAGGCCGCGGCGCAGAAATGGATCGATTCGTCGATTTCGAAGACGGCGAATGTGCCAACCGATTATCCGTACGAGGATTTCAAAGACATTTATTTGTATGCCTACAAGCAGGGTCTCAAGGGATGTACGACATTCCGCTTCAATCCTGAGGCGTTCCAGGGCGTATTGGTCAAAGAGAAAGACCTCAAGAATACGGTTTATACATTTGAGCTCGATGACGGTTCGACTGTCGAGCTAAGAGGTGATGAGGAAATCGAGTATGACGGCGAGGTGCATACAGCTGCCAATCTGTTCGATGCTCTGAAAGAAGGGTACTACGGGAAATTTTGAGTAAAATATGATCAAGATAGACAAGAAAATTGTTGGCTACGGTGTGGGACAAACGGAAGCCGAAGAAAAGGCAGCACGGCGGGAGTTCAAGCGTGAGGGTGGCGGAGGAAATCGTGCCGAAGTCATTCGCATGCACGAGAAGCTCGAGAGACCTGAAGTTCTTGTAGGCTCAACGTTCAAGGTCAAAACGCCAATCTCCGATCACGCAATGTACGTTACGATCAACGACATTGTGCTGAATCAAGGTACCGAGCACGAAAAACGCCGGCCTTTCGAAATCTTCATCAATTCGAAGAACCTCGACCACTATCAGTGGATTGTCGCACTGACCCGTATTATTTCTGCTGTGTTTCGTAAGGGTGGTGACGTTGCGTTTCTCGTCGATGAGTTGAAAGCAGTTTTCGATCCACGCGGCGGTTACTGGCAGGCCGGCGGCAAGTTCATGCCGTCTATCATCGCTGAGCTCGGCTACATCGTCGAAAAGCACCTGATTTCGATCGGTATGCTGGCCGCACCTGAGCTCGACGAGGGTCAAAAGCAACTTATTGCCGAAAAACGCGCCGAGTTCGAAGAAGGCCGCAAGCAACAGGATGCGTTCTCGGAAAGCGATTATCCCGAGGGTGCTCAGCTTTGCAGCAAATGCAATACGACCGCCGTGATCATGATGGACGGTTGCATGACCTGCCTCTCGTGTGGCGACTCCAAGTGCGGGTAACCCGGAGCCTCTGCCGCTAGCCTGGACGCACTAGTGCGCCTCCTATACAGCCTGCTGAGCTACCTGTTACAGATTCCGGTCGCTGCCTATTGGCTGTTCCGCGGTGTCATAAACAAGAGTTACAAAGACCGGGTCGGACAGCGTTTCGGCCTTGGCTATCCACAACTCGATAGGTGCATCTGGATTCATGCTGTGTCGGTCGGTGAGGTGCAGGCCGCCTTGCCGCTGATTCGCGCGATACGCAAACGCTTCCCCGACCACAACATGCTGATATCGACTGTGACGCCGACCGGTGCCGCGCGTGTCAGGGCAGTGTTCGGGGACACGGTTAGCCATTGCTACATCCCGTTTGAAATGCCCATCGCTGTGGATCGCTTCTTCGCGTCGGTGAAGCCGGAACTGGCGCTGATCATGGAGACGGAAATCTGGCCCAACCTGTATCACGGCTGTGGCGTACGGGACATTCCCCTGGTTCTCGTAAGCGCCAGGATATCGCCGCGTTCTGTCAATACATACCGGCGGTTCCTGCCACTGTTTCGCGACACTCTGTCGTACGGCATCATCATTGCCGCACAAAGCGAAGCCGATGCGGAACGGTTTCGTTCGCTCGGTGCCAAACCGGCGCGTACGTGGGTGACGGGCAATATCAAGTTCGACATCGAGCTGCCACCCGATCTTGCGCAGCAAGGCAGGGAATTTCGTCAGCGAACGTTCGGCGATCGCCCCGTCTGGATCGCGGCGAGCACCCATGACCAGGAAGAGCAGCAAATACTCGCCACGCATAAGGAACTGCTGAAGAAACACCCTGATCTGCTGCTCGTACTTGTGCCGCGCCATCCGGAGCGTTTTGCGGCAGTTGGGGACCTGATCGGGAAACAGCAATTGGAATTTATCGCGAGGACCGAGCAGCGGGCATGCGAAGCATCAACAAAGGTGTTTCTCGGCGATACTATGGGTGAGTTGCCGCTTCTCTATGCAGCGAGCGACATCGCATTCGTTGGCGGTAGCCTGGTGCCGATTGGCGGCCATAATCTGCTTGAGCCGGCGGCCCTGGGTCTGCCGCTCATAAGTGGTCCCCACGTCTACAATGCGCAGGATATTGCCGACATGTTTATCGAGCTCGGTGCGTGCCAAATCGTGGTCGCCGCGATGGAGCTCGCGGCTGCGGTGGATGAGCTTCTCGCAGACCCGGACAAAGCCATCGAATGCGGCCACAAGGCGCAGAAAATAGTGCAACGTAACCGTGGCGCGCTGAGCAAACTGCTCGGTCTCCTCGAGCCGCTGCTCGGCGAAGATGACCAGTCGAGGGCCGGTCTCTAGCTGGATGAAGCGGCCGCTTCTTCAGCGAAGACCTCTTCGGGTGTCTTGCGCTCTATGAGCCATTTATCGATTTCTTCGAGGTCCTGGATCTGCAAATTGCCGGCCGCCTGCTTGAGTCGCAGTACATTCATCAGGTAGTCATAGCGGGCCTGATAAAAGTTAGTAATCGCGCGGTACAACGCGAATTGTGAATCCAGCACGTCGACAATCGTTCGCGTGCCGACATCAAAACCGGCCTGGGTGGCCTCGAGTGCAGTGCGGCTCGATTTTACGGCCTGCTCCAGTGCCTCAACACGACTCATCTCGGACAAGACGCCGAGGTACGCATCGCGCGTTTGCCGTTCGGTCTCGCGAGTTACGCGTTGCAGTTGTTCGCGCGCGGCACGGTGCAGATACACGGCTTCGCGTACGCGGGACGAGGTGGCCCCTCCTGCAAACAGCGGCAAACGGAACTCAATTCCGATGCTGTTGTCCCGTTTGAAATTACTGTCCGCATTTACAAATACGGTTGGGTCAATTGCGAGGTCCGATCTGAGGTCGCGAGTCGTGTCCTGTTCAAATGTTTCTGCCACCAGTTCTATCGTCGGGTAATGGCCGTTCCTACGATAAGAGATTTCGTCTCTCGCGAGTTTCTCATCGAGTCGGCTAGAAACGAGTACGAGATTTTGACCCAAGGCCAGGTCCACCCAGTCTTTCTCGCTTGCGGGAGTCGGCGTCCGCATCGGGAATTCATCGCCGGGAGCCGATAAAGAACCAACGTATTCCCCCGTGATTTCACGCAGGAATTCGCGCGCTGTGGCGAGGCTGCGTTTTGCCCCGATCTCGTCAGCAACGGCCTGGTCATAAGCGGCTTGAGATTCCTGTACATCGGTAATCGCGATCAGGCCCACCTCGAAACGTTGCTTCGCTTGCTCGAGTTGCCGTGCGATCGCCTGTCTGTTCGCATGTAACGAAGTCAGGCGGTCCTCGGCCCCGAGTACGTCGAAGTAGGTTTGACCCACCCGAACCACCAGATCCTGCTGCGCGGCTTCGCGATCTGCCTCTGCCTTCGCGACAGTTTTATCGGCGCGGCGAAGATCCACAATCTGGTCCCAGCGGAACAGCGTTTGGCGGAGTTGGAATCGCCAGAAAGTTTCTTCGTCCTCTCGATCCGTACTGAACTCTTGGAGACCCGTTGGGAATTCCTGGGTTTGCGAGAACGAGTCCTCCCTGTCTGTCCAACTGCCGAAGAAATCGAGCTGTGGCAGAAGAACGCCACGCGCCTGCGGCTCGGCTTCGAGTGCGGCCAAGCGGCGCGCCTCGGCCTCGTGAATTCTCGGATCACCCTGCAGGGCCTGCTGGTAGACCTCGAGCAGTGATGCGGCGTGCCCAATACCCGGTACCGCGAGTGTCGCGAGAAAGACAATTAACGTATTGAAACCAAAAGTTTTTTTCATTTTTTTGCGTTCCGCAGATTGGACGGCCAAGGGCAGGCTTGAAGTGTTATGGTCAACTATATCACTAAACCAGCTATGACTGGAATACATTTCTTAGATGCAACAACAGCTTAAGTGGTTTCATCTCAAAATAAAAACTGTGGCGGCAGGCTGCCATGCACGAGCGGAATCAACTCGGTCTCAAACAGGCTCTCGGTCCGCCATTCGGTCTCAGATATCCGCCGTATCAGGCGCGCATCCATCGCCGGTGCGTCTCCAACGACAACGAACAAACGCCCCTCGGGTTTGAGCGCCATAACGAAGCGCGGATCGAAATTCTGGATCGAGCCGGTAATCGCGATGGCGTCAAACTGCTCGTCGGGCAATGCCTGCGTCGCGTCCATCGCGGCCAGTTCGACATTGTTAATGCCCGAGCCTTCGAGGTTAGTGCTTGCTGACTTGAGAAAACTCTCGTGAATGTCGAGGCTGGTTACTGATTTAACAAGCCGCGCAAGACATGCCGCAAGAAATCCGGTACCAGTGCCGATTTCGAGCACACTGTCGGTCGAGCTGAGCTCAAGCGCCTGCAAGACACGTCCTTCAAGGGTCGGCGTCATCATCATTTGCCCGTGACCAATCGGAATTTCAGTATCGGCGAAAGCCAATGTCTCGAAACCTGCCGGAACAAATTGCTCACGCGGCACGTTTTTCAACACCGCGAGAATGTCGGCATTGAGCACATCCCACGCGCGGACCTGCTGCTCGACCATCTGTTGGCGCGCAAAATCGGTATTCATCGTCCTGCAATCCTTACTGATTGAATATAAAGGCAAAAACTCGTGTGTCTGTGTACCGTTACGCATGCGCCTCACGTACCTGATGACGACGGTTGCCGAATTATGGTGAATCGCCGCGGTCCGCCCAGGCTGCTGGGATATGCTTACAGTGCTTAGGTCTCGAGCTTCTCTTGACCCTCAAATCTCCGCTAATGGAGATAGATGTCCAGCTGATAATAATAACAAATGATTTCCATACGGCATCCGACTAATTGGCAACGAGAGCCGCTTGCACGCGGCCGCCAGACGCCGGATATTGGGTGCTGAATGCCGTCCCTGTCTATCATCATTGTTCTCTCGGGTTTACTGCTGCTGGCCGTTACCGTCAGCATTGTTCTATGGCTCGGTAGAAAGCACGCGACGCGCCGTATGGCGACGCTGAACCGTGAGATGCTGGCGGCGTCGGCTGATGCGTCGGTCGGTCGCCGACTGACGGTCCCCCGGGAACCCGAGTCCGCGCGGCTCGCAAGCACGATCAACCGACTGTTCGACGCGCTGGGCGAACGCGATGAAAAAATTCAAAACCGCGATCGACTCTTCACGGACTTTGCCAAGACGCTGCCAGAAATCGTGATCGTCCACAGCGAGAAGATCTTGCTTGCCAATGAGTCAGCAGCCAGTCTGATTGGACTCGATTCCACGCAGTTGATCGGCAGAGACGTCGCCGATCTCGTAAAGCCCGCGTATCGCGCGCTGTTTCGCAACGCGATGACCAAGCGTCTTGCCGGCGAGAACGCGATGGAGCGTCTGGAAATTCAGCTGATCAACGGCAATGAAGCCGGTCTGTGGGTTGAGGCGCAAAGCTCAAATATCGAATTTCATGGCCGCCCCGCGATTCTGACCGTTGCGCGAGATGTCAGTCATCGCAAGAGCCTCGAAGTGTCGTTGAGCCGCAGCAAGCGTCAGGCACAGTACACGCTGGAATCGATCGCCGAGGGCGTGATAACGACGGATAACGACGGGCGAATCGACTACATGAACCTCGCGGCCGAATCCTCGATCGGCACAAATCGTGACGATGCCGCGGGCCACAAGATCGGCGAGCTGTTTACGCTCATCGATGACGCAGACCGGCGGCCGCTTGGAGATCCGGTTGAACGCTGCCTGGCAATGCGGCGGCGCGTGAACATGGGCAGGCGTGCCGTCATGGTCAGCTCGGACGGAGAGCAGGAGCACTCAGTTGAAATATCGGCCTCGCCAATACGTGGTTCGGGCAGCAGTATTTCGGGAACGGTTGTTGTGTTCCACGATGTGGGCGAACTTCGTGGCCTGACGCGCAAGATGAGCTATCAGGCTACTCACGATCCGTTGACCGGCCTCATAAACCGTCCCGAGTTTGAACGCCAGCTGGACGAAGCGAGGGACGCTGCGCATTCGGAAGAAGCGATGCATATGCTGTTCTACATGGACCTCGATCGCTTCAAGGCTGTCAACGATAGCTGCGGTCACCTCGCCGGTGACAACATGCTGCGCGAGGTTGCGAGCCTTATCAGGGAGCAGGTACGAGACTCTGATTTTGTGGGCAGACTTGGCGGTGACGAATTCGGCGCATTATTGATTGGTTGCCCGATCGAAAAGGCGCGACAGATCGCGACCGACATCTGTAATGCGGTTGCCGATTACCGCTTCGTCTGGAAAGACAAAATCTTCAATATCGGGATTTCCATCGGTCTGGTGGAGATCAGCCATGCCAGCGGAACATTACAGGATATTATGAGTGCCGCAGATTCTGCGTGTTACGTCGCGAAGCAACAGGGCAAGGGCAAAGTACATGTTTACTCGGCGCGCGATGAAGCCATCGCGAGAGAGCGCGGTGACATACAGTGGCTGCGACAACTGCAAACGGCGCTGCATGAAGACAAGTTCGAACTCGCCGTGCAGCCGATTATTGCGATGAGCGGCGGCGTCGAATCCGGCCCATCGGTTGAGGTGCTAATCCGGCTACCGGATGGCCACGGCCGCACCGCTAACACGGCCGATTTCCTACGTCCCGCAGAGCGATATCAGCTCATGCCTCGAATTGATCGTTGGGTGGTTAACGCATCGCTCATGGCTTTATCCGGTGGAGAAATCAAGATCTCGAGCGGCCGCAGCTGCGCAATCAACCTGTCCGGGCAGACATTGGGGGACGAGTCATTTCTCGGTTTCGTTGTCGACGCACTCGATCGTACCGGTGTCGCGCCCTCTGCCATTTGTTTCGAAGTTACGGAGACCGCGATTCTGTCCAATGTGCAGCAGGCGCAGCGCTTTATCGAGGTCCTGCACGGCATCGGCTGCGAATTTTCGCTCGACGACTTTGGCAGCGGGCTTGGCTCTTTTTCAAGCCTCAAACATCTGCCGATCGACTATCTCAAGATCGATGGTACCTATACGCGTAACCTGCGGTCCGACGAGGTCAACCAGGAAATGGTTGCGGCAATGATCAAGCTGGCCCGTACGATGCAATTTCGTATCGTCGCCGAGCAGGTCGAAAACCAGGAGGACTTCGACTGGCTACGTGATAACGGTGTCGACTTTGCGCAGGGCCACTTCATCGAGTCGCCAACGATGCTCGGCAGCGCGACGACCGGTACCTTCCGAACCCTCAACCCGTAGCGTTGATGCTAGCCACGAATCGAATGGGCAGTGGGCGGGACACCTGTCAGCGGAAGTAAAGCGCAGCGCAGCGAGCCATGAAGATGACAGGTGTCCCGCCCGCTGCCTTTGTCTCTACAGCAATGGCACCATCAGCAACGCCACTATGTTGATGATCTTGATCAACGGGTTGATCGCAGGTCCAGCCGTATCCTTGTACGGATCGCCCACCGTGTCGCCCGTGACCGCAGCTTTGTGAGCATCAGAGCCCTTGCCGCCGAAGTTACCATCCTCGATGTACTTCTTGGCGTTGTCCCAGGCACCACCACCTGCTGTCATTGAGATCGCAAGGAACAGGCCCGTAATAATCGTGCCGAGTAACAGGCCGCCAAGGGCTTTCGGTCCCAGCAGCAGGCCTACAAGCAACGGTACGCCGATCGGCAACAGGCTGGGCACGATCATTTCTTTGATAGCAGCCTTGGTCAGCAGATCGACGGCGCGACTGTAGTCGGGTTTGCCGGTGCCTTCCATGATGCCGTCGATTTCCCTGAATTGACGGCGAACCTCCTTCACGACAGCGCCGGCAGCTCGGCCGACGGCCTCCATCGCCATCGAACCGAACAGGAATGGCACGAGGCCGCCGATGAACAGGCCGATGATGACGAGGTGGTCGTCGAGATGGAAAGTCGCATCGATCGACGCCGCGTCCAGCGCATTGGTGTAGTCCGCGAACAGCACGAGGGCAGCGAGGCCGGCCGAGCCAATAGCGTAGCCCTTGGTCACGGCCTTGGTCGTGTTGCCAACCGCGTCGAGCTGGTCCGTGATGTTGCGAACGTCGGGTGGGAGGTCCGCCATCTCGGCGATGCCGCCTGCATTATCGGTAATCGGTCCGAACGCATCCAGCGCGACGATGACGCCGGTCATCGACAGCATCGTCGTCGCAGCGATCGCGATGTTGTACAGGCCCGCGAGGTTGTCGCCCTCCGGCGCCAGCGCGAACGTACCCCAGATGCTAAGGCAAACCGCTATGACGGGCAGTGCAGTAGCCTTCATCGAAATCCCGAGGCCGGCAATGATGTTGGTCGCATCGCCCGTCAGCGACGCTTCGGCGATCGTTTTGACCGGCTTGAAGTCGGTGCCCGTGTAGTACTCGGTAATAACGACCATCGCCGCCGTGAGGCCGAGCCCGATCAGCGCCGAATAGTAAATGCTCATAGCGTTGCCGCTGTCACCCAACATCATGTGGGTAATCGGGTAAAACGCGACGGCGGCGAGAACACCGGCAACGATCAGACCGCGGTACAACGCGCCCATGATCTTGCCACCCTCGGATGTCTTGACGAAGAATGTGCCGGCGATCGACGCCACGATCGAAACCGCGCCGAGAACGAGAGGGTAGACGATTGCCTCAGCGCCGTAATTCGTGGCAACAAGCCCGCCGAGCAACATCGTCGCGATGATGGTCACAGCGTAGGTCTCGAACAGGTCGGCTGCCATGCCGGCACAGTCACCGACGTTGTCGCCCACGTTGTCGGCGATGACGCCCGGGTTACGGGGATCGTCTTCGGGGATACCGGCCTCGACCTTGCCCACGAGGTCGGCGCCAACGTCAGCGCCTTTGGTGAAAATACCGCCGCCCAGTCGAGCAAAGATCGAAATCAAGGAGCCACCGAAAGCCAGCCCGATGAGTGCGTGAACGGCCTCGTCCGTCGTGGCGCCTGTATTCAATAATATGAGGAAATAGCCCGCGACACCCAGGAGGCCAAGACCAACGACGAGCATGCCGGTAATGGCGCCGCCGCGAAACGCAATATTCAAAGCCGGGTTGACACCCTTTCTCGCTGCTTCGGCTGTGCGAACGTTGGCGCGAACCGAGACGTACATGCCGATGTAGCCGGCCAGCCCCGAAAAAATTGCACCGATCGCGAAGCCGATCGCGGTCGCCCAGTCGAGGGCAATGCCGAGGACGAAGAACAAGGCGACGCCGACCATGCTGATCGTGAAGTACTGACGATTCATATACGCGTTGGCGCCTTCCTGAATCGCTGCGGCGATTTCCTGCATACGGGTGTTGCCGGCAGGTTGCTTGAGAATCCACTGCGTCGAAATAATTCCGAAGAGTATGGCGAGAGCGCCGGAACCGATCGAGAGCCACAGGGCCAACTCGTTAGACATTAGAAATCTCCTGACGTAAAGCTTGCAGATCGAACACAATCGCCTACGCCGGCATGACTGCCGACATCCGGGCTGCATTCGTTTTGATTGTCCCCAAAAGGATTATTATTCCCGGCTGGGCCGGGCGCGCATCATACCACAAATTTCGTCTTTAGCCGCGGCTTGACAGCGACCTTCCTGAGCGAGACGTATTTCGGTAAGCCATTGATATATGGAGGATAATCTTCTCCCCGGATCAGTGGTTCGAGATATCGCCGGCCGGCGGCGGTGATGCCGAAACCATCCTTGGTAATGAAGCGTCGGGGTAGCATTTTTTCCTTGTTCGCGATTCGTGCCAGCGGGGCGGATTCGATGCGCCAGCGATACGGTTTATCCGACACGCGCTTGATAACCGGCATCACGGCCGTTTTGCCCTGCAGCGCGAACTGCACCGCCGACTTGCCGACGGCGTAGGCCTGTTCGACATCGACAGCTGCCGCGATATGCCGGGCGGAGCGCTGCAGATAGTCGGCGACGGCGTAGTGGTACTTGAAACCGAGATTGTCACGCACCATTTGGGCGACCACCGGGGCGACGCCGCCGAGCTGTGCATGTCCAAAAGCGTCGCGCGTACCGGCCTCGGCGAGGAATTTGCCGTTCGCATAGCTTGCGCCCTCGCTGACTACGATGACGCAGTAGTCGTACTTGGTAACGCACTCGCGAACGCGCTTGAGGAAAGCGCGTTGCTTAAACGGTATCTCCGGAAACAGGATGATGTGTGGTGCGTCTTCCGGCTTGCTTCCAGCCAACCCTCCGGCCGCAGCAATCCAGCCGGCGTGACGTCCCATCACTTCGAGTACGAAGACCTTGGTCGAGGTCTTCGCCATCGATAACACGTCAAGGGCCGCCTCCATCGTCGATACGGCAACGTACTTGGCGACCGAGCCGAAACCCGGGCAGTTATCGGTGACAGGCAGGTCGTTGTCGACGGTTTTCGGTATGCCCAGGCACGTAACCGGGAAGCCCATCTTCTTGCTGATCAGCGATACCTTGTGAGCCGTGTCCATTGAGTCGTTACCGCCGTTATAGAAGAAGTAGCCAATATCATGAGCACGAAATACTTCAATCAGCCGCTCATACTCGGCCTGGTTCTGCTCCAGGCTCTTGAGTTTGTATCGAGCCGAGCCGAAGGCGCCGCCCGGTGTGTGCCTGAGTGCTGCGATCGTTCGCGCGCTTTCCCGGTTAGTGTCGATCATGTCTTCGGTCAGGGCGCCGATAATGCCGTTGCGGCCTGCATACACATTGGCGATTTTGTTGCGATGTTTTCGAGCTGTCTCGATGACGCCGCAGGCGGTTGTGTTAATGACGGCGGTGACGCCACCCGATTGGGCGTAAAACGCGTTTCTGGCTGACATGTTCAGAATTCCCCGAAGTGTCTGTGGCTGAAAGCGTGCGAGAATAGCACTGTTTGACCTGCAAGCTGATTTTGGTCAGGATGACCTGGTGTCGCAGAGCGCCGAAATGTGCAAGAGCGGCTAGCCAAAAACAACTAAAGACAAAAGAGAAAAAATGATGCGCATTGTATTGCTCGGCGCGCCCGGATCCGGCAAGGGCACGCAGGCCAAGAAATTGATGGCCGACAGAAATATTCCACAAATCTCGACGGGCGATATGTTGCGTGAGGCGGTTGCAGGCGGTACGAGATTTGGTCAGAAAGCGAAAGCAATCATGGATACCGGCAATCTCGTCTCCGACGACATCGTGCTCGGCATCATCAGCGAACGTCTGTTGCAACCCGACGCCGCGGACGGGTTCATTCTTGACGGTTTTCCGCGCACGAAACAGCAGGCCCTCGATCTCGAGGAGCTGCTCGATGAGCTCGGCACGCCGCTTGATGCAGCGCTTTTCATGGATGTCGATTTTGACGTATTGATGAAGCGCCTGACGGGTCGTCGGACCTGTTCTTTGACGGGTAAGCTGCTCAATGTCTACTTCTCCGCGCAGGAGGAGCTGGACGAGTGCACGAATGCCGGCGGCGAATTGATTCAGCGCGAAGATGACAATGAAGAGACGATCGCAAACCGTCTCGAGGTGTATCAAACGCAGACTGAGCCGCTCGTTGACTATTACCGCAAGCGTGATCGCCTGAAGACGGTCGATGCCGATGGTTCCATTGACGACGTTTACGCGCGGCTGCTCGAAACGGTGGCGTAGCGGGCGCTTACAAAAGTTCGAGCAAACGATCTCCGACGACTTCGCGGCGCCAGCCGGTAAGCACTTTGGATTCCCGATCTCCGCCGAAAATGATGGCGCTCAAGTCACGTTTCGATGCGACGGTTTCTGCGGCCAGGCGCAACTCCTCAGCACAGGCGGCTACGTGCTTTTGCATCGCTTTCAATAACGCCTTCTGCGATTCATTGGGCGGTGGCGGCGGGGCGTAATCGTTTTCATCGGACAGTGAAGCCTTTATCGCTGCGATGACGTTTGTGCCCGAGCGCCGAATCAGTCCGGCAGGCAAGCCGTCAATTCTGTTCAATTCGTCGATGCTGGCTGGAAGGCAGGCCGCGACTTCGAGCAGAGCACTGTCTTTCGCAATCCATTGCCGTGGACGGTTTGCACGCAATGCCTCAGATTCCCGCCATGCGGCAAGCCGTGCAGCGGCTGCTCTGCGCTTGCCATGCAGGTTTCTCGCGCCTTTCATTCGATCGATGGCCAGACGCGGCTCAATGTCGTAGAGAGCAGGGTTGAGCAGTTGTGCCGAATCCTCTTTGGCCCAGGCGAGCCGGCCACTGCTGTCCAGTCGCTCTGCAAGCAGCTCGTAGCCAGGCAGCAGGTACTCAACGTCTTCGGCTGCATAGTGAAGATAGGCATTGGACAACGGACGCCGCGACCAGTCGGCACGCGTATGGGATTTCGCGATGTCGACATCAAAGAGTTCCTTCACCAGGCTCGCGTAACCGAGTTGTGGCGCATAACCCAGCAGTCCGGCTGCTATTTGCGTGTCAAACAGGTTTGCCGGCATTTGCTGCGCCGTCTGATAAACGACCTCTATATCCTGACGTCCGGAATGCACGATCCACTGTCTTGCCATCAGGCTGTCCCAGAACGCATCCATGTCATTGCCGGTCAGCGGGTCAACACAGTAAATATCTTCGCCTGTTGCGAGCTGCACAAGACACAATTCTGCAAAGAACGTCTTCTCTCGCATGAACTCCGTGTCGACGCCGATGGAATCATGTCGTTCGAGTTTGGCTTGTATCGAGTCGGGTCGATCGACCAGGATATATTCGGGCATTGGCTCGCCGGCGGCTGGTTTCGAATCCGCAGGTTAACATGCGATGATTGCGCTTCCGAACCAGGGATGTTCCCCAAAGTGCTGCCACTCATCAGAACGCTGTTTCATATCGTACTGCTTCGCAAAGGACCCGAAGACATACCGCGATCGTGGTTCTTGTTCGCACTTGTTCTGGCGCTATGGTTATTTTCCGCGTTGGCCGCGCTCGCACTGATCGGCCAATTCGACGAGACCGATTTCTTCCTGGGGCTCTTCAGCGGGACGATCGGTGTTCTCTGTTACGCAGCGTTGGTTGTCGTCAGTGGACGGCCCTCACGACTGTTGCAGACCGTCTCGGCGATTATCGGCTGCGGCGCGCTGATTTCGCTGGCGTTTGTCGCCGAATATGTTCTATTTCTGCCGTTCCTCGGTGAGGTGCCAACGGGACTGGTAGCGAATCTCATCCTGCTATGGTCCGTGCCCGTCGAAGGTCATATCATTGCTCGCGCCATAGATCGACACTGGTACATTGGCATTCTGATCGCCATCGCTGTGTTTGCCTTGCAATACGTTATTTACAGCGTCGTAACGACAACGCCCTGAGACGCCACATGCACATACACATCCTCGGAATCTGCGGGACCTTCATGGGAGGTGTGGCAGCGCTCGCGCGTGCGGCAGGTGTAGACGTTACCGGCTGCGACAGTGCCGTCTATCCCCCGATGAGTACCCAGCTCAAAGACCTTGGTGTTGAAATCCACGAGGGCTTCGACGCCAAGCAGCTCGACGCGAAACCAGACTGTGTTGTCGTCGGCAACGTGATGAGCCGCGGCAGCGAGGTCGTGGAGGCCATGCTCGATCGCGGCATCCCTTATACGTCAGGTCCGCGGTGGCTCGCGGACAACGTGCTTCGTGACCGACACGTGCTGGCTGTTGCTGGCACGCATGGCAAAACGACGGCTGCCAGCATGCTGGCCTGGATCCTGCAGGATGCAGGTCACGCGCCGGGTTTTCTGATCGGTGGTATACCAACCAACTTCGGTATGTCGGCGAGTCTCGGCAAGTCAAAATACTTTGTCGTCGAGGCGGATGAGTACGATACGGCGTTCTTCGATAAACGTGCGAAGTTCGTGCACTACGGGCCACGCACACTCGTGCTCAACAACCTCGAATTCGATCACGCTGACATCTTCAAGGATCTCGACGCGATTCAGTGGCAGTTTCATCAATTGCTGCGGACCGTGCCTTCGAGTGGCCGCATCATCATGAATGCAGCAGACGAGAACCTCAGCGAGCTAATCAAGTCAGGCTGCTGGACGCCTGTCGAAACTTTCGCATCTGATAACAAGGCAGACTGGACCGCGAAATTCATGGATGCGGCCGAGCGCCGTATTGGCATAAAGACCCCAGGCGGCCTGTCTGGCGAAACACGCTGGAAGCTCGGTGGCCGACACAACCTCGAAAACGCGCTTGCCGCCGTGGCTGCCGCGCAGTCCGCCGATGTGACGCTTGAGCAATCGCTCGACGCGCTGTCACGCTTTGAAGGTGTCAAGCGACGCATGGAGCGCACGGCGACCGTCGGCAATATCGCGATATACGATGACTTCGCCCATCACCCCACGGCGATCCGGCGCACGATCGCCGCAATGAAGCGACGATATCCCGGCCAGCGCATCGTCGTTGCAATAGAACCTCGTTCCAACACGATGAAGCTTGGCGTACATAACGACACCTTGGCCGCGTCCCTCGGGGAAGCCGATATCGTCTGGATGTATCGGCCATCTGACATGAGCGGTGAATTCGAGTCGTCCCTTGCCCCGCTGGGCGATCGACTGCGCCTGTTCGGCGACTATGACAAGCTGGTATCTGACATGTCAGCCAAAGTTCTGTCGGGTGATCAGGTGATTTTCATGAGCAATGGCGGGTTTGGGTCGGCGCGCCAGACGCTTACGGCCGTGCTGCAGAGGACTCGCCGCAGCTGAATGTTTCAGCACGTCTATACTTACTAGAGAAGACGTTAACTTAGAGTGGGTCGTGCAAGTTCCCCTGTTTCCTCTCAACACCGTACTATTCCCGGGCGGACCATTGCCCCTGCGGATATTCGAGCCGCGCTACCTGGACATGATCAGTAACTGCGTGAAGAATGATGCGCCGTTTGGCGTGCTGTTGATTCGTGAGGGTGGAGAAACCGGACCGGCCACGACGCATGCGGTCGGCACACTGGCGCGAATTATCGACTGGTATCAGGGCAACGATGGCCTGCTCGGCGTCACCGCAATCGGCGAACAGCGTTTTCGGGTTCTCTCGAGTCACCGCGAGTCGAGCGGCTTGAATGTCGGCAACGTCGAGATCTTGGATGCTGAACCCACGGTCCCATTGCCAGAGGAATATCGGGCTTTGCCGGCGATACTCGCTGGTGTACTCGATGACCTCGGCCTGCTTTGGGAATCCCTGGAGCGGCATATGGACGACGCAGCCTGGGTAACGAGCCGGTTTGTCGAGATACTGCCGCTGGATCTCGAGCAGAAACAACAGTGCCTCGAGAGCGGCGATCCCGAACAGAGACTGCAAATCGTGCAGGAGTTGCTCGACTCAAGCCGCGGCTGGGCTGTTACAGATTTGCCATGACTTTGCGCGCGGCGTCCAGTGTCTTGTCGATCTCGGCGTCGCCGTGTGCGGCGGACACAAACCCGGCCTCAAAGGCGGATGGTGCGAGATAAATGCCCGCTTTCAACATGCCGTGAAAGAATGACTTGAACCGATCGATATTCGCAGCGGCAACCTGGTCAAATCGTCGTACCGGAGTTTCAGCCGTGAATACAAAGCCGAACATGCCGCCGGCATACTCAGTTGCGAGCGGCACTCCGGCCGCATCCGCTGCTGCCTTGAAGCCCTCTGCAAGCTGTTGCGTGTGCTCGCTCAGCGCCTCGTAAAAGCCCGGTTGGTCAATCTGCTCGAGGGTGGCTAACCCGGCCGCCATCGCGACAGGGTTACCCGACAATGTGCCGGCCTGGTAGACAGGTCCGTCCGGGGCGATGCTCGCCATGATGTCCTTACGGCCGCCGAATGCGGCAGCAGGCATGCCGCCGCCGACGATCTTGCCGAGTGTCGTAAGGTCGGGTTCGATGCCGAAAAGGGCCTGAGCGCCGCCTTTGGCGACACGAAATCCTGTCATCACTTCGTCAAGTATGAGTACGGCGCCCGATGCCGTGCATTGTTCGCGCAACGTTTCGAGAAAGCCGGGTACCGGCGGCACCATGTTCATGTTGCCGGCAATCGGTTCGACGATGACGCAGGCGATGTCATCCCCAAATTCACCGAACGCCGTTCGGACAGCATCGGCATCGTTGTACGCCAGGGTGATTGTGTGTTCTGCAAGCACCGCCGGCACGCCAGGTGAACTCGGCACGCCCAGGGTCAGCGCACCCGAACCTGCTTTGATCAGCAATGAGTCCGAGTGACCGTGATAACAGCCTTCGAACTTGATGATCTTGTCGCGACCCGTGTGGCCGCGGGCGAGACGGATCGCGCTCATCGTCGCTTCAGTACCGGAGCTGACCATTCGCACTCGCTCGATCGACGGCACAAGCTCGCGGATCTTCTCGGCGATACGCGTTTCGAGGACGCAAGGCGCGCCGAAGCTCAGGCCGCTCTTCGCTGTCTCGACAACAGCATTGATGACGGCTGGATGGCCGTGGCCGAGAATCATCGGGCCCCAGGAGCCGATGTAATCGATAAATCGATTGCCATCCTCGCTCTCGAGCCAGGCGCCTTTGGCGCTCCTGAAAAATATCGGCTCACCCCCCACGCCTGCGAAAGCGCGAACCGGTGAATTGACGCCACCAGCGATGACGTCTTGTGCATCCGAAAAATGACTCATGCGGAATTCTCTATTTCTCTAACCAGATAAGTTCGTGTTCGAAAGAGCCGTCCGCATGCAAGCTGATGCGACGATAGGCAGGAGGGGTATCGTCGACCGCAAATTCGTCGCTGCCGCGAGCAAACTGTCGGCATGTCGAGGGCGTGCCGATGATCCTGACACCACCGTGATCGGCGTCGTAAGGCTGATGCACGTGGCCGAAGATCGCAAGCCGTACTTTCCCCGACGCGGCGACTCGATGCAGAAACTCAGCGCCATTGTCGAGGCCGACAGTGTCCAGCCATTTGCTGCCCATCGGCACGGGCGGATGATGCAAACAGACCATGACATTCGGCTCGTTCGAGCCGGCGATCGTCGCGTCAAGGCGCGCAAGCTCCGACTCGTCCAGGTCACCGCCAGCCTGTCCTGTGACGCAGCTGTCGATGCCTGTGATGAGCCAGGTGCCGGCTTGCACCGATTCACAATAGTGAAAAGGGGGATCGGCCAGTGCCTCACGCATGAGTGCCCGGATATCGTGATTTCCAGGCACACAATGCACGGGCAGTCCAAGCGCGCCGAGCAAATCGCAGAAGTGCTTGTAGGCCCCGGCGCTGTCATCCTGGATCAAGTCGCCGGTAACGACCACCAGGTCGGCGCTCCAGCTGCTTGCACGATAATGGTTCAGTACCGCCAACAGTGACGAATAGGTTACGGTGCCGCGCAGATCTCCCCCGGTGTCGGCGAACAGATGAGGATCTGTAAGATGCAGAATCCTCAGTGCATCAGGTGCGTCTTGGATTTGCGCGGACCTCGTGCGTTATCAGTATCTGTAGTACTCCGGCTTGTACGGACCTTCTTTGGGAACACCGATGTATTCGGCCTGTGCATCAGTCAGTTCAGTAATCTTTGCGCCGATTCGGTCAAGATGCAGGCGCGCGACCTTTTCGTCAAGGTGCTTCGGCAATACATAGACCTCTTTCGCGTAATCGTCGTTGTTCTGCCAAAGCTCTATCTGCGCGAGAACCTGATTGGTAAAGGAGTTCGACATTACAAAGCTGGGGTGACCTGTAGCGCAACCGAGGTTCACGAGGCGGCCTTCGGCCAGCAGTATGATGCGCTTGCCGTCCGGGAATATCACATGGTCGACCTGCGGCTTGATGTTCTCCCACTCGAATTTCTTCAGGTAGGCAACATCAATCTCGTCGTCGAAGTGACCGATGTTGCAGACGATCGCCTGATTCTTCATGCGCTCAATCTGCGGTCCGGTGACGACATGGTAGTTACCGGTCGCCGTGACGACGATGTCCGCCTGATCACAAACTTCGTCGAACCGAACGACGCGATAACCTTCCATTGTCGCTTGCAGCGCGTTGATCGGATCGATCTCCGTAACCCACACCGTTGCGCCGAGTCCGCGCAATGATTGTGCACAGCCCTTGCCGACGTCGCCGTAGCCAAGAACGATCGCGACCTTGCCGGCCACCATGACGTCAGTGGCGCGCTTGATACCATCAACAAGCGATTCACGACAACCATACAAGTTGTCGAATTTGGACTTGGTGACCGAATCGTTGACGTTGAAGGCAGGGCAGAGCAGCGATCCGTCCTGCATCATGTCATAAAGTCGCTTGACTCCAGTCGTCGTTTCTTCCGAGAGTCCTTTCACATCTTTCATGATGTCCGCGTGCTTTTCGTGCATGACGAGTGTCAGGTCGCCGCCGTCGTCGAGGAGCATATTCGGTGTCCAGCCGTCGGGCCCGTTAATCGTCTGTTCGACACACCACCAGTATTCTTCCTCGGATTCACCCTTCCAGGCGAACACCGGAACACCCGACTCGGCGACCGCGGCGGCAGCGTGATCTTGCGTCGAAAAGATGTTGCAGGACGACCAGCGGATATCAGCGCCCAGTTCTCTGAGCGTTTCGATCAGGACCGCCGTTTGGATCGTCATGTGCAGGCAACCTGCAAGGCGAACGCCGTCGAGGGGTTTCTGGCCTGCGTATTCTTCGCGCAATGCCATGAGCCCGGGCATTTCGGTCTCGGCGATGGCGATTTCCTTACGGCCCCAGTCGGCCAGCGAGAGATCGGCAACCTTGTAATCGTTCTGCTGAATGGCAACGGGTTCGCTGCTCATGGTGTTCTCCTGGTTAGCAATCAGTTCAGGCTGCGGCAGCGCCGGCAAGGGCTTCTGCCTTGTCGGTTTTTTCCCAGCTCACATCGAGGTCCTCGCGGCCGAAATGCCCGTAAGCGGCAGTCTGTTGGTAAATCGGGCGCAGTAAATCGAGCATTTGCAATATGCCGTATGGCGTCAAATCAAAGTTGTTACGGATCAGATCCGTCATGCGGGCATCGGAGATCTTGCCGGTGCCAAAAGTCTCTACGCTGATGGACGTTGGTTCGGCCACACCGATTGCGTAGGACACTTGAATCTCGCATCGATCGGCCAGGCCGGCAGCGACGATGTTCTTCGCGACGTATCGGCACGCATAGGCGGCGGATCGATCGACTTTCGACGGATCCTTGCCGGAAAAAGCGCCGCCACCATGGCGAGCGGAGCCACCGTAGGTATCGACGATAATCTTGCGTCCGGTCAGGCCGCAGTCGCCCATCGGCCCGCCGATCTCGAAACGTCCTGTCGGATTAATATGGTATTTGGTGTCTTTGCTGACCCACTCGGCCGGCAATACGGGTTTGATGATCTCTTCCATGATGCCTTCTTCGAGGTGGTGCATCTCGACGTCAGCGCTGTGCTGCGACGACAAAACGACGGCATCGATCGCTACGGGTTTGTGATCCTTGTAGACAAATGTCACCTGGCTTTTTGCATCCGGACGAAGAAACGGCAGGATGCCTTTTTTCCTGACTTCAGCCTGCCGTTGCACGAGACGATGTGCGAAAGTGATCGGTGCCGGCATCAATACGTCGGTCTCGTTGGTCGCGTAACCGAACATCAGGCCCTGATCACCAGCGCCCTGTTTCCTGGCATCTTCCCGGTCAACGCCCTGCGCAATGTCAGGCGACTGTTTGCCGATCGCGTTCAGTACCGAACAGGAATGGCCGTCGAATCCCATGGTGGAATCCGTGTAGCCAATGCCAATGATCGTGCCGCGCACGACTTCTTCCAGGTCGACCCAGGCCGATGTAGTCACCTCGCCCGCGACAATTGCCATGCCGGTCTTAACCATCGTCTCGCAAGCGACGCGCGCCTGCGTATCTTCTTTCAGGATCGCGTCGAGGATCGCGTCGGAAATCTGATCGGCGACCTTGTCCGGGTGTCCCTCGGAAACCGACTCCGAGGTAAACAGGAATGCATCACTCATAGCTTCTCAATGTGCTGGCTTAAACAAGCGGGGGATTGTACCGCAATGCTGGACTCCGGCACCATCCGCACTGTGCCGGGACTCAAACTGTGACAAGCACGGATATCCGGAGATCCGCGGCGCCGATAATATCGGCATTCGCTTGCGGCTTGGCAGCAAAACCGCGAAAATGCGCCGCTCGCAGACGCACATTCCCTTCCGATTCACCATAAGGCCATCAGGGCCGCTATAAGAAAGACGAAATGTCACAACAAGCACAGCCGGCCGGGCAGCCTGCGCGGCGAGATCTCGCGAACGCCGTAAGGGCGCTATCCATGGACGCGGTACAGGCCGCCAACTCGGGTCACCCCGGGGCACCGATGGGCATGGCCGACATTGCCGAAGTGCTATGGAATGACTATCTGCAACATAACCCGGGCAATGCGCATTGGGTCGACCGCGACCGCTTTGTGTTGTCGAATGGCCACGCCTCGATGCTGCTTTACAGCCTGTTGCACCTGACTGGCTACGACCTGTCGATCGACGAGCTCCGAAACTTCCGCCAACTTGGCTCGCGGACGGCCGGGCACCCCGAATACGAGCCCGATCTGTCGATTGAGACGACGACCGGGCCGTTGGGGCAGGGCATCACCAATGCGGTTGGCATGGCGCTGACCGAGAAAATGCTCGCAGCCCAGTTCAATCAACCAGGGCTGGACATCGTCGACCACAAGACCTGGGTGTTCCTTGGCGATGGTTGCCTGATGGAAGGCATCTCCCACGAAGCGTGTTCGCTGGCTGGCACCTTGAAGCTCGGCAAGCTCATCGCGGTCTACGACGACAACAACATCTCGATCGATGGTGAAGTCGGCGGCTGGTTTACCGACAACACGAAGCAACGATTTGAGGCCTATGGCTGGCAGGTGATTGCTGGCGTCGATGGACACGACAGCGCTGCAATAGCTGCGGCAATCGATAAGGCGCTGGCGGCGACGGATCGGCCGTCTCTGATTTGTTGCAAGACAGTCATCGGCTTCGGCGCACCCAACAAGCAAGGCACTGCGTCCACTCACGGTGCACCACTCGGTGACGAAGAAATAGCCGCTGCCCGCAAGGAACTGGGCTGGGATGCAGCGCCGTTTGAAATACCGGCAGAAATAGCTGCGGCCTGGGATGGCAAGACTCGCGGCGCGTCACTGGAACACGAGTGGCGCAACGTATTTGCGGCTTACGAGGCGAAATATCCGGATTTGGCGGCAGAATTCATGCGCCGCATGAACCGTGCACTGCCGGACAACTGGGACGAGTTCGCAGACCAGGCGATTGCCAAGATCGACGCGGCCGGTGAGAACATGGCCACGCGCAAGGCATCGCTGGTTGCGCTCAACGCATTCGCGCCCGCACTGCCTGAACTTGCCGGTGGTTCGGCGGATCTGACCGGTTCGAATCTGACCAAACATGCCGGCTCGACCACGATTACGGCTGCGGACGCATCGGGTAACTACATTTACTTCGGTGTTCGTGAGTTTGGCATGGCAGCGATGTGCAATGGCATGTCCCTGCACGGCGGCGTTATTCCGTACTCGGGGACATTCCTGACGTTTTCGGATTACGCGCGCAATGCGCTGCGCATGGCTGCGTTGATGAAAGCGCAAAATATTTTCGTGTACACGCACGATTCGATCGGTCTCGGCGAAGACGGACCGACCCACCAACCTGTGGAACACACGGCATCGCTCAGAATCATGCCGAACATGCGTGTCTGGCGAACCTGCGATACTGTCGAGACGGCTGTGGCATGGCGTGACGCCATCGAGCGCCGCGACGGCCCAACCAGTCTGGTGCTAACACGTCAGGGGTTGCCGCATCAGACTCGCAGTGCGGAGCAGATTGCGGCGATCGCGCGTGGTGGATACGTGTTGCGGGACGGCGACGGTTCGCCTGACCTTATTCTTATCGCGACCGGTTCCGAGGTTGCGCTGGCTGTCTCGGCAGCCGATGTGTTGGCCGCTGATGGCATCAACGCACGCGTCGTCTCGATGCCGTGCACCGATCTTTTTGATGCGCAGGACGAGGCTTATCGTGAACAGGTGCTGCCAGGCGCACTAACGGCGCGCGTTGCCATTGAGGCAGGTGTCACCGAGGGTTGGTGGCGTTATGTCGGACCGCAAGGTCGCGTTATCGGTTTGAATCGCTTCGGCGAGTCCGCGCCTGCGGGCGAACTTTTTGCACACTTTGGCTTCTCGACGGACAACGTCGTGGCGATTGCCAAAGAAACACTCTAATTCAGGAGATAGTAATGACGATCAAGGTTGGTATTAACGGCTACGGCCGGATAGGTCGCAACATGGTGCGAGCGCTGTACGAAGGCGGTATGCGTTCGGAAATCGAGGTTGTTGCCGTAAATGATCTGGGCGACGCGAATACGAATGCGCATCTGACGCGTCGCGACACGGCGCATGGGCGGTTTCCGGGAACCATCGAGGTCGATGGTGATTACATGGTCGTCAACGGCGATCGTATTCGGGTCCTGGCGGAACGAGACCCGGCGAAACTGCCCTGGGCCGAGCTTGGTGTGGAGGTGGTACTCGAGTGCACCGGGTTTTTCCGTACCCGTGAAACAGCCGGCAAGCATATCGAGGCGGGCGCGAAAAAAGTCATCATCTCGGCACCAGGTGGCAAGGATATCGACGCGACGATCGTCTACGGTGTCAATCATGACGTTCTGAAAGCGAGCGACACGATCATCTCCAACGCGTCCTGCACGACGAACTGCCTTGCGCCACTCGTCAAGCCCTTGCACGAAGTGATTGGTGTCAAGCACGGCATCATGACAACGATTCACGCCTACACGAACGATCAGGTGCTGACTGACGTCTTCCACAGTGACCTGCGCCGTGCACGTTCGGCGACGATGTCGCAAATCCCGACCAAGACCGGTGCGGCCGCGGCCGTTGGCCTGGTGCTGCCCGAGCTGAACGGCCGTCTCGACGGTTTCTCGATGCGTGTACCGACGATCAATGTGTCGGCGGTCGACCTGACCTTTGTTGCGGAGCGCGAGACCAGTATTGACGAGATAAATGCGATTATGAAGGACGCCAGCGAAGGCGAACTCAAAGGTGTGTTGGCCTACAACGATGAACCGCTTGTCTCGATCGACTTCAATCATGACCCGGCATCCTCGACCTACGACGCCGGGCTGACGAAGGTTATGGAGGGCACACTCGTCAAGGTCTGCGCCTGGTATGACAACGAATGGGGCTTCTCGAATCGCATGCTTGACACGACGATCGCGCTGTACAACGCGAAATAATCCGCCGAGACCAGCGACATCGTTATGCCTGTCATTCGAATGGCCGACGTTGACCTGTCGGGCAAGCGGGTCCTGATTCGTGAGGACCTGAACGTGCCCGTTTCCGACGGGGTCGTGACCAGTGATGCGCGGATCCAGGCAGCGCTGCCGACGATTCGGGCGGCGCTCGAGGCGAATGCTGCCGTTATGCTCATGTCGCATCTCGGCAGACCAACCGAAGGTGAGCCGGACGGTCAGTATTCTCTGCGGCCGGTCGCCGATCATCTCTCAAAGATGCCTGGCATCGACGTGCCCCTGGTTAGCGACTGGATTGACGGCGTCGACGTCGAGCCGGGCAATGTCGTGCTGCTCGAAAACGTCCGTTTTCTCGCGGGTGAGAAATCCTCTGACGAATCGCTGGCACGAAAAATGGCCGCGCTTTGTGATGTCTTTGTCATGGACGCCTTTGGCACGGCGCATCGAGCGCAGGCCAGTACCTACGGTGTCGCAGAGTATGCGCCAGTTGCCTGCGCCGGACCTTTGCTCGTGGCAGAACTCGACGCACTCGGCAAGGCGCTGACGGATCCCGCTCGCCCGTTCGTTGCAATCGTGGGCGGTTCCAAAGTGTCCACCAAGCTGACTGTTCTCGGCGCGCTGGCCGGACTGGTCGACAGCCTGATTGTCGGTGGCGGCATCGCGAACACGTTTATCGCGGCGGCCGGTAACAATGTCGGCAAGTCACTCTATGAATCCGATATGTTGGATACAGCACGCGAGCTGGCTGCCGATGAAGAGGATCGTGCCGATATTCCGGTGCCGACCGACGTGGTTGTGGCAACGGATTTCTCCGCCGATGCTGCGCCAGTGACGAAGACTGTCGACGCAGTCGCGGATGATGAATTGATTCTCGATATTGGCCCCGAGACAGCGCGGCGCTTTGCCGAGATCCTCAAGAGTGCGGGCACGATCATCTGGAATGGCCCGGTCGGTGTGTTCGAGTTCGATGCGTTCGGCGGCGGAACCAAAGCGCTCGCCGAGGCCATCGCCGAGAGTGGGGCATTTTCAGTAGCAGGCGGCGGTGACACGCTCGCCGCCATCGATAAATACGGCGTCGCCGATCGGATTTCCTACATCTCAACTGGCGGCGGTGCGTTCCTGGAGTTCGTCGAAGGCAAAACTCTACCGGCTGTGGAAATACTGGAACGACGTGCTGCCCAACAGGTCCTGCGACCGTGACATTTATCTCCCTCATGGCTCGCTGCGCTGCGCTTTACTTCAGTCGATAAACATCCCGCCCGCAGGCCCTGTTGGTTCAGGCAGGAAACGGTCCGGTTATCGCCACGGTCATGCCCGGATACTGAATATTAACGAACAGCGTCTTGCCGTCCGGCGAGAAGCATACGCCAGCGAGTTCGGATGTCGTGTGGGCATTATCTGCCAACTGGTATTGACTGCCGTCAGGTCGAATTCCGACCAGGCCACAATTGCTCGACGTGTCTTCACAAACGATCAGGTCACCCCACGGCGCCATCGTCAGGTTATCGGCATTGCGCAATATTGATTCGTGTGAGGCCTCGGCGATTAATTTCAACTGTCCCGGGGCGCTACGTTCTCCAGGCCGTCCTTCCTGTGGGCTCGGCCGGTACGAGAAGATCTGGCCAAGGCGTGCCGGACCACCGATCGTGCACGTAAACACGAATTCGTCACCGGCCACGCACAGCCCTTCGCCGCGGGCAAACGTTGCAGCACCCATCGTCGCTCCGCGCAGACGCAAGTCGTTCTTTAGTGGCTCGACATCGTCGAGGTCGAGCCATCCGCTTGCCATTGACTCACCAGGAATCATCTGCGGTTCGCGCGACCAGTTATGCGTCATGAACGATGGCTGTTTATCAATCGCAAGCGCCTGCAACTTGCCGCCCTCGTGAAGCTTGCCGGGAACGTTGGGGATGTAGCGATAGAACAAGGAATGGTGCCGGTCCTCGGTCATGTAGACGATGCCTGTTGACGCATGGACGGCCGCCGCTTCATGTTCGAATCTGCCCATTGCCTTGATCGGGACCGGTTCGACCAGGCCATCGTGGTGCGCGGGAACTTCAAAAACGTAGCCATGGGGTTGTTCCCGCCGCACGATCTGTCCCGCGCTCCAGCCCGTGCCAGGTAACTCAAAACACTCTTCGCAGCTCAACCAGCTGCCCCAGGGCGTCGGCCCGCCCGCGCAGTTGAGTTCGGTGCCGGCGAGGCTCAGGTGTTGTTTCTCAGTCTGGCCGGTCTGCGGGTTGTACACGGTTGTGGTCGTGCCGCCGACGCCAGGCGTCCTGCCACCACCTTGATCGTAAATATTGTCTTTAACGGCTTGCGGGAGCGTTGCATACGAATCGCCGAACGCGCCACGTTTAAAGAAGGCGGGCTGAATCTCATGGTTGCAAACCAGAATAATGCAACCGTTGTCGGCAGGAAAAGCAGCCATGCCGTCGTGAGCATTCGGTACGCGAAAACCATCGCTCATCATGTCGCCGGCCCGCGATACCGTTTTGTACTGATAGCCCTCCGGCAGGTCCAGGATTTGATCGGGATCCGGACGCAGCGGACCGATCTTCGGGTCGTCAGCGCGACAGGTTACCGACAGCGCCGGGCTTGACGCAGCAATCGCCAGAAGATGCAGGAAACGACGTCGATCCATAATCAAAAACAGAGACTCAGGGTTGGTGCGGGCAGCATATCGTCTATATGTGGCAACTTGAAGCTACCTTCCTGAGGTCATGACAGCGATATCTTTCCGCCTGTGCAATAATCGCCGCCATGCAAAGACGGACAAAGATAGTCGCGACACTTGGCCCGGCAACCGATGTGGAGAAAGTACTACGCCGCATGATCAGGGCTGGCCTTGATGTCGCGCGGCTCAATTTTTCCCATGGTGATGCCGAAGAGCATCGCCGTCGCGCCGAAAAATTGCGTTCGGTTGCCAAAGAATGTGGCCGCGATGTGGGCTTGATGGGCGACCTGCAGGGTCCGAAAATTCGCGTCAGGCGCTTCAAGGAGCACAGCGTCGAGTTGTCCGATGGTGCGGCATTCTATCTCGACAGCACCCTGGGCTACGAAGACGGAACCGAGGAGGGTGTCGGCGTTGCGCTTGATTCTCTGCATCAAGACGTCGTTGCCGGCGACATTCTGTTGTTGAACGACGGCATGATCGCGCTCGAAGTCCAACGCGTCGAGGGCACGCGAATTCATACCACGGTCATCACCGGCGGCATCATTTCAGATCACAAAGGGATCAACAAAAAGGGCGGTGGCCTTTCCGCCACGGCACTGACGGACATTGACCGGGAAAACATCAAGCTGGCGGCCGAACTCGAAATGGATTTTCTCGCTGTTTCTTTTGTTCGTAGCGGAGCTGACGTAATTGAAGCGCGCCGCTTGTTTGAAGAAGCGGGCGGAAAAGGACTGATCGTCGCCAAGATCGAGCGTACCGAAGCTGTATTGGACATGGACTCGATCGTCGATGCTGCCGATGTGATCATGGTGGCGCGCGGCGATCTTGGCGTGGAAATGGGCTATGCCGAGCTGACCGGCATACAAAAAAGCCTGATCCGCAAGACCCGCAAGGGTAGCAAAATCGTAATTACGGCGACGCAGATGATGGAATCGATGATTCAACATCCGATTCCAACGCGTGCGGAAGTGTCGGATGTTTCCAATGCTGTGATGGATGGCACGGACGCTGTGATGCTGTCTGGCGAGACGGCTGTCGGTAAATATCCGGTCAAAGCGATACGGGCGATGGACGAGGTCTGCACCGGAGCCGAGAAGTACCCATTGCCGCATGGCAGTACGCGGCATCGGTTGGGCGACTACTTCGAGGGGGTCGACGAAGCGATCGCTATGGCGGTGATGTACACCGCCAATCATCTGGCCGTCAAGGCCATCATTGCATTAACGGAATCCGGTTCCACGACAAGGTGGATGTCGCGAATTCGCTCCGATATTCCGATCTACGCGTTTACACCGTATGCCGCGACGAGTCGTCGCGTCGCGCTGTATCGCGGCGTTTACCCGGTGGCGTTCGAAATTGAGGGCTCGGATCGCGAGCGATTGTATGCCGATATTTTCAAGACGCTGTTGAGCAATAAGCTGGTAGAAGTTGACGACCTCGTCATATTCACAAAGGGCGACCTGCAAGGTGTTTCCGGCAGCACCAATTCGATGATGATTCTCGAGGTCAAGGACTCCGAGTAGCGGACTATGCAACGATGGTTCTTACGCCTCGCCGGAGGTATCGTTGTTGCGGCGGCTCTCGTCATTGGGCTCGCATGGCTTACGCTTCGCGCCAGTCTGCCGGACATCGAAGGTGAGCTTACGCTCGATGGGCTCTCCGCAGGCGTGACGATCGAAAGGGATGGCGAAGGAATCCCGACGATTACCGCGAGCACCCGTGGGGATCTTGCGTTCGCTACCGGTTTTGCACACGGGCAGGACCGCTTTTTTCAGATGGACCTGATACGTCGTCACTCGGCGGGCGAATTGTCGGAGCTATTTGGCGGCTTGACGATCGATGCTGATAAGCGCTTTCGCTTTCATCGCTTCCGCAGCCGCGCGCAAGCGGGGCTGGCCAAGTTGCCGGAATCCGAGGCAGCGCTGGTCGAGCGCTACGCAGAAGGGGTCAATGCGGGCGTTGCCAGTCTCTCCGCGAAACCATTCGAGTACTACCTGCTGCGTGTCGAGCCGGAACCCTGGTTGCCCGAGGATTCGGTGCTGGTCGTATTTACGATGTTCATTAATCTCAACGACGAGCGCGCCACCGGAGACGTGCAACGTGGACTCGCGCATCGCCTCCTGCCGCAGGACTTGTATGCCTGGATGTACCCGCAGGGCACGCCGTGGGATGCACCGTTAATGGGCGAGGCGCGTGGTGTTGCGCCTGTGCCGGCTGCCGATGTCGTGTCGATCAGAGACATACCGGATACCGCCCCACCGTCACAAGAGCGCGGCAAGCGAATGCTCAATGGCAGCAATAACTGGGCGGTAAGCGGTGCGCTGACGAGTACGGGGCGCGCTATCGTATCAAACGACATGCATCTCGGACTGCAGGCGCCGAATATCTATTATCAGGCCCGGCTCGTTGTAGACGGCGACAGGCCACGAGATGTTACTGGCGTTACCTTGCCCGGGACACCGTTCGTTGTTGCGGGCAGCAATACGAAAGTCGCCTGGGGCTACACCAACAGTTACGGAGACTGGTCAGACGCCGTGATTCTGCGTCCGGGAGCGGAACCAGGAACTTACAAAACGCCAACAGGCGATGTTGCCTTTGCCGAACATCGGGAGCGCATCAACGTCAAGGGAGCGGATCCGGTCGACGTCACAATTCGCGAGACGATCTGGGGGCCGGTAGACGAGGGTGCCGATTACCCCGCGGGTGAAATCGCAGTTAGCTGGATTGCACACGAAAGCGATGCCATCAATCTGCAAATCATCGATCTGGAGAATGCAGATTCGGTATTTGCGGCGCTCGATATCGCGAATGGGATGGGTATACCGCCGCAGAATTTTGTAACCGGCGATTCGGTCGGCAACATCGCATGGACGATAACCGGAAAGATTCCGCTACGGTCTGATTTTGATCCGCTGCGTCCAGCGGACTGGAGCGAATCGGCGGGCTGGACCGGCTGGGTCGATGCGAAGCATTACCCTCGCATCGTCAATCCCGCAAGTGGGCGCATATGGTCGGCCAACGCGCGCGTCGCCGACGGGGAGGCGCTGGATGTCATCGGCGACAGTGGCTATGAATTTGGCGCCAGGGCACTGCAGATTCGTGACGCATTGTTCGAGCAAGACACATTCGCGCCGACCGACATGCTGGCTATTCAAATCGACGATCGAGCGCTCTTCCTGACCCGCTGGCGCGACCTGTTGCTCGATGTGCTGGATGCGGAGACGACGGCTGGCGATGAACGACTTGCGGAGTACCGGCGCCTTGTCGAAGACTGGATTCCGCGCGCAGTGCCCGAATCGGTCGGCTACCGCCTGGTGCGTGCGTTCCGACTCGAGGTTCAGGCGCGAGTCTTCCATGCGCTAATGACACCGGTGCGAGAGGAATACGTTGATGAGGTGAAATTGCGCATCAGTAACCAGTTCGAAGCGTCGCTCTGGTCTCTCGTAACCGAGCGGCCCGAGCACTTCTTGCCGGCTGACTACGATAGCTGGCAGGAGTTCATGGTCGAGGCGGTGCGAGAGAACATCCGCTACTTCGACGACAATTACGATGGCCCGCTTGCCGATCGAAGCTGGGGCGAGCGCAACACGGCGCTGATCGAGCATCCGCTCAGCCGTGCCGTGCCGATGCTCGCCAAATATCTGGATATGCCGCGCGAACCGTTGGCTGGCGACGCCGATCTGCCAAAAGCGCAGACACCGAATTTCGGCGCCTCGCAACATTTTTCGGTGTCCCCGGGCGATGAAGCGAACAGTCTGATGCACATGCCGACCGGGCAAAGCGGCCACCCATTGTCGGATTTTTATCGCCGTGGTCATGATGACTGGGTGCACGGTCGATCCAGTCCGTTTTTGCCGGGTGAGACACGACATAAGCTGACCTTGCTGCCGGCCACGGACTGAGGCCCAGCAACGATTTTCCGGTAAGATAATCATTGCACTGCGATAAGCGGACGAGAACATGGCTAACAGCAAATTCACCGGAACCAGTACCTACGTCGCGACAGACGACCTCATGATGGCCGTCAACGCAGCTGTGACGCTCGAGAGGCCGATATTGGTCAAAGGTGAGCCCGGCACAGGTAAGACCCAGCTGGCGATCGAAGTCGCGAACTCACTCGGCAAGCCGCTTTATGAGTGGCATATCAAGTCGACCACCAAAGCGCAGCAAGGACTGTACGAATACGATGCGGTTGCCCGCTTGCGTGATTCGCAACTTGGCGATGACCGGGTGCACGACATTTCGAATTACATTGTGCGCGGCAAGGTCTGGGAGGCATTCGAGTCAGGCGAGCAGCCTGTATTGCTTATTGACGAAGTGGACAAGGCCGACATCGAATTCCCGAATGACTTGTTGCGGGAACTCGATCGCATGGAGTTCTATGTGTATGAAACAAAGCGACTCATCAAGGCCGTCCATCGCCCGGTCATCGTCATCACGAGTAACAACGAGAAAGAACTGCCCGATGCATTTCTGCGGCGCTGTTTCTTCCACTACATCAAGTTTCCAGACAAGGAAACGATGCAGCGGATCGTAGACGTGCATTTCCCGAAATTGAAGAAAGACCTTCTGGGCGAAGCGCTCAATGCTTTCTATAAAGTCCGCGACGTTCCAGGCCTAAAGAAGAAGCCGTCGACCTCAGAATTGCTCGACTGGATCAAGTTGTTGCTGGCTGAAGACATTCCACCGGAAGCTCTCAGGGCAAAGGACTCGCGCACGGCGATACCGCCACTTTACGGCGCCCTGCTGAAAAACGAGCAGGATGTGCACTTGTTTGAACAGCTTGTCTTCCTGGATAGAAGGGCAGGCTCGAACCCGTAGTAGCGTGTCATGCTAATCCCATTTTTCTATCTCCTGCGCGACGGCGGTATGAAAACGTCGATTACCGAGTTGCTTACGCTCCTCGAAGCGATGCAAAAAGGCGTGGCAGGACAGAGTGTTGATGACTTTTATTACTTGTCGCGCTCGTGCCTTGTAAAAGACGAATCGAAACTTGACCGCTTCGACCGCATCTTCGCGTCGTATTTCAATGGTGTGGAGGACTCATTTGCCGATCTGATGGCCGACATTCCCGATGAGTGGTTGAGACGGCAGGCCGAGCTCATGCTGAGCGACGAAGAGCGCGCGCAAATCGAGGCGCTTGGTGGTTTCGAGGAACTGATGCAGGCCTTGCAGCAGCGCCTCGAAGAGCAGAGTGAGCGGCACGAAGGTGGCAATAAATGGATCGGCACGGCCGGCACGTCGCCGTTCGGTGCTTACGGTTACAACCCTGAAGGCGTACGAATCGGCCAGCAGAGCTCGCGCAATCGAAGTGCCGCCAAGGTCTGGGACCGGCGCGAATACCGCAATCTCGACGATTCTGTTGAACTCGGTACACGCAATATCAAGATCGCGTTGCGGCGGTTACGAAAATTCGCTCGTGAAGGCGCTGCTGATCAACTCGATCTCGAAGACACGATCGACAAGACGGCGAGAAATGCAGGTCTTTTGGATATCCGCATGGTTCCCGAGCGTCACAATGCGGTGAAGGTCCTGCTTTGCCTGGATATTGGCGGCTCGATGGACGATCACGTGCGCGTCTGCGAGGAACTGTTCTCCGCGTCACGCAGTGAATTCAAGCATCTCGAATATTTCTACTTTCACAACTTCATCTACGAGAGCATGTGGAAGGATAATCGTCGTCGCCATGCCGAGCGCGTACCAACCGTTGATATCACGCACAAATACGGCTCCGACTATAAACTGGTTTTCGTCGGTGACGCGACGATGAGCCCTTACGAGATTGTGTACGCTGGCGGCAGCGTCGAGCACTGGAATGAAGAGCCCGGAGCAGTGTGGATCAAGCGACTACTGAACACCTTTCCCAAGGCGATATGGCTTAATCCGGAGCCGCAGAACCGCTGGGACTACACCCCGTCCGTCAAACTGACGCGTGAATTGATGGACGACCGAATGTACCCGTTAACCCTCGCCGGGCTTGACGACGGCATCAAGGGGCTTCACTAGTCCAGGCTGGTTGCGCCGAGCTCTTTGAGGTCAGCCAATACCTGTGCGGAGTGGTCGGCGGGTTTGACCTTCTCGTAATGCTTGGCAATTGTGCCGTCCGGACCAATCAGGAAAGTCTGTCGCTTGGCGACGGTCATGCCAAACATCCTGGTTTTTACGCCGTAAGCACCGGCCGCTTTGCCATTCGAGTCGGCGAGCAGTGGAAACGGCAGGCCATGATTCTCAGAGAACTTCCGGTGCGACTCCACGTCATCGAGGCTTACACCGAGGATCTGGGCATTGATTTTCCTGAAGGCGAAAATATTGTCGCGAAACTCGCAGGCCTCGGTTGTACAGCCCGGGGTCTCGTCTTTTGGGTAGAAGTAGAGCACAACCCACTGATCGCGATAGTCTTCGAGCGCATGCAGCTGGCCATTTTGATCATAGAGTTCGAATTCAGGCGCGGGCTGCCCGACAGTAAACAGTTCGGACGCCATGGCCGACAAGCTAAGCGCGAGCAAAGACAACAGAATCACAGGTGTTCGTTTCATCAAGCTACATCCTCCGGTGGGCACTATAATACCATTCGGTCTGAATCGGGCGGAATTTGACAGTTCGTGACGATATGAGAAGTACTGAGTCGGCAGAACATAAGACAGCTCTCGTCCTGCCGGGCGGCGGCGCGCGCGGCGCATTTCAGGTCGGAGTGCTCAAAGCGCTGGCCGAGCTCGTGCCAAAAGGCAGTCCCAATCCCTTTGCCGTGATCAGTGGCACGTCGGCAGGGGCGATAAACTCGGTCGTGCTGGCCAGCAAGGCGCGGCGCTTTCGAGTCGCTGTCGCTGAACTCGATCGGGTGTGGGCCAATTTCCGCAGCGAACAGGTCTTTCGCACCGGCAACCTGACCATGCTCAAAAGCAGCCTGCATTGGCTCGCGGCGATCGTGCTTGGCGGGTTTCTTGTCGGCACGCCAAAGTCCTTGCTCGACAATTCTCCGTTGCGTGCGTTACTCAGCCGCAATGTCCGTTTCCCGAGGATTCAGGACGCAATCGAGAACGGCTATCTCGATGCCGTCGCTGTAACTGCCGCGAGTTATGCGTCAGCCCGGTCGACGTCTTTTTTTCAGGCAGCGCAGGGTCGCGGCGGATGGTCGCGCACGCGGCGCGTCGGCATACGCGGCGATCTGCACCTCGATCACCTGATGGCGAGCATTGCAGTACCGATGATCTTCCCGCCCGTGCAGCTCGACGGCGGGTATTTCGGCGACGGCGCCATGCGCCAGGCAACTCCGTTAAGCCCTGCCATCCATTTGGGGGCTGACCGCATTCTTGTAGTTGGAATACGCGACGAGACCGCCGACAAAGTACCGGATCCGGGGCAGCCACAGGCGCATCCGAGTTTTGCTCAGATTGCTGGTTATATGCTCGATACCTTGTTCATGGACGGGCTCTACTCTGACCTTGAGCGCATGACGCGCATCAATCAGCTGATTGATGCGGTGAATCCGGACCATCGCACAGGAACACTGCGACGCATGCGCCCGATTGACACGATGCTTATCGTGCCCAGCAAAGATCTTCGCGTCATTGCTCACACGCATCGACGCGAATTGCCCTTCGCGATTCGCGGTCTTTTGCGCGGGATCGGTGGTCGGGGCCCGAGCGAGAACCGCCTCCTGAGTTTCCTCATGTTTGAGCGGGAATACACGCAGGAGTTGATTGAGCTCGGCTATCAGGACGCAATGAAAGTCAAAGACGAACTACTCGACTTCGTCACCGGCGCTGACGTACCGCGACTGTTTGCACCGAGTTGGATCAAGAAGGATCTGAGCGCATTCCACTCAGACTAGCGTGACCTACAAGAGAAATGCGGCACCCAATCCGAGGAACGCCATGTAACCTATTACGTCGGTTACTGTCGTCAATACAACGCCGCCAGCCAGGGCAGGATCGATCCGCATGCGCTTCAGTGTGAGCGGAATCGCGAAGCCGGCAAATGCCGCGATAAACAGATTGATGATCATTGCGGCCCCGATAACGCCCCCAATATGCCAGTCGCCGAACCACAAAAACGTAAATACGGCGACGACGACCGCCCAGCCGAGGCCGTTCAGCAGCCCTACCAGGAGTTCCTTGCGCAGGATTCGACGCGCGTTGGTGCGATCGATCTGACCGAGCGCAATGGCCCGGGTGATGATGGTTAACGACTGGCTACCCGCCACGCCGCCCATGCTTGGCACGACCGGCATTAGAACGGCAAGCAGGACGATCTTGTCGATAGTGGTCTGAAAAATGTCGACGACGGCGGCGGCGAGAAACGCAGTGCAGAGGTTCACGCCGAGCCACAGCGCTCTGCGGGTCGCACTCTTGAACACTGGCGCAAACATGTCGTCTTCTTCATCGAGTCCCGCTGCACTCATTAGCGAGTGCTCGGCCTCGTCACGGATCACATCAACGACATCGTCGACCGTGATGCGTCCAACAACCCGATAGTCATCATCGACAACGGGGGCAGACAGTAAATCCCGATGCTCAAATTCCCAAACCACCTCGGTCGACGGGGTGTGCGCCGGGATGGGCAGAATATCAGTGGACATGACCGCGGAGACGAGGGTTTCGTCGTCATGTGTCAACAACCGCGACAAAAACAACGAGCCGACAAATTCGTCGTCCCGATTGACGACAAAAATAGAATCCGTGCCGTCGGGCATTTCGCCACGTGCGCGCAGGTAACGACAAACGACTTCGAGTGTGACATCGGGACGAACCGTCACGACGTCGACGTTCATCAGGCCACCGGCGCTGTCCTCGTCGTAGGCAAGTACCTGCCGCAACCGTTCCTCATCCTGGTCATCGAGGGACTGCAGAACTTTCTGAGTAACAGTTTCCGGCAGATCGATCAGCAGGTCGGCGAGATCGTCGAGCTCCATGCCCTCTGTGGCCGCGATGAGTTGCTCGGTCTTCATGCCCTTGATCAGGCCATCGCGCACCTCGTCGGAGACCTCGACGAGCACATCGCCTTCGTCCTCGGAATCGACCATTTCCCAGAGTACGGCGCGCTCGCGAAGCGGCAGGGATTCGAGCAGGCGCGCGATCTCAGCCGGATGCAGGCTGTGAATCATCAGGCGCGCAGAACGCATGCCGCCGCTGTCGAGTTTTTCGCGCAGCAGTCGCAAGGTGGCCTGAGTGTGCTCTCTCGCTTCCATGGGTGCCGCCTCAGAAAGGTAGCCGGAGTTTACCGGTCTTAACCGCCACACGCACGGCAAGACTGTGGCCGGGGCGTTGTCCATCGGAAGTAAAGCGCAGCGACAATATCGCCGGGAGCGATTTTGGACGCACGTAGTGCGCCCGTAGGGTCGGCAACAGGATGTTGCCGATCAACCGAGCCATGAAGATGGGCAATGCGCCGGACGCAGTCCTACGTCTTGCTTATCGGATGCGTCGTAATTTCGTTGTGGCGGGTAAGGACAGGGTCGTGAATTTCGCGTAGCGCGGTGGCGAGTTTTTCGGTCATGTACACGGAGCGGTGCTGGCCGCCTGTGCAACCGATCGCGACGGTCAGATAGCCTCGGTGCACGGCGTCGTATTCAGGAATCCAGCGTTTCAGAAACCTGAAGATATCCTCGTACATTGCGACGAACGCCGGCTGAGCGTCGAGAAATCCGGCGACCTCCTGATCACGGCCAGTCAGCCCCCTTAGTTCCACAGTCCAATACGGGTTCGGCAAGCAGCGCAAATCGAATACGAAGTCGGCGTCCGCTGGAATGCCGTTTTTGAAACCGAATGACTCGATCAGTACCGAAAGTGCACCGGTTTTACGTCGATCGATGCGCTCGCGAATCGTATCAGCCAGTTCGTAGATACTTGTGCGTGAGGTGTCGATAATCAGATCGGCGGAATTGAGAATAACCGAGAGCATCTCGCGTTCGTTTTCGATCGCGGCACGCAATGCCGTGCCATGCCCGGCAAGGGGATGTCGCCGACGAGTTTCGCTATAACGCTTGAGCAATACGTCGTCGCTGGATTGAAGGAAAAGCAAGTCCGTTTGAACGCCCTGCTGGCGAAGTTCCCCGATCAGCTGCGGCAATGCTTCGAGGTCCTGGCGGCGATTTCGTGCATCAACGCCGACAGCGAGAAGGTTCGTTGCTTTGCCGTCCCCGGAAGTGACCTCATCTATGACTGATTTGAGGAGCCCGGCCGGCATATTGTCTATGCAGTAATAGCCGATGTCTTCAAGAACGTGCAAAGCAATGGACTTGCCGGATCCCGACAGTCCGCTGACGATAACTAGGCGCACAATGCCTCATAGAGTTCGTTACTCGAGTTAGCATCCCGCAGTTTGGAGCGCAATTCCCGATCGTCGAGCAGGTCCGCGATGCCGGAAATATTGGCGTGATCCTCGTCGCCCAGCTCAGCAGGCACCATGAGGCCGAAGACGAGGTCAACTGCCTCGCCGTCCGGCGAATCAAATTCCACTGCCTCACTGAGTCCGATGAGTGCGCCGACGCTCGAGTCGAGACCGTCGACGCGACAATGCGGGAATGCGACGCCTTGATCCAGGCTCGTGCAGCCCAGGCGTTCGCGTTCGATCAGGCCCCCAAAAATATCCTCGCTGGCGATGTGGGGATGGGAGCGCACGAGCAGCTGACTCAATATTTCGAGGCAATGTTTCTTGCTGCGAGCATGTGCATTGCACAAGACACTGTCGGGCTTGATGATTTCTTCGAGCAACATTGGATTGAGCTGAATGGATAGCCGGCACGCCCGTGCGACTGCTCAGCCGCACGGGCCGAATACGGTCTTAGCCGAAATTTCCCTTTTGCGCGTCTCTGGCGCGGTGGTCGACGAGTTTTTCTTTGTACTTTCTTACCCGCCGATCGAGCTTGTCTACCAGGCCATCGATCGCTGCATACATGTCTTCTTCGATTGCATCAGCGTAAATCGTACCGCCATTCACTTTGACTGTAGCTTCTGCTTTGTGCCGCAGCTTCTCGACAGTGAGGATACAGTTGATGTCAGATACCAGATCAAAGTGACGTGCGACCTTGTCAATCTTGGACTCGACATAACCTCTGAGGGAAGCGGTTACCTCGACGTGATGGCCTGAAACGTTCAATTGCATAGTTTTCTCCCATACTTCTGATGTCGTACGTGCTTTGCTCTATCGCTCCCCCGCGAAAATAGTCAGCTAGCTCGCACAGTCTTAACGGGTTCAGATTAGCAGTGCCGTAAACCTCCTTCTGTAGCGTTTGATACGTATATTCGTTTCATCCGTATCGATATTGCGCGCTCACGCCGGGCGTTGCCTGCGCTCGCTCGACGATGTGATATTCATTGACTCACGGTACTTCGCAACGGTTCGCCTCGCAACTGAAATCCCTTCTTCGGCAAGCACATTGGCGATCTTGCTGTCACTCAGAGGCTTGGCCGGGTTTTCGGCGCCGATCAGCTTGCGAATCTTCGCGCGTACTGACGTGGATGACTGGTCTTCGCCGTCGGCGGACGAAAGGTGAGACGAGAAAAAGTACTTAAATTCGAAAACGCCACGCGGCGTGTGCATGTACTTGTTGGTCGTGACACGAGAAATTGTCGATTCGTGCATGCCGATTTCTTCAGCAACATCCCTGAGGACCATCGGCTTCATCGATTCGTCACCGTGCTCAAGAAACTCGATCTGCCGGGACACGATGCAGGTCGCTACCTTCATAACCGTTTCATTGCGAATTTCGAGACTGCGAATCAGCCAGCGGGCCTCCTGCAGTTGTGAGCGCAGCACCGCGTGATCACCGCTGCCGCGCAGCAGGCGTGCGTATTGTTGATTGACCGAGAGTCGTGGCACGCCGGTTGGGCTGATCTCAACCTGCCACCGATTGTCGATCTTGCGTACGAATACGTCGGGAATAACGTATTCGGCGGCGGCCGGGCTGACGGCGAGTCCGGGTTTAGGGTGACAGCTCTTGACGAGTGCCACCGCGTCATGCAAATCCTCGTCGGAGGTTCGCAAACTGCGTCGCAATTCGCCGTAGTCACGGCTCGCAACCAGGTCAAGATGGCGATCCGCAAGATCGATCGCCAGCGATAGCCCGGGCGTCGAAGCATCGAGCTGATGCAACTGCAGGATGATGCATTCGGAAAGCGAGCGGGCGCCGACACCGACAGGATCCAGGCACTGCACCTTTTCGAGCGTTTCCTCGATTTCCGCAAGCGTAACCTCGGATTCTTTGTCGAGGCTTGCCGAAATTTCGTCAAGATCGGCTGTCAGGTAACCGTCGTCGTTTATCGAATCGACAATCGCCTCACCAATGACGACTTGTCGCGGCGAGAAGTGCTCCATCTCGAGCTGCCAAAGCAGATGTTCCCGCAATGTCTGGCCGGACTCGTCGGCGAACTCCGTGATCGGTCGGCCTTCGCCATTCCATCCGCCATCCTGAATTTGCCCGGCAGAGCGCTCCTGCCAACTGTCCTCAGCCTTTATGGTTTCAACTTCAGCGGTGGTTTCTGCATTGGTTTGTGGAACGTCGGGCAGGTCCTCCATCTCGAGCATGATGTTTTCTTCGAGGGCATCCTGAATCTGTGCATTCAGATCCAGAACCGGCAGCTGCAAAAGCCTGATGGCTTGCTGCAGCTGCGGCGTCATCGTCAGCGTTTGTCCGAGTTTTAGTTGTAGCGACGGTTTTAGCATGTAATGACGTGTGCGGGAGAGGCTAGCCTCCGCTTGACGGTTAGATTGTGATCAGTTTGCCTCAGAGTTTAAACTCCTGTCCGAGATACACTTCTCGGACGTGGTGATTCTCCAGAATCTCTTCTGGTGAGCCCGACGCGATCAAGCTGCCATCACTGAGTATATAGGCTCTGCCGCAAATTCCGAGTGTTTCGCGGACATTATGGTCAGTGATTAACACACCAATATCGCGCTCACACAAGTGCTTGATAATTCGTTGAATATCGAGCACCGAAATCGGATCGACACCAGCGAATGGTTCGTCCAGCAAAACGAATAACGGGTTTGCGGCCAGCGCCCGGGCAATCTCGACGCGACGTCGCTCGCCGCCGGACAGGCTGATACCGAGGCTGGTCCGGACATGACCTACATGCAGTTCGTCAAGCAGGGTTTCAAGCTCCTCTTCGCGACCGGCCAGGTTGAGATCGTCACGGTGCTCGAGAATCGCAAGGACATTCTGTTCAACGGTCAGCTTGCGAAAAATCGATGCTTCCTGTGGCAGGTAACCGAGACCGAGTTTCGCCCGTCGGTGCATTGGTTGCGCGGTCAGGTCCTGTCCGTCAAGCAGTATCGTGCCGCTGTCGGCCGAGATCAGACCGACGATCATGTAAAACGCTGTGGTCTTGCCTGCGCCATTTGGGCCAAGTAAACCGACGACTTCGCCGCTTCTTATTTCCAGTGACAGGTTTTTGACGACTTTGCGGAGTTTGAAGCTCTTCGAGATATCCTGGGCACTGAGGATGCTCATGGAACCTCTTCCGCAGCGCTCGCATCCTCTTCGGCCGCGGCATCATCATCGTCAACGGCGGTCGATGCTCCAGGTATAACCGTAATCTTCACCTTTTCGTCGCTGTCTGCTGCGGACTGGGCCTTGATGCGTTGTTCCTTGAGGTTGTATACGAGGAAGCTCGACGAAATCTGATTACCGCCCTCGGTGATGATCGCTTCCTCAGAGAATTCGACGACACCGGCATCAAGGTCGTATTGCAGTCTGCCGGCCTGCGCGTGAGTAATTTCGTCGCTGTCGGGACGTCGCAGCTCGAACGTAGCAGGGGTGCCCTGAATTGCAGCAAATCGCAGCTGAGTATCCGTGAATGTCAGCTCTGCTGACTCACATTCGATATGACCCGCGTCAACGTCAATGATGACGTTGCCAGTGAAGTGCCAGACACTGTCCTGAAAATCGAGTTTGCTTGCGCGGCCAATGTCAGCTTCGATGTTGGTGGTTCCTTGCGATAGTCGAAGGCCGCGAAACATCAACATGGAGCTCTTGCCGTCATAGTCTGTCGAATCGGCATCGAGCGAAATCGGCAGCCTGAGATCACCGCCCTGTGCGAATGCCAGGCAAGGCAACAATACGAGTATCGCGAGACTACGAGCAAGCATCGAATTCACCATCGCTGTCACGGGGCAAACTTGCCGCTGACGTTCGATTTTAATTCCACACGGTTTTCCTTGAGCGATGCTAGCATGCCAGTCGCAGTCAGGCTGCGGGCGCCTATTCGAATCTGCACGCGCTCATTGGTTTCGGCGACATAGTTCTCGGGATCGAGCTCGAGATACTGTGTGCGAATTTCCGTGTCGTTGCCGGAGAAACCCTCGCTGCTGACCGCCCGGACATGGCCACGGAGCAGCACGCGCTGCTCGTGCTGATGGAGCGTCGCGGAATCTGCGTTAACGGACCACGGTACCTCGCTTTGCGGTGAATAATCGATGCGAACCTCCGTAAAGGAAACTCGATCATCGTCCTGTTGTTCAGCACGCTCGGCCTGTATTTCATACAAGAGCGCACCATCGGGCCCGGTGCCGAGAATTCGTGCGGACTTCAAATAATAGCCGCGTTGAGTAGTGTCAAATGGTCGTGTGTCTGCGTCATCGCCCCGGTTGGAACGTGCCAGATACCAACTTGCCATTGCACCGGCTGTCAGTATGGCAAGAGCGGCGAAATTTCGCGGACTGATCATCTAGTCCGTATCTTCACGTGCAGCCAGAACCAGATCGCAGACTTCGCGTACCGCACCGAAGCCACCTTCAGCTAACGTCGTATGGTCACATTGTTCGTGCACCGCATGCACTGCATTTGCCACGGCTATCGGCAGGCCGACCATTTGCAGGAGCGGCAAATCCGGAATGTCGTCACCGACATACGCGCACTCGGCTGCCGAAATACCGAGCTTCGCCGTCAGTTCGCCGAGCACGGCAACTTTGTCTTTGCAGCCCTGGATGACATGCGGCACGCCAAGTTCTGCCATGCGGCGTTCAACGGCACCCGAGCGCCGGCCGCTGATGACGGCGACCTCGATGCCAGCGTCAATCAGACGGCGAATGCCGAAACCATCTTGCGTATTGAATGCTTTGGATTCGATACCGTCATCTGACAGGTAGAATCGTCCATCGGTGAATACGCCGTCGACGTCGAATGCAACCAGGCGAATTTGAGTCACCGTACCTTTTGCGGCTGTATTGGTCACATAATGCCCGCGCGAAAAAGGTCGTGAATATTCAGCGCGCCGACAAGCCGATTCTCTTCATCTGCCACCAGCAGTGATGTGATCTTGTTTTCTTCCATCAGATGCACGACTTCGGCTGCCAACATATCACTCAATGTCGTCTTGCATTCCTTATGCATGATCTCGCTCATCGCTGTTTCGTGCACGTCGACCCCGGCATCGAGAGCCCGGCGCAAATCGCCATCCGTGAAAATACCGAGAATGTGGTTCTGCGCGTCAACGATCGCTGTCATACCCAGACCCTTTTGGGTCATCTCTATCAGTCCATCCTTGAGCCGGACGTCGGGTGCGACCTGTGGCACGGCATCGTCTGTGTGCATGACATCAGCAACCCGCAGTAGCAATCGCTTGCCAAGACTGCCGCTGGGGTGAGACATCGCAAAGTCCTCGGCCGTGAAGCCGCGAATCTTGAGTAGCGCCACAGCCAGCGCATCGCCCATCGCCAGTGTTGCAGTCGTGCTGGCAGTGGGTGCGAGGTTCAGGGGACAGGCTTCTTCGGACACACTAACGTCGAGGTGCACGTCCGCCGCCGTCGCCAGTGTCGATTTTGGATTGCCCGTCAGCGACAGGAGCTTTGCGCCCATGCGCTTCACCAGCGGCAGGATCGTGAGGACTTCCTCAGTCTCTCCGGAATACGACACGGTTAGCAGCACGTCCTGGCCAGTGATCATGCCAAGGTCGCCATGGCTTGCTTCGCCTGGATGCATGAAAAAGGCGGGCGTGCCCGTACTCGCCAGTGTTGCAGCGATCTTGCTACCGATATGGCCGGACTTGCCCATTCCCGTCACGACGATGCGACCCGGTGTATCCAGGAAGAGCTGACAGGCAGCGACAAAATTTTCGTCGAGCCGGGCGCGCAGTGATTCGACCGCGCGTGACTCGATTTCGAGCACCTCGGCGGCCAGTGCGAGCAATTCGTCGGATGTCAGGTTCTGCGGCAATTCAAGGCCTCAGTTTTCATCATGCATGCATTCTAACGTTTTGCAGGACCACGTAGGTGTCGTATGCGATAAAAGCAAGCAATAAAGCGATACCCTCGATTCTGGACAGCTCGCTCTTGCCGTCGTAATCATAAGTCATTGCGAATAGTACGAGGGTGAAGGCGACCATGACGAAAATATGCAGGGACAGCACCGAAGGTGCCATGGCGGTAGGCGCGATTGTCGCAGCGACGCCGATAACGGCGAGCAGATTGAAAATATTCGAGCCGACGATATTGCCAATGGCGAGACCGTATTCGCCTTTCAAGGCGCTAACCAGGGACACCGCGAGTTCAGGCAGACTCGTGCCTAATGCAATGAACAGTATGCCGATCACAACTTCGCTGACGCCGAGGTAAACTGCCATCTCGATTGAGGCATCGACGAGCAGATGCGCGCCGACGAGCAGAGCGGCGAGACCAATCAATAACCAGATAATGGCCATTCGCATCGTGACGTCTGTCGGGATTTCCGCTTCAAAATCGGCCTTGATGGGGTCGCTCGGCGCGGTACGCATGCCAAGGCGAGCCAACCAGATCATGACGATCACGAGTCCCGTCAGCATCACGACCCCATCGATGCGACTTAAGTAGGAGTCGAGGAACAGCGAGACCGTTAGCAGAGTGACTGCGAGCAATGCCGGCATCTCGCGTCGCAGCGTTGCCGAGCGAAGTTCGATCGGGCGAATGATGGCAACGCAACCCAGCACCAGACCGATATTGACGATATTCGATCCAATCGCGTTGCCGAATGCCAGCCCCGGTGCGCCACGCAGCGCCGCGTCCGCTGAAACCATGATCTCCGGCGCGGAGGTCGCGAATGCCACGACAGTCAGGCCAATCAATAACGGCGCAATGCCGAGGTTGCGCGCCGTTGCGGCGGCCCCATGGACGAACCGGTCAGCGCCCCAGATCAGGAGCACAAGGCCGGCAATGACTTCGAGGATATTGCCAAGCATAGGAGTTGTTTTGTGAGCCCTCTCGGGGCGGCTATCATACACAATCAGCGCCAGGCGTTGGGAAGCCTTGAGCATTCCCGGTACACTTCGCGCCCCAGAGCTTAACGTAACATCTGACAGCCATGGACCCAATCGAGGTAAGCGATCTGATCGCAGCCGGATTTGATAATGCGACCGTCAAAGTCTTCAGCGACGATAACGCGCATTTCGAGGCGCTTGTAATCGCGAGAGAATTCGAGGGTAAGCGTCGATTGGCGCGCCACCAGTTGGTGTATCAGTGCCTTGGCGCACTGGTAGGCAATGAGATTCACGCGCTCTCCATCCGGGCTTTGACTCCGGACGAGTGGCAATCACAGGCAAACGGGTAGATTAGCTTGGACAGATTACTCATCGAAGGCGGTACCCGCCTGTCAGGCAAAGTTGCAATATCGGGCGCGAAGAACGCCGCGCTGCCGATTCTTGCCGGAACTTTGCTGGCGACCGAACCAGTGATCGTGCGCAATGTGCCACACCTCAAAGACGTGACGACGACGATCGCGCTGCTGCAGATGATGGGCGTGCAGATCACGATCGACGAACAATTGAATGTCGAGGTCGATGCAAGTGATGTCAGTCGAAGGGAGGCGCCTTACGAACTTGTTAAGACAATGCGTGCATCGATTCTGGTGCTCGGCCCGCTCGTGGCGCGCTTCGGCGAGGCAGATGTGTCATTGCCCGGTGGTTGTGCGATTGGCGCTCGGCCGGTCAATCTTCACGTGGCAGGTCTGCAAGCCATGGGCGCCGAGGTCATTGTCGAAAACGGATTCATCAAGGCGCGGGCTGACCGGCTCAAAGGAGCACACATTGTCTTTGATACCGTGACCGTGACCGGGACGGAGAACCTGCTCATGGCTGCCGTCCTCGCCGACGGTGAGACCGTGCTCGAAAATGCCGCGCGCGAACCTGAAGTGACGGATCTCGCGAACTTCCTGATCGGCATGGGCGCGAACATCGAAGGATCCGGAACCGGAACGATCACCGTTCAGGGTGTCGAGAACCTCGGGGGGACAGACTACTCGGTGCTACCCGATCGTATTGAGACAGGAACCTATCTTGTTGCTGCTGCAATGACCGGTGGTCACATCAAGGTCACGAATACGGCGCCAGAAACATTGGAGGCCGTGCTGATCAAGTTAGCGGAAGCCGGTGCAGACATCACTTCCGGCCCGACCTGGATCGAGATCGACATGCAGGGCAAACGACCGCATTCGGTCGACATACGCACCGCGCCGTACCCGGCATTTCCGACCGACATGCAGGCTCAATTTTGCGCGCTGAATGCCGTCGCCGACGGCATCGGCACCATTACAGAGACGGTGTTCGAGAACCGCTTCCAACACGTGCTCGAATTGCAGCGCATGGGTGCTGACATTCAGCTCGAAGGCCATACGGCGATTTGTACCGGGGTCGAGCGACTCACTGCGGCGCCGGTCATGGCTACCGACTTGCGCGCATCGGCCAGCCTCGTGCTTGCGGGTCTTGCCGCGGAGGGCGAAACGCTCGTCGATCGCATCTACCACGTTGATCGAGGCTACGAGCGTATTGAGGAAAAACTGCGTCAGCTCGGCGCGACCATACGCCGCGTCCCGAACCTGTAGCAGGCCGCGCGCGGCCCTGCTAGTCCGGAGAGCCAGGCCTTTCGGCCGCAACAACCGTCGTCGTGAATCGCTCGCCATCCCGAATGCCGACCAGTTCGACCTCGTCACCGGGGTTCGAACCGGCCACCAGCAATCGCGCCTGCCGCTGGGAGAAAATCGGATCGCCGTTTATTGAGATGATGACATCGCCGCGTTGCAGATTGGCCATGGACGCTGGGCCGCCCTCGTAAACGTCGCTCAACAAAATACCGACATTCCCTTCGATACCCATCGCCGTTCTTTCAGCACTCGTCAGGTCATCCGGCTCGAGCCCCATCCAACCGCGAATAACTCGTCCGTGCTTCTTGATTTCTGCCACCACGCCGCGCACAAGATCGACGGGAATGGCAAAGCCTATTCCCTCAGTTCCGGAATCCTGCGCCAACACAGCAGTATTGATACCCACAAGCTCACCACTGACATTGATCAATGCACCACCGGAGTTACCGGCGTTAATTGCCGCGTCGGTCTGGATGAAATTCTCGAAGGTTGTCAGGTTCAAAAGGCCACGCCCGGTGGCGCTGACGATGCCCTGCGTCACGGACTTTGTGAGTCCGTAGGGATTGCCGATCGCCAGCACCACGTCGCCAATACGCAGTTGTCCGGAGTTACCGAGCAAAATTGCCGGCAAGGTTCCAAGATCTACTTTTAGCAGAGCAAGATCGGTCTCGGCATCGACGCCGACGAGTTCAGGGCTGGCGAGACGGCCATCCGACAGCTGCACACGAATCTCGGCTGCTTCCGCTACCACATGGTAGTTCGTGACCAGGTAGCCATCAGGATCGATTACGACTGCCGAGCCGAAGCTCGTCTCGACCCGAAACCGTGTTCTCTCATCGGGCGAAGGGCTGTAGTCAACGAGCCGCTTTGTATAGACATTGGCGACGGCCGGCGCACTGATGTCGACGGCATCAGCATAGCTGGCCGGTGCGCCGCTGCCGACAGTGCCAATCACCGGCAACAGGTCAGGTCGGACGAGCACAACCAGAAACGCGACCGCCAAACCAACGACGATCGATTGCAGGACGAACAGCAATGCTGATTTCAAACTGGCCAAACTAAATTCCCTTTAGAATCAAAGATAAAGGCCGCTCGGCTAGCCAACTTCGACGTGCCGCGTGTATAATGCGCGCTGTTTCGCACCAAGGCCCGGACCAGACGTCATCCTGACGCCAAACCGGATCTGCTGCAAATCCACCAGTATCGATACCAATCATAAAAACGAGCTGACAAAGAGGCCCCACAGCAATCCCTTTTTCAGCCGGGCGTATGGGAGTGCCTGATGAACGAAGACGACGTTGATCGCATCGATCGCAACAGACGTCATTTTCTGACCGTAGCTACCGCTGTCACCGGTGTTGTCGGTGTCGGCTTTGCTGCGATTCCGTTTCTGTCTTCCTTGAAACCGAGCGCGAGAGCGCAGGCGCTGGGAGCGCCCGTCGAAGTACCAATCGGCTCGCTGCAACCGGGCGAGATGATCCGCGTCCTGTGGCGCGGCAGGCTGGTTTTCGTGTTGCGACGCAGCGAGGAAATGCTGGCTCGTTTGCCCGAGAGCCTTGCTGATCTCAGGGATCCCGATTCCGAAGTGATCGAGCAACAGCCGGATTACACGGCCAACGAAACCCGATCGGTCAATCCGGAATTCCTGGTCGTCGAAGGTTCGTGCACGCATCTGGGTTGTGCGCCGCTCGAGGATTTCGAGGTGCGGCCGGCCGAGAACTGGGGTGGTGGCTTTTTCTGCCCTTGCCACGGTTCGAAGTTCGACCTCGCAGGGCGTGTTTATAAAGGTGTCCCTGCGCCGACGAATCTGCGTGTACCACCACACCGGTTCGTCAGGGATGACCTGATCCTGATCGGTCAGGACACAGGAGCAGCGTAATGGCGAGAATCGAAGCAGAGGTCGGCAAGCCTCAGGGCGGATTCATGAAGTGGATCGATGATCGTTTCCCGTTTACGGAGACGATGAAATATCACGCCACCGAGTACTACGCCTCCAAGAACTTTAACTGGTGGTATATCTTCGGCGTCCTGGCATTTGTCGTATTGGCGATCCAGCTAGTCACCGGCATATTTCTGACGATGAATTACAAGCCGGCGGCCGCTGAGGCGTTTGCGTCGGTCGAGTACATCATGCGCGATGTAGAATGGGGCTGGCTCATTCGCTACATGCATTCCACAGGCGCATCGTTCTTCTTCATCGTTGTCTACCTGCACATGTTCCGCGCCATGCTCTACGGCTCGTACAAGAAACCACGCGAGTTGATCTGGATCATCGGCATGATGATTTTCTTCGTGCTGATGGCCGAAGGCTTCGCGGGCTATCTGCTGCCTTGGGGCCAGATGTCGTACTGGGGTGCGCAGGTGATCATCTCGCTGTTCGGTGCGATTCCGGGCATCGGTGAAGGCCTTGTTGAGATCATTCGCGGTGACTACTCGATTTCGGACATTACGCTAAACCGGTTTTTCGCATTACACGTCATCGTACTGCCGCTGGCGTTGATTGGTCTGGTGTTTGTACACATTGTCGCGCTGCACGAAGTGGGGTCGAACAACCCGGATGGTGTCGAGCTCAAAGAGCAAAAGGGCGCTGATGGGGTCCCGCTTGATGGCATCGCATTCCACCCGTATCACACGAGCAAGGACCTCGTTGGAATCATCGTCTTCCTGATGATTTTTTCGTCGGTCGTGTTCTTCGCGCCGGATATGGGCGGCTACTTCCTCGAGCATGCGAACTTCGAGCCGGCAAATCTGACGGCAACGCCTGAACACATAGCGCCGGTCTGGTACTTCACACCGTTCTACGCAATTCTGCGTGCGGTCCCGGACAAACTTTGGGGCTTCATACTGTTTGTGCTTGCCGTCTTGCTGCCGGTGTTCCTGCCCTGGCTCGACCGGGCGCGGGTCAAATCAATCCGTTATCGCGGTTGGATATACAAGTCGGCGTTGGCAATATTTGTGGTGACTTTCCTGGTGCTCGGTTGGCTGGGCACCATGCCGGCGGAGGATATCTACGTGCTTGCAGCGCGCATCTTCTCGGCCATCTACTTCGCATTTTTCCTGTTGATGCCGTATTACACGACGATCGACAAGACGAAGCCCGTGCCGGACAGGGTGGTCTATCATGGATAGGTTAAAGGTGCTCCGGAGAGTCGCGGCCGTCGCTGTGTTGTTTGTTGCCGCCGAGGGATTCGCTTCGGGTAGTGGCGCTGAGCTGCAACCCGCGAATATCGATCCGGGAAACATCTCGTCATTGCAGCGCGGCGCGAGAAACTTCATGAACTATTGTTCGGGTTGTCATTCGGCGCAGTACGTGCGCTACAACACGATCGGCAAATACCTCGAACTGTCTGAAGAACAGCTTGTCGACAATCTGATGTTCAACGCCGAGAAGACGTTTGATACGATTCAGGCGTCGATGCCGGCCGACGATGCGGCACGGTGGTATGGCACCGCGCCTCCCGACCTGTCCCTGATGGCGCGGGCCAAGGGTTCTGACTACATTTACAATTTCCTCAAAGGGTTCTACCTGGACCCTGATAGTCCGACTGGTGTCGATAATCTGGTTCTCGAGGGCACGAGCATGCCGCACGTGCTGTGGGAATTGCAGGGCTTCCAAAATGCGGTTTTCTCGGAGCACACTGCCGACGGCGGTACGGCGCACGAGTTTGACGGCATGGAGCAAGTCACGACAGGCATGTTGGATGCTGAGGATTACGATGAGTTCGTTCGCGACACCGTGAACTTCCTTGCGTATATAGCCGAGCCGATCCGGTCCGAGCGCCGCAAGCTCGGTGTCTGGGTTCTCATGTATCTGATCGTGTTCCTGGTCATCGCCGCCATGCTCAAAAAACAAATCTGGAAGGACGTCAACTGATGGCAGTAATCGCCAATAGACGCTCCGTAATGACCCTGTTTTCGCGCCCGACTGACATTCACAGTCATCGGGCACGCCTGGTCCTTGCTGAGAAGAACATCAATATCGAGATTTCGAGTGTCCTGGGCAACGACTTGCCTGAGGACCTCATGGATCTGAATCCCTACCACACGGTTCCAACCCTGGTCGATCGTGATCTGACGCTATACGACTCACGCGTCATCATCGAGTATCTCGACGAACGATTCCCACACCCACCGCTCATGCCAGTTGACCCGGTAATGCGAGCACAATTCCGTCTGGCGTTGTTCCGTATCGAGACGGATTGGTATTCGCTGGCAGAAGAGGCCGAAGTCAGTGGTGATGGCCGGCTTAGCACAAAGTCACGCAAGCTCTTGCGAGAAAGCATTCTGCAGAGCACCGAATTGTTCGGCGCTCGGCCGTATTTTCTCAGCGAAGAATTCTCACTCGTTGATGCGAGCATTGCGCCGATCCTCTGGCGCCTGCCAGTGTATGGCATCGAACTGGGCAACCAGGCGGAACCGATCGAAGAGTATATGAAACGCGTATTCGCGCGGCGTTCGTTCCAGCAGGGCCTGACTGAGCTCGAGCAGGAAATGCGGCTTTAATCAGACCTCTGCAGCTCGCGGCCGGGATACTGCTCAGCTGCATGGCTCGCTGCGCTGCGCTCTACTTCCGCTGAGCAGTATCCCGCCCACAAGCTGTGAGCGCCGAGTTATGTCACTTTCCCTGCAGAAAACGGAAAAAATGGTAAGCTTGGCGTCGTGAGAATGATTGTAGAACACGAATACATTGAGTAACCCAAGCCGTTCAAAAAGACCGTACCTCATTCGCGCGATGCACGAATGGATGGGCGACAATGGCCACACGCCACATATTGTCGTCGATGCGTCGGTGGACGGCGTTAACGTGCCGCAGGAGCACGTCAAAGACGGCAAGATTATCCTGAACATCAGCGAGACGGCCGCGCACAATCTGAAACTGACCAACGATGCCGTGAGCTTCCGCGCGCGCTTCTCGGGCGTGCCGTTCGACGTCTGGGTGCCGATGAAATCGGTCCTTGGAATATATGCGCGTGAAACCGGACAGGGAATGATTTTCTCGCACGATTCGGATACCCGGGAGCAAAAGATCCGCGACGAAGACGTCGAATCAACTCGTTCTCGTCCGCACCTAAAAGTCGTCAAGTAAAGTCACGACCAGGACACTGGTCATCGTCATGGCTCGCTACGCTGCGCTTTACTTCCGATGACCAGTGTCCTGGTCGCGACCCTACAGTCTTGAATCGGACGGCCGGAATGCATCTTGTAGCCATTCAATCGACTGTTCGCCGTGATCATCGGCATCGATCGCCACAACATCGAAGCGCACCACGCTGTTCGCGTACCGTGCGTGCTTGCCGATGAACAGTGCTGCAGTCCGGATGATCTTGCGCTGCTTGTGAATGTCGACGGACAGGCGCGCCCGCGAGAAACGATTGCTACTTCGAAAACGAACCTCGACGAATACGAGGCAACCGTTATCGTTCATAATCAGGTCGATTTCACCAAGACGGCAGCGGAAGTTTCGTGCGACCTCAGTCAGACCGTTACCTTGCAGAAATCGATCGGCAAGCCGCTCGGCGTCAAAGCCTACAGATCGCGTGTCGCGTCGTACCACGATTCGTCGTCGGCGGCGTCCGGCATCAGCAGTTCCGGATCATCGCTGATGTCCTGGATTGGTCCGCCCTTAACTTCGATCTCGGGTAAGGGAACAGGCTCACCACTTTGGAACTGCGCCCATGCCAGGCGCCGACGCACACGACCGTCGTGATCGAGATATAACTTGCCGGTGGCGCCGTCGATCTCCTGCATCGGACCGGTTTGAGCGGCGAACAACGCGGCGATCAGCTGATACGCGTCATAGCCCATGGCATGTAGCCGACCGAGTCGACGTTGCTCTGGCCAGTATTCGCCGTACAGCGGCGGCAGGTTTTCAATCCAGCTTTGCGGCGCGACAATCCATGGAGTATCCGTGAACATGATGCCATTCAGATCTGAATTCGAACGCCCGTCCATCGCGTAAATCGACGACGTTGAATAGACAGGCAGGTCGCCCGAATAATGAAACTTGAGCTGAGATTTCAAAAGTCGGCCGGCTGGTGCGTCGGCCGCAAGAAAGATGAACTCACTGTCCTGACGTCGACGCGGGTCGAACTGCAACGGTCCGCCGATATTGGCACGCAGGCGTTGATAACGACGAACACTTCCCGACAAGGCCATGAGGTCTTCAATGGTGTCGGAGAAATCCTGAATGCCGGGCGTGTAGGTCCGGTAATCGAGCAGGGTTCCGCCAAGCGTCTCGAATTCGGTGGAGAAGCTCGATAGCACACGACGGCCCCAGTCGTTGTTAGGTACCAGCGCAACCGCTCGAGTATGACCGTCCGCCAGCGCGCGTTCTGCGCCAGAACGGGCTTCGTCTTCGGGTGCCAAAGCGAACTGAAACAGACCCGGTGGGGCGAGCGTGTCATCCGGCAGGTAATTCAGGGTGAGAACAGGTACCGGGACCAGAATATCGTTGGCGAGTTCGATTACGTTGCTTCTAAGTAACGGACCGATGACAAACTCGGCACCTTCGGCAACCGCTGTTGTGTAAGCGGCACTGGCGCCACCTTCGTTGTTGACGTCATACACGCGAACGGCTTGCTGTTCATCGAGTGCCGTGATGGTCGAAAAATACGCGCCAAAGAACCCGTTCTGTATCGCATTTCCGGCGGGTGCGGTACGACCGGCCAGTGGTAGCAGCAAGGCAATCCGGCGTGGATAGTCGAGGCTCAACTCGTCGGGTAGCTCCAGTCTGCCGACGATCGCCATTGCCGGATGAAAAGTATTCGCCTCACGCCAGCGCACAGCGCCGTTGACCCAGCCGATCCCCTGTTGCCCTGTCGACGCCGCAAGTGATCCGAGTTCAAGCCAGGCTTTGACGTCCGGATCCAAAGCCAATTGGGCGCTTGCGCGGAGCAGAGTTGGATCGCTCACGAGCAATCCCTGCCAGAGACGCCATCGATTCTGCTCAATGCTGCGCCTGTCTTGCAGCCACGATTCACGTTGCGTCATCAACTCGATAGCGCGTATCGGATCGCCTTTTTGAATCCAGGCATCGGCACGCAACGCCTCGACGCGAAGACGGTGCCGCTTCGTCAGCGATTCTCGACTCATTGCTTCGAGAATGCTGAGAGCTGCATCGGCTTCGCCGCCGTAAAGGGATAGTCCAGCCGAGTTCGTGTTCCACAGCCAGCGCAATTCGGTACTGCTCGGCCTTGCAACATCACGAAATGCATTGCGGGCACGCGCCGCGTCACCCGCGTCAAGCCACTGTTCGACAGCTAGCAGCGTGAGCCTGTCTCGCTCGCTTCCCACAGCGTCCGTGGCCAAGCCAATATAGATCCGAGCCGCGTCGTCATATTCGCCGTTACGGGCCAGTCGTTCGGCGCGACTCTCGCCAGGCTTGCCACCAAAAGCGCTGAACCCGGTGGATTCGCAGGCGCTCAGTGTCAAAGTCAGCAGTAGCAGCGCAACAAGGCTTGCCACGGGGCTTCTTTCGCGGGCAGGATGTCTCGGAGTTTTCGTCATACGCCTAAGCATTTCCAAGGATTAAGGTGCTCAATGAGCGGCACACTATTCGTCGTGGCAACGCCGATCGGCAACCTGGATGACCTGACGCCGCGAGCACGCCAGACGCTCGCAGCAATGGATCTCATTGCCGCCGAGGATACCCGGCACACTGGGCGATTGCTATCGCATTTCGGCATCAAAACACGGCTTTTGGCGCTGCACGATCACAATGAGGCAGAGCTGGCTGACAAGGTCATCGACATGATTCTTGCGGGTCAGTCCGTCGCGCTGGTAAGCGATGCGGGCACTCCGCTGGTGAGTGATCCGGGCTACCGCCTCGTCAAGACTGCACATCAACGCGGCGTGCCTGTCTCGCCCATCCCTGGGGCCAGCGCATTAACCGCCGCGCTTTCGGTGGCCGGATTGGCTACAGACAGATTCTGTTTTGAAGGCTTCCTGCCAGCGAAAAAGAAAGCACGCTTCGACGTCTTGACTAGCCTGAGGGACGAGGCGCGGACGATGGTTTTTTACGAGTCCGTGCACCGAATCGAAGGAGCGCTTGGAGCACTCTCGGAGATTTTTGGCACAGATCGCATTGCTTTTCTCGGTCGCGAACTGACGAAGATGCATGAGCAGTGCGTCTACGGAATGCTGGGTGAGATACACGCTCAGCTTCTTGATGGTTCGATAATCAAAAAGGGCGAATTTGTAATCGTTGTCGGCGGCTCATTGGAGACGAAGGCGTCCTCGTTCGATCTTGATTCCCTGCTTGTTGAGCTATCTGGCAAGTTGCCCGACAAAGAGGTCGCCCAGGCTATTGCCCGGGCGACCGGTGAAAAGCGCAATGATCTATATCAGCGTCTGCTTAAATTGAAAAACCCCTGACCCAAGGGTCGCGTTTGCCCAGCAGCTGCCGCTAATTTCCAGTAGAATCCGCGGTCCGAGAAAGCAGGAGTCGGCCAGACAATCGCTGTAAGCCTCTGGCTTGCGGAGGAAAGTCCGGGCTCCTTCGGACGAGGCGCCAGGTAACGCCTGGGGGGCGTGAGCCCACGGAAAGTGCCACAGAAAATATACCGCCGGCTTTGCCGGTAAGGGTGAAAAGGTGCGGTAAGAGCGCACCGCGCGACTGGCAACAGTTCGCGGCACGGTAAACCCCGCCTGGAGCAAGACCAAATAGGGGAGTAGCGCCTTGGCGCGCCGCCGGTTCCGAGCGGACTCCCGGGTAGGTTGCTAGAGGCAGTCGGCGACGGCTGTCCCAGATGAATGGTTGTCCATGACAGAACCCGGCTTATTGCCGGCTCCTACTTTCTCGCCTTTGTTTAAAATACTTAAAAATCAAGTACTTATTGACTTATCGTAAGTATATACGGGACAATACGCCCTCGCTGCGCAAATCAGGATCGCAATCACTCGAAACCAGGCACTGTCGCCGTTTCCCGACCCGATTTTCAGGTCTTGTCGAGGATTCCACGCTAAGTTTATGATTTCCCTCGCGCCAGAGCTGCCACAATTTGCCCGAATTGGGCCACCTAAAAGCCCCTAAGTCCCTGTACAACAACAACTAATTGCCAGGGCTTGTTGACGCTCCCAACGCCCCGACCGTATAGTGGATAAAAGTGGATAAAAGTGGGAGGGAATGGGCAAGCAGCCCGGGATTCGCGCCAGAAGAGCGGAGCCGGGGCCGTCCGCAGCGTTGTGTTTCGAGGGGCCACTAAAGTCAGTTTGGACGCCAAAGGGCGTATGGCAATACCGACCCGGTATCGGGAGCGGCTGGCCAGCCGTTGTGATGGCGAAATCGTCATGACGGTCGACAGGGATCACTGCCTGCTGATTTACCCATTACCGGATTGGGAAGAACTCGAACGCAAGCTCGTGCGCCTGCCCAGCATGCACAAGGTCGCGCGGCGCATCGTTCGAATCATGGTCGGTTATGCGACCGAAGTCGACATGGATGCAAGTGGCCGAATTCTGGTGTCACAGGAGCTGCGGGATTTCGCCGGGCTTGCGAAGCAGGCGGTTTTGATTGGGCAGGGTAATAAATTTGAACTTTGGGATGAAGAAACCTGGATCGAAAAACGGGATGCATGGCTCAGCGAGGACTACGACGGCGAGTTGCCGTCCGATCTCGAGTCAATCTCGTTCTAGGTCAGCGTTCATCTCATGAGCAGCGACGCGCATGTGCCGGTGCTGCTGGGGCCAGTCCTCGAGGGACTGAACATAAAACAAGACGGTTTGTACGTCGACGGGACATTCGGACGCGGGGGTCACAGTAGCGCCATCTTGAAGCAAATGAATGCGGACGGTCGGTTGATCGCTATTGATCGTGACCCGCAAGCGATTGCATCAGCAGCGCCGGAACTGACAAATGATTCACGCTTTACACTGATGAGAGGCGATTTTGCGAACTTGGCAACATGCATTGGCGAGAAAGGCCTCACAGGCCGGGTCGATGGCTTGCTCTTTGACCTCGGAGTCTCGTCACCGCAACTGGATGCAGGCGAGCGAGGCTTCAGCTTTCTTCGCGACGGACCACTGGACATGCGCATGGACCCGGATTCAGGCGTCTCTGCCGCCGAGTACCTTCACTCCGTGGAAGAGCGAGAATTGAGGCGCGTGATCAGGCAATTTGGCGACGAGCGTCATGCGACGCGCATTGCACGTGAGATCGTTGCGACTCGCGACAGCCGCGCTATAGAGACCACCCGGCAGCTGGCTGACATTGTCGTGTCGGTCGTTCCGGCGCACCGACAAAGAAAACATCCTGCGACGAAGACTTTTCAGGCGATACGCATCTTCATTAACGGTGAGCTCGAGCAGCTCGAAGCGGCGCTCGTACAATCGCTCGACCTGCTCGCAAAAGGCGGCCGTCTTTGCGTCATCAGCTTTCACTCACTTGAGGACCGCATCGTCAAACGCTTCATTCGCGACGCATCGCGCGAGGCTGAGCCGTATCGCGGCATGCCGGATGTGCCCGAACAATTCCGACCAAAGCTGAAGCCGATCGGCAAGGCGATCGTGGCGACGGCCGAGGAAATCGCCGCGAATGTGCGAGCGCGCAGCGCGCATCTTCGAATTGCGGAGCGCACGTGATGCAATCGCGGCAACCGTTCATGCTCGTGTTGGTGTTCGCCATTGTGTGCGTAACAAGTGCAATGGCGTTGGTTTACACAAAGCATGAGTCACGCAAGTTGTTCGTGGAGCACGAGGCACTTACGCAAGAACGCGACGAACTGAACATCGAGTGGGGCCAATTGCAGATTGAGCAGAGCACCTGGGCCACACATGCCCGCATCGAACAGGTCGCTACAGACGACCTGTCTCTGGTGCGACCCGAAGCAACTGAAGTTTTCGTAATTGAACATCCATGACACGCGGCGCCGAGACAAAACAGCAAACTGCAAGACGAATTGTCGGCAGAGCGACATTGGTAGGAGTCGTTTTTGCTCTTGTCGCGTCGTCACTCGTCGCACGTGCGGTGTACCTGCAAGTACTCAACAAAGATTTCCTGAATCAGCAAGCTGATACGCGGCATCTTCGCACCGAGAAAATCTCGGCGCACCGCGGCATGATTACGGACCGCAACGGCGAACCCTTGGCGATCAGTACTCCGGTTGACAGTGTCTGGGCAAACCCGAAGGAACTGGCACCGGCTGTCGATAGCGTGCCGAAGCTCGCTCGAATACTCGGCATCGAGTCGCAGCAGTTGATGCGCCGGGTTACGCGCAGCATGGACAAAGAGTTCCTGTATCTGAAACGTCATCTCAGCCCTGAGCAGGCGCGGGAAGTGCTCGCCTTGAAGCTACCCGGCGTCAATGTGCAGCGTGAATATCGCCGTTACTATCCGGCCGGCGAAGTTGTGGGCCATCTGGTTGGCTTTACGAATATCGACGATGAAGGTCAGGAAGGGTTGGAACTCGCGTTCAATCACTGGCTGGCGGGTGAGTCGGGCGCAAAGCGTGTCCTGAAAGACCGTCTTGGACGCTCGGTCGAGAATGTGGAGAGTATTCGACCGCCGCATCACGGCAAGGACCTTCGCACGAGTATCGATCTGAGGATCCAGTACCTGGCCTATCGGACGCTAAAAGCGGCGATTCAGTCACACAGCGCGGAATCCGGATCGATCGTCGTACTCGACATTCAAACCGGCGAAGCGCTCGCAATCGTCAATCAACCAACCTACAACCCAAACGACCGTTCACAGTACTCGGCCGAACGTTATCGCAATCGAGCGATCACCGATATCTTTGAGCCGGGTTCGAGTATCAAGCCGCTCATCGTCGCGGCAGCGCTCGAAAGTGGCCAGTATCGACCGAGCAGTATCATCGATACGGCACCGGGCTCGGTCGTCGTCGGCCCAAAGACGATCCAGGACAGCCGCAACCTGGGTCGTATCAGCCTGACAACAATTCTCGCGCGCTCGAGCAATGTCGGTGTGACGAAACTTGCGATGACTCTGGAGCCCGATCAGCTGTGGAGCACCATGACTCGGTTCGGCCTGGGGTCGCTGACGTCCAGCGGATTCCCGGGTGAGTCGGCCGGCCTGCTGACCCATTACAACCACTGGCGGCCGATCAGTCAGGCGACGCTGGCTTACGGCTACGGTGTCTCGGTAACACCGTTGCAATTGGCGCAGGCTTACTCGGTACTTGGCAGTAATGGCGTGTTACGGCCCATTTCCCTCGTCGCACTGGACACGCCAGGCGACGCCGATCGCATCCTGTCACACGACGCGGCAGCAGCAGTGCGTCGCATGCTCGAGGAGGTCGTCCGGCCAGGCGGCACGGGCACGAAAGCGGCTGTGACGGGTTACCGCATCGCTGGCAAGACAGGCACTGCCTGGAAGTTTGCGGCGGGCGGCTACTCTGAGGACAAGTACATCTCGATCTTTGCCGGGTTGGCGCCGGCGAGCGATCCGCGCCTCGCGGCCGTTGTTGTCATCGATGAGCCGAGCGGC
>Ga0224508_10000073_pt1 | contig 112321 bp, 112 predicted proteins | sample SF_Jan12_sed_USG_4_FD_170157 | JGI IMG/M metagenome (GOLD analysis project Ga0224508, IMG submission 170157) | Sediment microbial communities from San Francisco Bay, California, United States - SF_Jan12_sed_USGS_21 | ecosystem: Environmental > Aquatic > Marine > Sediment | place: USA... | reverse complement strand
GGACCAATCCTTCACCGTGGCGGCTTCGGGCCGCGCGGACGGGCTGTTCAGCGCCTCGTTCAACGGGCCGGTCTCGATGGGCGACGCACCTGCCGCGAAAGGCTCGGTCAAGGTTCAGATAAGCGATCTGCGCGCCTTTGCGGAATGGGCCAGCGGCAATGCGCTCGACGCGCCGGCGGGTACGTTCGAGAGCGCCGGCGCCGAGGCCAGCCTGGCCATGCGCGGCGATCGGATCGATCTCTCCGGGCTTGAACTGAATGTGGACCAGACCCGTCTTAGCGGCGATGGAGCGCTCGATATGGGCGGGCGGCCCTATCTCTCGGCCAACTTGAACTCGGGTCCGGTGGACCTGACGCCCTTCATGGGACCCGCGGGGGGTAGTTCCGGGGGTGGCGGAGGCAGCGGCGGTGCCCAAGGGTGGAGCACCGAACCGCTTGATCTCTCCGCCCTCAGGGCCCTCGACGCGGATCTGGCGATCCGGGCGGAATCGGTCGATCTGGGAGATATCGAGATCGGCCGCAGCGACATCGACGCACGCCTGCGCGACGGCCGTCTGGACATGCGGATCGACCGGGTCGACGCCTATGGCGGCGGGATGAGCGGCGATATCGTGCTGATCGCGGGCGATCAGGCGGAAGTGGCGACCGATCTGACCGTCAGCCAGGTGCAGCTTAGGCCTCTTCTGCAGGCGCTGGCCGGGTTCGACAATCTGGAAGGCATCGGTGCCTTCCGCATCAATGCCCGGGGCCGGGGCGGCTCGATGGACCAGCTTATGCGCAGCCTTGATGGCAATGGCGGCCTGGACCTGAGCGACGGCGCGATCCTGGGCGTCAACCTGGCCGCCATGGTGCGCAATCTGACCGGTCAGACGGACGGCGTGCAAAGGACTGATTTCAGCGCGGTGACCGGCACGTTCGACATCACCGACGGGGTATTGCACAACTCCGACTTCTCGTTCCTCGGCCCGCTGTTGCGCGTTGTCGGTGCCGGGACGGTGGATCTGGGCGCACAGACCCAGGATTTCCGGCTCGAGCCCACAGCAGTTGCCAGCCTGACCGGCCAGGGCGGCGCTTTGGGAGATAGCGGACTCGGCGTCTTCCCGGTGCTGATCACCGGGACCTGGTCCAATCCGAAGATCCGGCCCGACCTGACCGCCGCGATCGAGGGCTTCCTCAGCGACCCGGAACGGACCATCGGCACGGTGGGCGAGCTGGTGAAGGATCCGGGCAAGGCGGTGGGGGCCCTGCTCGGCCAGACGGGCGGCGATCAGGACGAGGGCGGCGGTGTTCTTGGGCAGGTCCTCGACGGCGCGCTAGGCGGCAGCCGTGATCAGGCCGGCGGCGACAGCGTCAGCCCGACCGAGCAGGTGCTCGGCAGCATCCTGGGCTCGCGCAGTGGCAGCGGCCAGGACCAGCAGGGCGGCGGCTCGGTCGAGCAGCCGACCTATGAGCAAGAGAGCGGGTCAGGGGGCGCAATCGGCACGCTTCTGGGGGCGCTCGGCGGGAAACGCGGCGGCGATGAGCCTGCGCCGATTCCGCAGGCGACCGAGCCGGAGGAGACGGTGCCGCAGCCGACTTACAACGGCGGCACGGCTGAGACCGGGGCGCAAACGGGCGATCTGATCGGCGGCAGCGCGCTGGCGCCCGCCCGCGCGCCCTATCCGCCTCCGGCTCCGAGGACAGCCGCTCTCGATCAGGGAAACAGCCTGCCGGCGCAGCAATTCGAGCCCGAGCCCGAGGCAGAACCCGAGCCGCAGCGCCCTGCCGATATCCTGCAGGATATCCTGCAGCCCGAACAGGAATCCACGGGCACCGAGGCGGAGGGCCAGGGCCGGCGCGACAAGAAACGGATCAAAGTGAAGGATCTGCTGAAGATCCTGAAGTGAGCGCAGCCGGGATCAGGCTTTCCCCGATCAGGCCTTCCACGCGATCAGCGCCGCGCCGGCGAAGATCGCCACATCGGCGATGTTGAAGGCGTAAGGGTTGGCGATCCCGCAGCAGCTCATGTTCAGGAAATCGGCCACCGCGCCGTACTGAAGCCGGTCCCAGGCATTGCCGAGCGCGCCGCCGATGACGATCCCGGCCCCGATCGCGACGGCATTGGGGGAGGGCCTCTCGGGGTCCGCCGCGCGGCGCCCGACCCACCAGAAGAGCGCGACGGAGATCGCGACCGCCAGCACCACCAATAGCCAGCGCATGGTCTCGGGGTAGCCCGAGAAAAGCCCGAAATTGATCCCTGGGTTCCAGGCCATGACGAAGGTCAGCCAGGGCGGCGAGACCGGGATCTCCATCCGGCTGGCCAGGTCCATGACCTCGACCACCCAGAATTTGGACACCCGGTCCGTCACGAGCACAATTCCGGCCGCGATAAGTAGCTTTCGGCGGATCGCCGCGATGTCACGCGTCAATGGCGGGCCTTGCATGGATGAGGGATTACTGTCCGAAGCCGAAGGAGAAGGCCTCGCTGGGATCCTCGAGCTTTTGCGCATTCATCATGCACGCATAGTAGTGGCGCCTGGTCAACCGGTCTTCATAGTCGAAGATCCGGTAGTCGGCGTGTCCCTTCGGCAGCGGGTCCGGGCCGCGATAGCCCGAGAGGTCGATCCGGTGCAGCACAAATGTCATCTGCGGACAGGTCAGGTCGTCGAGCGCCGGCATGGCGATGATCGCGCCGTTCGAGGCCACCATATGCGGCGCGTCGCCCCAATCCTGAGCGGAAGCCGCTGTCGTGACCAGGGTGGCGCAGGCCATTGCCAGCATGGCGCGCATGGGCCGCGCACGCCGCCATTTGGCGCCGCGCCGCTGCATGTCTTCGATGCCCACCTTGGTCAATTCGGAACGTCCGTTTCCGTTTCTAGCCACCACTCTAGCATTATCGGCCAAGTCCGGCAAAACTGGGGCGGATTCCGGTTTATTCCCCGTTTATTTCCCGGCTATTCAAGGCCCGCGAGCGCCTGATCGCAGCGCCGGCAGACGCCTTCATGGGCGTGGTTGCCCACATCGTCCAGCACCTTCCAGCAGCGCTGGCACTTGGTGCCGGTGGCGCGCTCGAAAACGACGCCGATTGCCGGGTCGTCGAGCCTGAACGCCTCGGCCGGGGGCTCATGCGCGGCGAGCACCAGCGCGGAGGTGATGCAAAGCTCGGCCATGTCGACCGACCTGACCGCCTCGGCCATGTCCGGATCGCCGATATAGAGCACCGGCGCCGCCTCCAGCGAGGCGCCGATCACCTTGTCGCGCCGGGCGATCTCCAAGGCGCCGTTGACCACGCGCCGGGCCGCGCGGATGCTCGACCACTTTGCGGCCAGGGCTTCGTCGCGCCACTCGGACGGCGTTTCCGGGAAGTCCTCCAGGTGCACCGAGCTGTCGTCGCCTGGATAACGGCTCAACCAGACGTCCTCCATGGTGAAGGCCAGGATCGGCGCCAGCCAGGTGGTCAGCCGGTGGAACAGCGCGTCCATCACCGTCAGCGCGGCGCGCCGCCGCATGCTATCGCCCGCGTCGCAATAAAGCGCGTCCTTGCGGATGTCGAAATAGAAGGCCGAGAGATGCGAGGTCGCGAAGGTGAAAAGCTTCTGGAACACGCCCTGGAAGTCATACTCCGCATAGCCCTTGCGGACCTCGCCATCCAAGACCGCCAGCCGGTGCAGCACCCAGCGCTCGAGCTCGGGCATATGGTCCTGATCGACGCTTGAGCCCTGGTCCCAGTCGCCGAGCGCCCCCAGCATGTAGCGCAGGGTGTTGCGCAGGCGCCGGTAGCTGTCGGCGGTGGATTTCAGGATCTCGGGGCCGATCCGCAGGTCGACCGAGTAATCCGACAGCGCCACCCAAAGGCGCAGGATGTCGGCGCCATACTGCTCGATCACCTTCTGCGGCGCGGTGATGTTGCCGAGCGACTTCGACATCTTCTGGCCGTTCTCGTCCAGCGCGAAGCCGTGGGTCACCACCGCCTTGTAGGGCGCGCGCCCGCGCGTGCCGCAGGATTGCAGCATCGAGGAGTGGAACCAGCCCCGATGCTGGTCGGTGCCCTCCAGATAGACATCCGCGGGCCAGACCCCGTCGTCGCGGTCGCGCAGGGTGAAGGCATGGGTCGAGCCCGAGTCGAACCAAACATCCAGGATGTCGGTGACCATTTCCCAGTCGTCGGCGTCGTTCCGTCCCGCCAGGAACCGCTCCTTGGCACCGTCGGCGAACCAGGCATCGGCGCCGTCGGTCCGAAACGCCTCGGCGATCCGGGCGTTGACCGCCTCGTCGCGCAGGATCTCGGCCTCGCCGTTGCCGAGGTCACGCACGAAGCAGGTCAGCGGCACGCCCCAGGCGCGCTGGCGGCTGAGCACCCAATCGGGCCGCTGCTCGATCATGGCGTGCAGCCGGTTGCGGCCGGTCTTTGGATACCAGGCGCCCAGCTTGTCGATCGAATTAAGCGCGCGCTCGCGGATCGTGGTGCCGTATTCGTCCATCCCATCGCCCAAGGGCTTGTCGATGGCGACGAACCATTGCGGCGTATTGCGGAAGATCAGCGGCGCCTTCGAGCGCCAGCTATGAGGATAGCTGTGGGTGAGCTTGCCGCGCGCGATCAGAGCGCCCGTTTCGGCCAGCTTGTCGATGACGGCGGGGTTGGCTTTGCCCTCACGCCCCTTGTGGTCGAAGGTGAAAAGCCCGCCGAAGAACGGCAGCTCGGCCCGGAACGAGCCGTCCTCCAGCACGTTATGGGTCATCGGCAGATTATGCCGGACCCCGATATTATAATCGTCGGCGCCATGGCTGGGCGCGGTATGGACGAAGCCCGTGCCGGCATCGTCGGTGACATGCTCGCCCGGGAACATCGGCACGTCGTAGTCCCACTCGCCGCCTGCGCCGTCGAGGCCCCGGAACGGGTGCGCGCAGGTGATCGCCTCCAACTCCTCCGGGGTGACCGCACGCAACTTCTCGTAGCCCTCGACCCGGGCGGCGGTGAACACCTCCTCAACCAGCTTGTCGGCCAGAAGATATGTGTCGCCGACCTTGGCCCAGTTTTCCTCCGGTGCCTCAGTGACCTTGTAGAGCCCATAGGCGATGCCGGGATGGAAGCAGACCGCCCGGTTCTGCGGGATGGTCCAGGGGGTCGTGGTCCAGATGATCACGTTCGCGTCGGTGATCTCACCGAAGTTTCGTAAGTCGCCCTCGCTGCTGGAGATTGGGTTTCCGCCGATAACCGGAAACTTCACCCAGATCGTGTGGCTGGTGTGGTCGTGATACTCGACCTCGGCCTCCGCCAGCGCCGTCTTCTCGACCACCGACCACATCACCGGCTTCGAGCCCCGGTAGAGCGAGCCGTTCATCACGAATTTCATGAACTCCTCGGCGATCACCGCCTCGGCCTCGAAGCTCATGGTCAGATACGGGTCTTCCCAGTTGCCGATGCAGCCCAGCCGCTTGAACTCGTCGCGCTGCACGTCGATCCAGTGCTCGGCGAAGCGCCGGCACTCGGCGCGCAGGTCGTTGACCGGCACCTCGTCCTTGTTCTTGCCTTTTTCGCGGTATTGCTCCTCGATCTTCCACTCGATCGGCAGTCCATGGCAGTCCCAGCCCGGCACATAGCGGCTGTCATGGCCCAGCATCTGGGCCGAGCGGACCACCATGTCCTTCATGATCTTGTTGAGCGCATGGCCGATATGCAGGTGACCATTGGCATAGGGCGGCCCGTCATGCAGCACGAAGGGCTTGCGTCCCTCCTTGGCGCGCAGGCGGTGGTAGATCTTCAGGTCTTCCCAGCGGGCCAGCCACTCGGGCTCGCGCTTGGGCAGACCGGCCCGCATGGGAAACTCGGTCTTCGGAAGGAATAGCGTGTGTTTGTAATTCGGCCCGTCACTCTGGGCGTCAGCCGTGGTTTCGGCTGTCTCTCTCGGGGTGTCGGCGCTCATGGCTCGGCTCTCGGATCAGATGGATGTCTCGGGTCTCGGGATGCACGCGAAGGCGCGCAATAGCTGTTTCCCGGCGCCGCCGTCCTCAGCGGGCCGGGCCAGTAATTCGCCCAATGATCCACGCGGGGATCCGCGCTGGAATTCGGGCCACGATGCCGAGTGCTTCGATCATGGCGCGCTTATAGCCCCGCGCCCGTCCGCCGTCCAGCGCGCCCGATAACGAAAGGGCCAAACGAAAACGGCCCGGCGGAGGCCGGGCCGTGCTGTTCCATTGGATGGGGCCAGGATCACTCCTCGGCGGGCGTCTCGCCCTCGGCCGGGGCCTCGCCCTCGGCACCCTCTTCGCCTTCGCCCTCGAGACCCTCTTCGCCCTCGAGCTCCTCGCCTTCCTCCTCTTCCTCGGCGGCCAGAGCCGTCGGGGCCGAGATGTTGGCGATCATGAAGTCGCGGTCGGTGATCGTGGTCGTGGTGCCCGCGGGCAGCGTGACGTCCGAAATCTTGACCGTGTCGCCGATGTCTAGACCGGTCAGGTCCACGGTGATCTCGTTCGGGATATCGCTGGCGCGCACCTTCAGCTCGACCTCGTTGCGGACGATCGTCAGAACGCCGCCCTGGCGCAAGCCGGGACACTCCTCCTCGTTCTCGAACGAGACCGGGATCATCAGGTTGATCTGCGAGTTCTCGCTGAGGCGCAGGAAGTCCGTGTGGATCGGCATGTCCTTGACCACGTCACGCTGCACGTTGCGGCAGATCACCTGGTTGTCCTCGCCGTCGACCTTGAGGGTGATCAGGGTCGTCAGGAACTTGCCGGCCTTCAGGGCCTTCAGCAGCACATTGTGCTTGATGTTGATGGCGACCGGGTCCTTGCCGCCGCCATAGACGACTCCGGGCACAAATCCTTCACGGCGCGCGGCGCGGGCAGCCCCTTTGCCCACACCTTCCCGCGACGCGGCTTCGATCACTGGCGGTTGAGCCATAGCGCACGCTCCTTGGGTTGGCATTTCTGAGTCGCGGCGATCCTCCAGGGGTGTAAGCGCCGCTTGGAAAGCGGTCCGTATACGCAGTTTCGGCGGAATTACAAGGGCCATCGGGCGCATCGGTCCACGCCGCCCAAAGTTGTCCACAGCGCGGAATGGTGATGGTTCGGGAAACGACTCTGTTGACTCCCAATCACCCAGGCAGTTGATTAACCATGCGAAACAAGAAGCGGAACGAATTCCGCGATATGAATAAGCCACTGCAACGGGAGGAACATAATGGCTTTCACTCTCTTTAAGCGCGCGGGGCTTGCCGCGGCGGCCGCGATGCTTGTGACCAGCATCAGCGTCGGCGACGCGGATGCCCAGAAGAAAGTGCGCTGGAAAATGCACTCGGCGTTCGGTCAGAACGTCGCGGTGATCGGCCCGGTCGGCTACCGGATCGCCGACATGGTGCGCGCGATGTCGGGCGGCGACTTCGACATCAAGGTGTTCGAGCCCGGCGCGCTGGCCGGTGGCTACGCCTATTACGACCCGGTCAGCCAGGGCGCGTTCGAGGCTGCTTACGGCACTCCGGGCGCCAACCAGGGCAAGAACCCGGCATTCGCATTCCTGTCGACCTGGCCCTTCGGCCCGGGCGCGCTGGAATTCAATGCCTGGATGCGCGCCGAGGGCGGTGGCCTCGACATTGCCTCCGAGCTCTATGCCCGCGACGGCATCAAGTATTTCTACTGCGGCATGATCCCGCCGGAAACCTCTGGCTGGTTCCGCGAGCCGATCGAGAGCCTCGACCAGCTGAAGGGCTTGAAGATGCGCTTCTTCGGCGTCGGCGCCAAGGTGATGCAGAAGTTCGGCGTGGCCACCCAGCAGCTGGCTGGCGGCGACATCTACCCGGCGCTCGAGCTCGGCACCATCGATGCCACCGAGTTCTCGATGCCGGCGATCGACCGGACGCTGGGCTTCTACCAGATCGCGAAGTACAACTACTTCCCGGGCTGGCACCAGCAGTCGACCACCAACGAGGTCCTGGTCAACATGGACGCCTGGAACAAGCTGAGCGACGAGTATAAGGCCATGTTCCAGACTGCTTGCGACGCCAACTTCATGCACGAGTTGTCTGACGGTGAGTCCCTGCAGGCGGCCGCGATGATCGCCAACGAGGCCGACGGCGTCAGCAACATGACCTGGCCCGACGAGGTGCTCGACTCGATCGAGGTAAAGTGGAATGAGGTCTTGGCCGAGGAGATCGCGGCCAGCGAGGACGTCAAGAAGCTATGGGATCACTGGTCCAAGTTCCACGAGGAATACCAGGTCTGGGGCACCCGCGGTTATCTCAAGCAGTAAGTTCCCGGTGCGGCTCGGGCACGTCCAGAGCCGCATCTGAAGCCAATCGGCCGGCGCACTCCCTGCGCCGGTCGCCTCCGCTCAGCGGGACATTCCCTGACCAGGGACGGCCACGCCGCGCGGATCAAGCAAGAACCACAAAGGGCTGGGGGACATGGAAGCGCTGCTGAGTTTCGCCAATGTTCTGGACCGCATATCCAGGGGCGTCGGCAAATTTGCGAGTTGGCTGATCCTGCCACTGATCTTCCTGATTATGTTCGACGTGGTCACGCGCAAGATCGACTTCATCAAGGACCAATCGGCGGAGATCACGATCAAATACGGCTTCTCTGTCTCTTTCATCCTTCAGGATCTGCAGTGGCACGTCCACGGCGCGCTACTGCTTCTGACCTTCGGCTTCGGCTATCTGCGCAATGCTCATGTCCGCGTCGATATCTTCCGCGAGAACGTGAGCCGGCGGAAGCAGGTTTGGGTCGAATTCCTGGGCCTGGTCATCTGCGCGGTCCCGTTCCTCGCGCTGATGATCTGGTTCTCATGGGTCATGACCTCGTCTTCCTTCGCACAGGGTGAAGGCTCCGAAAGCCAGGTCGGCCTGGGCTGGCGTTTCATCATCAAGTCGTTCTTGGTCTGGGGGTTTGGGATCGCCTTGGTTGCCGCCTTGGCGACGCTCTTCCGCTGCATCGCCTATCTCTGGGGCAACGACGAGCAGCGCGCGGCGGCCGAGGAGCAGCTGCAATTCTTCACCGATATCGAAGTGCTGCCGAAAGTTCATCTCGACGATGAAGAAGAAGCTGCGGGCACAGGGGGACCAGCACATGATTGCTGAGTGGTGGGACTGGTTCCTCTGGGATCATCTCTATGAATATATCGGCGCCTACATGTTCCTGGCGCTGGCGCTCACGCTCTTCACCGGGCTGCCGGTGGCCTACGCATTGGGCGGCGTGTCGCTGATCTTCGGCCTGATCGCGATTTGGCTCGAGATCTTCGACATCAACATCTACTTCGCAATCGTCAACCGGGTCTGGGGAGGGGACGGTGCCTCGGGGGCGGTGCAAAATCCAATATTGGTGGCGATACCCTGTTTCGTCTTCATGGGCACGATGCTGGAGAAGTCCCGTGTCGCGGCCGACCTGCTTCACATCCTGCAGATCATGCTGAAGCGGGTTCCGGGGGGTCTGGCGCTTTCGGTTACCGTGATGGGCACGATCATGGCGGCGACCACCGGCATCATCGGCGCCTCGGTGGTGATGATGACCCTGCTGGCGCTGCCGACGATGCTGAAGCGCGGATATGCCCCGCAGCTTGCCACCGGGACAATTGCGGCTTCGGCCACGCTGGGGATTCTGATCCCACCCTCGATCATGCTGGTGCTAATGGCCAACCTGCTTGCGGTCTCGGTCGGCAACCTATTTATCGGCGCGGTCTTCCCGGGGCTGGTGCTCTCGGGCCTCTACTTCCTCTACATCCTGACGCGCGCGTCGATTAATCCCTCGATCGCCCCGCCGATTCACGAGGACGAGATCGATCTCAAGCCAACCAACATGTCGAACGTGATCCTGTTCTTCGGAATCACGGCGGCCTTCATCGTCGGCGTCGTCATCGCCGAGGGCGTCGGATTGTCCGAGCAGGTGAACTGGAAGCTGTTTGGTTTCTTGGGCATCTTTTTCAGCGCCATGGCGATTGGTCATCGCGAGGGCGACTCGCTCTTCGGCGGGATCCTGAAGGGCTTCGTGCCCCCGATCTTCCTGATCATCCTGGTGCTGGGCTCGATCTTTGCCGGCTGGGCGACCCCGACCGAGGCCGCCGGCGTCGGAGCCTTCGGCTCGATCGTGTTGGCCTGGGTGAACGGGACCCTGACCATGACGGTGATGCGCGAGGTCTGCCACCGCACCGGCCTGACGACCGCGATGATCTTCTTCATCTTCGTCGGCGCCACCGCGTTCTCGACGATCTTCCGGAACGTCTATGGCGAGGAGCTGATCATCCATCTGATCGAGTGGCTTGAGCTTGGTCCCTGGCCGCTGCTGATCATGCTGATGTTCGCGGTGTTCCTGTTGGGCTTCTTCTTCGACTTCCTCGAGATCACGCTGATCATCCTTCCGGTCTTCGCGCCGGTGATCAAGACGATGGCGCCAGCCTTCGCGCCCCATTTGGGGCTGGAGGCGCCAACCAACATCGCCCAGACGCAATTCGTCGAGACCCAGGTGATCTACTGGTTCGCGATCCTGGTGGCGATCAACCTGCAAACCTCGTTCCTGACCCCACCTTTCGGGTTCGCGCTGTTCTACATGAAGGGCGTGGCGCCGAGCGCGGTGAAGATGCAGGAGATCTATCAGGGCATCGTGCCCTTCGTGATCCTGCAGCTCATCGGCCTGGCGATCGTGGTGCAGTTCCCCAATATCGCGCTTTGGCTGCCGGCGATCATGCTTGAATAGCCGCCGGCACGGAATCATCGATGCGGCGCGGACCTCAGGTGTCCGCGCCGTTCCGTTTGCGAGGTGCCCACATCACGGCTAGGCTCCGGCCGCGAGAGCCGGCCAGAGGATTTGCGCTTTGCCCGATACCCCCAATATCCCTCTCGAGGCACTGGTAGGCGCGCAGATCCGCGCGCTGCGCACCGCTTTGGGCATGACGCTCAGCGACCTGGCCTCGGCGGCGGGCCTGAGCCCGGGGATGCTCTCGAAGGTCGAGACCGGGCAGACGTCGCCGTCTCTGGCCACACTCTCGGCGCTGGCGGGCGCACTCAACATGCCGCTCGCGAGTTTTTTCACCAAATTCGATCAGAAATCCGATGCCACATTCGTAAGGGCTGGGCAGGGCCTGACGATAGACCGGCGCGGCTCGTCCAAGGGGCACCAATACCAGCTTCTGGGGCACGGCCTGCGCAGCGAGGTCGGCGTCGAGCCGTTCCTGATCACGCTCGACGAGACCGCGGATGCCTATCCGATCTTCCAGCATGACGGGGTCGAGTTCCTCTACATGCTCGAGGGCGAGGTCGCCTACGCCCATGGGGACCAGACCTATGTGATGGCACCGGGCGATTCCCTGTTCTTCGATGCCAGCATCGCCCATGGACCGTTGGAATTGCGAAAGCTGCCGGCGGTCTACCTGTCGATTATCGTGACGCCGCGCCGTGAAGCGTGATTTTCCTGAGAATAAAAATTATTTCTTGACAGTCACTCGGTGTGGTTCCAGTTTTCTGGGGCCCGAGACCTTGCGAGGAGTACACGGATGTGCGGAATTGTCGGCCTCTACCTGAAATCCGGGGCGCTGGAGCCCGAGCTTGGCCGGCTGACCGCGCTGATGCTGCACGAGATGTCGAGCCGGGGGCCGGATAGTGCCGGCTTCGCCGTCTATGGAACGGCAAACGGGGTGGCCAAGGTCTCGGCCCTCAGCCGCACCGGCGAGACAAACTGGAAGCATCTGGAGCACGAGCTGGAGCATGTGCTGGGCTCGGACGTGAAGGTCGAAACTCTGTCGGATCATGCGATCTTCAAAACGCGGGGCGATGGGCAGACCGCGCGCAACTGGTTGATCGAGAACGCGCCCGACGTTTCGGTCCTGGCCGTTGGCTCATCGATCGAGCTCTGCAAGGGCATCGGTGATCCCGATGCGGTCGCCAAGCGCCTGGGGCTCGAAGGCCGCACCGGCACCCACGCCATCGCCCATACCCGGATGGCGACCGAGAGCGCGGTCACGACCGAGGGCTCGCACCCCTTCTCGACCGGCGCCGATACCTGCCTGGTGCACAATGGCTCGCTCTCGAACCACAACCGGCTTCGCGAGAACCTGAAGAAGCACGGTGAGACCTTCCAGACCGAGAACGATTCGGAGGTCGCCGCGGCCTATCTCGCCTGGCGCACCCGCGAGGGCGATACGATCGACCAGGCGATCGAGGGTGCACTGAGGGATTTCGACGGCTTCTACACTTTCGCCATCGGCACCCGCGAAGGCTTCGCGGTGGTGCGCGATCCGATCGCCTGCAAGCCCGCGGTGATCGCCGAGACCGACGATTGGGTCGCCATGTCGTCCGAGTTCCGCGCCATCGCGCGGCTGCCGGGTGTCAAGAACGCCGAGATCTGGGAGCCGGCACCCGGCCAAATCTATTCCTGGAGCCGCGCGGCATGACAACCACCCTCGCCAATACCGAGCTCGATCTCGCCAAGCTCGACCGCCGGCAGGTCAACCGCGCGCTTCAGGAGGCGGCGAAGGGCGACTTCACCGTCACCAATCCGGGCGGCACCCATGCGCTGGCCTGCGGGCTGATGCATCCGGTAAGCGTCACCATCAAGGGTCATTGCGGCTATTACGCCGCCGGGATGAACAAGGAAGCCTCGGTCACCATCGAGGGCAACGCAGGGACCGGGGTCGCCGAGAACATGATGTCCGGCGTGGTCCGCGTCACCGGCGACGCATCGCAATCTGCCGGAGCGACGGGCCATGGCGGGCTCTTGGTGATCGAGGGCAACACCTCGGCGCGTTGTGGCATCTCGATGAAGGGGATCGACATCGTGGTCGGCGGCAATATCGGCCACATGTGCGCCTTCATGGCCCAGGCGGGCTGTCTGGTGGTCTGCGGCGATGCGGGCGCGGACCTGGGCGACTCGATCTACGAGGCGCGCATTTATGTGCGTGGCCGGGTCGCCTCGCTGGGCGCCGACTGCATCGAGAAGGAGATGCGCGACGAGCACCGCGCCGAATTGGCCGACCTGCTGGAGCAGGCGGGCATGGATGCGGACCCGTCCGCGTTCAAGCGCTACGGTTCGGCGCGCGAGCTCTACAACTTCAACATCGACAACCTGGATGCCTACTGATGGCCGACTACTCGGACGCCCCCCGCACCCTGCCGAAGAAGCCCTGGACCTTCGACGACCATACGCTGAGCGAGATCCGGCGCGCCGCGGCGACCGGCATCTACGACATCCGGGGCGGCGGCTCGAAGCGGCGCCTGCCGCATTTCGACGACCTCGTGCTGCTGGGGGCCTCGATTTCGCGCTACGCGCTGGAAGGCTACCGCGAGAAATGCGGCACCGACGTGATCCTGGGCGACCGCTTCGCCTCGAAGCCCTTGCACCTGAAGATCCCGATCACCATCGCCGGCATGAGCTTCGGCTCGCTGAGTGCGAACGCCAAGGAGGCGCTGGGTCGCGGTGCCTCCGCCATGGGCACCTCGACCACCACCGGCGACGGCGGCATGACGCCCGAGGAGCGCGGCCAGTCGAGACACCTGGTCTACCAGTATCTGCCCAGCCGCTACGGCATGAACCCGGACGATCTGCGCAAGGCCGACGCGATCGAGATCGTGGTCGGCCAGGGGGCCAAGCCCGGCGGCGGCGGCATGCTGCTGGGCCAGAAGATCACTGACCGGGTGGCCGGGATGCGGACCCTGCCTGTCGGCGTCGACCAACGCTCGGCCTGCCGGCACCCGGACTGGACCGGGCCCGACGACATGGAGATCAAGATCCAGGAGCTGCGCGAGATCACCAATTGGGAGAAGCCGATCTACGTGAAGGTCGGCGCGGCGCGGCCTTATTACGACACGGCGCTCTCCGTGAAGGCGGGGGCCGACGTGGTGGTGGTCGACGGTATGCAGGGCGGCACGGCGGCCACGCAAGATGTCTTCATCGAGCATGTGGGCATCCCGACCTTGGCCGCCGTGCGCGAGGCGGTGCGCGCGCTCACCGACCTCGACATGCACCGCAAGGTCCAGCTTGTCGTCTCGGGCGGCATCCGCAACGGGGCCGATGTCGCCAAGGCACTGGCGATGGGCGCGGACGCGGTCGCCATCGGCACCGCGGCGCTGGTGGCGCTGGGCGACAACGACCCGGCGCTGGAAGCGGAATACCAGAAACTCGGCACCACCGCCGGCGCGTATGACGACTGGCACGAGGGCCGCGACCCGGCAGGGATCTCGACCCAGGATCCGGAACTGGCCAAACGCCTCGACCCGGTCAAGGCCGGGCATCGCCTGGCCAACTATCTGGCGGTGATGACGCTGGAGCTGCAGACGCTGGCGCGGGCCAACGGCAAGAGCCACGTGCGCAACCTGGAACCCGAGGACCTGGCTGCTTTGACGGTAGAGGCGGCGGCGATGGCGGGCGTGCCGCTGGCGGGGACGAGTTGGATCCCGGGTCAATGATGCAGTTGTCGTGAACAACCTTTCGCAGATCGTCACTTTCTCGCCCGGCGGGCACTGCCGGGCAGCGCCCGACCGCCCCCACGGGCGGGCGCTTCGCTTCCGCCCGGGGCCGGTCGCTGCCCTCCATCCATCGAAGCGACGATTCAAGCCGATAGATTTTCGCGCTAGGTTCATGATCCGATGCTCGCTTCAAGGACGTGCATGACCCGCTATATGGTGATCGAAACCTTCAAGGACGGCGCGCTAGAGGCAATCTACGAACGCCTCCACACGAAGGGCCGGGGCCTGCCCGAGGGGCTTCATTTCATCGAAAGCTGGCTCGCCGCCGACGGCTCGCGATGTTTCCAGATCATGGAGACCGAGGACGTTGCGACCTTCGATAGGTGGATGCCATATTGGGCCGATCTGGTGACGTTCGAAATTGTCGAACTGAGGGAAAAGCCGGCCGCGAAACCGTGAATGTAGGGCGGGCTCGACGAGCCCACCGCTGAGGGAAACGACAGAACAGGACGAGGGAACAATCGCAACCGATCTGGCGAGGGCACCGTAGGGTGCATCTTGATGCACCTTTGCCTGGACGGGACCGCTGATGGTGGAACAAGTTCCACCCTACGAGGTGACGCGTCCTTGCACGCGCCCGGCGAGAGACCGGTCATAGCTGGATGGAAAACAGAAAAGGATGAGGGAACAATGGCAACAGATCTGGCGAAAGCCGCGAAACAAAAGGGCATCGAGTATTTCCTGATCTCGTTCACCGACCTCTTCGGGGTGATGCGGGCCAAGCTGGTGCCCGCCTCGGCGATCGGCGACATGCAGAAGGAAGGCGCGGGCTTCGCTGGCTTCGCCTCGTGGCTCGACATGACGCCGGCGCATTCCGACATGTTCGCGGTGCCGGACCCCGAAAGCCTCATCCAACTACCCTGGAAGCCCGAGGTCGGCTGGCTGGCCGCCGATCTGTGGATGGACGGCGCGGAGGTCGACCAGGCCCCGCGCAACACGCTGAAACGCGTCCTCGCCCAAGCCGAGAAGAAGGGCTGGCGTATGAAGACCGGGGTCGAGTGCGAATACCACATCATCACCGCCGACGGCACCAACATCGCCGACGAGCGCGATACCCAGTCGAAGCCCTGCTACGATGTCTCGTGCCTGATGCGCCGCTATGACGTGATCCGTGAAATCTGCGATGCGATGCTCGGCCTCGGCTGGGGCCCCTACCAGAATGACCACGAGGACGCCAACGGCCAGTTCGAGATGAACTGGGATTACAACGACGCCCTGATCACCGCCGACCGCCACGCCTTCTTCAAATACATGGTCAAGTCGATCGCCGAGGGTCACGGGCTGCGCGCCACTTTCATGCCGAAGCCCTTCGCCAACCTGACCGGCAATGGCTGCCACGCCCATGTCAGCGTCTGGGACAAGGCGGGCAAGAAGAACCTGTTCCACGACAAGAAGGGGGAATTGGGCGTCTCGGAGCTCGGTTACAACTTCCTCGGCGGGCTGGTGGCGCATTCCGGTGCGCTCTGCGCGATCTCGAACCCGACGGTGAACTCGTACAAACGCATCAACGCGCCGCGCACCACCTCCGGCGCCACCTGGTCGCCGAGCTCGGTGACCTATGGGGGCAACAACCGCACCCATATGATCCGCATCCCCGACGAGGGCCGCTTCGAGCTGCGCCTCGCCGACGGGGCAGCCAACCCCTATCTCTATCCGGCCGCCGTGCTGGCTGCGGGCATGGACGGGATGGAGGCCAAGCGCGATCCGGGCAAGCGGCTCGACATCGACATGTATGCCGAAGGCCACAAGGTGCGGGGCGCCAAGAAGCTGCCGCTGAACATGCTGGACGGCTTGCGTGAACTGGCCAAAGACAAGGTGCTGGCCGCGAGCCTGGGCCAGGAGACGGTCAGCGCCTTTCTCAAGCTCAAGCACGGCGAGTGGAATGATTACTGCCGCCACCTGACGGCGTGGGAGCGGGACACGACGCTGGATTGCTGAGCATGAAGCAAAGGGCGGACAATCATGTCCGCCCTACCGGCTACGGGCCCGCCTCGCGCTTCAACCAGGCGACGAAAATGGCGAGCGGCGGGCGCATTTCCCCCTTCGGCCGGACCAGGTGGTAGCCGGTGCCCATCTCGCCGTCATCCTCGAACAGGACCACCAGGTTCCCGGCTTCGATCTCGTGCTCGACAAAGGCGCGGGTCGTGCACCCGACCCCCTCGCCCTTGAGCAGCCCCGCCTGCAGCATGTAGCCTGGCAGATGGGCGACATCGGTCTTGCCCTCGACGGTCACGCCCTTGAGCCGCAGCCACATGGTCAACTCGTCCGTGCCGAATTCCTGCACCCAGGGCAGGTCGATCAGGTCCCTCGGTTCGCGGATCGTCCGGTCCGCGATCAGGCTGGGCGCCGCCACGACCGCGAAGCTGGTCGGCACGAAAGGCTCCGCCACCAGCCCCGGCCAGTCGCCCGATCCATAGCGGATGCCCAGATCGTAGCCCGCAATCTCAAAATCGACGAGTCCGGCCGTGGGGTTCAGCATCAACTCGATCTCTGGATGTGCCGCCCGGAAGCGGCCGATCCGGGGCATCATCCAGTTGACCGCAAAGATCGGCGTCATGGTGATTTGCAGCGGGCGTCCGGCCTCGTCGGCGACGATCTCGGAGACCGCGTCGCGCATCGCATCGAAGCCTTCACTCAAGGCCTGCCCCAATCGGGCCCCGCTGGGGGTCAGCGCCAGGCCCCGCCCGGCGCGGCGCACCAAGGCGACCCCAAGTTCGGCCTCCAGCCGCCTGACCTGCTGGCTGATCGCCGCGTGAGTGACGCTCAACTCGCGCCCGGCGGCCGAAAAGCTCTCATGTCGGGCTGCCGCCTCGAAGGCTTTAAGGGTCGAGAGGGTGGGGAGGCCGGTGTGATCCATATGTAACGCTTGCTAACAGATAAGAACAATCCCTGATTCGCTCTCCGCCGTCAAAGGCCATATCTTTTAGGGAAGCCAAGGTATCGAGGAGATCGAGAGATGTTGGGAGTACTTGCCGATAGTTTCATGGTCGCCGCCCGGTTTGACGGCCTGCCGCGGAACGCCCGGCCGCGCCGCCGCTGGTCTGTGGATCAGCCTTCCGCGTGCCAGCGCCGCTCGCCACGCACAAAGGGCTCGATGAAGGATGACCGGCCGCCATCCTCGGTCCAAAGCACCGGGAAGAACGCTTCGTCCATCGCATCTGTGTCCAGGCGCTTGTAACGGCTATAGACATAGCCGACCTCGTCGGTGAAGCGCGCCTCGGACGACAGGCAATGCGATACCACCGAGCGGCGCGGATTGCCCGTCCGGTTCGGCCCCGACCCGTGCCAAAGCCAGCCATGGTGGATCGAGCCGCCGCCCGCCGGCACCGCGACAGACACCATCTCGGGCTTGGCCACGCAAGCGGCCTCGGCGGCCCGGCGGAAGGCCTCCTTGTAGTCCGCCGGGTTGTGGAAGGCGCCAATGGGTCCTGCATGGCCCCAAAGGTGCGAGGCGCGGGCGAACTCCATCGTGCCGCCCTCGGTGCTAACGTCGTCGAGCGCGATCCAAGCGGTGCACATCAGCCGCGGCTCCGCCCAACCCGCATAGGCGCTGTCCTGATGCATGCCCAAGGTTCCGCCCGGCTGGCCGTCCCGCATCGGCGGCTTCCACAGGAGATTATCCTGCGCCAGCCGCGCCCCAGGCCAGCCGTTGAGCCGGGCCACCGCTTGGCCGGTCGCCTCGCTCAGGATCACCGAGGCGAGCGCCTGGTTCGATTTCCACACGTTGCAGATTTGCCGGGTCACGTGCGGGTCATCGCCGGGTTTCCAATTTACCTCGTCCGGCATCAGTCCGCTGTCGAAGCCGCCCTCGAAGCTGCGCGCCATCGCGTTGCGGAGGTAGTCCACGGCCTCGGGGCTTATGATCCGCTCGCGGATCAGGAACCCGTCGCGTGCGAAGGCCTCTACGTCCTCCGTCGTAATCTCCAGCGCGACGTCAAGCATGGGCCTCTCCAATGCAAAGGGGCCGGCGCGGACGCCGGCCCCGATCTCGTCGCGACGCCGCGTTACTCCGCGGCTTCTTCGGCGAAGACCCGCTTCAGACGCTCGGGGCTCTTGGCCGCGTTTTCGTCCTCCTGCATCTCGCGCTTCTCGATCGCCGCCTGCTTGAGGTGGAAACCGAGCCAGAAGATCAGGCCGAGGATCCACAGGATGAACTCGGACCCGACCATCGGATAGACCGGTCCGATCTGGCTGAGATCCGCTCCGGCCCAGGTCTCCACGATGGTGGTTGACAGGAACTGAATGCTAGGCATGGTATGTCCTCCTTCCAACCCGGCTCAGGTCAACAGCCCGAGGCGCCTGGCCTCGGCGATGTCGGCCTCCGAGACGGCAATCGCGTCCATCTCCTCGGCCATCTCCGCGCTCATGTCGAGGCCGACCAGTTCCACTGCGGGCGGCACCCGCAGAAGCCCCATGCTGTTCAGGATCAGCGACACGACATAGGCAGGGATGAACCCAAGCACGACGAACATGATCAACGCGCCCACGAACTGGCCGAGCGGATTGATCAGCGCCACGTCCTCATGGTACGCCGCAGTCGCGGGATGGCCCCACAACATGAAGCCGGCGATCACCAGGCCGATGAAACCCGCATAACCGTGCACCGCGATGGCACCGACCGGATCGTCGATCTTGAACTTGCGCTCGACCCAGAAGTGCAGCTTGTAGGCGCAGACAGCGCCCACCGCACCGATCAGCATGGCCTGGATCGGATGATACAGGTCATTGCCCGCCGAAGCCGCGATGATGCCGGCCAGACCACAGGAGTAGGTCCAGAAGGCCTCGCCCCGCGACACCACATAGCCCGCGATCAGACCGCCCGACAGCGACATCAGGAAGTTGAACACGATGGCGCTGAGCGTGGTCGGCGTCAGGTAGATCGTGGTCGCCGTGAAGTTGACCTTGCCCTCGGCGCCGCCAAGCGTTCCGTAGTCGATCAACGGCACGTTACACGCAACATAGAAGCCCCAGAAGCCGGTATAGATAAGGAATAGCCCGATCGTGACCAGCCACTTGTTGTGTGGGTTGATGTTGCGCGGCGTGCCGTCCTCAGCGAACTTGCCGAGTCTGGGACCCAGAACCACGACCACACCCAGGGCGAAGCCGCCCGCGATGGCATGGATCACACCTGAAGCATAGGCATCGTGATAGCCAAGCTGGGTGACCATCCAGCCGTCCGGATGCCAGCCCCAGGCCGCGTCGATGATCCAGGTGAACGAACCGATGACCACGGCCAGGATCCAGAACGCCGTCGGCCGGATGCGCTCGATGGTGGCGCCCGAGACGATCGAGGCCGCCGTCCACGAGAACAGCAGGAACGCCGCCCAGAAGACGCCATTCAACCGCGCCCAGAAGGCGTTGCCCAACTCGACACCATAGCCCATGATCGGGGCGTCGCTGCCGACGGTGGGACCGCCCAGATGGGTGCCCATTAGCTGGCTCCACGGCACCGCGTTGTCGCTTTGCGTGAGGCCGCCGGTGATCCCGGGACCGTTCGGAAAAGCGAAATAGATCCACCAGCCGAAGAAGAAGAACGTGATGGTGACCAGCGGGATCAGCATCGTGTTCTTCATCAGCGTGTGGAGATGGTTCTTGCGCCGCGAGGCGCCGACCTCATACATGCAGAAGCCCACATGAATGAGGAACATCAGCGGCACCGTCACCCAGTAGTAGAACTCGGTGAAGATGACGGTAAGCGCACCAATATCGGTGTCCATACGTTTCTCCCCATTGTCGGGACGTATCTTGCCGCCAGCTCACCGCGCGCCCCGACCGCGCCGAACCTTAGAACCCACCGGTCATGCGACCGGCGCAGGGGCTCTCCCCAAACCCATCCCAATCCGCAAGGGGGCAGACAGTTGGCATCTCGACTTGTCTTGCACCCGAACCGCCGTTCCCATTGGGTCCGACAGGCACGCAACGCACAATCGCCGAAAGCCGACGCATGACCCCTCAGCGCCAGGAAAGTCCCTGAATTGAGCCAGTCTTGGCTCAAAACTCAAGGTAAAAAATCCACGGACAGACCAATACTATACCAATAAAGGGTATTATCTGACCAAGCCCTATGCCTAACGGTTCGGCCGCCAGTCGTAGTTCCCCTTCACCCGATCCTTCGTCGGGTCGAAATGCGGGAAGCGCACGACTTGCGCCTTCAGCCGCTTCTGTTGGCCGTCGAGCTGGCCGACCTCGATCTGCGTATCCAGTTCGGAATGGGCTACGTCGACCCGCGCCAACGCGATGATCTTGCCGAGGATCGGCGACTTTACCGCCGAGGTGACCTCGCCGATCTGGGCCTTGCCGAGCCGCACACAGTCGCCGGGGCTCGGCACCTCGCCGCCCTCGATGTCGAGCCCGACCAGTTTCCGCGCAGGGGTTTCCTTGCGCCGCTCCAGCGCGGCGCGGCCGATGAAATCGTCTTCCTTTGATTTCAGCGGCACGGTGAAGCCGATGCCTGCTTCCATCGGGTCGGTCTGATCGTCGAACTCGGATCCAGCAAAAATCAGCCCGGCCTCGATCCGCACCATATCCAGCGCGGCCAGGCCGAAGGGGATCAGCCCGTGGGGCTGGCCCGCCTCCCAAACCGCATCGAAGACCTGGGTCGCGTCCTTCGGATGGCAGAAGACCTCGAAACCGAGCTCGCCCGTGTAGCCAGCGCGCCCGACCACCACCGAGGGGCCGTGGAAATCGCCGATCCGGCCGATGGCGAAGCGGAAGACGCCCAGCTCGTCCATGTTCGGCTGGGTCGGCGCGGTCCAGACAACCTGGCTCAGGATCTCGCGCGATTTCGGACCCTGGACCGCAATGTTGCAAAGCTGCGGGGTCGAGTCGCGCACCCAAACCTGCATGTCGCGCTTCATCGCCTGTTCGCGCAGCCACAGCCCGGACGTGTCGTTGCCGCCGATCCAGCGGAAATTGTCGGGGCCCAGCCGGAACACGGTGCCGTCGTCGATCATGCCGCCGTGCTCGTAGCACATGGCCGTGTAGACGATCTGGCCTACCGCCAGTTTCTTCATGTTGCGGGTGACGCAAAGCTGCATCAGCGCCTCGGCGTCCGGGCCGGTCACCTCGTATTTGCGCAAGGGGCTCAGGTCCATCACCACCGCGCCCTCGCGGCAGGCCCAATACTCCTCGATCGCGCCGTGATTGGTCATCTGGTTCGGCAGCCAGTAGCCGTTATATTCCACGAAATCGCGGGTATGCCGGGCAAAGCAGTCGTGGAACCCGGTTTTCTTGGTCTCTTCCATATCTGCCTCGGCGCTCTTGCGGTATCCGACGGACCGCTTGAAATCTTCGTCACGCCCATAGACCCGCACCTGGATGTCGGTCGGATTCCACCCATTGGCCGGGTCGACGTCGCAGGGACAGGCGGACGAGATGCAGACGAGGTCCGTCAGCGCGCGCAGCATCACGTAATCCCCTGGCCGCGACCAAGGTTCGTCCATCCCAAGCGCGTTGGTGTCGTCGAGCATGGTGTTGAAGAAGAAATTGATCGCCGGCCAGCCGGCCCGCGGACGGATCTGGTACTGGGCCAGATCGGCGGTGATGTTGTCCGAACAATTCACATGGCCGGGATAGCCCAGATCCTCGTAGTAACGCGCGGTGCAGGCCAGCCCGAACGTGTCGTGGCGCCCGCAGGTGTCCTGGACGACCTCGACCAGCGGCTCGTGGTCGACCGAGAAGTATTTCGAGTAGATCCCAGGCGCCGGGTAGAGACTGCCCATCAGCGAGCGGGTCGTGGTCGGATCGATGTCGCGTTCCAGCCCTTTGTCCAGGGCGCGGCGCGAAAAGGCCTGATAGTCCGAGCATTCCCGGCCCTGAACGTCGACGACCTGGACAAATTGTCCCGCCTTGACCTCGTAGCTCTGCGCCTCGCCCGGCTGGATGTTGAAATCGATCACCGGATCGGCCAGCGGGTCGGGCGGCGCCAGTCCGCCCTTGCCCTGGCCGGGATTGGCGCGGCGGATATAGAGGACGATTTCGGTCGGCGCGTCTTGCGCATCCGGCGACATCGGTCCGCCCGGTGCGCAGACGATCAGCAACCCGTCGCACGAGGCGTGGAAAGTCGCCAGCGCGCCCGGCTTCGATCCGTCCTCGAAGACCCGCGCCGCGTCCGCCTTGCCCAGATCGAAGCCCGATTTGCGCAGCGCGCCGAGAACACGCCGTCCGGAGTCATCGCCGAAGGTCAGCGCGGCTTCGAGCCCCTTGGCCTGGCCTTGACCCTTGGCGCCGATCATGCCGGCATCCGAGCGTCCGTCTGGGGCGAAGAAGACCAGCTCCGCGGCTTGTAGCCCCTCGCGGTCCAGGATCGAGATCTCGTCGCCTTTGTCCATCGCGACAGCGCGCGAGCCGCCCCCCGGAACCGGATGGCGCTCAACCCCGTGCGGCAGAACCGGCAGGCCGGGCGTGATCACGCCGCCGCGCTCGTAGGGTGTCTCGAAGACCGGTCTGACGCCCATCAGTCCACACCCAGCGCTTTCCGGCGGTCGGTGGACCAGCGCATGATGATGTGATCGAAGACCAAAGCCATCAGCGCGACGCACATGCCAAGCACGAAGTTCTTGCCAAGATCCGTGCCCGCCAGCGTGCGCTGCAGCTCCTGGCCCAGATCCTGGGTGCCGATGAAGGCGGCGATGATCACCATAAAGAAGGCGAACATGATCGCCTGGTTGAAGCCCACTGCCATGGTTGGCAGGGCCAGCGGCAGCTGCACATGCCACAGCTTCTGGCGCCGCGTGGCACCGGCCATGTCGGCGGCCTCGGTCAGCTCGACCGGCACGCTGCGCAGCCCCTCGATCGTGTAGCGGGTCAGCGGCACCAGGGTGAAGATCAAGATCGAGAACACCACCGCGACGTCATTGACCCCAAAGAGCATGATCGCCGGGATCAGGTAGATGAATGACGGGAAGGTCTGCGCCGTATCACAGAACAGCAGAATCCTGTTCGCCCACTTCTCGGACCGCGATGCCCAGATCGCCAGCGGCAGACCGGTCAGGGTCGCCAGGATTACCGCCGAGATCACGGTGTAGAGCGTGATGATCGCCCGGTCCCACCAGCCCGTGCTCGCGATGAACGCAAAAAATCCCGCACCGATCAAAGCCGAGCGTGCCCCGCCCACCAGATAGCCCAACGCGCCTATCGCCAGAATGACGGTCGGGACCGGCAGCCAAAGCAGGGCGTTGCGGAAGGGGATCAGGATCCAGACATTCAGGAACCAGCGTAGCCATTCGGTCACCGCCTGCACACTGTCGATACCCAGGAAGCCCTTGATCGCCTTGTCAATTCCCTTGCCCTGGGTCAGCGACTGCTTGCGGCCGACCTCGTCCAGCACGCCGCCCACATAGCCGAAGAAGCTCCCCTCCGCCTCTGGGTCGCCGACCGCCTTCACCGGCACGTTCGGCAGATCGCGCACCAGGAACGCGATCAGCACGAAAATCGCAAATCCGCCGAACGTCGCCAGCGAATAGGCATGGCGCTGCCACCAGGGCGTCCCGCGCTCGAAATGCTCGGGCTGCTTCACGACCCAGGCCTTCGACAGCCGGTCCAGCATCACCGCGAACAAGACGATGGTGACGCCGATCTCGAAGCTGCGCCCCAGCTTGAACGAGTTCATCATCGCCAGAAGCTTGCCGCCCAGCCCCGGCATTCCGATAAACGCGGTCAGCACGACCATGGCCAGGCACAGCATGAAGACCTGGTTGACGCCCACCAGGATCTCGGTGCGCGCCGAGGGGATATAGACGTGGCGCAGCATCTGCCAGCGGGTGCAGCCGGACATCTTGCCTGCCTCGACCGCCTCGGGTGGTACTTTACGCAAGCCCAGCGTGGTCATCAGGATCATTGGCGGCAGCGCGTAGACGATGGTCGCGACCGCGCCCGCCGTGGGGCCCACCTTGAAGAAGATCACGGCTGGAAGGAGATAGGTGAAGAAGGGAAGCGTTTGCAGGATCGCCAGAACCGGCTTCAACACCGCCTCGAAGGGGCGGGATTTCCAGGCGAAAATCCCCAAGACTAAGCCCATAACGAAGGCCGTCGGCGCCGCCACCGCGATGACCGACATGGTCTGCATCGCGATGCTCCACTGACCGATCAGCGCGGCCCAGACGAACGTGCCGGCGCCGATCGTGGCAAGCCGCCAGCCGCCCAGGTAATAACCGATCACGCCCGCCGCAGCCGCAAGCGCGGTCCAGGGGATCGGCCCCAGATGAGGCCAGCGTTTCTTGCCGTAGAGCAGGTTGGCGGTGGCGTCGAGCAGATACTCCAGCCCGCCGGCGATCGCCCGGGTCAGATGGATCAGCCCCAAATCGTCGCGGACGAAATTGAAGACCGCATCCAGCCAGTCGGCGTAGGCGTAGAGCCCCTCCTCGACCCGGACGATGGTCCATTCGGGCAGCAGAGGCCGGGCCAATGCCAGCGCCACTGCCAGCGCAACCAGGCCGATTGCAACGAGCTGTCGCTCAGACCATCGGCCGTCGCCCCGCCCTTGAGACTGGGTCTCAGAGGGTGAGAGCGTCGTGATCGACATCATCCCTCGCCCAGCAAGATGTCGAGCGCCTCTTGCCTGTTCATTGTGCCGATGACAGTGCCGTCTTTATCGGCCACCGGCAAAGTCGTGCGGGATTCGTTGACCAACTGGCGTGCCAGTTGCAGCACCGTGGCGCCCGCGGGCACAGGCTCGCCCTCCGGCGTGGTTCCGTTCAGCGGCTTCGCCAGCACCGAGGCATGCACCACCCGCGCCTTCTCGATCTCTTCGGTGAACTTCGCCACATAGGGCGTCTGCGGGTCCAGCACGATCTTGTCGGGCGTGTCGCATTGCTCGACGGCGCCGTCCTTCATGATGGCGATCCGGTCCGCCAGCCGCAGCGCCTCGTCGAAATCGTGGGTGATGAAGACGATGGTCTTCGACAGCATATCCTGCAGCCGCAGGAACTCGTCCTGCATCTCGCGCCGGATCAGCGGGTCCAGCGCCGAGAACGGCTCGTCCAGGAACCAGATATCCGGCTCGATGGCCAGCGAGCGGGCAATGCCGACCCGCTGCTGCTGCCCGCCGGAAAGCTCGCGCGGGAAATATTCCTCACGGCCTTCCAGGCCGACCAACTTGATCACTTCCAGCGCCCGTTCGCGCCGCGCGTGCCGGTCCTGACCGCGCATCTCGAGCGGGAAGGCGACGTTCTCGAGCACTGTCCGATGGGGCAACAGCCCGAAGCTCTGGAACACCATGCCCATCTTCGAGCGGCGCATTTCGATCAGGTCGTTCTCGTTGAGCTTCATGATGTCCTGGCCATCGACCAGGATCTCGCCGCCGGTGATTTCGTGCAGGCGCGAGAAACAGCGCACCAGCGTCGATTTTCCCGAGCCCGAAAGGCCCATGATCACCAGCATCTCGCCGCGGCTGACCTTGATCGAGACGTCCTTGACCCCGGCGATATACCCGTCGGCGCGGATCTCGTCGAAGCCGCGCCCGGGCGTCATCGACGCCAGGTATTTCTCCGGATCGGCGCCGAAGAGCTTCCAGATGTTTCTGGCCGATATAACGGGTGCTTCGCTGTTCATGGCGATCAGCTTACCAAAATTTCCCCACCGCAGGTCAATGCGGTGGGGAGTTGCCTGATTTCGGCGGGCTTAGTTGACCCAGCTCTTCCAGACGTCTTCGTTGTTCTCGAGCCAGACCTCGGCGGCCTCTTCCGGCTCGAGCTCGTCCACGTCGACCAGCTTCGCCATCTCGGCGATCTGGGCGTTGGTGAACGAGATCTTCGTCAGCACCTCGTAGGCATGGGGCCACTTGCCCACCATGCCGTCCCAGGCTGCCTTTTTCAGGTAACCTTTGGCGGGGTTCCCGCAGTCAAAAAGCGCGTCCGGGTTCGGGCCGACCGACGGGTCCTTGTCGCAGCCTTCGACCCATTCCGGGAACTCAACGAATTCGCCCGGCCACACGGCCTCGGCGAAGTTCGGGGTCCAGTTGAAGACCACGACCGGGCGCTTGTCGGCTTCCGCCGCGCCGATCTCGGCCCAAAGCGCGGCGGCCGAACCGGCGTTGATCACGGTGAAGTTCATGCCAAGCGCTTCAACGCGCTCCTTGCCGTGTTTGAGCCAGTCGACCGGCCCGTCCAGATAGCGGCCCTTGTCGCCGGTCTCGGCGGTCTTGAACAGATCCGCACACTCGTTCAGCGCTTCCCAGCTGGGCAGGCCCGGGCAGGCATCCTTGGTCCACATCGGATACCACCAATCCTCGCGGGTCACCGCATCGTGGTCGCCAGCATCGTGCAGGCCGCCCTTTTCCAGCGCGGCGCGGAACGACGCGCCAAAGGCGCCTTCCCAGACCTCGAGCTCGAGGGTGACGTCGCCGAGGCGCACTGACTCGTAGACCGCCTGGCTGTCGGTGGTCACGAATTCCACGTTGTTGCCCATGGATTCGAAAATCTGACCGACCGCATGGCTCATCACGATCTGGCTCGACCAGTTGTGGATCGGGATAACGATGGGATCGCTGGAATCAGCGGCCATCGCGTTTGGTGCCATCAGGGCCGCTACGGCGGCACCGATGGCGAGTTTCTTGATGGAGTTTGTCATGTTGTCCTCCCTTTACAGGTCCTTTGGCGGCCTGTGCCGCCGATTAGACTGCCGATCGGTCCATCACCTCTCGGGTCTCGGTTGTCGCCCGGGCTTCCGCGTCCCGTAGCGGAGCCCGCGGGCGCACTTCGCGCCCGCGGCATTCTCATGTCAGTTCTGCAGGTAAGACTCGAGCGAGTCGTCCAGCGCGTCCTTCCACGGCGTATGATGCGCCGGGGCCATCGACCCGGTCATGACCGAGCGGTAGCTGTTGTTTCGGAATGTCATGATGTCCTGCTTCTTGTGTTTCTTCCACTGGAAGAAAGCGTCGTTGGCACCATCCACGTCGAAGCTGGGGTAGTCCGTCTCGGCGATCAGCTCCTTGACGTAGGCTCCCTGGTAGCGGATCGCGTCATAATCGTCCTCGCCCGCATCCTCGCGCGCGACCCGGTCCTCGACATCAGCCGTCAGCGCCGATTTCTCGGACGGGATCTCGATCCGGCCCATGATTGCATCGCGCACCCACCAGGCCTGGGCGTCGAACATGTTGAAGGTGTACCACTGGTCCTGCATGCCGAGGTAGAAAAGCTTTGGATTATCGACCCACGCCACGCCCTTGTAGAGGTTCGCGGTCGCCAGACGGTTCGCGGTTTTCAGCCGCAGATCATCAGGCATGAACGGGAAGTGGTGGATATAGCCGGTGCACAGGATGATCGCGTCCACATCCGTGGTCGAGCCGTCCTTGAAAGTGCAGGTGTTGCCCTTCACGTTCTGCAATAGCGGCACTTCTTTCCAGTTGTCCGGCCAGTTGTAACCCATCGGCGCCGTGCGGTGGCTGACGGTCACAGACTTGCAGCCGTATTTCCAGCACTGCGAGCCGATATCCTCGGCCGAATAGCTGGTGCCGATGATCAGGATATCTTTGTCCTTGAACTCCATCGCGTCGCGGAAGTCATGGGCATGTAGGACGCGACCGTTGAAGGTGGTGAAACCTTCGAAATGCGGCACGTTCGGGGTCGAGAAATGTCCTGAAGCCACGACGACATGGTCGAACTCCTCGTCGTATTCGTGGTCGTTCGCCAAATCGTCGGCGGTGACGGTGAACTTGCCGGACGCGTCGTCGTAGGCGACATGGCGCACGGTGGTGCGGAACCGGATCTTGTCGCGCACATTCGCCTTCTTTACGCGGCCTTCAATATAGTCGAACAGCACGGCGCGCGGCGGGTAGGACGCGATCTGCTTGCCGAAATGCTCTTCGAAGGAATAGTCCGCGAACTCCAGCCCTTCCTTCGGACCGTTCGACCACAGATAACGATACATCGAGCAATGGACCGGCTCGCCATACTCATCCAGCCCGGTGCGCCAGGTGTAGTTCCATAGCCCGCCCCAGTTGTCCTGCTTCTCGAAGCAGACGACCTCGGGCGTCTCGGCGCCCTTCTGAGCCGCCGACTGGAATGCCCGCAATTGCGCGAGGCCGGATGGACCCGCACCAATAATCGCTACCCGTTTCGTCATTTCACTCTTTCTCCCGCTTTTCGGATCATCTTCATTCTGGCGACGGGTCGGCCGCGCTTCGGTGCCAGTCCGGCTCGAAGCCCAGAATGACCGTGTCCGCCTCCAGACACGGGTTGAACAGAAGGTTGTGCCAGTACGTCGCCTGGAACAACGGATTGTGTCCGGCCAGCGCCCAAACCCTGCATGCCAGATCGAAACGCTGGCCGTAGGCGTCGAATGTCAGCGTCACCTGGCCCGCCGCGCGAATCTTCGCCGCCCCAGGCGATTCCGGCGGGAATGTCGCGGTCAGGATGTCCGAGAACTCGGACGCCTTCTGATAATAGGTTTCGCTGAAGAAGGTCAGCGCCGCCTCGCGCCGCTGGGCCGGGTCGTTGGTTCGCCGGACCATGTGCTTCAGCTCGGGCGTCTTCGAAAATTGCGGCGATTTCGACATCACCGTGACGATATGGCCGAGCGGTTCCGCCTCGCCCGCCAGCGTCAGCGACGGCATGATCCCATCGCCAGGCCGCCCCAGGTCATCACGCATCATCATCTGGCGCACCCGGCACTGCCAGCGCAGGAAGCTGTCGCGCAGGGGGTCGTCGACCCCCTGGAAACGCAGCACCTGTCCGCCGGGCTGGGTCATCACTCGGCTGCCTTCGGATAGCCGTCCGGACGCGCATAGGCCCGGTCATGGGTCAGGCTGGGGATCTTGGCGCGCGCTTGCGAGACCGCGTCCAGATCGATCGTCGCGATCGCGACACCCGGCCCCTCGCCGCGATCGGCCAGTACCTCGCCCCAGGGATCGATGATCAGCGAGTGGCCATAGGCAGCGCCGCCACCGGGGCAGGGGCCGTGGGCGCAGGCCGCCACCACGAAGGCACCGTTCTCGATCGCGCGCGCCCGGTTCAGCACGTGCCAATGGGCCTCGCCGGTTTTCTGGGTGAAGGCCGCGGGCACGGTCAGAATCTCGGCGCCAGCCTGGGCCAGGTCGCGGTAGAGCTGCGGGAAGCGCAGGTCATAGCAGATCGTGTGGCCGACCTTGGCCCAAGGGGTCTCCTCGATCACCGCCGCGCCGCCGGCGCGCACGAAGGCCGATTCCCGGTAGACTTCCGTTTCCGAGAGCTGGATGTCGAACATGTGGATCTTGTCATAGCGGGCCCGGACTTCGCCCTGGTTGTCCAACAGGTAGCCCCGGTTGATGATCCCGTCATCCGGCCCAGAATCCGGCCCGGAATGCGACTCGGAATCCGACGCGGCGACCGCCACCGAGCCGATCTGGATCCAGACTCCGGCTTGCGACGCGAACCTGCCCAGCGCGTCGACCACCGGATGGGCGCCATCGGGCGCCGCGGGAGGCCGGATCACCGCCCCGTCCGTTACCAGCCCGCCGCAATATTCCGGCAGGCAAAGCAGTTTGGCGCCTGACTCCACCGCCTCACGCGCCAGCCCCAGCGCCTCGGCGATGGCGGAGTCGAAATCCGGCATCGGGCGGGTCTGCAAACAGGCGATGGTCAGCGGACGGTTCATGTGTGGTTTCGCTTTCTCCAATTCTGAAAAGCCCCCTCCCCACAGCTCTCAGCGTTGGGGGAGGGGTAGGTCCCGACAGGGGATCTTCAGAATTTCATGTATGCCTTCCTCAGCTGCACCAGCGGGTGGTTGGGCGACATCTGGAACTTGATCAGCAACTCGCGCGCGATCATGTCGCGGTCCTGTTGGTTGTCCGGCAGCTCGATCGCGTCCGGCACTCGGACCCAGCCGTTGATGTTGCGGTCGAAGACGGCCGGGTGGCCTTCCTCGTAGCCCATATGCACGTCTTCCAGCCAGTTCAGGTCGTCCCAGCCCATGATCTCCATGTATTTCGAAAGGAACGGCGTGATCCGGTCGTAATCCGGCACCAGGTTAACGTCGTAGCGATAGCCGATATGCTGGCCGATTTCCTTCTCGCGCTTGGATTCCAGTCCGTCGCTTTTCAGGAATTGGTCGACATCCTTGATCTCGGAGCCGCGGTATTGTGTGCCTGCCATGTCTCTCTCCCGTTGGTGGGGTGGAACCCCACCCTACGCCCGTTGGTAGGGTGGGTTTTCAACCCACTGATCAAAGGTGATGATAATCCTCGACGCCCACCGTGTGGTTCGTCCCCGCCAACGGCACGCCCGCCATGGCCGAGGCCTCCATCGTCAGCGCTGCCAAATCTTCCGGTTCGAGGCTGTGGATGTTGGTCTTGCCGCAGGCCCGCGCGAAGAGCTGGGCCTCGATGGTCAGGGTGTGCAGGAAGTTGTAGACCCGTTCAGCCGCTTCATCAGGGTCCAGGCGCTTGCGCAACACCGGATCCTGGGTCGCCACGCCGACCGGGCAGCGGCCCGAATGGCAGTGGTAGCAGTAGCCGGGCTCGACCCCCATCTCCTCCTGGAAATTGGCCTCGGGGATGTCCTTGTTGCAGTTCAGGGCCATCATCACCGAGTGCCCCAGCGCGATGGCGTCGGCGCCAAGCGCGATGGCCTTGGCCACATCCGCCCCGTTGCGGATGCCGCCGGCGTAGACCAGGCTGATCTCGCCGCGCTTGCCCAGGTCGTCGATCGCCTTGCGGGCCTGGCGGATCGCCGCCATGCCGGGCACGCCGGTATCCTCGGTCGCCAGATGCGGGCCGGCACCGGTGCCGCCCTCCATGCCGTCGATATAGATCGAGTCCGGGTCGCATTTCACCGCCATCCGCACGTCGTCATAGACCCGCGCCGCGCCGAGCTTGAGCTGGATCGGAATCTGCCAATCCGTCGCCTCGCGGATCTCCAGGATCTTCAGCGCCAGATCGTCCGGCCCCAGCCAGTCCGGGTGCCGCGCCGGCGAGCGCTGGTCGATTCCGGCGGGCAGCGAGCGCATTTCGGCCACCTGGTCGGTGACCTTCTGGCCCATCAGGTGGCCGCCCAGGCCCACCTTGCAGCCCTGGCCGATGAAGAACTCGCAGCCATCGGCCAGCATCAGGTGGTTCGGGTTGAACCCGTAGCGCGACTGGATGCACTGGTAGAACCATTTGGTGGAATAGCGCCGCTCGTCCGGGATCATCCCGCCCTCGCCCGAGCAGGTCGCGGTACCCGCCATCGTGGCACCGCGCGCCAGCGCTGTCTTGGCCTCGAAGCTGAGCGCGCCGAACGACATGCCGGTCACATAGACCGGGATATCCAGCGCGATTGGCTTTTTCGCCCGCGGACCGATCACCGTCTGGGTGTCGCATTTCTCGCGATAACCCTCGATCACGAACCGGGTCAGGGTGCCCGGCAGAAAGGTCAGGTCGTCCCAGTGCGGGATCTTCTTGAACAGCGAGAAGCCGCGCATCCGATACCGGCCCAGTTCGGACTTGATATGGATGTCGTCCATTACATGCGGCGGGAAGATGAAACTGTTCCCGATCCGGTTTACATCGCGGTTCAGCGGCTTCTTGCCAGTCGGTGCACCATCGGCCATTTGGGTCTCCGTTCGGTCCGAGGTGGGGTGGAACCCCACCCTACCCCTCATCGGTAGGGTGGGTTTTCAACCCACCGTCACAGGATCAGTTTCTTCTCGTTCGGCTCGAGATTGTCGTAGTTCCACAGCTGCTTGCCCGCGATGATCTTCGTGAAGTGATCGACGCCCTTCTCGGGCAACAGGCCGTATTGGCGCAGCTTCCGGTTCAGCCAGGACCGGTCGAGATCGGTTAGTTCCGCCTCGATCGCATCGACACCCAGTGAGCGGATCTCGCCGCCGATGAAGATCGTCCCGTCATACATCGAGTCGCCCAGGTTCTTTCCCGCATTGCCGCAGATGATCATCCGCCCGCGCTGCATCATGAAGCCCGTGAGCGCCCCGGTGTCGCCACCAACGATTATGGTGCCGCCCTTTTGGTCTATGCCGGTACGGCTGCCCACATGGCCCTTGCAGACCAAGTCGCCGCCACGTATCGCCGCCCCGAAAGTCGAGCCAGCGTTCTTCTCGATCATCACCGTCCCGGCCATCATGTTCTCGCCGCAGGACCAGCCGACCCGACCGTTGATGCGCACGTTCGGCCCGTCGATCAGCCCGGTCGAGAAATAGCCCGTCGAGCCGTCGATGATCAGGTTCAGCCGGTTCAGGATCCCGACGCCCAGCGAATGCATGCCGCGCGGGTTCTTGATCACGATGGTGCCGTAGCCTTCGTCCATCAGCTCGCGGATCGAGCGGTTCACCTCGGTCGTGGTCATGCCGTCGGCATCGACCTCGGTCCGCTTGTTGAAGTCCACGTCCTTCGCGAAGGCGTAGGTGTAGTTCTCGTCCTCGGCCGGCTCGAAGAAGGTTTCCATCGAGCGCCCCTTGAGCTGCTCGGACATCATGCCGAGCTCGCGGGCGCGGGCCTCCTGCTTCTTGCCGTATTCCAGATCGGGGCTCACGCCTTCCATACCCGGACCTCCTCGTCATAAGGATCGTAGGTGTCGATTTCCTGGGGCAGGATCGCGCGGATCGCGACCTCCTCGGAGGCCAGCACGATCAGATCGTCCGACTCGTAGAGCACCAGCGGTTTGGCCGCCATCGTGTCCTTGGCCATGCCCAGCTGATCCTTCGTGGCGACCAGGTAGGTGAAGACCCCGTCGATCTCCTCGATCGAGCGCTTCAGGCTTTCCTCCAGGCTAACGCCGTTGGCCAGGTTGTGGGCGGTATAGACCGCCAGCAGCTCGCTGTCGCAGTTCGACATGAACCGGTGGCCCCGGCGCTCCATCTCGCGGCGCATGATCCAGTAGTTGGTGATCTGCCCGTTATGGACGACCGAGACGTCGTTATAGGGGAAGGCCCAGTAGGGATGCGCCGAGCGGATGTCCACGTCGGATTCCGTCGCCATCCGGGTATGGCCGATCCCGTGCGTGCCGCTGAACTCGCCCAGACCATACTGCTCGGAGACCACGTCGGCGTCGCCCAGGTCCTTGATCAGTTCCAGCCCGTTGCCCAGCGACAGGATTTCGACGCCCTCGATCTCCTCGATATGGCGCGCCATGTCCTCGGTGTCGCCGTCATGGCTGATGATGTAGCGCAGCGCGTATTCGGTGGCGTTTTCCTTTGCCTTGATCTCGGCGCCGTGCTCGGCAAGACATGCCTCGATCTCCTCGACGCGTTGGGCGATCTGGCCATGGATGCCATGGCCCTTGTCCATATCCTCCTGCTCGGCCGCCTTGATGCGCATTACGTAATCGCCTTCGCTCGGCTCGCCATAGACGGCGAAGCCGGTCGAGTCGGGGCCGCGATGCTTCAAGGCCCGCAGCATGGCCGTCATCTCGGCGCCCACGTTCGAGCTTTTGCCGCGATGGATCAGTCCTGCAATTCCACACATGGCGATGTGCTTCCTTCCAATGTGACGGGTTAGTTTTGCGGCCCGGCGTCACGCACGCCGGACCGGGTTTCCGCGGGGCGCGCGCCTTAGGGCAGGCACTCCATGTAGGTCTCGTTGTCCCACTCCGTGACGGTGGACATGAACCGGGCGAACTCGTCGCGCTTGTATTCCTCGTAGAGGCGGTACATCTCGCCCGGCAGGCCGCGTTTGACGACCTCGTTGCCCGCCAGGTGATCCAGCGCCTCGCCCAGGCTCATGGGAAGCTTCTTCACTTCCTTGCCCTCGGCCATGGCCTCGTAAATGTTGCGCTCTTCCGGTTCGCCTGGGTCCAGGCTTTTTTCCAGGCCGTCGTCCATCGCCGCCAGCAGGGTCGAGCCCATGATGTAGGGGTTCACCATCGAGTCCACCGAGCGGTATTCGAAGCGTCCAGGTGCCGAGACGCGCAATCCGGTGGTGCGGTTCTGGAAGCCCCAATCGGCGAAGACCGGCGCCCAGAAGCCCGTATCCCAGAGACGGCGATACGAGTTCACCGTCGAGCAGCCGATCGCGGTCAGCGCCTGCAGGTGGTGCACCACGCCGCCGATCGCCTTCAGGCCTTCCGTGCCGGGCATCTGCGGATCGTCGGTGTCGGGCATGAAGGTGTTCTCGCCGCCCTTCACATACATGTAGTTGTCGGCCATGCCTGGCAGGCTGTCAGGGTCGTTGCCGCAGGGCACGAACTTGTCCTCGCCGCCGCCCCAGAGGCTCATGTTGTGGTGGCAGCCCGAGGCCGACACACCCATGAAGGGCTTGGTCATGAAGCAGGCGAAGATGCCATGCTCGCGCGCCACTTGGGCGCAGATCTGGCGGTAGGTCGTGAGACGGTCGGCGTTGCGCAGCACGTCGTCGAACATCCAGTTGAGCTCGAGTTGGCCCGGCGCATCCTCGTGATCGCCCTGGATCATGTCGAGGCCCATCTTGCGGGCGTATCTGATTACCTGGAGCGACACGGGCCGCAGACTCTCGAACTGGTCGATATGGTAGCAATAGGGCTTCGAGAAGCCGTCCTTCGGCTTGCCGTTCTCGTCGAACTTCAGCCACATCATCTCCGGCTCGGTGCCGATGCGCAGTTTGGTGCCGTGCCTCTTGGTGAATTCGGCGTGCATGCGCCGCAGGTTGCCGCGGCAATCCGACGTCAAATAGGCGCCCGGGTTCTGCTTCTCTTCGCGGTTCCGGAACAGCGTGCAATAGAAGCGCCCGATCTGTGGCGCCCAGGGAAGCTGCATGAAGGTTTCGGGCTCGGGGATGCCGACCAGCTCGGCCGCTTCAGGGCCGTAACCGAGATAATTGCCGGCACGGTCGGTGAATAGGTTGACCGTGGCGCCATAGACAAGCTGGAAGCCCTTTTTGGCCACGCTCTCCCAGTGATCGGCCGGGATGCCCTTGCCCATGATCTTGCCGGTGACCGAGACGAATTGCAGATAGAGATACTCGATCCCCAGTTCGTCGATCTTCTGGCGGACTTGTTTGACCTTCTCGTCGCGGCCTTCGGCTTCGACAAAGGCTTCAATATCCATACCCACGTGTTCCTCCCGTGTTTTCGCGCCGAATGATGGTCCGGGATCTTCCGTCCCGGTTCGGCTCCCCTGATCGCCCCGCATGCGCGGGTGTTCTTGTTACGGCTGGCCAGTCAGCCTTAGCGCGGCCAGTTCAGTGGCGTTTGTGCACCGAATTCGGATTTTGGTCTAGTCCTTCTTTGAACCAATCTGCCGGATTTGGTCTATTTAGCGGCGTAGCCGCGATTCTCTTGCGGTTATCGTGGCCAATGATCGATCATGGCGCAACCAATTTTGCGCCTTTTGCATTCCTTTGGTTTATGCCAGAGTCATTAAATGAAGCGTGTGAGAGCGATCGGCAGAGTCATGTTCCCCGGGACTAACCAGGCGGCGCGCGGGAGTGGCGGGTCATGAACGCGACCGACATCGCCGGCGCGCTGCGGCGCCAGATCTCCGCCGCCCAATTCACGCGCGACGACCGCCTGCCGCCCGAACGCACACTCGCGGAACAATACGGCGTCGCCCGGGGCACCGTGCGCGAGGCGCTGAAGCAGCTCGAGGATTCGGGCTTTGTCGAGCGCCGCGCCGGGTCGGGCACCTACGTGACCTATTCCGAGCGCGACGACAGCCGTTCGATCGTCGAGACCACCCGGCCGCTGGAGCTGATCGACGCGCGCTTCGCGGTCGAGCCGCACATGGTCCGGCTGGCGGTGCTGCACGCGACCGAATTCGACCTGGCCAAGGCCGAGGCCCATCTGGCGATCATGGAGGATTGCGGCGGCGCGGCCGAGGTCTTCGCCGAGGCGGATGAGCGGTTCCACATGGCGCTCGCCCATTGCTCGCAGAACGCGCTGATCGTCTGGATGATGAAGAAGATGCACGAGGTCCGCAGCCATGCCCAGTGGGCTCGGATGCGCACCATCACGCTCGAATCCGGGATCATCGCCCACTACAACCGCCAGCACCGGGCGATCGTCGACGCGATCCGCGCCCGCGACGCGGAAAGTGCGGGGCGCGCGATGAAGGAACATCTGGAAAGCGCGCGGCGCTCGCTGGTCGATGCCGCGTCTTGATCCGCCGGCGCGGGGCTCAGCGAACCTGAGCGGCCGCCTGCAGCCAGTTGATGTAGATCCGCTCGGCCACCTGCTTCATGGACCCGATTTGGGCCGCGCAATCGGCGGCCAGCCTTTCGGCGCCGCCCTCGCCGAACGCGTCCTCCAATGCCGCCTTGTATTCGGGAATCTCGGCCCAGTTCGCGACCGTGTCGGCCTCGACCTCGACGTGGCACTGCATCGACAGCGCCCGTGGTCCCCAGCTCATCGCCTGGACCGCGCAGTCGGGCGAGGTGGCAAGCACCTTCGCGCCGACGGGAAGCCGGGTCACCTCGGCGCCGTGCCATTGCAGGGCGTGGACGACTTCCGGCACGCCGTCCAGGAAGATGCTTTCGGCCCCCAGCTCAGTCATCTGCACCGGCAGCACGCCGATCTCGGGCACCGCCGACTTGCCGCAGGTGCCGCCCAGCGCCTCGGCCAGAAGCTGGTGGCCCAGGCATAGGCCCAGGAACGGCAGGCCGCGTTCCTCGACCGCCTCGCGGATCAACGCCTTCTCGGGGACCAGCCAGGGATGCTGGTCCTCTTCCCAGACATCCATCGGCCCGCCCATGACCCAAAGCGCGTCGAACCCGTCGAGCCCGGGTAGGTCCTCGCCCTGGTCAAGCTCGACCGGCACCCATTCATGGCCATCCTCGCCGAGAAACTCGCGCAGCGAACCGGGATGCTCGCAGGCAGCGTGCTGCAGGACAAGAATTCGCATGGGCGCCTCCCAAGGTGACGGGTCACCCGCGCACAAGAACTTGCGGCCCATGCTTTGGCAAGGGGTTAGGTGCCGCATCACGGGATGCATTTTTTGGTTCTCTTTTGCTGGCGCGATGGGCGACAAGGGCGAAGGCCGGATGGCGGTGCCCGATGCGTGGCGCGTCCGGCGGCTTGGAACAGGGGAGGGCCCGGCGTGCCGCGCGCGGTGATCTTCGATTTGGATGGCACACTGGTCGACAGCGCGCCGGATCTCCATGCCGCCGCGAATGTCTTGCTGGGTGAGATGGGGGCCGCCCCCTTGAGCCTCACGCAGGTCCACGGGTTCGTCGGCGCAGGTGTGCCGAAGCTGGTCGAGCGCTGTCTCGCGGCGTCGGATTTGCCGGCCGATGGCAAAGCATTCGCCGATGCGGTCGCCCGGTTCACACAAATCTATGGCACCGCGCCCGCGAACCTGACCCGGCCCCATCCGGGCGTCGAGGCGGCGCTCGGCGCGCTCAGCGCGCGGGGCCTCCTATTGGGTGTCTGCACCAACAAGCCCGAGGGCCTGACCCGGCAGGTCCTCTCCGGGCTTGGCCTGGACCGCCACATCCGCGCGGCGGTCGGCGGCGACACGCTCGACGTGATGAAACCCGACCGGAAGATGTTGGCCCATACGGCCGGCCTGCTGGGCGCGGGCCTGGGCGAGGTCCTGTTCGTGGGCGACAGCGAGATCGACGCCGAGACCGCGGCCAATGCGGGCGTTCCCTTCGCGCTCTATTCCGGGGGTTACCGCAAACGCCCGCTCGACACTTTCGAGGACGTGTTCATCTTCCATGATTTCGCGGCGCTGCCGCGATGGGTGGCCGCTATCTGACGGCCTTCAACCGACGCTCGCGCCAGACGATCATCAGCCCACCAGCGACGATCAGCAGGACGCCGGGCATCAATCGGTCGAAGGGCGCCTCATCGAAAATCAGCCAGCCCAATGCGAAGGCAATCGGTATGCCGAAATACTGGAACGGCGCCAGATTGGCGGGCTCGGTCATGCGGAAGGAAAGGATCAGGCAGAGAACTCCAGACCCTCCGACCAGGCCCATGGCAAGAATCCAGCCCAGATCCTCCGTCGCGGCGATGGGCGTGAATCCACTGGTCGAGAGACAGAGCACCGTCGCGCCGACAAGCGCCGCTGAAGTGGAGTAGAGATCCAAGAGCGGCGTTGGCACTTGCCCGTCGATCAGCCGCGCCGTGACCCCCGTCAGTGCATAGAGCGCCGCCGCGCCCAGGGGCAGCAGCGCGTCTGCTGTGAAAGCGTCCGATCCGGGACCCATGACCATCACCACCCCGGCAAAGCCGATCCCCACCGCAAGCCAGCGCATGGCCCCAACCCGGCCACCCAGCAAGGGTACCGAGAATGCGGTCATGAACAGCGACATCGAGAAGGCGATTGTACTGGCCGTGGCGAATTCCAGCCGGCCGAGCGACATGTAGAACAGGAATTGCGCCACCGAGACACAGCCGCCCCGCAGAAAGGCCAGTGGCCACTGCCGGATTACCACCGGGCGTCCCTGCGCCGACCAGCTCGCTGAGAGAGATAGCATGGTGAGGCTGGGGATCATCGCCAGCAGATTGCGGTAGACCGCCAGTTCCGCCGGGCCGTAGCGGGGCGACAGATACTTGATAATCAGCCCCATCAGGTCGAGCATGAAGATGCCCGCCAGGCTGATCAGAATGGCGGTGACCAGTCGGTTTCCGCCGCCACCGCCCGAAATTCCTGCGGCAAGCGTGGAGCGTAGGCTCAAAACCGCTCGACCCAGGGGCGGAGCTCGATCTCCCAGGCCCAGCTCGACCGGTCCTGGTTGAGGAAATGCCAATAGCTCTCGGCGATCGCATCGGGGCACAGCATCGAGTCCGGGTTATCCGGCCCGTCCACGCGGCCCGGCCGGTCCGGGTTCCTGATCCCGCCATCGATGACGAAATGGCCGATATGGATGCCCTTGGGGTGCAGCTCGCGGGCCATCGACTGGGCGAGGCCGCGCAGCGCGAACTTGCCCATCGCGAAGGGGGCCGACTGCGGATAGCCCTTGACCCCGGCCGAGGCGCCGGTCAGCAGCACCGCGCCGTGCCCCTTCGGCTCCATCCGCTTCGCCGCCTCCAGCGCCGCGTAGAAAGCGCCGAGCGCGGTCACTTGCACCGCCTTGGTCACCGCCTCAGGGTCCAGCTCCACGAAGGGCCCGCGCACGCGCGCCGAGGGATTGTAGACCACCACGTCCGGCGCGCCCTCCGCATCGAGCGCCTTGAAGAGGGCCGCGACCTGTCCGTGGTCCGCGGCGTCGCACGCATGCGAACTCGCCCCGGTTTCCCCGGCCAGCGCCGCTAGCTTGCCCGTGTCGCGCGCGGCCAGAGCCACGTTCACGCCGTTGGCGGCGAAAAGCCGCGCCAGCGAGGCGGAAAGTCCGCTGCCGGCACCGATGATCAGGGCTTTGGAATAGGTGGGTTTCATGGCAGCCTCCTCCTCGCGAACCCGCGCGCCCGATTCTCGGTCCGCGCCTTCCCAGCGATAATGGAGCCGCTCATGACCAAGACAACCCTGATCACCGGCGCCAACCGGGGCATCGGGCTGGAAATGGCGCGCCGGGCGGCGGCGCGGGGCGACCGGGTGCTGGCCAGTGTCCGCGATCCGGAAAGGGCCTCCGAGCTTGCCGCGTTGCCGGGCGTCACGGTGTTGGGCTTCGACGTGACCGATCCCGATGTGCTGGCCGAGGCGGCCGCACAAACCGGCCCGCTTGACCTGCTGATCTGCAATGCCGGGCAGCTTCGGGCGCGCGGCGGGATCGACGATCCAGAGCACACGCCCGAGATCTGGGACTCGGTCCTGATGACCAACGTGGCCGGCGTCTTCTTCACCGTCCGCGCCTTTCTGCCTTGTCTGGCCCAGGCGCCGGCACCGAAGATCGCGGTGATCTCGTCGATCATGGCTTCGAGCGAACGGGCGCCCGGCGGCAGCTACCTCTACCGCGCCTCGAAGGCGGCGGCGACCAATCTGGCGCGCAATCTCGCGGTCGACCTGAAGGATAAGGGCATCGCCGTCGGCGCCTATCACCCCGGCTGGGTGCGCACCGACATGGGCGGATCGAGCGCGGACATCGACGCGGGCGAAAGCGCCCAGGGCCTGCTCGCGCGCTTCGACGCGCTGTCGCTCGAGACCACGGGCGTTTTCGAGGATTACCGGGGCGACCCGATGGCGTTTTGATTTGCCGGCGCCATAGGGGAGGGCAATTCTGTCCACCTCATCCCCGCGCCGCCATCGTCACCGCGTGGATCGCCTTGCCGATCATCGCCAGCTCGCGCGGACCCGAGAACCGGTGATCCGCCCCCTTGACCAGGGTCAGCCGCGCGTCCGGGCATTCGATATGGTCCAACAGTCGCAAGGCGACCGGGACCGGCACATCGGTGTCAGCGGTTCCCTGCAGCAGCCGCACCGGGAAGGGCAGCGGCAGGGCCGAACGCAGCACCAGCTGAGCGCGCCCCTCCTCGATCAGGCGCCACGTGATCACGTAGGGCTCGTCGGAATAGTCCGAGGGCTGCTCGATCCGTCCCTCTTCGGTCAGCCGCCGGCGCTCGTCCTCGCTCATCTGATCCCACATGCTGTCCTCGGTGAAGTCGGGCGCCGCGGCGATGCCGACCAGCCCCGCGATCCGCCCAGGAAATCTCTCGGGCATCCGGCGCGCCAGCAAGAGCGCGATCCAGCCCCCCATCGACGAGCCGACCAGGATCTGGGGCCCCTCGGTCAGCCGGGTCACCGCTTCATAGGCGTCGTCCGCCCAATCGCCGATCGCGCCGTCGAGGAACTCGCCCGAGCTTGACCCATGGCCGCGATAGTCGAAGCGCAGATAGGCCCGCCCGCGCGCCTTGGCCCAGTCCCGGAGCCACAGCGCCTTGGTGCCTTCCATGTCCGAGCGGAAGCCGCCCAAAAAAACTACTCCGGGCAGCGAAGCAGTGCTTGCCCCCGAGTCCGCGGCGGCTATTCTGTGGTAAGCGATTTTCCGATCCGCGTTCAGTTCGAGATAGTCTGGGTTTGAGTAATCTGGGTTGAGGTCATCTGGACGGTTCATGTTTCAGTCGTCATCCATCGCCGAGAAGGTCACGGGCAAGCTTAGCGACAACCGCTCGGCACAGGAAGACCGGCGCCCCCTGACCGTGCTTCAGGTCATCCCCCGCATGGACGAGGGCGGTGCCGAACGCGGTGTCATGGAGATCACCGAGGCGATCGCCCGCGAGGGCGGCCGGGCCATCATCGCGACCTCGGGTGGCAAGATGCTGCCGCGTGTCCCCAAGGCGGGTGGCCAGGTCATCGCGATGAACCTCGAGACCCGCAACATCTTGAATTTGTGGCAGAACGCGCGGCTTTTGACCCGCCTGATCCGGGATCTTGAGGTGGATGTCGTCCACGCCCGCGCCGCTGCGCCTGCCTGGAGCGCGCATCTTGCGGCCAAGCGTACGGGCGCGCATTTCGTCACAACCTATCACGACACTGTCTCCGCGGCCGGACTTCTGGGGCGGCGCGGTAAGGTCATGACCCGGGGCCAGCCGGTGATCGCGGTTTCGGATTTCGTGCGCGATCAGATCATACAGCAATTGGGCGTGTCGCCGGATCAGGTGGTCACCATCCCGCGCGGCGCCGACGTCAACGTCTTCTCCGAGGAGACGGTTGGCAACGAGCGCGCCGTGAAGCTGGCGAATGAATGGGGTCTGCTGGACGATGCCCGTCCAATGGTGCTGCTGCCGGACGCGCTGACCCGGACCAAGGGCTCGGAGGATTTGATCAGCGCCGCCCAGCGCCTGCGCGAGATGCGGGGCGACGACTTCCTGATCCTGCTGACCGGTGCCGAGGAAGGCACGTCTTACGAGATGGGCCTGCGCAGGACGATCGAGAAGATGGGTCTCGACGACGTGGTGCGGGTCGCCGCATCGACCGGCGATTCCGCGGCCGCCTACAAACTTGCCTCGGTCGTGGTGTCAGCCTCGCGCGAACCCGAGGCGTCGTGTCAGCCCGTTATCGAAGCGCAGGCAATGGGCCGCCCGGTCATCGTCACCGACCACGGCGCGGCGCCGGAAACCGTGCGGCACGGCGATTCCGGCTGGCTCTACCCGCCGGGCGATGTGGAGTGCTTGACCGACGTGCTGAACAAAGCCCTGAATCTGGACCCGTCGCAACGCGCCCATATGGGCATGGCGGCGCGGGCGCGGATTCATTCCGGCTATACCTTGTCGGCCATGCAGCGCGCGACGCTCGAGGTCTACGAGCAGGTCTCCGGGCGCACCTTCGCCAAGCTGGTCTGAGGCGCCGCCTCCCGCGTCAGCCGGTCCTGCGACGAGCGCCCGCAAACGTCCTCTCATCTTGACTTCCCCACCCCCTGCCAGGATTGTGCGCGCGATTTCGACCCAGCCCGAGGACACTTCCGATGAGCGAGCATGTCACGATCACCCTGCCGGACGGCGCCACGCGCGATTATCCGCGCGGCGTGACCGGTGCGGACGTGGCCGCCGACATCTCGCCCTCGCTGGCAAAGGCGGCGCTGGCCTGCCGGGTCGATGGGGTCTTCAGTGACCTCTCGCGCCCGATCGAGGCGGATACGCAGCTTGCCATCGTGACGGGCAAGGATGACGCCGAGGCGCTGGAGCTGATCCGCCACGACTGCGCCCATATCATGGCCCGGGCGGTGCAGGAGATCTGGCCGGACGCGAAGGTCACGATCGGTCCGGTGATCGAGCACGGATTCTACTACGATTTCGACCGCGCCGAACCTTTCACCGAGGAGGACTTCGCGGCGATCGAAAAGCGCATGCGCGAGATCATCGCCAAGCGCGATCCAGTGCGCACAGAAGTCTGGTCGCGCGAGGAGGCATTGCACTTCTATGGCAATACCAACGAGCCCTATAAGATCGAGCTGATCGAGGCGATCCCCGAGGGCGAGCCGATCCGCATGTATTGGCATGGCCACTGGCAAGACCTCTGCCGTGGCCCGCATCTGCAGCACACAGGCCAGGTCCCGGCGGACGCCTTCAAGCTGATGAGCGTGGCCGGCGCCTATTGGCGCGGCGACAGCCGCAACCAGATGCTCCAGCGCATTTACGGCGTCGCGTTCAAGAACAAGAACGACCTCAAGGCGTATTTGACCATGCTCGAGGAGGCCGCCAAGCGCGACCACCGCAAGCTGGGCCGCGAGATGGAGCTGTTCCACCTGCAGGAGGAGGCGCCGGGCATGGTGTTCTGGCACCCCAATGGCTGGCAGCTCTATCGCGTGCTGGAGGACTATATGCGCCGCCAGCAGCGCGCCGGCGGCTATGTCGAGGTCAAGACCCCCCAGGTCGTCGATCGCACGCTGTGGGAGGAGTCCGGCCACTGGGAAAAGTACCGCGAGCACATGTACATCACCGAGATCGACGAGGAGCACGCGAATGAAAAGCGTGTGAATGCGTTGAAGCCGATGAACTGCCCCTGCCATGTGCAGATCTACAATCGCGGGCTGAAGAGCTATCGCGACCTGCCGCTCCGGATGGCGGAGTTCGGATCGTGCCACCGCTACGAGCCCTCGGGCTCGATGCACGGGCTGATGCGGGTTCGGAACTTCAATCAGGACGACGCCCATATCTTCTGCACCGAGGACCAAATCGAGGGCGAGACCGCGCGTTTCATCGACCTGCTCGGCGCGGTTTACAAGGATCTCGGCTTCGAGAGCTTCGACATCAAGTTCTCGACCCGGCCCGAGGTGCGCGCCGGATCGGACGAGGTCTGGGACAAGGCCGAGGCGGCGCTGGAGGCGGCGATCCGCAAGGTTACCAACAACTTCGAGCTCGATCCAGGCGAGGGCGCCTTCTATGGCCCCAAGCTCGACTTCAAGCTGACCGACGCGATCGGGCGTGAATGGCAGTGCGGCACGTTCCAGGCCGACTTCGTTCTACCGGAGCGGCTGGATGCCGAATACGTGGCGGCGGACGGATCGAAGCGGCGTCCGGTCATGCTGCACCGGACCATCCTCGGCTCGTTCGAGCGCTTCTCGGGCATCCTGATCGAGAACTATGCGGGGCGTTTCCCGCTCTGGCTCAGCCCGCGCCAGGCCGTGGTGGCGACCATCGTCTCGGATGCGGATGCCTATGCAGACGCCGTGGTCGAGAAGCTGCACGCGGCGGGGCTGCGCGCCGAGACGGACAAACGCAACGAGAAGATCAACTACAAGGTCCGCGAGCACTCGACCGCCCATGTCCCCGCCATCCTGGCGGTCGGTCGCCAGGAGGTCGAGGCCGGCACGGTCTCGGTCCGCCGCCTGGGCGAGCAGGGCCAGAAAGTGGTGCCGCTCGACGAGGCCGTCGCCGCGCTGGCCGAGGAGGCGACGCCGCCGGATCTTCGATGAGCGCGCCCGTGCCGGACGGGCCTGTGCTGGAAGGCATCGCGCCCATCGTCCCGGTGCGTGATGTGCCGGCCAGCATGGATTTCTACACCGATGTCTTGGGTTTCGAATTGCGCGCCGGTTTGGACGACGGCAGCTTCGCGCTGCTGGCGCGCGGGGAAGCCGGGGTCATCCTGCTCCCCGGCGACGAGGCCGCGCTCGCCGCGACCGCGAACAATATCTCTGCCTATATTTGGGTTTCGGACCTGATGGCGCTTTGGGACGAGTTGAAGCCCCGGCGCGACACCTTGCCCGAGGGCCGGGTGCGCCCGCCCGTCGAGCAGCCCTACGGCATGCGCGAGTTCCACGTGAAGGACCCGGACGGGTTCCTTATCTTCTTCGGGCAGTCAGCCTGAGCCATTCGCGAGCCACGTAGATGATCTCACATGGATTGGAATCGCCAATGCCCCGACCCCCGAGCCGGGGCCTAGATCGGCTGGTCGGGGCGGTGACGCTCCTCCCCGGGGCGCGAGGTCCCGGATCAAGCCTGGGACATCGGAGGTCGGGATCACTCGTCGAACAGTCTCTGGCTAACAGCCGCGCTCGCCGCCTGTAGCGCGGCGAGGCGCTCGGCCAGGTCAGCAAAGCTCTCGGCCTCGGCCCCACGCGCCATGGCCCGGCGCAGGCCCTCGCCCGCTGTTTGGGGGTCGACCGGCGTTTCCAGCGCGACCCGTTCCATCTGCTGGAGGCGCTGCATCAGGGTGAAGGCCTCGGTCAGGTCGGCGCATTCCACACCGGTGACCCAGCCACAATCGGCCAGCTCCGTGAGCGCGCGGCCCGCCGCTCGGCAATCGAGCCCATGATAAAGCACACCGGTCTGGGCCAGGAACTCGATCTCCATCAGCCCGCCAGCCGCGTGTTTCAGCGACCAAGGATTTGCGTGCTCCTTGGCATGGGCCTCGATCAGCTTGCCGCGCATTCCGGCGGCCTCCTCCAGGACGCGCGGATCACCCTTCCTGCCCGTCAGCACCTCGCGGACAATCGCCTCGACCTCGGCGCCCAAGCTCGCGTCACCCGCGATCACCCGCGCGCGGGTCAGGGCCAGATGCTCCCAGACCCAGGCCTGCTCGGATTGATACTTTTGGAATGCTGAAATCGATGTCGCCACCGGCCCCTGCCGGCCCGAGGGGCGGAGCCGCATATCCACCTCGTAGAGCCGCCCCTCGCCGGTCGGCGCGGTCAAGGCGCCGACCAAGGCCTGGGTCAGGCGCGGGAAATAGGTGACCGGCGGCAGCGGCTTCGGCCCCTCCGAGGCCTCCGCCCCGCCTGCGTCATAGACCGTGATCAGGTCCAGATCCGAGCCCGCGGTCATCTCGCGCGAACCCAGCTTGCCCATGGCGATCACCACCATGCCGCGCCCCGGCGGGGGGCCATGGCGCCGGGTGAAATCGTCGACCACACGCGGATAGAGCACCGTCAACGCCGCCTCGGCGATGGCCGAGAAGGCGCGGCCGGCCTCCTCGGCGGTGCCGATCGCGCGGAGCACCTGGACCCCGGCGCGAAAGGCCTGCTCGCGGGCCCAGACCCGCACATCGTCCAATAGGTTCTCATAGTCCGCGTTTTCGCGCAGCCAGGCGGTCAGCTCGCGGGTCAGCACTTCCGCGCCTGGCAGCGGTTCGAAAAAGGCTTGGTCGAGGAGCGCGTCCAGCGCCTGGGGCCGGCGGCCCAGATGCGCGGCCAGCCGGGGCGCGGCCGCGCAGATCTCGACGATCAAATCCAAGAGATGCGGGTTCGCGGTGAAAAGTGAGAAGACCTGCACCCCGCCCGGCAAGCCGCCCAAGAACCGGTCGAACTGTGCCATCGCCTCGTCCGGGCTTCCCGCGGCAGCGAGCTTCTCGATGATCAAGGGCTCCAGCCCCTTGAAGAGCGCGCGTGCCCTCGCCGACCGGGTCGCCGGGATATCGGCATCGCGCCAGCGTTCCAGCGTGCGTTCCGCATCGCCGGGGCGCTCGAATCCCGCCTCGGCCAGCTCCGCCTCGCCGATCTCGGCCCGCGCCTTGGACGCGCCCGGCCCGGGGGTGAAGAACTCCTCCGCTGCCGCATGAACCCGGGCCAGACGCTCGGCAATATCGCGCTCGAAGGCCGCCCGGTCGGACCAGCCGCAAAGCGCCGCCAGCCGCGCCCGCGCCTCGGGCGCTTTCGGGATGATGTGGGTTTGCGCGTCCTCGACCATCTGCAGCCGGTGTTCCAGCGTCCGGTGCGCGGCGTAGTCCTCTGCCAGAAGTCCGGTGGTTTCCGCACCAACCCAGCCGGTTTCAGTCAGCGCCGTCAGCGCGCCGAGCGTGGTCGGCACGCGCAGCCTGGGGTCGCGCCCGCCGCAGATCAGTTGCCGGGTCTGGGCAAAGAACTCGATCTCGCGGATGCCCCCCGGCCCCAGCTTGATATCGTGGCCCGGGATCTCGCCCGGGCTGAAGCGGCCCTTCTGCGCGCGGATCTTGCGCAGCATGGCGTGCGTGTCCTCGATCGCCGCGAAATCCAGATAGCGGCGCCAGACGAAGGGCGTCAGCCGGTCCAGGTATTCGGCCCCGGCTTTCAGGTCCCCGGCGGCGGGCCGCGCCTTGATATGGGCCGCGCGCTCCCATGTGCGGCCGACGGATTCGTAGTAGCGCTCGGCCGCCTCCATCGCCATGCAGACAGGCGTCGTCGATGGCGCGGGCCGGAGCCTGAGATCGGTGCGGAAGACGTAGCCCTCCTGTGTCGCCTCGCCGAGAAGCTTGACCACCTGCTTGGTCACATGAATGTAGCGCGCTTTGGCCGCGGCAAAATCGTCGGGCTCGAACCGGTCCTGGTCGAACAGGCAGATGAGATCGATATCCGAGGAATAATTCAGCTCGCGTGCCCCGTGCTTGCCCATGGCCAGCACCACATATCCGGCCCCGGACGCCAGATCGCCGTCATCCAGCCCCGGCAGCCTGCCCTGCGCGACCTCGGTGCGGAGAAGCAGACCGGCCGCTGCCCTCAGCGCCGCATCCGCCAGCCGGGTCAGCGCCCCGGTCACTTGGCCCAGATCCCAAACTCCGCCCAGATCGGCCAGCGCGACCAGCAGCGCCGCGCGCGATTTGGCCAACCGCAGCTCAGTGCCGAGCGCGCGTTGATCCGAGGCCTCGGAGCCGAGATCCGCAAGAAGCCGATCGAGCGCGGCCTCGGGTGTCTCGCCGATGGCTTCCGCCAGCCATTCCCCATGGCGCTCGATCAACCGCGCCAGATAGGGACTCGATCCGGCAACACCGGCGACCAGGTCCCACGTTGCTCCGCTATTGAGCGCTTCCGGCAATTCAGACCGCACCCCCGCCGCCCGGTCGGTGTCGAACGGGATCGGGGCAGAGCTGATCCTTGCGGCGAGGCTATCGGCACTCATGCACGCAGCTTCCGCGCTGGCGGGGCGAGGTCAAGCCTCGACGACGTCCTTCTCAGCGCCCCTCATAGGTCGCCGGGCGCTTCTCCAGGAAGGCGGCGACACCTTCCATGAAATCGCGGGTCTTGCCCGCCTCGCCCTGCAATTTGGCCTCCAAGGCCAATTGGGTGTCCAGGTCGTTCGACATGCTTTGGCGCAGCGCCTGCTTCATCAGCCGGTAGGCCTGGGTCGGTCCCTTCGCCAGCCGCCGGGCCAGCTCGGCCGCGCGCTCGGCCAGGGCTTCATCCTCGGCCATCTCCCAGATCAGCCCCCATTCCGCCGCCCGCTCGGCCGGGATCGGGTCGGCGAAGAGGCACATCCCCATGGCGCGGGCCATACCCGCCAGCCTTGGCAGCCAATAGGTGCCGCCCGCATCCGGGATCAGGCCGATCCGGGCGAAGGCTTCCAGGAACACCGCCGAGCGCGCGGCGATCACCACATCCGCCGTCAGGGCCAGGTTCGCGCCCGCCCCGGCCGCGGCGCCGTTCACCGCCGCGATCACCGGCACCGGGCAATCATAGACCAGCTTCAGAAGCGGCTCGTATTCCTCGCTCAGCACCCGCTCCAGGTTCAGGGTCGAGATATTGCCCGCGTCGCCCAGATCCTGGCCCGCGCAGAAGCCATTGCCCGCGCCGGTCAGCACGATGGCGCGCGCCTCGCCCGGCGCCCGGGTCAGCGCGTCGATCAGGTCGACCCGCATCGCCGCCGAGAGGCTGTTCATCTTGTCCGGCCGGTTCAGCGTGATGGTCGCCACGTCGTCGGCGAGGTCATAGAGGATGGTCTCATAGGTCATGTGATCGGCCCCATCGTGGTCAAAGCTGGGATTAATCAGTTCGCGTATCCGCCGGCGCGGCGGTCAGGTCCAGCCCGGCGACAATCTGGCGGACCACGGGCATCGCCGCCTCCGCGTCCATGCCGGGCGCCAGGCGCGGGTCATAGAGGATGCGCAGCAGCCATTCGTCGTGGCGCGTCAGCAGGGCGAACTCGCCGTCATCGTTGAAGATCGAAGGCCTGACCGCGTCGTCGTCATTGGCGAGCCCCAGCGACTGCACGATCTCCTCGTGCAAACAGGCGCGGCGCAGCACGCCCTTGACCTCGTCGCCGATCACCACGGTCGCGGCGGCCAAATAGACGCCGTCGGGTCCGGAGACCAGGTTGTTGGCGACACAGATCGTGCTGGGGTTCTGCAGCCAGAACCGGTAGATCCGGGCGCGTTGGGGCATGGTTGCTTCAAGGCTTTCGAGAACGCGCTCCCGATCCGTCTCGGCGACGATCAGGATCAGGAAATTGGCCTGGTCCCGAGCGCCCTCGGCGATGTCCAGCCCAGTCAGGCCCGCGATCCGGTCCATCAGCGCCTTCGTCTCGGCCCGGTCGGCGGCGGTTACGGCCCCGCCTGCCAGCGTATAGCGCAGCGGCCCCTGCCAGCGGCTGACTGGGTTCGGGCTTGAATTTCCGGCGCTGCCGGGCTTCAGCGTGTCCGCCTGGTGGTTGAGCGCGATACGTTGGAAATTCTGGACCAGCGCCGCGGGCCCGAACGGGGCATCCTGGGGCGCGGTGTCGGTGCGCAGCTTGCCCTCGCCGCGCAGCTCCGCCTGCAACGCGGTCAGGCCGCGCTCGCTGGGGCGCTCGGCGCAGGCCGCGATCAAGGCGGGCAGGGCGAGGAGGACGGCGATTGGCAGGCGCGGTCTGGACATGGCCGCCATGCTGCGGCCTGATGCGAGCGCGTGCAAGAGGCGTGGGCGAAACGGGACGCAACGGGCCAAGGAGACGCGGCATGTGCGGCAGATTCGCGGTGGGCGACACGCGGGGCGAGGATTGGGCCGACTGGCTGGGCATCGACCGCGACAGCCCCTGGCCGGACCCAAGCTGGAACGTGGCGCCAACGCAGACCGTCGGGATGATTGGCGAGGGCCGCGACGGGCGCGGCCTGGCCCTCGCGCGTTGGGGTCTGGTGCCGCACTGGTGGAAAAAGCCGCTGGCCGAGTTCCGCGCCACCACTTTCAATGCCCGCTCGGAAGAGGCCGCGTCGAAGCCGATGTTCCGCGATGCCTGGCGCAAGGGCCGCTGCCTGGTCCCCGCGATCGGCTATTACGAGTGGAGCGGCAAGGCAGGTGAAAAGCGCGCCTGGTACATCACCCGCAAGGGCAACGCGCCGGGTTTCTGCATGGCCGGGCTGTGGGCGCGGGCCGTGATCGAGGCCGAGCCGCTTTTCTCGTTCACTGTGCTGACCTGCGCCGCGGGCGAGGCGACCCGGCACCTGCATCCGCGAAGCCCGGTCGTACTGGAGGAGGCCGATTGGGACCGCTGGCTCGACCCGGCCAACGACGGGGCCGGGCTGATGCGCCCGATCCCGGATGACCGAGCAGAGGTAACGGAAGTCGGCGGTGCGGTCGGCAATGTGCGGAACAATGGCCCGGAACTGATCGAGCCGTTGGAGGGATAATTGCCCCACTGTTCGACCCGGCGCCCACGTGATCCCCTCCCCCCGCTGGGGGGAGGGTTAGGGAGGGGGTGCAACCCGCGCGAAGCGCCTCGTACACCGTGCCAATGCCCCGGCCTCGAGCCGGGGCCTCGACGTTCGTCGGAAACCGTCGAGGTCCCGGGTCAAGCCCGGGACATCGGGCGTCTACCCCTCAAGCAGCGCCTGAAACTCCCGCCACTCGCCCTTGGACATGCCCGAACCCTCCTGGGTCACCTCCTCGCCCGCCAGCATCCGGCGCAGGGCCACCATGCCGGGGCCGGAGATCTGTGCCGCGTTCAGGCGGTAATCCTCGAACGCGGCATAGGTCGCGGGCACCCAGGCCTTGACCAGCTCGCAGATCGCCTCGGCATAGACCCGGATCTCCATCTGCGCGTGGGCATCCGCCCGCAGCCGCAGGAAATGCATCAGATTGTGCAGATCGACCTTCCAATACCACTGGGTATAGATGTTCATCGGCAGGTTCATCCGCGCCAACTCGCGCGCCAGCCCCTGCTGGCTTTCCTGGCTGAGCATCGCCTCGTAGTGATCATAGCAGCGCGCCGAGTCGTCCTTCAGGATATCCAGAACGCGCTCCGCCTCGTCCCCTGCCAGCACCGCGCCGCGGCCCTGTCCGTTCGTGCTAGATTGCGTCGCAAGATTTTCAGGAGATGGGATGTAAAACTCTCGATCGAGGATCGAATAGCGGGCCGAGTATTCATTCACGTTCGCGGTGCGGTGACGGATCCATTGCCGCGCCACGAAGACCGGCAGCTTCACATGAAACTTGATCTCGCACATCTCGAACGGCGTCGAGTGCCAGTGGCGCATCAGATACCGGATCAGCCCGCTGTCGTCGCGGGCATGCTTGGTCCCCTGCCCATAACTGACACGCGCCGCCTGCACGATGGCGCCGTCGTCGCCCATGTAGTCCATGACGCGGATGAACCCGTGATCGAGAACTGGGATGAATTCATACAACTGGGCTTCTAGAGCGGTCACAGTCGCACGATAGGTCGATTTGGGCTCTGACTTTAGCTCGGCGATTGCAGTGTGTTCCCTAGCTTTCAGTAGCGCTTGGTTCATCCCGACTCCTCCAGACCTGGCAGACTCGGCTTTTGCGCCACAAGTTACTGTATACAAAACTTCGCCGAGGATATCTTTGTTGATGCACTGTGGGTAAGGACTAATGCACTGTGGGTAAGCAGCGATTGCACGAAAAAGACTGTGGAGAACAAATGAGTCTACAATGAGTCGGAACACAAGATTTCGTAGGCAAACGATCGATCGTAACCAAATCTGGCGCGATGAAGATTTCTCTTGTGGAAAATCGATGGGGATAAAATGAAAGTAAAGTACCTGCACACAATGATCCGGGTTCAGGACGTCGAGGCGTCGAAAAAGTTTTATTGCGACCTCTTGGGTCTGGTCGAAACCCGCCGCAAGGATCTGGACGCGGCCAAGGCGACCCTGGTCTTCCTCAGCGAGCCCGGTGGCGGTCCCGGTAACGAGATCGAGCTGACCTATAACTGGGACTCGGACGAGGAGTATACCGGCGGGCGCAATTTCGGGCACCTGGCCTACGAGGTCGAGAACATCTACGAAAAATGCCAGCAGCTGATGGATGCGGGCGTCACCATCAACCGCCCGCCGCGCGATGGGCGCATGGCGTTTGTCCGCTCGCCGGACGGGATTTCGGTCGAGCTGCTGCAGATGGGCGAGTCCCTGCCGCAACAGGAGCCCTGGGCCAGCATGCCCAATACGGGGTCGTGGTAGGCTGCCGGCTTCGCACCCTGATCGCCGGGGCGGTTCTCGCGGCTGCCGCGCCCGCTCCGGCCGAGGCTTGCCGCCTGGCACTTGCCTTCGCGCTGGACGTCTCGGCCAGTGTCGACAAATCGGAATACCAGCTCCAACTCCAGGGCCTGGCCGACGGGCTGAGGAACCCCGCGGTCAGCGCGGCGATCCTGGGGCCGGGCGGCGGTGTCGCGCTGGCAGCCTATGAATGGAGCGGGCAGCGCCAGCAGGTGATCATCGTCGATTGGACGATTATCGCCGATCAAGCTGGTCTCGACGTCTTCATCCGCCAGCTCGCCGCCCACGATCGCCGGTATGGAGAGTTTCCGACCGCGGTCGGCTATGCCCTGGCCTATGGTCATGGGCTCATGCGCCGTGCTCCGCCATGCCAGCGCCTGGTGATCGACATCTCCGGCGATGGGACCTCGAATGACGGGTTTGGGCCCGACTCCGCTTACAAGGCGTTCAATTTCGACGGGATCACCGTGAACGGATTGGTGATTGGCGCCGGCGACCTCGAGTTGATCTCGTTCTACCGGCACCTGGTCGTCCGCGGACCGGAAGCCTTCATCGAGGTCGCACGCGACTATTCGGACTTTCCGCGCGCGATGTTGCGAAAATTGCTGCGCGAGATTGGGCACGATTTTGTCGCCGGGATTGTCCGCCCGGCAAGCCCCTGACCGTGCCTTCGCCAAATGGTGCATTGCCCTTCATGCCATGCCGCGACATGTTTCTGTAATAGGCCCAGACCAAAACGGGTCCGAGGGAGAACGCCATGACCCGCCAGCCCCGGGCCAGGGGGAGTATTGCAGCCGTCGCATTGTCGGGTCTCTTGAGCGCCGGGCCGGCGGCTGCCTGCGAATTGGAGCTGGTCCTGGCGATGGACGTCTCACGCTCGGTGGTGAAATCCGAATACGATTTGCAGATGGGCGGCCTGGCGGCGGCGTTCCGGGACCCGGAGATCGTCGAGACGATTACCTGGATCACCGGCGGCGTCATGGTGACCGTGTCACAGTGGAGCGGCGCCGAGGCACAGACCCAGCCGGTGCCCTGGACCCATTTGCAGAGCGCGAGCGATGTCGCCGCCTTCGCCAACGCGATTTCGGCGCAGAAACGGGCCTTCTTCGCCTCCTATACCGCGATCGGCGAGGCATTGGCCCACGCGGCCAGCCTCAGCGCGACGAACCCGATGCGCTGCAAGCGCCGGGTGATCGACGTGTCGGGCGACGGCGCGAGCAATCGTGGGCGCCCGGCGCGCGAGGTCGCTGATGCGCTGGAGGCGCAAGGCGTGACCATCAATGGCCTGGTTATCATGGGTGGCTGGCCCGACCCGGCGGATTTCTACCGGCGCAACGTGGTCCGGGGCCCGGCCTCGTTCCTGGAACTGGCGGACGACTTCAGCGACTACGCCGACGCGATCAAACGCAAGCTGCTGCGCGAACTGGCGCCCAGGGTGGCCCGGCGATGAAGATTTCGCGCCTGCTCGCAGTTTTCGTCCTGGTGTCGATCCTGTTCGCGCCGCCGCTGGCGCGGGCTCAAGCCTGCAAGCTGGCGCTGGTGCTGGCGCTCGACATCTCGTCCAGCGTCAACGAGCGCGAATACGCGCTTCAACTCTATGGCCTTGCCCGGGCCTTCCGCACCAAGGAGGTGATCGACGCCATCCTGACGCCCGAGGGGGCCAGTATCGCCGCGATCGTCTACGAATGGTCCGGTTACAATCAGCAGGACATCGTGATCCCCTGGACCATGCTAAAATCGCGCGAGGAGGTGTTGGCCTTCGCCAATCGCCTGTCGGCCCATCGGCGGCCCTTCACCGATCTGACCACCGCCTTGGGAAAGGCGGTCGAATACGGCGCGGCAATGTTTGCCCGCGCGCCCGCCTGCGCGCGCCAGGTGATCGATATCTCCGGCGATGGCGAGAACAACGACGGGGTCGGCCCGGACTATTTCCGGGCCCAGGGCAAGCTCGACGGGATCACCATCAACGGGCTCGTGGTCCAGGGCGCGTTTCCGGACCCGGCGCCCTATTACCGCGATCATGTGATCCAGGGCCCGGGGGCCTTCCTGGCGCTGGCGCGCCACTTCGACGACTACCCCTCGGTCATCATCGGCAAGCTTTTGCGCGAGATCGGCCACGAGCTGATCCTGGGCCAGAACGAACCGGACACGCGGGAATAATGCGGCTTGGATACGCGATCGTGCTCGCATGGGGCTTGGCGGTGACGCCGGGCGCGGCGCTTGGCTGCGCCCTCGAGCTGATCCTCGCCGTGGACGTCTCAGGCAGTATCGACAGCAACGAGTTTCGGCTTCAGACAGACGGTCTGGCGGATGCGTTCGAGCATCCCTCGCTGATCTCGGCGGTCGATGAGCTCGACGGCGGTCTGCTGGTCACCATGACCCATTGGTCTGGCACCAACCGCCAGCGCCAGATGACCCACTGGCGGCACCTGACCGATGCGGCGTCGATGGTCTCGTTCGCGGCCGAAGTGCGCAAATCGGGCCGCGCCTGGCGTAATTTTTCGACCGCGATCGGCGAGGCGCTCTCCCATGCCGCCAACGTCAGCGCCACGGCGCCTCAGACGTGCAAGCGCCGGGTGATCGACGTCTCGGGCGATGGCGTTTCCAACGAAGGGCGCCCGCCGGCGATGTTCTCGCGCGCCCTGGCGGCCGAGGGCTACACAGTCAACGGACTGGTGATACGGGGCGCCGATCCAGACCCGGTCGCGCATTACCGCAACGAGGTAATCGCAGGTCCGGGCGCCTTCGTCGAGGTCGCCGCCAGCTTCGATGACTATCCGCGGGCGATCCTGCGGAAACTTCTGCGTGAGATCGATCAGCCGCTGATCTTGTCTAAAAATTCGCTCCACCTCCCACGCACTCGCCTCCCCGCCCAACCACCAATTGTCCACCATTCGTATGATTGGTGGTTGGGCGGGGAGGCGAGTGCGTGGGAGGTGGAAATTACCAAAACCACCACCCCCTTCCGAAACGCTCCACAATATCTTATATTTATACCGTCCCCTCAGGGACTATGGCGATAAACGCGCCCGTAATAAGCGGATCGGACCCGGGGGCGGTACCCGGCGGCTCCACCAACATCCCGTCTTGGAGGGATAGGGGGCCGAAATAGGATCGACGGACGTGTAAAGGGGAATGCTTTCGCTCGGTGAGGTACCACCGTTACCGGTCCGCAAAGTACAGTTGCCAATGACAACCGTGCTCCGGTGGCCCTCGCTGCGTAATGCGGCGAGCAAACCGAAATCTAAGTCCTGACGCCTAGCCGCGTCAGGCGGGGTTCGCAGGCACCCGGCAACAGAAGCCTGCGCTTTCCCCGCCCTGCGTCTCCGCGCCTGCTTCCCTAGGGTCAAAATTCCGTTATGGTCGCCCGGGAGAAAGGGACGATAAGCGATGTCTTCCGATGATTCGCTAAACTACGGGCGCTTCATGGAACGGGCCATGCGGTCGGTTATGGCCGAGGTTCTGGGCCATGTTGCCGAATGCGGCCTGCCTGGGTCGCACTATTTCTACATCACTTTCCACACCGAGCATCCGGGCGTCGACATGGCCGACTGGCTGCGCGAGCGCTATCCATCCGAGATGATGATCGTGTTGCAGGAATGGTTCGAGGATCTGGCGGTCATGGACGACCGGTTCACGGTCACGCTGAATTTCTCGGACCAGCGCGAAACCCTGGTCATCCCGTTCGACGCGGTGAAGACCTTCATCGATCCATCCGCCAAGTTCGGGCTCAAATTCGACGACCAGGAGCACGAGGAGATGGTCCTCGATATCGAGGGTATCGAGGCGACCGCCGAGTCCGGTTCCGGCCCCAGCAACGGCGAGCCCGATCAGGACCCCGATCAGGACGGCGACGGCCCCTCCGACGGCGATGGCAAGAAATCCACCGCCGACGTGGTTAGCCTCGACCGGTTCCGCAAGTCCTGATCAACCCTGATTGGCATTCTTAAGGTACGGGCGCTATAGCTCGCCCCGTGAGTTTGCTTGCGAGTTTGCCTGCGAGTTTGCCCGTGATCCCGCCCCAATGGAGAGCTGCATGAATGCCGCCCGCAAATCGACCCGCCCCAAGACGCGCACCGAGACCGACAGCTTCGGGCCCCTCGAGGTTCCCGCCGACAAATATTGGGGCGCCCAGACGCAGCGGTCGCTGATCAATTTCCCGATCGGGTGGGAACGCCAGCCGGTGGCGGTGGTGCGTGCGCTCGGCGCCATCAAGAAGGCGGCGGCCGAGGCGAACATGGAGCAGGGCAAGCTGCAAAAACGCCTGGGCCGCGCCATCGTCAAGGCTGCGGGCGAGGTCTATCAGGGCAAGCTCAACGATCATTTCCCCCTGGTCGTCTGGCAGACCGGCTCGGGCACGCAGTCGAACATGAACGCCAACGAGGTGATCGCCAACCGGGCCATCGAGATCCTAGGCGGCAAGATCGGTTCGAAGGATCCGGTTCATCCGAACGACCATGTGAACATGAGCCAGTCGTCGAACGACACCTTTCCAACCGCCATGCATATCGCCGCCGCCATGACGGCGGCCGAGGTGCTGCTGCCGGGGCTCGAGAAGTTGCACACGGTGCTGGACACCAAGGCCAAGGCCTTTGCCAAGATCATCAAGATCGGTCGCACCCATACCCAGGACGCGACGCCCCTGACGCTGGGCCAGGAATTCGGCGGCTATGCCTTTCAGGTCCGCCAAGGGATCGGGCGCGTGAATGCGGCCTTGAAGAACATCTACCCGCTTGCCCAGGGCGGCACCGCTGTCGGCACCGGGCTCAACACCAAGAAAGGCTTCGACAAGCTGGTGGCGGCCAACATCGCCAAGACCACCAAGCTACCGTTCAAGACCGCGCCCAACAAGTTCGAGGCGCTGGCGGCGCACGATGCCATCGTCGAGATGTCGGGCGCGGTGAAGACCGTGGCGGCGAGCCTCTTCAAGATCGCCAACGATATCCGGTTGCTCGGCTCGGGCCCCCGCTGCGGCCTCGGCGAGCTGATGCTGCCCGAGAACGAGCCCGGCTCGTCGATCATGCCCGGCAAGGTCAATCCGACCCAGTGCGAGGCCCTGACCCAGGTCTGCGCCCATGTGATGGGCAACGACGCCGCAATCGGATTTGCCGGCAGCCAGGGCCATTTCGAGCTCAACGTCTACAAGCCGATGATGATCTACAACCTGCTGCAATCGATGCAGCTGCTCGGCGATGCGGCGGTCGCGTTCACCGACAATTGCGTCAAGGGGATCAAGGCAGACGAGGACCGGATCAGTCAGCTGATGTGGGAGAGCCTGATGCTGGTCACCGCACTGGCGCCCGAGATCGGCTACGACAACGCAACCATGGTCGCCAAGACTGCCCACAAGCGGCGCACCACCTTGAAGGAGGAGGCGGTCCGGCTCGGCTTCGTCGACGAGGCGACCTTCGACCGCGTTGTGCAGCCGAAGGACATGCTGGGGCCGAAATGACTGGTTCGAAATGATCCGCGCTCTCGCGATCGCCGTGCTGATAGCCCTGGCTTCGGGCCCCGCGGGCGCGGACGATCCGATGCGGATGCTGGTCTACGACCTGATCACCCAGCGGCTTGCACTGATGAAACCCGTCGCGGCCTGGAAACATGCGCGCGGCACCCCGGTCGAGGATCTGGAGCGCGAAGCGGTGGTTGTCGACCGTGCCGCCGCCGATGCCGCGCTGGCGGGGCTTGACCCTGAGACCGCACGCCCGTTCTTCGTGGCCCAGATCGAGGCGGCCAAGGCGATCCAGATCTGCTGGATCGCGCGTTGGGAGGCGGACGAGGCGGCCAAGATGACCGATCCGCCGGACCTCAACTCGGAGATTCGGCCGGAACTGCTGGCCATTGGCACCACGCTCTTGGATGCGATCCGGCTTGCTTTGGCCGAGGGGGTTGATTTCGACCCGGACAATGCAAGCAAGTTCTGGGAGGCGGTCGATCTGGATTGCCTCGACCCGGCGGCGCGCGACGCGATTCACCGCCGGCTTGGCGGGATCAGGCTCGCCCGATGAGTGCCGAGACGGGGAGCGGCGGGGCGGGGAGCGGCAAGCCGGTCAACCTGCGCCAATGGCGTAAGCGCCGGAAGCGCGCGGCAGCCCGCCTGGAAGCCGATGCCAATGCCGCACGCCATGGCCAAGGAGCGGCGGTCCGGCGGTTGCACGAGGCGCGCACGGAAAAGACGGCCCGCGATCTGGATGGCCACAAGCTGGATGACGTCGATGACTGAGCCGCCGGACCGCCCGGTCAAGCGCTCGCTGACGCTTCAGGGCCACCGCACCTCGGTCAGCCTGGAACAGGCCTTCTGGACCGAGTTCCAGGACCTCGCAAAAGCTGAAGGTCTCTCGGTCAACGCGCTCGCCGCGCGGATCGACGCCGGGCGCACCCCGCCCGCCTCGCTCGCCAGCGCGATACGCGTATATGTGTTGCGGGCGGTGAAGGGGTAAGTGACGCGGCGCGGCGCCGTGCTCGCGCGGTAGGGCGGGGTTTCACCCCGCCACGAGGACGGTGGGTGGCGGGATAAATCCCGCCCTACATGCGCACTAACTGACCGATCGTCCGTTGCGCAGGCAGCGGCACCACCGCACGCCAACTGTGAATAATCGGTAAACTTCTCTGGAAACATTTCAATTTCAATATCTTACCAACCCTCTCACATGTGAGAGACCACCCTATCCCCGCCCCTTCGGGTGCGCCTTGTCGTAGATCTCCATCAGCCGCGCCTCGTCGACCTGGGTGTAGACCTGGGTGGTCGACAGCGAGGCGTGGCCCAGAAGTTCCTGGATCGCCCGCAGGTCCCCGCCGGCGGCCAGCAATTGGGTCGCGAAGGAGTGGCGCAGCGCATGGGGTGTGGCCGAGGCCGGCAGACCCAGCGCCATCCGCGCCTCGGCCATGGCCTTCTGCAGAAGCCGCGGGCTCAAGGGCCCGCCGCGCGCACCCAAGAACAGGGCCTCGCCGGGCCCGGCGGCGTGAGGACAGAGGTCCAGATAATGCTCCACCGCCTCGCGCGCGGCTGGCAGGACGGGCACGTCCCGCTCCTTGCCCCCCTTGCCGGTGACCCGGATTACCTCGCTGAGCGGCGCATCGCCCTGGCGAAGGCCCAAAGCCTCGGAGATGCGCAGGCCCGAGCCCCAGATCAGGGTCAGCGCCGCCTGATCGCGGGCGGCGATCCAAGGTTGCCCATGGGCGCTGACCGCCGCCAGTACCGCGCGGGCGCCGGTCTCAGGCACGGGCCGGGGAAGGCGCGCGGGGCTTTTTGGCGAACGCACCACATGGATCGCCGCGCAATCCACGCCCTCCGCCGCGTCGAGCCATTTGTAGAACGCCCTGACCGCCGAAAGCGCGCGCGCCAGCGAGGCTGACGAAAGGCCACGCGCCCGTTCCGCCGCCATCCAGGCGCGCAGGTCGCCGAGGCTGACCTGACCCAGCGCCTGGCGGCCCATGGGGCTGCCGGTATGCAATGCGAGAAAGCCCAGATACCCCGCGACGTCCCGGCGGTAAGCCTCCACCGTCTTGGCACTGCGCTGACGCACCGCCGAGAGTTGGGCGAGCCAGCGGTCGAGCAGGTCCGCGGCGGCGCCCGACAGCGCCACCATCAGGCGTCGTCCGCCTCCGCCAAATGCCGGGTCAACAGACGCTCGACCACGCCGCTGAAGAAGGTCAGAAGATCAGTGCCCTGATCCGGACTGAACCGGTCGGGATCGCGCGTGCCGAAGGCCAATAGGCCGGCACTGCCCGCCATGTCGAGCCGCAAGAGCGCCTCGGAACGGGTTCGGGTCATCTCGCCGAAGATGATTTCCGCCTCCTCGCCGCAGCCGCGCAGCATCACCTGCCCCGGCGGCGTGTCGCCGTCCAGCATCAGGTATTCGTCGATGCTGCCGTAGGGCATCAGCAGGACCCGGCCCGCCAATCCCTCGGCCAGGGCGGCCGGGCCGATCGCATCGACCTCGGCCTCGAGGCCCAGGCGCGCATCCTCGACGCCGACCATGGCCGGCACGTCGCGGGTCAGTCGGCGCAGAAACTCGCCCAGATCCGGCGCGTCGATCAGCGCAAGGATCGCCCGGTGCATCTGCTGCGTGCCGGCGACGTTTTCGTAGGCCGCCGCGATCACCGATCGGTTGGTGTGGACCAGCTTGTCCAGCCGCCCCTCCAACCGCTCGACCAGCTTGTCGCGCAGATCCACGATGTTGCGCGCGCCCTGAGCGGTCGAACCCAGAAGCGCCCGCATCACCATGTCGTCCGACAGCACCAGTTCCGGGTCGGCCAGGATCAGCGAGCGGATCAGGTCGCGTTCCTCAGTATCGAGAGCAATCGCGGGGGCGGCGGCTTCGGTCAGGCTAGTCATCGCGCTTATCCCAAAATCTTCTGGCCGGTCTTGGCCCAGTCTGCCAGAAAGGCGTCCAGGCCCTTGTCGGTCAGCGGGTGGTCGGCCAGTTTCTTCACCACGGCCGGAGGAATGGTTGCTACGTCGGCGCCGATCTTGGCGGCCACCGCCACATGGTTCACGGTGCGGATCGAGGCGGCCAGTATCTGCGTCTCGAATTGGTAATTGTCATAGATCTGGCGGATGTCGGCGATCAGCTCCATGCCTTCGAGACCAATGTCGTCGAGCCGCCCGATGAAGGGCGAGATGAAGGTCGCGCCCGCCTTGGCCGCCAGAAGCGCCTGGTTGGCCGAAAAGCAGAGCGTCACATTGACCATATGCCCCGCATCGGTCAGCGCCTTGCAGGCCTTCAGCCCGTCCCAGGTCATCGGCACCTTGACCGCGATATTGGGGGCGATCGCGGCGAGCTTGGTGCCCTCGGCGATCATCGCCTCCGACGCGGTGGCGGTGACCTCGGCCGAGACCGGGCCATCGACGATGGCGCAGATCTCGCGGGTAACCTCGAGGATTTCGCGCCCGGCTTTCATGATTAGCGAGGGGTTGGTGGTGACGCCGTCGACCATGCCGGTCGCGGCCAGCTCGCGGATCTCATCGATCTCGGCTGTGTCGATAAAGAATTTCATAGCCCGGATCCTCGCGCTCAAATCGCGGTCTCTGGCGGACCGCTTCGCAGGCAATCTAATCCAAGGCTGCGCCCGGAACCAAGCACCGATTGCGGGCGGCGCGAAATGAGTGCCCCGGTGAGCGAGGCGTTCGGCCCGGGCGACAGGGTCGGCGTGGCGCTGCCGATGCCGTTCGACGAGCCGCTGGACTATTTGGTGCCCGATGGGATGGCGCTGGGCCCCGGCGATTTCGTCGAGGTGGAATTGGGCACCAGGCGCGCGCGGGGGGTGGTCTGGGGTCCGGGTGGGCAGTCGGTGGACGCGGCACGGCTGAAGCCGGTCATCGCGCGGCTGCCGGTGCCGCCCTTGCCCGCGACGATGCTGAGTTTCCTGTCCCGTGCGGCGGAATACACGATGACGCTGCCGGGCATGATGCTGCGGCTGGCGACCCGCGTGCCCGAGCTCGGTGCGCCGCCGAAATCCCAGATCCGGGTCGCGCTGGGCCCGGCCCGGCCCCAGCGCATGACGCCCGCCCGCAAGCGGGTGATCGAGGTGATCGAGGCGCATGGGGGCCTGGGGTTTGCGCCCGCGGAGCTCGCGCGCATGGCCGGTGTGACCCCTTCGGTGGTGAAAGGCCTGGTCGGCGCGGGCGCGCTGGTGACCGAGGAAGTGCCGGCGGACGCGCCCTATCCGACGCTTTGGGGCCAGACCTTGGGGGCGCATCTGTCGGAGGCGCAGGCCGAGGCGGCCACGGCGCTCCGGGCCAACGTGGCCGCCCGCGAGTTCAGTGCCACGTTGCTCAAGGGCGTCACCGGATCGGGCAAGACCGAGGTCTATCTGGAGGCAGTGGCGGAATGCATCGCCCAGGGGCGCCAGGCCCTGGTTCTGTTGCCGGAGGTCGCGCTGACGCCGGCTTTCCTGGCTCGGGTCGAGGCGCGGTTCGGTGCGCGTCCGGCGGAATGGCACCATGGGGTGACCGGCGCCGAGCGTCGGCGCTGCTGGCGCGCGGTGGCCGAGGGCACCGCGCAACTGGTCGTGGGAGCGCGGTCGTCGCTGTTCCTGCCTTTCCCCGATCTCGGCCTGATCGTGATCGACGAGGAGCACGAAGCCAGCTTCAAGCAGGAGGACATGGTCCTCTATCACGCCCGCGACATGGGGGTGCTGCGCGCCTCGATCGAAGGCGCCACGGTCGTGCTGGCCTCGGCCACGCCATCGCTCGAGAGCTGGGCCAACGCGGATAGCGGCAAATATGCCCGCATCGATCTGCCCGAGCGCTTTGGTGTGGCCGTGCTGCCCGACATCCGGCTGGTCGATCTGCGCCAGGAACAGCCCGGCCGCGACCGGTGGCTGAGCGAGCCCTTTATCGAGGCGGCGCGCGCGCGCATCGCGCGGGGCGAGCAGGTGCTCTTGTTCCTGAACCGGCGGGGCTATGCGCCGCTGACGCTCTGCCGCGCCTGCGGGCACCATTTCGGTTGTGCCCATTGCGATGCCTGGCTGGTGACCCACCGCTACCGGGCGCAGCTCATGTGCCATCAATGCGGCCATGCCGAGCCGCTGCCGCGCGCCTGCCCGAACTGCGGCCGCGACGACCGGATTGCGGCGTGCGGCCCGGGCGTCGAGCGCCTGGCCGAGGAGGCGGCCAGCCTGTTCCCCGGCGCCCGGATCGAGGTTCTGTCCTCGGATCTGACATCGGGGCCGGCCGAGCTGAAAGAGCGTCTGGCGGCGATCGCCGAGGGTGGGGCGGATGTGATCATCGGCACCCAGATGGTGGCCAAGGGGCACAACTTCCCTCTGCTGACCCTGGTCGGCGTGGTCGACGCGGATATGGGGCTGCATGGTGGCGACCTGCGCGCCGCCGAGCGGACCTTTCAGCTTCTGCGCCAGGTCGCGGGCCGCGCCGGGCGGGCCGACAAGCCTGGCACCGCGATGATCCAGACCGCCAGCGCCGAGCACCCTGTGATCCGGGCCATGCTGACCGGCGACGAGGAAGCGTTCTGGAAGGCCGAGGCCGAGGCGCGGTTTCAGGCGGGCGTGCCGCCCTATGGCCGGATGGCGGGCGTGATCGTCTCGGGCACTGATGAGCCGAAGGTCTGGGAGATCGCCAATGCGCTTGGCCGGGCCGCCCGCGTTCTGGAACAGGCCGGGGCCGAGCTCTTCGGCCCGGCGCCCGCGCCAATTGCCCGGGTCCGCGGCCGCGCGCGGGTGCGTTTGCTGATCAAGGCGCCGAAGGGGATCGCGCTGCAGAACGCGCTGGCGGCTTGGAAGGCCCAGGTCAAGGTGCCTGCCGCCGTTCGGGTCGTGATTGATATCGATCCCCAAAGTTTTCTCTGACCGCATGGTCCGGGCGCATGATCCGGGTCGCATCTCGGCCCAGCGCGCGCGATCATCATGGCGCGAAGATCAGGAGAGCTGCCATGACCGATATGCCCCGTTTCATTGCCGTCCCGACCGAGACCGCCCGCCGCTACCAGTCCGGCGGGCTGGACGCTAACGGCCAGGCGCCCGAGCGCGCGGTCTCGAACGGCAATGGCAATCCCTGCCGCCATTGCTTGACCTTCATTCCGGAAGGCGCGCCGATGCTGATCCTGGCACATCGGCCGTTTCCTGATCTGCAGCCTTATGCCGAGACCGGGCCGATTTTCCTTTGCGCCGACACGTGCTCCCGGTGGAGGGAGAGGGTCTGCCCCCGGTCCTCACCGAGGGGCAGGAAGAGCGGCTGATCAAGGGCTACAGCGCTGACGACCGGATCGTCTACGGAACCGGGCGAATCGTCGCTCCGGCTGGTCTGGAAGATGCCGCGGCCGCGACGTTCGAAGACCCCCGGGTCGCGTATGTCCACGTGCGCTCGTCGCGCAACAATTGCTATACCTGCCGCTTCGAACTGGACTGAACCTTGCCCTGACGGAACCGCGCGCCAGCGCTGCGACGATGTGCCCAAAGGGCGCGCGACTTTTTCCCTTCACAAACAGCGCCCGAGAGGCCAGAACCGGGCCGCGCCCAGTGCTTCGAGCGCGAGTGTTGCAAGCACATGGCCCCTATGATAGCGAGGCCTCGCATGCCGGGGGGCGTATCGGGGGACGTTCGTCTGCCGATCCTCGTGCTGTTCAAAACGCAGCCCGGAAACCTACCGGGCGGTCTAAGGGAAGGCGACACGTGAGCGAATCTTCCACCCTCGTATCGAGCGCGGCCGGACGCTATGCGACGGCGCTTTTCGAGTTGGCGAGCGAGGCCGGCGCGTTGACCGAGACCGAACGCGACATGATCGCGCTGGGCGAGGCGTTGGAGGTCAGTGACGACCTGCGCGCCCTGATCGGAAGCCCGGTCTACACCCGCGACGAACAGGGCCGCGCCATGGCTTCGGTAGCCGAGGCGATGGGCCTCTCGGGCCTGGTCCGGAATGTCGTCGGGCTGATGGGCACCAAGCGGCGCCTGTTCGTGTTGGACGAGGTGATCGAGACCTTCGCCAAGCTGATGGCCGAGCATCGGGGCGAGGTAACGGCCGACGTGACCTCGGCGCGGACGCTCTCCGACACCCAGCGTGCGGCGCTGAGCGACCGGCTTAAGGCGGCGATCGGCCGCGACGTGAAACTGAATTTGACCGTCGATGAATCGATCATCGGCGGTCTTGTCGTCAAAGTGGGCTCGAAGATGATCGACACGTCGATCCGCTCGCGGCTCGCATCTCTGCAAAATGCAATGAAAGAGGTCGGCTGATGACCATCCAGGCAGCTGAGATTTCTGCGATCCTCAAGGACCAGATCAAGAATTTTGGCCAGGAGGCCGAGGTCTCCGAGATCGGGCGCGTGCTCTCGGTCGGCGACGGGATTGCCCGCGTCTACGGGCTGGACCAGGTCCAGGCCGGTGAGATGGTCGAGTTCCCGGGCGGCATCCGCGGCATGGCGCTGAACCTGGAATCGGACAATGTGGGCATCGTGATCTTCGGCGATGACCGCGACATCAAGGAAGGTGACACGGTCAAGCGCACCGGCGCCATCGTGGACGTGCCCGCGGGCAAGGCGCTGCTGGGCCGCGTGGTCGACGCGCTGGGAAACCCGATCGACGGCAAGGGTGCGATCGAGGGCGAGGAACGCCGGGTCGCCGACGTGAAGGCACCGGGCATCATCCCGCGCAAATCGGTGCACGAGCCGATGGCGACGGGTCTCAAGGCGATCGACTCGCTGATCCCGATCGGCCGCGGCCAGCGCGAGCTGATCATCGGCGACCGGCAGACCGGCAAGACCGCCGTGGCGCTGGACGCGATCCTGAACCAGAAATCGGTCAACGACACCGATGACGAATCGAAGAAGCTCTACTGCGTCTATGTCGCGGTTGGCCAAAAGCGGTCGACCGTCGCCCAGCTCGTCAAGAAGCTCGAGGAGACCGGCGCGATCGAGTACTCGATCGTCGTTGCCTCAACCGCCTCCGAGCCGGCGCCGATGCAGTTCCTTGCGCCTTACGCCGCCTGCGCGATGGCCGAGTATTTCCGCGACAACGGAATGCATGCGCTGATCATCTATGATGACCTGTCGAAGCAGGCGGTCTCGTACCGCCAGATGTCACTGCTGCTTCGCCGCCCGCCGGGGCGTGAGGCTTATCCCGGCGACGTCTTCTACCTGCATTCGCGCCTGCTCGAGCGCGCCGCGAAATTGAACGAGGATAATGGTGCCGGGTCGATCACCGCGCTGCCCGTGATCGAGACCCAGGGCGGCGACGTGTCGGCCTTTATCCCGACCAACGTGATCTCGATCACCGATGGCCAGATTTTCCTCGAGACCGAGCTTTTCTACCAAGGCATCCGCCCGGCGGTGAACGTGGGTCTAAGCGTCAGCCGGGTTGGCTCGTCGGCCCAGACGTCGGCGATGAAATCGGTCGCCGGCTCGATCAAGCTGGAACTGGCGCAATATCGCGAGATGGCGGCCTTCGCTCAGTTTGGCTCGGACCTGGACGCCGCAACTCAGCGCTTGCTGAACCGCGGCGCTCGCCTGACCGAGCTTCTAAAGCAGCCGCAGTATTCGCCGCTGACCAATGCCGAACAGGTCTGCGTGATCTACTCGGGCACCCAAGGCTACCTGGACGACATGGCGATTGGCGATATCGGACGGTTCGAACAGGCGCTGCTGGCGGAATTGCGCAACAACAACGCCGATCTGCTGGCCGACATCCGCAACAACGACCGCAAGGTCGAGGGCGAACTGGCGGACAAGATCAAGGCTGTCATCGAAGGCGTGAAGAAGACCTTCGCCTAAGGCCGCCGCCGAAAGCGTAAGCCGTTAGCCTAAGCCATGGGCGTTTGACAAAGAGGAACCTGCGGGGATGCCAAACCTCAAGGACCTTAAAAACCGGATCAACTCGGTCAAATCGACCCGGAAGATCACCAGCGCCATGAAGATGGTCGCCGCGGCAAAGCTGCGCCGCGCGCAGGAAGCGGCCGAGGCGGCACGGCCCTATGCCGAGCGCATGGACGCCGTGCTGTCGAACTTGGCCCGCGCCGCCAAGGACAGCGCCACCGCGCCGAGGCTCTTGCGTGGCACCGGCTCGGAACAGACCCATTTGCTGGTTGTCGCCACCGCAGAGCGCGGGCTTTGCGGTGGGTTCAACTCGTCGATCGTGAAACTGGCAAAGCAAGCCGCGGAAAAGCTGATTTCCGAGGGCAAAACCGTCAAGATCCTAACCATCGGCAAGAAGGGCCGCGAACAGTTGCGCCGGGAATACGCGCAATATTTTGCCGATCATGTGGACCTGAGTGGCGTGCGCCGGATCGGCTACGAGAACGCCGACGAGGTGGCCCAGGGTATCGCCAAGCGTTTCGAGGAAGGTGAGTTCGACGTAGCCACCCTTTTCTTCAATCAGTTCAAGTCGGTGATCAGCCAAGTCCCGACTGAGCTGCGCTTGATTCCGGCTGCGGTCGATGGCGACGAGGCCGAGGCGGGGCCCAGCATCAACTACGAATACGAGCCCGACGAGGACGAAATCCTGGCCGAGCTTCTGCCCCAAAACCTGGCTGTCCAGATTTTCCGCGGGCTTCTGGAGAACGCCGCCTCGGAGCAGGGCGCCCGCATGTCTGCAATGGACAACGCTACCCGCAACGCCGGCGAGATGATCGATCGTCTGACGATCCAATTCAACCGGTCACGCCAGGCGGCAATCACCAACGAACTTATCGAGATCATTTCGGGCGCCGAGGCGCTCTGAGCGAAGGAGACCCCCCATGGCTGACAAGGCTGTTGGCAAAATTACGCAGGTGATCGGCGCGGTCGTCGACGTGCAATTCGACGATGATCTGCCGGCGATCCTGAACGGTCTCGAGACCGATAACCGCGGCAACCGGCTCGTGCTGGAGGTCGCCCAGCACCTGGGCGAGAATACCGTGCGCACCATCGCCATGGACGCGACCGAGGGCCTGGTCCGCGGGGCTTTGGTCACCGATTCCGGCAAGCCGATCGCGGTTCCGGTCGGTCCGGCGACGCTGGGCCGGATTATCAACGTCATCGGCGAGCCAATCGACGAAAAAGGACCAGTCGAGGCCGAAACCACCCGCCCGATCCACTCTCCGGCGCCGGATTTCGTCGAACAGTCGACCGAGTCCGAGATCCTGGTCACGGGCATCAAGGTCGTCGATCTGTTGGCTCCCTACGCCAAGGGCGGCAAGATTGGCCTCTTTGGCGGCGCGGGCGTCGGCAAGACCGTGCTGATCATGGAGTTGATCAACAACATCGCCAAGGCCCACTCGGGCTTCTCGGTTTTCGCGGGCGTGGGCGAGCGGACGCGCGAGGGCAACGACCTCTATCACGAGATGATCGAATCGAACGTCATCGTGCCGGACAACCTGACCGAGTCGAAGGTGGCCCTGGTCTACGGCCAGATGAACGAGCCGCCGGGCGCGCGCGCCCGTGTCGGCCTGACCGGCCTGACCCTGGCCGAGCAGTTCCGCGACGAGACAGGAACCGACGTTCTGTTCTTCGTGGACAACATCTTCCGCTTCACCCAGGCGGGGTCCGAGGTGTCGGCGCTTCTGGGCCGCATCCCCTCGGCCGTGGGCTACCAGCCGACGCTGGCCACCGATATGGGCGCGCTGCAGGAGCGGATCACCTCGACCCGCGCCGGATCGATCACCTCGGTTCAGGCGATCTATGTGCCTGCGGACGACCTGACCGACCCGGCGCCTGCGACCTCGTTCGCCCACCTCGATGCGACCACGGTGCTCAGCCGCCAGATCGCCGAGCTGGGCATTTATCCGGCGGTCGACCCGCTCGACTCGACCTCGCGCATCCTCGACCCGCAGGTGGTCGGCGAGGAGCATTACGAGACCGCGCGTTTGGTCCAGGGCATCCTGCAGAAATACAAGTCGCTGCAGGACATCATCGCCATTCTGGGCATGGACGAGCTGTCGGAGGAGGACAAGCTGACCGTGGCCCGCGCGCGCAAGATCCAGCGCTTCCTCAGCCAACCGTTCTTTGTCGCTGAAGTCTTCACCGGCAGCCCCGGCAAGCTGGTGCCACTGGAGAAGACGATCGACGGCTTCAAACGCCTGGCGGCTGGCGAGTTCGACCATCTGCCCGAGGCCGCTTTCTACATGGTCGGCGACATGGACGAGGCCATCGAGAAAGCCCAGCGGATGGCGGCGGAGGCGGCTTGATTTGACGGCGCCGCTCGATATCGCCGATTGCGTCAACGACGCCTGCCCCTGGTCGGGCAAGCCGGTCTCGCCGGACAGCCTGACCACCTACCGGGGCCAGGTCGTCGGTTTCTGCAACCCGGGCTGCCGCGACAAGTTTGCGGGTGCGGCCGGCCTGTTCGACGGGCTGATTGCCGAGGATGAGGACTGAGATGGCCGAGACCCTGAACTTCGAACTGGTCAGCCCCGAGCGCAAGCTTGCCTCGACCGAGGCGGAGGCCGTGACCATTCCAGGCATGGAGGGCGATTTGACGGCGATGGCCAATCATGCCCCGTTCCTGACCAACCTGCGTCCCGGCTACGTGGTGGTCCGCAATGGCGGCTCCGAGGACGGCTACTTTGTCACCGGAGGCTTCGCCGAGATCTCGGACAACACCGTTTCGGTGCTCGCCGAGGAGGCGATCGAGAAAAACAAGGTCGACCGGGCGATGATCGAAACCAAGATCGCCGAGGCCGAGACCGCGCACGACGAAGCGACCCCGGGCCGCAAGAAAGCGGCGCTTCAGAAGCTCAATGATTTCAGGGCGTTCCTAGGGCAGGTTGGGGGGTAGTTTGCTGCGTGGCGCCCCCTAGGGTGCGTGCTCGCACGCACCGTAAATAAACCGTTTCATCCCCCGAAAGGCGCGTGCGAACTCGCGCCGCCCTCGCTTGCTACTCGGCCATGACGGTTAGGGGATCGCCGACATTTCCAATCTGACAAACGAGAAACTTCGGCCCATGCGTGGAACTGACGTTGCTGCCTCTCATGTTCTGATTGGGAATTTCGTGCAACAGGTCGCCGGGCTTGAGTATCTGCGCCGGCTCACCGTCGACCTCGACCTTGAGCGAGCCCTCGAGCACATAGACGAAGATGTTGCCGGGATGGGAGTGATCGCCGATCGTCCAGCCGGGACCAACCTCGAGCCGGACGACATTGGCCTCCTTGCCGGCAACGTCGGCGAGCGGTGTTTTCGTCAGGCTTATGATCACCGGCTCGGTCTCATGCGCGACGGCGCCTTGCGCACCCGCGATCGACAATGCCACCACCGCAACAAACAACGCCAAGGATGTTCGTTTCATTTCTTCCTCCCTGAACTGGCATTCCCATTCGGGAATTCCCGGACCAAGCGTGGTCGGTCACAGTCAGTTTTACAAGCCCACGTGCTCTCACCATCCAACCCAAAGGCCGGGCGTGGCCGCGCCGCCCTTAGGGTGCGTGCTTGCACGCACCGGTTCCGATCCTCCGATACCAAAGGTGCGTGCAAGCACGCACCCTACATGTCGATCAGATCGTCGAATTCCTCGAAGACCCGCGTGTAGGTATGGCGTTTGAACTCGACCGCGCTCGCGATCACGTCCGTTGCCGCCATCCAGCGCCAGGTGCGGAATTCGGGGTGCTCGGTCTCGATGTCGATCTCGGTATCTGATCCGAGGAACCTGACTGCAAACCAGCGCTGCTTCTGGCCCCGGTAGCGCCCGCCCCAGAGCTGGGGCACCAGATCGTGCGGCACGTCGTAATTCAGCCAACCGGCACTCTCGCGCACCACCTCGACCCGGGCGGGCTGGATGCCGGTCTCCTCCTCCAATTCGCGCAGCGCCGCCGTGCGTGGTGCCTCGCCCTTGTCGATCCCGCCCTGGGGCATTTGCCAGGCGTCGTAGTGCCGGTCGAGCCGCTGTGCGGCAAAGACCAATCCCTGGCCATTCAGCACCACCAGCCCGACGCAGGGCCGATAGGGAAGAGCGAGGATATCGATCTTGGCCATGATCGGAGCCACAAGCGGGGGAGTGCCCCCCCGCTTACTTCGCGCTGTCGTCGTAGATCGCGAGCCCGGCGAGCAGATCGAGCGCATAGGCCAGCTGGAAATCCTCCTGCCGGAGCTTCGCGGTCGCTTCGTGGCGGGCGCGCTCCTCTTCCAGCTGCTTGCGCTCGTCATCTGAGAGCACGTTTTCCAGGCTGCCGCGCAGATCGGCCTCGGACCGGCTCGGCCGGCCGTCGTCCTCATCGGCCTCGGCCAGTTTGCGCTCCTCGACCAGGATGTCGGGCTCGATGCCCAGCGATTGGATCGAGCGCCCCGACGGCGTGTAATAGCGTGCCGTGGTCAGCTTCATCGCGCCCTTGTCGCCGAGCCGCATTACTGTCTGAACCGAGCCCTTGCCGAAGGTCTTGGCGCCCAACAGGATCGCGCGGCGCTGGTCCTGCAGCGCGCCCGCGACGATCTCGGACGCGGACGCCGAGCCTTCGTTGATCAGAACGACGATCGGCTTGCCATCGGTCAGATCGCCGGCCCGCGCATTCACCCGGTCCGCCTCCTCGAGATCACGGCCCCGGGTCGAGACGATCTCGCCCGCATCGAGGAAGGCATCCGAGACCTGGATCGCCTGGCTCAGCAATCCGCCCGGATTGTTGCGCAGATCGACGATATAGCCCGCGACGCGATCCTCGCCGATCTCGGCCTTGACCTCGGCGATGCCCTTTTCGAGGTTTTCGTAGGTCTGTTCGTTGAAGGTGGTGATCCGCAGTATCCCCACATTCCCCTCGGTCCGCGACCGCACCGCGCGGATCTTGATCGTATCGCGGGTGATGGTGATGTCGAAGGGCTCCTCGGCTCCCTCACGGTTCACGGTGATCACGATCTCCGAGCCCACAGGCCCGCGCATCTTGTCGACGGCCTCGGAAAGGGTAAGGCCCAGAACTGCCTCGCCGTCGATATGAGTGATCAAGTCGCCCGCCTCGACCCCCGCATTGTCGGCTGGTGTGCCGTCGATCGGCGCCACCACCTTGACGAAGCCGTTCTCCATTGTGACTTCGATGCCCAAACCCCCGAACTCGCCCTTGGTCTGCTCGCGCATGTCCTCGAAATTCGCGGGCGGCAGATAGGCGGAATGGGGATCGAGCGACGCGAGCATCCCGTCGATCGCGGATTCGATCAATTTCTGCTCGTCGACCTCTTCCACATAGGCAACTCTGACGCGCTCGAAGATATCGCCGAAGAGGTCGAGATATTCGTAGGTGTTGCGCGGCGATTGCTCCTGGGCCGCGGTCATCGCCACGAATTGGGGCAGGGATGCCCCCAAAGCGACCCCTGCCAGGAGTGCCAAGACCGTCTTGCGCTTCATTGGATTGCCTCGCTTGCTGTCGAATTCGTGGACCGCTCTCCGATATGCCCGGGATGCGGCCAATGCCTCACGGTCAACTTATCGTCTATTGATCTGAATGCCCAGAGCCGTGGCTTCAAGTAAAATCTGATCAATACCCGTCAAGGGCGACTGTCAGGCCCGTTCAATCGCGGTTCAGGAGCGACCGGCCGGTCATCTCCGGTGGTTGGGGCAGATTCATCAACTCCAGGATCGTTGGCGCCAGGTCGCCCAGGACGCCGTCGCTGAGCCGTATCCCCTGGTCCCCGCCCACCAGGATCAGCGGTACCAGATTGGTCGTGTGCGCCGTATGCGGCCCACCGGTATCCGGGTCGACCATGACCTCGCAGTTGCCATGGTCAGCGGTCACCAGCATTGCGCCGCCGGTTTCTTCCAAGGCATCAAGCGCCGCCCCCAGGCCCCGGTCGACCGCCTCGCAAGCGGCCACGGCCGCGGGGATCGAGCCCGTATGGCCGACCATGTCCGGATTGGCGTAGTTGACGATGATCAGGTCGTAGCCGGCGCTGATCGCCTCGACGAGCTTGGCCGTAACCTCGCCTGCCGACATCTCGGGCGCCAGATCATAGGTCCGCACCTTGGGGCTGGGCGCCATGTAGCGCTCCTCGCCCGGGTCCGGCGTCTCGATGCCGCCGTTCAGGAAGAATGTCACGTGCGGGTATTTTTCGGTCTCGGCAAGGCGGAGCTGGCGTTTGCCGTGGTTCGAGACCCAGCGTCCCAGCGTGTTGGCGATCTCTTGCGTTGGAAACATCACCTCCATCAGTTCGTTCAGCCGGTCGGAATATTCGACCATGCCGAGACGCGCCGCGAAATCCGGACGGGGCCCGGTTTCAAACCCACTGAAATCCGGATCGACTAGGGCGCCAAGGATCTGTCGCGCCCGGTCGGCACGGAAATTGATGAACAGCACGCCGTCGCCGTCCTTGGCACCGTCGTAACCGCCGATGACGGTCGGCAGGACAAACTCGTCGGTCTCGCCGCGCGCATAGGCTGCTTCGATCGCCGAGCGGGCGTCTGGCGCGCGCTCTCCCTCGGCCCGGACGATTGCGCCATAGGCCGCTTGGACCCGGTCCCAGCGTTTGTCGCGATCCATGGCGTAGAAGCGGCCGATAATGGTCGCGATCTCGCCGTTGCCCGCCAAATCCGCCTCAAGCGTGGCGACTTGATCCACCGCCGATTTTGGCGGCACGTCGCGCCCGTCAAGGAAGAGGTGCAGGCGCACGGGCACGCCGCGCCGCGCCAGTTGCCGCGCGATCTCGGCCATGTGGCGCTGATGGGAATGGACCCCGCCCGGGCTGGCGAGCCCCATCACATGGGCTATGCCACCGGTCCCGCGCAGGCCTTCGGCGAAGCGGTCGAGTGCTGGGTTCCGGGCCAGGCTGCCATCCTCGATCGCGCGGTCGATCCGGGGCAGGTCCATCCAGACGACCCGCCCGGCGCCGATATTGGTGTGTCCGACCTCGGAATTGCCCATCTGGCCTTGCGGCAGGCCCACTTCGTTGCCGCTGGCCGACAGGGTGGTGTGCGGGCAATCGCGCCAGATCCGGTCGAAATGCGGGGTCTCGGCCAGATGCACCGCATTGCCCGGCCCCGGTTCGGTCAGGCCCCAGCCATCAAGGATCATGAGCACGACAGGTCGGTTGGACATCGGGCGGATGTATTGCTTCGTGACAGTGGGTGCAACAGGCCAATGCCCCGGACTTGATCCGGACTTGATCCGGGGCCTGGATGTGCGGGCGCCAGTCGCCGGGATATCGGATCAAGTCAGGATCGAGTCTGGGGATATCGCGCTCTATGTCCGGTGGTACGGGCCGCCACCCAGGATCGAGGCCGCGCGGTAAATCTGTTCGGCCAGCATGACGCGGGCCAGCATGTGCGGCCAGACCATCGGACCGAATGACAGCAGGCGGTCCGCCCGCTGGCGGACTGCGTCTCCGTGCCCGTCGGCGCCGCCGATCAGGAAGGCTGTCTCGGCCACGCCCCGGTCGCGTAGATCGGCCAGCAGCTTCGCGAAGTCCGGGCTTGTCAGGGTCTTGCCGCGCTCGTCGAGGGCGATCACGGCTGCGCCCTCGGGCAGGGCAGCGATCAGGCGCGCGCCCTCGTCCTCGCGGCCGCGCACCTTGCGCTCGTCGATCTCGGTGATGGCGCAGGGGCCGAGAGCCAAGCCTCGGCCCGCTTGACTGGCGCGCGCCAGATAGTCATCGACCAAGGCGGCTTCGGGACCCGATTTCAGCCGGCCGACGGCAATGATCGTCAGGCGCATCGGCAAGCCTCGCACGGTGCGCCGAGGCGCACCCTACCCATGGCGGCTCAGTTACCGCTCGCGGCGGCATCCGGCGTGGTCTGCCACATCTTTTCGAGCTGATAGAACTCGCGCACCTCGGGCCGAAAGATATGGACGATCACGTCGCCCGCATCGATCAGCACCCAATCGGCGGCTTCCTTGCCCTCGACCCGGGTCGCGACCCCAGCCTCGTGCTTCAGCCGATCGATCAGGTTCTCGGCCAGCGCCGCGACGTGGCGGGTCGAGCGCCCCGTGGCCACGACCATGTAGTCCGCCACCGTTGATTTGCCGGCCAGCGCGATGTCGAGGATGTCCTCGGCTCCGTCCTGATCTAGGGAGTTCTTGGTGAGTGCAAGGAGCTTTTCGCTTGCTGTCTCGTCCCGCGAAGGTCCGGATGCGGTCTTCGCGGCATGGGCGTCAACATTGCCCGTGGCGACTTGTCCAGTCAGATCACTTACCTCCGTCGGTTCCGCTGCCGAGGTCACAATGGACCCACCATGGGTCCCATGAGACAGCGCTGCCAACAGGTTAAACTTAGCAATTCTGAGCTTCCGTCTCAAGAAGCCGCTGAAATTTCATGGAAATGTAATCTTTGCGCCTCCCCGCTCAATCACCGATGGCAACCGAGGGAAAATCGGTGATTGAGCGGGGAGGGAGGGGTGAGGGAGAGGGAATCAAAGAAAATCGCCTGCCGAACCTGCGACAACTGCGTAGGGTGGAGCTTGTTCCACCAATCCCAGGTGACAGCGGCGCGGATGGTGGATCAAGATTCACCCTACGGCTGTTCGTTATGATGGCGCATCAAAGCCAACAGCCGGTAGAGCCCATGCACCATCTTGCCATAGGGCAGGGTCACGAATAGCGCGAGCACGAAGCCCAGATGGATGGCCAGCAACATGCCCATCGCCGAGGTATGGCGGAAGAAGAGCAGGGCAAGACCGGTGAGCGCCGTGAAGTGCAGCAGCCCCAAAAGCCCCAAATCCATCCCCCAGTGGTGGGTCGCTTCCGGCGCCCGGTCTGTTTTGAACTTGATCGCGAAGAGCCCGGCGGTGCCCGCTACCAGGCCGATCCCGCCGATGGTGCCCAGCATCACCGGCAGGGAATACCAGCTATAGGGCGCCTGCCAGCCGAGGATGTGATCCATGACGGTCGCGGCGCTCGTCGCAGCGAAGCACAGCAGGAAGCCCCACATGGTCGCAAGGTGCAGGTGTCGCCGGGCGGGGGTGAACCCCTCGTCGACGTCGTTGCAGCCGTCGCCCCCGCCGCCCAGATGCCGGGTTCGGCCCGCATCGGCCAAAGCGGCCTTGAGCGCGGCCCACCGGACCGGGCCACCGCCTGCCGCGCGCCAGAAGGACCAGGCGCCTAGTGCCATGGCGACTGCCGCCCAACCGAAAGTCAGTCCACCCAGGGTCACCATCACGCCGTAGGGGATCACCGCATAGAATGCCCCCGGCCCCCGGTGGTTGCCGTAAAGCGTCGCCTCCTCCTGGAGCGCCATGGTCAGGACCATCACCAGGCCCAAGCTCAACGCGGTCACCATCGAGACCCAAAATCCGTTCCGCCGGAACACTCGGCCAAAGCCCGCTGGCCAGGCATGGTCCTCGTAGGTCTCGGCCCGAAGCTCGGCGAAGGTCCGGGGCAGGTTGATGCCCCATTCGTGGGGTGGCGCGTATTGGCAGGCGTGGTAACAGCCTTTGCAGTTGTGGCAGAGGTTCGCGAGATAGGTCAGATCGCTATCCGAGAACGCCCGGCGCAGCTCCATCGCCGGGAAAACCGGACAGAAGCCCTCGCAATAGCGGCAGGCATTGCAGATCTCCATCGACCTGCGCGCCTCGTCGATTGTGCCCGGCAGCCGCCCGCTAATTTCCAGCATGGCGCGCCGCTCCCTGTCCCGCACGGCGTCCGAAGACCGAGCCGATCGTCATGCCGATCCCGGCCAGGTAGCCCTGGCCCAGCACGTTGCCAGCCATGATCTCGCCCGCGGCATAGATGTTCGAGGCGGGTTTGCCACCGATCACCGCCGCCGCGTCCTCGGTCACTTTGACCCCCAGATAGGTGAAGGTGATGCCGGGCCTGAGCGGAAATCCGATGAAGGGCGGTCGGTTGATGGGCCGGGCCCAGTTGGTCTTATCGGGCGTCAGGCCACTTGTAGCCCGCCCGTCATGAATGGTGGTGTCGAAAGGACCGTCCGCCATGCACGCAGCATTGTAGGCGTCAACGGTTGCCCGCAGCTTCGCCGGGTCAAGCCCCAGCGCCTCGGCCAGCCCCTCGATCGTTTCGGCCCGCATCGGCGGATAAAGCGGTGGCAGGAACAGGTCCTCTGCCTTGGCGTCGATGATCGCATAGGCGATCTGATCCGGCTGCTTTGCCACCAGGCGTCCCCAGATCGCATAGCGCTTGGGCCAGAAATCCTCGCCCTCGTCGTAGAACCGCTCGGCCTCGCGGTTGACCACGATCGAGAACGGCACCGCGTCGAGCCGTGTCGAGATGCCGCCATCGAATTTCGGCCCCCGAGCGTCAAGCGCGATAGCGTGGCATTGGTCCGCCTCCGAGACCGCCTCGAAGCCCTCATCGAGCAGAAGCCGAAGGACCGTGCCTTTAGCATAGGGCGTGCCCCGGATGATGAAATTGCGCGCGCCAGGTCCCCAGGCCTCCTCCATCCAATCGAGATTGGCCTGGAACCCGCCCGCCGCGGCGATGAAGGCGCGGGCCTCGATCCGGGTCTCGAAGCCCCGATGCCGCAACCGCGCGGCGGTGAAATGCCCGTCCTCGATCTCGAGCCCAGTGACCTCGGCGTCGTAGATCACATCGACGCCTAACCGCTCGGCGGTGCGGTAGTAGGCGTTCATCAGCGCCTTGCCGCCGCCCAGGAAGAACGGGTTGGTACGGCCCAGCGACAGCGTGCCCCCCAATGCCCGCTGAAACCGCACTCCGCGTTCGTGCATCCAGGCGGGCATCTGGGCCGATTCCTCGATGGTAATCCGGGCTAGGTGTTCGTTGGTCTTGCCACCGGTCACCCGTATCAGGTCGTCGAGATATTCCTCGACCAGGTAGCTCTCGGTCAGGACATCCGTCGGAGCCTCGTGGGCCGTACGCAGGTTGCGCGTGTGCCGCGAATTGCCGCCGCGCATGGCCTTCGGCGCCGCCTCGGCGACCAGCACTTTCGCGCCCCGCTCCGCCGCGGTGATCGCGGCGGTCAGGGCCGCGTTGCCGCCGCCCGCGACCAAGACGTCATATGGCCGGTCCGCCGCGTCCATGATAAGCGCCTGAGTGAACCCGATCCCTGTCTCACGTGCCTAACCGCCTGCATGCACATCGTCAAAAGCATTCTAAGCCGCGGCCGGCTGACCGCGATCGCCGCCTCGACCGTGGGGGCAGCGCTCTTCTACGCGCTCGATTTGCCATTGCCCTTCATGCTGGGGCCGATGTTCGGCTGCCTGGCCGTGGCGTTGGCGGGTGCCAACCTGCAGGGGCTGGGGCCGCTGGCGCTGGCGATGCGGATCGTGCTGGGCGTCGCGGTCGGCACCGCGATTACGCCGGAGCTGATGAACCGGATGCCGCAGATGGGTTATTCGCTGGCCCTGGTGCCGCCATTTATCCTGATCATCGGGCTGATCGGATACCCGTGGTTCCGCAAGGTCTGCAAGTTCGATCATGCCACCGCTTATTTCGGCGCCATGCCGGGCGGATTGCAGGACATGCTGATCTTTGGGCAGGAGGCTGGCGGCGACGTCCGTGCCCTGTCGCTGATCCATGCGACCCGGGTCCTGGTGATCGTGACCAGCGCGCCCTTTCTGCTGCAATGGATGTGGGGGGTGCCGCTGGCCCTGGTGCCGGGTTCCCTGGCGGCCGAGATCCCGGTCGTCGAGATGGCGGTCATGGTGGTCACCGGCACGATCGGCTGGCTGGCCGCGCGTGCCATCGGTCTGTTCGGCGCGCCGATCATCGGGCCGCTGGTGGTCACCGCCGCAGCCTCGCTGATGGGCTGGATCGAGCACCGGCCCCCGGGCGAGATGCTGCTGGCCGCCCAGTTCATACTGGGGCTAGGCGTCGGCGCGGAATATGTCGGCACGACGATGAAGGAACTGCGTCGTGACGTGCTCTCGGGGATCGGCTATTGCGTGCTCCTGGCGCTGATCGCGCTCGGCTTCGCCGAGATTGTCATCTGGCTGGGCGCGGCGCCGCCGATGGAGGCCTTCCTGGCCTTCGCCCCCGGCGGCCAGTCCGAGATGGCGATCCTGGCCATCGTCGCCGGCGCCGACCTGGCCTATGTGGTGACGCACCACCTGATCCGGCTTATCGTGGTGATCCTCGGCGCTCCGGTGGTGGCGCGGATGGTGCGGTAGTCAGCGTCCGCTGCCCGCGACAACCTGGCCGACAAAGACCTCCAACTCCTCCATCAGGCGGTCGTCCGGCAGGCCCAGGAACCGCTTTTGCAGGCTGATCGAGACGATGCCATGCACCGCGGCGAACCAAGTGCGGGCGCGCAGGGTCAAGGCTTCTCCCGCCAGGCCGGGCGTCAGCTTGGCGATATGTCGTTCGAGGAGCCTCAGAAGGGTTGAATGATGCGCCAGCAGCCAGTCGGGCGATGGGCCGCCATCGGCCATGCGGTGATCGAAAAGGGCGTTCCATCGGTTGAAGTTCTTCGCGGCGAAGCGCGCATAGCCCTGGGCCAGGGCGGTCAGTGCCGTCTTCGGGGTCTCGACGTCGGACGTTGGCGCCAAGGACCGGCCCAAATCCTGCAGCGTCTCCGCATTGACCTGCAGGATCAGGTCGTCGAGATCCTGAAAGACCGTATAGATCGTCCCCAATGCGCAGCCCACATCCGCCGCGACGTCGCGCGCGCGGAAGGCGGATAGCCCGCCTTCCTCGATCCGCGCCGCGGCCGCGCCGATCAGGTTACGCCGCAACGCTTCGCGTTTTTCCTGCCGTTTGCCCACCATGCTCCATCTCAGTTTTGAACAATGTTCAATTTTATCTTGAACAATGTTCATGATTCGCTTATAGGGAAAATGAACGATGTTCATGAAGCTGTCAACCGATGAGGTGGACCCGATGACTGCTCATTTCGATACAGCGCGTTTCGATGGGGCTTTGTTGCCCGAGCGCGAGCCGCAGGAGCGCGATTTCACCGCTGGCGACGGAACGCGGATACACTATCGCCATTGGCACCACCATGCGGCTCAGGCGCGGCGCGGAGCGGTCGTCCTGCTCCATCGCGGGCACGAGCATGGTGGACGCATGGCCCATCTTCCGGGCGATCCCGCACTGGCCGCTTTTGACGTTTACGCTTGGGACGCGCGCGGGCACGGGCTGTCCGAGGGCGCGCGGGGCGCGGCACCGGATTTCGCCACGCTGGTCGGAGATCTGGACCGGTTCATGCGCCATATCTGCACACGGGACGGGTTGGCGATGCACGAGATCGCGCTGGTCGGCCAAAGCGTCGGCGCGGTCATCGCGGCCACCTGGGTTCACGACTATGCGCCCGACATCAGGTCGATGGTGCTGGCTGCACCGGCTTTCGACGTGAATCTCTTCGTGCCGGGCGCGCGTGATGCGCTTGCCGCATGGCACCGTTTGCGGGGCAATTTCACGGTCAATTCCTACGTGCAGCCCAGCATGCTGACATCGGATCCGGCGCGCGCGGCGTCCTATGCCAGCGATCCGTTAGTGACCCGCGCGATCTCGTCGGAGGTGCTGCTGGACCTCTACCGGACGGCCAAGCGGGTGATGGACGATGCGGCGGCGATTCACGTGCCCGTGCAGGTGCTGATCGCTGGCGCCGACCGGGTGGTGAAGCCCGAGATCCAGCATCGTTTCCACGCGGCGCTGGGCGCGGCAAAGAAGGAATGCCATATTTTCCCCGGCCTGCGGCATGACATTTTGGGTGAGGCCGATCGCGCGCCCGTACTGGCGGAGATCGGGCGTTTCCTGGGGGAATGCTTTGCCAGCCCAGCCGTGGTGCCGTCGTTGCTGGAGGCCGATCGGACGGGCTTCACCCGCAACGAGACCGACCGTCTGTCGCGCCCCATTGCACCGCTGTCGTTCAAGGGGTTTTCGGTCGCGCTATCGCGCCTTGGCCTGCGCCTGGGCGGCTTTCTTTCCCAGGGTATCGCGCTTGGGCACCGGACCGGCTTCGATTCTGGTTCGACGCTCGACTATGTCTACCGTAACGAGGCGCGAGGGCGGGGATGGCTGGGCCGCAAAGTTGATCGCGCCTATCTCGACGCGATTGGCTGGCGCGGGATCCGGCAGCGCAAGCGCCATGTGGAGACGTTGATCGTCAACGCACTTGCCCGGCTCAACGCCGAGGGCCGGCCCGCCCGAATCATCGACATCGCCGCCGGACATGGACGCTATGTGCTGGACGCGATCGCCGCGGCCGAGCAACGCCCGGAGAGCATCCTGGTGCGTGACTTCTGTCCCGAGAATGTCACGGCGGGCCGCGCCCTGACCGCGCGCCGGGGCCTGAGCGACGTTGCCAGGTTCGAGCAGGGCGATGCCTTTGATGGCGACGATCTGGCCCAAGCCGACCCGTCGCCGACTTTGGCAGTCGTATCGGGCCTCTACGAACTGTTCCAGGAGAACGCGCCTGTCCGAGCTTCGCTCGACGGTTTGGCAAGGGCGATGCCCGACGGTGCGCTTCTGGTCTATACGGGCCAGCCCTGGCACCCTCAGCTTGAATACATTGCCCGCGTTCTGACAAGCCATCGCGGCGGTCAGCCCTGGGTCATGCGCCGCCGAAGCCAGGCCGAGATGGATCAATTGGTCGCCGCGGCCGGGTTCCGCAAGATCGAGCAGAAGATCGACCGTTGGGGTATATTCACGGTCAGCCTGGCCGAGCGGGTGCGGCAATGACGATGACGGTGGGCGTGGAGGACGTGTTGCCGCGGTCTCCGAGACGGCCTGCCCGTGATCAGGCGCGGTGGCGGCTCGCAAGACTATACGCTGCCGGGTCCGTAGCCTTCCTTGCGGCCGCAATGCTCGTGGGCGGCGCGGCGCTGGTTCTGATCTGGCCCGCGATCAGCCTCGCCATGGTCGCGCTCGCCTACGGTACGGCACGGCCGGGACTTTTCTGCAAGAACCGGCCGGGGATCGGTGCCCGGATCGTGCGGGGGCTGCTCTTGCCTTACACCATCGGCGCAAGCGCCAATGCCTGGGCCTGGCTGCGGGGACGCGACGCATCGAGCATGATCGTGCCGGGTCTCCGGATTGGGGGCATCCCGGCGGCACCGGGCGGAGCGCGGGTGATCGATCTCTGCGCGGAAATCCCCCGCTCGGGCGCCCAGGCGCCGGGACGGTTCCTGCCGATGCTGGACCTGGTAGTTCCGGAGCCGCCTGATCTGATCCGTGCCGCGCGGGCGATCGAGGCAGAGCATCGCGCGGTTCCCGGCGGCGATGTGCTGGTCTGCTGCGCGCTCGGCTACGGCCGGTCCGCCGCCGTGGCGGCCACCTGGCTCGTGGTCTATGGCCATGTGGACGCCGTGCAGGCAGCGGTTACGCTGATCCGCATCCGGCGCCCCGGCACCGCTATCGGCCAGCGAGAGGTCGCCGCGATCGCGCGAGCGGTTCAGCTTTGCGCCGCCCGCGATCCATCACGAGGTTCAGGAGATTGAGAAAAACCGGGGCGGCCGAAGCCGCCCCAGTGGGAGGACCCAGTGAGCGAGCCGGACTACCGGTTCAGGTATTCCAGCTCGAATTTGTCCTCGACATCCGGCAGCGGGAATTCCTCGTGCAGGGTCTTCACCATGCCGTAGCCCATCAGGAACAGGATCACCGAGATCGGCAACCCCGGCACGATGGAGGCGGTCTGGAGTGCGCTCAGGCCCCCTGCCAGCATCAGCACGCCGGCGACGACGCCCGAGGTGATGCCCCAGAAGATCCGGAACTTCACCGGCGGATGTTCGTCGCCCATGCTGAGCATAGTGCACATGACCAGTGTGCCGGAATCCGACGAGGTCACGAACCACGAGACCAGCAGGATGGTGATCAGGACGGTGATCGGCGTGACCAGCGATTGGTAACCGAAGCCCGCAACGGTCTGGAACACGCCAATCGCATAGTCCGCATTGACTGCCTCGACGACGCCCGTGGCCGCACTGCCGAAGGTACCCATCCAAAGCATGACCACGGTCACTGGTATCAGCAGGACGGCGAAGCAGAACTGCCTGATCGTGCGGCCCTTCGAGATACGGGCGATGAAGAGCCCGACGAAGGGACACCAGGCGATCCACCCCCCCCCCAATAGAAGATGGTTCATAGACCTTTTCCTTGAGGATCGGATAGAGCGCCGAGCGCAGGGTCAGCGGCAGGTCCTTGCGATACGAAAAATACGCCAGGCTGAGGCCCACCAGCACGTAGAGCCCCCAGCCATGCAGAACCCAATGGAAGTTGGTTATCCGGATCGCCACTTCCGCGTCGGGCCGTTTGGCAAATGGCTGACCGTATCGGCCAGGGCCTTGCTGGAACTGGCAAAGCGGATGAAATCGATCGCCTCGGCCTTGTAGCGGCTGCCCTTCGGGATGCCGAAGAGGTCAAGCTCGATGACGCGCCCGTCCATCACCATTTCGAACTGCGCGCTTTCCTCGCGCGACGCCTGTGCGCCGGTTGTGGCCCAGATCGAGGCCATGGCGACCTCGTCCGAGTTCAGCAGCCGAACCGGCTGCCGTCCGGTCTGCCAGAACCTAAGCCCCGGCTTGATCGCGTCCATTTTCTTGAGCGCCCGCGCGACGCCTTCATCGGTTTCCAGCGTCGCGTAGACCTGGTCGCGCGCCACGCCATCGGCCATCAGCGCCCATTCCATGATGACGGTTGGGTCGTCGCGAATGGCCCGCGGGCCGGGATAGTCCTTCGTGTCGAAAAAGTCGGCGATCGAGCTCGGCGGCGTCCCGAAAGCGGTCGTCGAATAGGTGAAGGCTGTGCCCCAGACGATTACGCCGACCCCGCATTTGTTGAGCGCGTCTTCGACGAAATCGTCCTGGAACGGGATGCCATCGGCGCCGGGCGGCAGTGTGATGTTCGAGATGTCCTCGATCAGGCCTTCCTCGCAAGCCCGAAGCGAATCCGCTTGTGTCAGGTCGACCACGTCCCAGATCACATTGGCCGATTCCACCTGGTCGCGGATCTCGGCGATCCCGCCATTATAGTGCTCCACATGGACCCGCACGCCGTTCGCGGCCTCATAGGGCCGCACGAAGCCCAGCATCTGGCTGCGCATGTAGGGTCCGGTCCACGACGTGAACGTGATCTCATTTTTGTTGGAATCTGTCCTGTTTCCTGGGCAAATCCCGCTGGTGCGAAGGCTTCAGCCAGGGCCAGAACTGCGATTGTGCCGGCACACAGAATCCGTTTATCGTACACATATATCCCTCCCCTTTTGCGGCCGTCTCGCCAGAGGCCAGATGCGACTGAAAAGCCGCCACCGCCGGCCGATCCGTAATTTTGAGACCGGAAGCGCGAGGAAGGGCAATTGTAATTGGGATCAGTCGGGCGTCAGCATGTAGCCAGCGCCGCGCACGGTTTGCAGATAGCGCGGCGTCTTGGGGTCGATCTCCAGTTTCCGGCGAAGCCTTGTGATCTGCACATCGACCGCGCGTTCCTGCACTTCGCCGCCCGAGCCGCCCAGTTCCTCGGCAAGCCGCGAGCGGCTGACCGGCTCGTTGGGCTTGCGCGAGAAGACCCGCATCAGCGCCTGCTCGGTCGAGGTCAGGCGCACGACCTCCTCCCCACGTTTCAGCTCGCCGCGCAGGATGTCGAAATTCGCGTCACCCAATGCCAGGACCTTGGGCGGGGCCTCGGTCGTCGGCGGGGGAGCGGCGCGGCGCAGGATCGCGGCGATACGCAGCAGAAGCTCGCGCGGCTCGAAAGGTTTCGGTAGGTAGTCATCGGCGCCCGCCTCCAGCCCCTCGATCCGGTCGCCGGTCTCGTTGCGGGCAGTCAAAAGCAGGACCGGTGTGTCGATCTGGTCGCGTATCCGGCGGGTCAGGCTGAACCCATCCTCGCCGGGCATCATCACATCGACCACGAGCATGTCGAAAGCCAGGCTCTCGAGCAGGCGCGAAGCATGAGCCGCGTCGCGCGCGGCAGTCACCAGATAGCCGCTGCGGGTCAGGAAGCGCTTCAGCAGATCGCGAATCCGTGAATCGTCATCGACGACCAGGATGTGCGCCGGGCCCTCGCCATCGGTGACCTGGCCGAACCCGCTCATGAACCCTCGCGCCCGACGAGCGAGAGAACCGCCTCACGGTCCTTTTCGTTGATCATACTCTCCAGCACGGCGCGAAAACCCGCGACCGCCTCGGGGCCGGCCTCGCTATAGGCGCGCCGGAACCGGGCGCGCTGTGGGTCGGAGAGCTGGCGCTCCAGCTCCTCGCCCGCGAGGCTCAGCCGCAGATTTCGCTGGCGCCGATCCTTGGTGCCGGTCTTGCTGATGACCAGCCCATCGTCAACGAGCTGGCGCAACACCCGGTTCAGGGACTGCTTGGTGACGCCCAGGATCTCAAGCAAACCGGCGATCGTTATCCCCGGGCGGCGCTTGATGAAGTGGATTGCCCGGTGGTGCGCACGTCCATAACCACGCTCAGCAAGAACCGCGTCCGGGTCGCCCGTAAAGTCGCGATAGGCAAAGAACAGAAGCTCGATGCCTTGACGCAGTTGCTCGTCGGTAAGGAACAGAAGCTGGTCCGGCCGGCTCAACATGAGCGCCCCCCTGTCAGTCGATACCCGCATTTAGCGCTCCCATTCAACGTCCTCGGCGCTCTTTCCCGTCGTGCGCTCACGAATTATGTCAGCCTTATTGACTAATTAAAAGCCCGATGTTACGAGTCGCGCGCAGGCATGGCACAGATTCTGTCGTATTTGAGCCTTCCCGCGCAAGATAAGGTCTTGAAGTTGGATACGGACTCGACCCCGTGCGGGATGCACGGGGTTCATGTTTGAGAAGGAGTGAAGCAATGGCACCTGGCAGCGCATATGACGATCGCGACGGGTTCATCTGGATGGATGGCAACCTCGTGGAATGGCGCTCGGCCAAGGTACATCTGCTGACCCATGCGCTGCACTATGGCAGCGCGGTCTTCGAGGGCGAGCGTGCCTATGGCGGGCGGATCTTCAAATCCGAGGAGCATTCCCAGCGCCTGCTCGAGTCTGGAAAAGCGATGGATATCCCGATCCCCTACACGGTCGACGAAATCGAGAAGGCCAAGGCCGACACGATGCATGCCAACAACCTGAAGGACGCCTATGTGCGCGTCCTCTGCTGGCGCGGCTCTGGCCTCGATATGGGCGTCGCTTCGGCGCGCAACCCGGTCCATATGGCGGTCGCGACATGGGAGTGGGGCGCCTATTACGGGGACGCCAAGTTCAAGGGCGCCAAGCTCGACATCTCGAAATGGAAGCGCCCGAGCCCCGAGACGATCCCCTGCCACGCCAAGGCGAGCGGGCTCTACATGATCTGCACCATGTCCAAGCATGCGGCCGAGGCCAAGGGCTGCTCGGACAGCTTGATGATGGACTACCGTGGCTATGTGGCCGAGGCGACCGGAGCCAATGTCTTCTTCGTGAAGGACGGCGCCGTGCACACGCCGGCGCCGGATTGCTTCCTGAACGGCATCACCCGGCAGACCGTCCTGGGGATGATCCGCGACAAGGGCATCCAAATCCACGAGCGCCATATCATGCCGGATGAACTCGAGAATTTCGAGCAGTGCTGGCTGACTGGCACCGCCGCCGAAGTGACGCCAGTGGGCGAAATCGGTCCCTACAATTTCGAGGTGGGTGAAATGACCCGCGACATCGCCAAGAGCTACGAGCAGGTGGTGCGCGGCAATCACTGAGACATCGCCGATGCCCCGGCCCGGAACCGGGGCTCGATGGGCGACGGCGAACACCGAGGTCCCAGGTCAAGCCTGGGACATTGGCTTGATCAATCTTCGGCCAATATCCGACCTACCAGCGCGTTCATGTGCGCCAAACCTTCGCGCAGGTGACCGTCGGGCAGCGCGGACGAGAACCGGAAATGCCCGTCCAGGCCGAATTTTGAACCGGGGATTACCAGCACATCCTCCTCGGCCAGCAGCCTGCGGGCGAATTCGTCCGAGGTCACGGGCAGAGCGAACTTCACGAACGACATCGCCGAGGCCTGTGGCGGTACCACCGAGAAGACGCTCGGATGCTCGGCCAAGGCCTCGCTAAGCGTCTCGAAGCCGCGCCGGATCAGGCCGCGGGCACGCTCCATCAGCCGGGCGCGCGGCACCGGCGCCAGCGCGGCGTCCGCCAGCTTCATCGAAAACATTGAGGCCGCGATCGAGGCATATTCGTGCCGCCGCCAGGCGCAGTCCACGATCTCCTCGGGCACGACCAGCCAGCCCAGGCGCAGCCCCGGCAGCCCGTAGGCCTTGCTCATGGAATTGATCGCGATCACCCGGTCGTGGGTGCCCCAGAAGCTGGGGGTCGGGTCGTCGGTGTTGCGCTCGGTGCCCGAATAGACCTCGTCGGCGACGATCCAGGCGCCCGAGTGCTGCGCCGCCCCGACAATCGCGTCTCGATCGCCGTCACTCAGGATTTGGCCGGTGGGGTTGTTCGGGTTGACCACATGGATGATCCGCGTGCGGTCGTCCACCACCGCCGCGAGGGCGGCCGTGTCCACCGCCCAACCCCGCTCCTCGACCAAATCGACCACGCGCACCTCGTGGCCAAGGTTCAGTGCATTGCCGGGAAGCTGCTCGTAGGTCGGGCGGAACCGAACCATGTTGTCGCCCGGCGCGATCAGGGCGGCGGCGGCCAGCGTGTTCGCCTCGGTCGCGCCGACCGTTACCAGCACGTTCTGAGGCGCCGCGCCGGGATAGAGCGCGGCGATCTTCTCGCGCAGGCCGTCGAATCCGTTGACCTGCGGGTAATCGATCAGGGTCGCGAACAATGCTTCCGTATCGATCTGCGCCAACCGGAACAGCTCGTCATAGCGCATCGGATGGACGCCGCTTTCCGAGAAGTTGAACCGCACCCCGTGCTCGTGCTCGGACAGGAACTGCTCGACCGCGAAGGGGTGGAAGTCCATCATCAAAGGCTCCGAATATCTGCACTGCTTCACCGAACTTCGGCCCAGAGCTTCCGCGAAGCAAGAGACCCCGTTTACCTTTGGCCGGCACCCGGTCTAGTCTTTCCCCATGTCAGTGCTGATCCTTACCCATCCGTCTAGCCACGATCATGTGACGCCGCCCGGCCATCCGGAACGGGTGGCGCGGATTGAAACAGTCGACCGGGTGCTTGCGGGCGCGGATTATACGAATTTGCCCCGGGTGGAGGCACCGGCGGCGGATGACGATCAGATTGGGCGCGCGCATACATCGGCCTATATCGAGACGATCAAGTTGCGGTTGCCCAGCGAGGGATGGGTGAGCCTGGACCCCGATACGCATATGTGCCCTGACAGCCTGACCGCGGCCCGCCATGCGGCCGGTGCCAATATCGCCGCGGTCGAGGCGGTTGCTGGCGGCGCGCACAAAGCGGCCTTCTGTGCCGTGCGCCCGTGCGGCCATCATGCCGAGAAGGACCGGGCAATGGGGTTCTGCCTCTTCGACAACGTGGCGGTCGGCGCGCGCCATGGGCTGGACGCGCTCGGGCTCGAGAAGATCGCCATCGTCGACTTCGACGTCCATCACGGCAACGGCACCCAGGACATCTTCTGGAACGAGCCGAGGGTCCTCTTCGCCTCGTCGCACCAGATGCCGCTCTATCCGGGCACGGGGGCCGCGCACGAGACCGGGGTCGGCAACATCTTCAACGCGCCCCTGAACCCGATGAGCGGCGGGCGCGAGATGCGGGTCGCCTATGAGGGCACGATCTTCCCGGCTGTGCGCGAGTTCGGCCCTGACCTCCTGATGATTTCGGCCGGGTTCGATGCCCATGCGGCCGATCCCCTGGCCAATCTCAATTGGCAGGCCGAGGATTTCGGCTGGGTCACGGCCGAGCTTTGCAAGATCGCCGAGGAATGCTGTGAGGGGCGGGTGGTCTCGACCTTGGAGGGCGGTTATGACCTCGATGGACTTGCGGATTCCGTCGCGGCCCATCTGGACGCGCTGATCGCCCATGCGGAGGCTCATACATGACTGAAAAGAAGATTGAGGATATGACCTTCGAGGAAGCGATGGACGCGCTCGACACCGTGGTCCGCGCGCTCGAGGGCGGCGAGGTGCCGCTGGAGAAGTCGATCGCGCTCTATGAGCGCGGGGATGCGCTGAAGAAACATTGCGAGGCCAAGCTGGGCGAGGCGGAACTGAAGGTCGAAAAGATCACCGCCGGCGCGGACGGCACGGCCACGGATACCGAGCCCTTCAAGACCGAGTGATCCTGAACTAAGTTCATTTGCCAATAGCAGCCCGATCTGCCAATCAGACAGCTTCGAAAATAGGGAGAATTTGGTGAGCGACCGGCCACTTACCCCGCTCTTGGACCGTGTGCAGTATCCGTCCGATCTGCGCGCGATGAGCGATGCCGAATTGGCGCAGATCGCCGACGAGCTTCGCGCCGAGACGATCTCGGCGGTCTCGGTCACTGGCGGGCATCTGGGCGCCGGGCTGGGCGTTGTCGAGCTGACCGTCGCGATCCACGCAGTCTTCGATACCCCCCGTGACAAGCTGATCTGGGATGTGGGCCATCAGTGCTATCCCCACAAGATCCTGACCGGGCGGCGAGACCGAATCCGCACGCTGCGCCAGGGCGGGGGTCTCAGCGGCTTCACCAAGCGCGCGGAGAGCGAATACGACCCGTTCGGCGCCGCCCACAGCTCGACCTCGATCTCCGCCGCGCTGGGATTTGCCACCGGGCGCGAATTGGGCGCCGAGACCGGCGACGCCATCGCGGTGATCGGCGACGGCGCGATGACCGCCGGCATGGCCTACGAGGCGATGAACAATGCGGGCTATCTGGGCCATCGGCTGATCATCATCCTGAACGACAACGAGATGTCGATCGCGCCGCCCGTGGGCGCGATGTCGGCCTATCTCTCGCGGCTCTACGCCCAGGCGCCGTTCCAGGACCTCAAAGCCGCCGCCAAGGAGGCGGTGAATTGGCTGCCGGAACCGTTGCGTGAAGGCGCGCGCCGGGCCCATGAACTGGTCAAGGGAATGGCGGTCGGCGGGACCCTCTTCGAGGAGCTGGGCCTCGACTATATCGGCCCGATCGACGGCCACGACATGAGCCAGCTTCTGCCGGTTCTGCGCACGGTCCGGGCGCGGGCCACAGGGCCGGTCCTGGTCCACTGCATCACCAAGAAGGGCAAGGGCTACGCACCGGCCGAAACCTCCGCCGACAAGTATCACGGCGTCGCGAAGTTCGACGTGGTGACAGGCGAACAGTCGAAGCCGACACCCAATGCGCCCTCCTACACCAAGGTCTTCGCGAAGGCGCTGATCAAGGAGGCGGAGAAGGACGACCGCATCGTCGGCATCACCGCGGCGATGCCGGACGGGACCGGGCTCGACCTTTTCGGGAAAGCCTATCCGGACCGCACTTTCGATGTCGGCCTCGCCGAGCAGCATGCGGTCACCTTCGCCGCCGGGCTGGCGGCGGCGGGGATGAAGCCGTTCGCGGCGATCTACTCCACCTTCCTGCAACGGGCCTATGACCAGGTGGTCCACGACGTGGCGATCCAGAAGCTGCCGGTGCGCTTCGCGATCGACCGGGCGGGGCTGGTCGGCGCCGACGGGGCGACGCACGCGGGCAGCTTCGACGTCGCCTATCTGGGGTGCCTGCCGGGGATGGTGGTGATGGCGGCAGCGGATGAGGCGGAGCTTGTCCACATGGTCGCGACTGCGGCGCAGATCGACGATGGACCCTCTGCCTTCCGGTATCCCCGCGGCGAGGGAGTGGGCGTGGACCTGCCGGAGACAGGCGTGCCGCTCGAGATCGGCAAGGGCCGGGTGGTGCGCGAGGGCACGAAGATCGCGCTTCTGTCGTTCGGCGCCCGCTTGTCGGAATGCCTTCAGGCCGCCGAGGAGCTCGAGGCGCGCGGCCTCTCGACCACCGTAGCGGATGCGCGTTTTGCCAAACCGTTGGACCGCGACCTGATCCTGCGGCTGGCCCGCGAGCACGAGGCGCTGGTCACTGTCGAGGAGGGCGCCATCGGCGGCTTCGGCTCCCATGTGTTGCAGATGCTCGCCATGGAGGGGATGCTCGATCAGGGCCTCAAGGTCCGACCGATGATCTTCCCGGATGTGTTCCTGGACCAGGACAAGCCGGCGGCGATGTACGAGACCGCGGCGATGAACGCCCCGCATATCGTCGACATGGCACTGAGCGCGCTGGGACAGAACGCGGCGGCAGCGCGGGCGTGAGGCACTCGCAGGGCGCGTGCTTGCACACGCACCGCAATTCATAAAGGTGCGTGCAAGCACGCAGCCTACAGTTTGTTAGTGATGCGATTTAAGGCACGGGATTACGTATGTGGCGCGAACTCTCTGACACCGAATGGAGCGATCATCCGCTGAATCGGGCGCGCGGTTGGGTCGGCTTTATCGTCTGGTTTTATGTCTTCGTGATCGTCGTCACGCCCATCACGCTGCTGATCAGCGTGCAAGATGCCCTGTCCGGGGATATCGCCGGAACAGTGTTGTATGAGAACCGACCTTTCAACCTGCAAGCTGCCGAGACGGGGTATTACGCCGTAGGCACGCTTGCTGTCCTCTGGGCAATCTGGACGCGATGGCGATATGCGCCGGAACTCTATCTGGTAAACGTCCTTGTCGGGGTTGCCATCGTATTCGCGCTCGATCTCCTCTATCCCGAACCTGATCTCGACTTGGGATGGTGGCGGGACGCGCTTCTTGTGCTGGTCTCTCTGATCGAGGTGCCGCTCGCCATTTACATGCTTATCGGCGCCCGGCCGAACGTGATGTTCAAACGCCGTGTGCGGGCTGCTCCGTAGAATGCCTGTTCCCACGCACCGATTGACGCAAGGTGGGTTGAAAACCCACCTTATCTCGCGTCCCGCTGTCAGATTGCACTCTAATGCATTTCCCCGTTTCGATAATCCCGTTTACCGAATCTCTCATTTCAGGCACAATGCGCGCCATTCCGAGGGGGCATTTTCGGGGGTGGCAATGCATATCCTTCTGGGCATTTTGGGCGTCCTGAGCGCGGTCGCGATCTGGTATTGGCGCTTCAAGGCGGCGCAGGACGCGGCCGGCGACATAGCCAACGTAGCCAATGACGTCCGCTTGGCGATCCGGCGCTTCGGGTATATGCGCACGCACAAGTCCCATCCGGCCGATTGCGTCGAGGACCCACGGCTGGCCGCGGCCGGCATTGCCGCTGCTGTTGCAGGCATGGACGCGCCGCTCAGCCAGGCCGAGATCGACCGGCTGACCGCCGAGGCTGGCTCTATCTTCCAGATCGACAGCGCCGAGGCCGTCGACATCACCGCCTTCGGCCGCTGGATCGCCGGCCAGTGCAACAGCCCCGAGGACGCGATCCGGCGCCTGACCCGCGTGGTCAAGACGCATGCGGGCGACGAGGCCGGGCCACAGCTTCTGGCCATGGTCGAGGCGGTCGCGACCGCCGATGGCGGCGCAATGGGCGAACGCGAGGCGGACGCGCTGGACGCCGTGCGCCGGGGTCTGGGCCAGGCCTGAGCGCATGCGGCTCGACCAGCGCTTGGTCGAGCTCGGCCTGGCCCCCAGCCGGGCCCGCGCTCGGGCGCTGATCGAGGCGGGCGCGGTCACGGTGGATGGGGCGGTCGCGCGCAAGCCTTCACAGACCGTGGCCGGTTCCGCGAAGCTCGTAGTCACCGAAGGTCCGAACCCGTGGGTCTCACGTGGTGCGCTAAAGCTGAACCATGCGCTTGACCATTTCGGGTTGACCCCGTCGGGCATCGCACTCGACCTCGGCGCATCCACCGGCGGCTTTACCCAGGTTCTGCTGGCCCGGGGCGCGGAGCGGGTCTATGCGGTCGATGTGGGGCACGGCCAGCTCGTCGCGGCACTGGCGGAGGATCCCAGGGTCGAAAGCTTAGAGGGCGTGAACGCCCGGGCCCTGCCCGACGCGCGCATCCCCCCGGTCGATTGGATCACCGCCGACCTCGCCTTCATCTCACTGACCAAGGCGCTGCCCGCCGCGTTGGATCTGGCAAAGCCCGAGGCCGTCCTCGTAGCTCTGATCAAACCGCAATTCGAGGCTGGGCGGGCCGCCATCGGACGCGGCGGGATCGTCCGCGACGCGCAAGTCCACGCCCGGGTCACGGTCGAAATCGCCGATTGGCTCACGGCGCGCGGCTGGCAGGTGACGGGGGTGATTCCGAGCCCTATAGAAGGGGGCGACGGCAACAGGGAGTTCCTGATCGCCGCGCGCAAGCCAGACTGACGCCCGGGCCCCTGTCCCGGGGCAATTCGGGATCCGATGGCGGACGAGGTCGAGATCGAAAGCCTGGGTGCTCAGGGCGACGGCGTCGCCGAGGGCGGCACGCTGTTCGTGCCTTTCACCCTGCCGGGCGAACGGGTGCGCGTGGTCCGGCATGGCGAGCGTGGCCGCGCCGAGGCGATCCTGCGCAAATCCCGCGACCGCGCCCAGCCGGCCTGTCCCCATTTCGGCACCTGCGGGGGCTGTGCCCTGCAACATGCGGGCGAGCGGTTCACCGCGCTCTGGAAACGTGACCTAGTCGTCACCGCGCTGGCGGCCCGTGGGATCACCGAGATCGCGGTGCTGCCGACCATCACCTCGCCCGCCGAGAGCCGCCGGCGCATCACCCTGGCCGCGACCCGCACGCGCAAGGGCACGGTGATCGGCTTCCACGGACGCGCTGATGCGTCGATCGTGCCGATCGAGACCTGCACCGTGGCCGAGCCGGCGCTGATCGCCGTGATACCAAAGCTTGAGGAACTGGTCGCCACCGCCGCCAGCCGCAAGGGCGAGGTCAAGATCACCCTGACGCTCACCAATGGCGGGGTCGACGCGGCGGTGATGGATGCAAAGGTGCTCGAGGGCCCGAAAAAGGCGCTCCTGGCCGGGGTCGCGGCCCGTGCTGGGCTCGCCCGGCTCGGCTGGAACGGCGAAGAGGTCGCAAGCATGGGCGAGCCGGTTGTGACCATGGGCCGGGCGCGGGTGAAGCCGCCGCCGGGCGGATTCCTGCAGCCGACCCGGGCCGGGGAGGCGGCGCTATTGGAAGCGGTGCGCGAGGCGGTGGGCGGCGCCGGCAGGATCGCCGATCTCTATTGCGGCTCAGGCACCTTTACCCTGCCATTGGCCGAGCAAGCCGAGGTTCTGGCCTTCGAGGGTGACGGCGCGGCTGTGGCCGCGCTTGATGCAGCCTGGCGCGCGGCGCCGGGGCTGAAACGGGTCGTCGCCGAGCGGCGCGACCTGCATCACCGCCCCCTGCTGGCGCCCGAGTTCAAAGGCATCGAGGCAGTCGTCATCGACCCACCCCGCGCGGGTGCCCGCAACCAGACCGAGCAACTGGCCCACGCGCGCGTGCCCCGCATCGCATTCATCAGCTGCAATCCGGCCACGTTCGCCCGCGACGCGCGGATGCTGATCGATGGCGGCTATCGGCTCGATTGGGTCCAGCCGGTCGATCAATTCCGCTGGAGTCCTCATGTGGAACTCGCGGCGGGCTTCACCCGCTGAGTTGATCCGGGAGACACGCCCATGCTCTATCCACCGCCGGAGATTCTGGAAGCCGAGGTCTGGAGCGCGATGCCCGCCGAGTTCCGGCGCGCGGGCGCCCGGCCGGCTTGGGCCCAGGCCAACCGGTCGGGCCAGGACTGCGACAGCTTTCTCGAAGGCCCGAGCTTCGACCGCGACGGCAACCTATGGGTCGTAGACATCCCCTTCGGCCGGGTTTTCCGTATCTCGCCCGTAGGGGACTGGAGCTTGGTGACGGAATACGACGGCTGGCCGAACGGGCTGAAAATCCACCGGGACGGGCGGGTCTTCATCGCTGACTACGCTAATGGGATCATGGAGGTTGATCCGGTCTCAGGTGCAGTGAAACCGCGTCTGACCCACCGCCATTCCGAACATTTCCGGGGATGCAACGACCTGTTCTTCGCCGCCGGTGGCGCCTGCTATTTCACCGACCAAGGCCAGTCTGGTCTGCACATGCCGAACGGGCGGGTCTTCCGCTGGGACGAAGCGACCGAGCGGCTGGACCTGCTGCTCGATACTGGACCCTCGCCGAACGGGTTGGTGATGAACCTGGAGGAAGCCCAGCTCCTGGTCGCCATGACCCGTGACAACGCGGTTTGGCGGCTTCCGGTCATGGAGGACGGCACGGTTTCGAAGGCCGGGCGGTTTATCCAGCTATCGGGCGGCGTCTCGGGTCCGGACGGCATGGCGCTGGACGCGGAAGGCGGGCTTTGGGTCTCCGATGCGGGCCACGGCTCGGTCTGGGGCTTCACCGCGCTGGGCGTGCCGCGCATCCGGGTCCTAGCGCCTGAGGGCCTGACCACCACGAATGTCGCCTTCCGGCCGGGAACGCGCGAGCTCTACATCACCCAATCCGACCGGGGAGAGATCCTGCGGGCGACGCTGCCGGTGGCCGGCAAGGAGATGTTCAGCCACGGCTGAGCCGATCAGAGCAAAAGGTCATCCGGCCGCAGGGTCTCGAGCTCAGGCAGCACGTTTTTCAGCGCTCGGACCCGCGAGACGCTCCGCAGCCACTCGTAGTAGAGCGACTTCACCGTCAGGATCGCGGCACCAGCCTCGCGCATGCGTGCCAACCCGACCTCCTGATCGCCATGCGTCGTCGCCACCGCATCTTGCAGGACGACGACCCGGTAACCCTCACCGATCAGGCCGAGCGCGGTTTGCGCGACGCAAACATCCGTCTCCATCCCGGCCAAAATCGCGGTGCGCTGCCCGGTTGCCTCGATCGCAGCAAGGATCGGCGGGTTGCCGGCAGCGCCGAAAAAATCCTTGTCGTGGACCGTGCCGCCCGGGGGGAGCGCATTTTGAATCGGCTGCGTAAGCGGCCCATTCGCCACGATATCCTCGGCCATTGCGACGACCGGCACTTCCAGAAGGCGCGCGACATGCAGCAGCCAGACGACGCGCTCCACCACCGCGCGCGAGATCGCGGCGTCGTATTTCCGTAGGAAATAGTCCTGGATGTCGATCACGATCAGGACCGAGTCGTCGACGTCGATCAAGGTTTCGGTGATGGGCGGCTGCCGATCCACCGGGGCGTCGCTCACAGCGCAGGGTAGAACTTGCCCGCCGGTGACAGGGTGAAGACCTCGCAGCCGTCCTCGGTGACGCCCACCGAGTGCTCGAACTGGGCCGAGAGCGAGCGGTCGCGGGTAACTGCCGTCCAGCCGTCAGACAGGGTCTTGGTCTGCGGCGCGCCCAGATTGATCATCGGCTCGATGGTGAAGAACATGCCGGGCTTCAGCTCGGCCCCGTCGCCGCGGCGTCCATAGTGCAGCACGTTCGGCGCGTCATGGAAGACCCGGCCCAATCCGTGGCCGCAGAAATCACGCACCACCGAACAGCGCTCGCCCTCCGCATAGGCCTGTATCGCCGCGCCGATATCGCCGAAATGGTTGCCGGGCATTACCTCGGCGATGCCGCGCATCAGCGACTCGTGCGTGACATCGATCAGCCGCGCCGTGCGCCGGTTCGCGCGTCCCGCCACATACATGCGCGACGAATCCCCGTGCCAATCATCCAGGATCACGGTGACATCGATGTTCATGATATCCCCGGTCTTCAGGGTCTTCGGACCCGGAATCCCATGGCAGACCACATGGTTGATCGAGATGCAGACGGACTTCGGAAACCCGCGATATCCCAGCGGCGCCGGCGTCGCCCCGCGGCTGGTGATGAACTCGTGGCAGATCGTGTCCAGGTCCTCGGTGCGCACACCCGGCTGCACATGATCACCAATCATGTCCAGGCATTCCGCCGCCAGCCGCCCCGCCGCGCGCATGCCTTCGAAATCCGCCGGGTCGTGCAGGCGGATTCCCTCGGTCGTGCGGCGTTCGCCACCGGTGCGCATGGGGTTCAGCGTCCTCATCTCGGTTGTCGTCGTCCTTACTGGTTGATCCGGACCGGCCGATCAAGATTGACTGCCCCGGGCGATATACTGCACGTCCAGGCCAGCGCCTCGACACCGGCGTCGCGCGCCCGCTCGAATGCCGCGCAATAGCCCGGGTCCAGATCCTCCGCAAGGGAAAGTCTATCACAGTCCGTGCGCTGGATGCAGTAGAGCATCACCGCCCGGTGGCCCTGTGCGACCATCGCCGACATCTCGTCCAGATGCTTGGCGCCGCGCTTGGTTACCGAGTCCGGAAATTCCGCCAGGCCGGGTGTGCGCGACAGATGCACGTTCTTGACCTCGACATAGACGTCCGGCAGGCCGTCCTGGCTCAGCAGGAAATCGATCCGGCTGTTGGTGCCATAGCGCACTTCCGGGCGCACCGTTCCATAATCCGCCAAGTCCGGAACACGCTGGGCGGCCAGCGCCTCGCCCACCACCCGGTTCGGCACGCTGGTATCGATACCCGCCCAGTGCCCCTCATCCGAAAACTCGACCAGGCGCCAACCGAATTTCAGCTTCTTCTTCGGGTCGTCGTTGGGCTCGACCCAGACCCGCAGCCCCTCCATGTTCAGCCCCAGCATCGCGCCTGGATTGGCGCAATGGGCGGTGACCTCGCGCCCATCGTCCAGCGCGATATCGGCCAGGAAGCGCTTGTAGCGCTTGATCAGGCGGCCGGGGATCAGGGGCGTCGGAAAGTCCATGACCATGACAGTAACCCGCGCTAGATTGAGGGCAAGAGCGAGGAGCCCCATGACCCAACCCACCGCCGCCATGCTGGTGATCGGCGACGAAATCCTGTCGGGCCGGACCCGCGAGGCGAATGCACACCACTTGGCCGGCGTGATGACCGGGATGGGCATCCAATTGACCGAGATCCGTGTGGTCGCGGATGACTGGGATACCATCATCCAAGCCGTCAATGCGCTGCGCGCGCAGGTCGACAACCTCTTCACCTCGGGCGGGATCGGCCCGACCCATGACGACATCACCGCCGATTGCGTGGCCGCGGCCTTCGGCGCGCCGATCGACGTGCGCGCGGACGCTCTGGCAATCCTGCAAGCCCACTACACCGCCACCGGGCGCACGTTGAACGAGGCGCGGCTGAGGATGGCGCGTATTCCGGACGGCGCCACGCTGATCGAGAACCCGGTCAGCCACGCGCCGGGCTTCTCGCTCGGCAACGTGCATGTGATGGCCGGAGTGCCCGCGATTTTCCAGGCGATGCTGGAGAGCCTCCGGCCCCGGCTGACCGGCGGCGACCTGGTCTTAAGCTATGCCTTCCGGGTCGAGGCGCCCGAGGGAGACCTGGCCGGGCCGCTCGGTGAGTTGGCGGCGGCCCACCCGAAGGTCTCGATGGGCAGCTATCCCTTTTACACGACCGGCCCTGGCGCAACTCTGATCCTGCGCGCATCGGACCGAGACGCGCTGAACGCCGCGGCGGACGGGTTGCGGGCGGTCCTGTCCGAGATGGGCGTGCCGGTGGCGGAAACCCCTCCTGGGAGCCAGGAATGAGCGGGACGCTCACCATCTTCGATTGCGACGGTGTGCTAGTTGATACGGAAAGACCGGCGAATGGGGTTCTGGTCGAGATGCTTTCGGAGGCTGGCCTCGAGATGGCGCTTGATGCGTGCATGGCGCGCTTCGTCGGCAAGTCGATGACCACCGTCCAGGCCGAGGTTGAGGCCGAGACCGGATCACCCCTGCCGGACGATTGGTCCGAAGCGGTGCGGGCCCGGACTATAGATGCTTTGCAACGTGTGGGCGTGGAGGCGATCCCCGGCATACATTCGGTGATCGAGCGCCACCGGGCCGCCGGCCGGGCGTATTGCGTCGCCTCCTCGGGTAAAGTCGAGAAAATGCATGTGACGCTCGGGACCGCTGGGCTTCTGCCCCCGATGCGGGATGTGTTGTTTTCAGCCACGATGGTCGCTAACGGAAAGCCGGCGCCCGATTTGTTCCTGCACGCCGCCGCGGCAATGGGCCATGCGCCTGGGGCCTGCGTGGTGATCGAGGACAGCCTGCCTGGCGTCCAAGCGGCGAAAGCGGCCGGGATGCGCGTCTGCGCATATGCCGCCGCGCCTTACGCGGACACTGACGACTACCGCGCGCTGGGCGCGGAAGTGTTCACCGATATGGGGGCGTTGCCCGGGATGCTGGGGCTGGGCTGACCGCCGCTCAATGCGCCTCGGCCCAGGTCGCGCCCTGGCCCGCATCAACCACCAGCGGCACCTCCAAATGCACCGCCGGGTGTGCCGCACGTTCCATCACCTCGCGTACCGTGGCCGCAGTTGCTTCCGCTTCGCCCTCAGGCACCTCGAACAGCAACTCGTCGTGGACCTGCAGCAGCATCTTCCCCGAATGCCTGGCCGCCTTCAGCGCGTCCGGGATGCGGATCATCGCCCGGCGGATCACGTCCGCCGCCGTGCCTTGGATCGGCGCGTTGATCGCCGCGCGTTCGGCAAAGCCGCGGCCCGGGCCTTTCTGGTTGATGTCCGGCGTGTGCACCCGGCGGCCGAACAGCGTCTCCACATAGCCCTTCGAGCGCGCCTGTTCCTTGGTCTGGTCCATATAGGCACGGATGCCGGGGAAGCGTTCGAAATAGGCGTCGATGAAGGCCTGAGCCTCGCCGCGAGGGATGCGGAGCTGTCGCGAGAGGCCAAACGCGGAGATGCCGTAGATCACCCCGAAATTGATCGCCTTGGCCTGGCGGCGGACCATCGGATCCATGCCCTCGATCGGCACGCCGAAGACCTCGGCCGCGGTCATCGCATGGATGTCGAGCCCGTCCAGGAAGGCCTTCTTCAGCGCGCCGATACCGGCCATATGGGCGAAGATGCGCAGCTCGATCTGGCTGTAATCGAGGCTCAGGATCACGTTGCCGGGCTCGGCCACGAAGGCGGTGCGGATCTGCCGCCCCTCCTCGGTGCGAACGGGGATGTTCTGCAGGTTCGGGTCGGTCGAGGCCAACCGCCCGGTCGAGGTCGCGGCCAGGCTGAACGACGTGTGCACCCGCCCTGTCTCGGCGTTGATGTGTTGTTGCAGCGCGTCCGTATAAGTCGATTTCAGCTTCGAGACCTGCCGCCAGTCCAGCACGCGGGCGGGCAGGTCGTGGCCCTGGGCCGCCAGATCCTCCAGCACATCCGCCCCGGTGCCCCAGGCACCGGTCTTGCCTTTCCTGCCGCCTTCCAGCCCCATCCCCTCGAACAGGATTTCGCCGAGCTGCTTCGGCGAGCCCACGTTGAAGGAATGCCCCGCAAGTTTATGGATCTCGTCCTCCAACCCGGCCATCGACTGGGCGAAACTGTTCGAGAGGCGCGAGAGCGTGTCGCGGTCAACCTTGATCCCGGCGATCTCCATCGCGGCCAGCACCGGGATCAGTGGGCGTTCCAGCGTGTGATAGACGGTGGAGACCCGCTCGGCCGCCAGCCGGGGGCGGAGCTTGTGCCACAGGCGGAAGGTCACATCCGCGTCCTCGGCGGCATAGGTGGCGGCCTTGTCGAGGTCCACCCGGTCGAATGTGATTGCCGATTTGCCAGACCCGATCAGTTCCTTGATCGGCAGGGTCCGGTGGCCCAGATGCTTTTCCGACAGCACGTCCATGCCGTGGGAGTTCACGCCTGAGTCCAGCGCATAGGACATCAGCATCGTGTCGTCGATCGGCGTCACATCGACCCCATACCGCTGCAAGACCTTGATGTCGTATTTCAGGTTCTGCCCGATCTTCAGGATCGAGGGGTCGGCCAGCAACGGCTGCAGCGCCGCGAGCGCCGCGTCGAGGTGAAGCTGGTTCTCGACCCGTTCCACCTGGCCCAGAAGATCGCCGTCGCCTTTGACATGCGCGGCTGGCACATAAGCGGCGCGGCCGGGCGCTAGCGCCAGCGCAATACCGACGATTTCGGCCGTCATCTCGTCGAGCGAGGTGGTCTCCAGATCGACGCAGAGGCGCCCGATCTCCGTCGCCTCGGCGATCCAGGCGTCCAGGGTATTGGCGTCGCGGATGATCTCGTAACCCTCGCGGTCGATCGGCGCCATCTCGATCACCGCGCCCGGGCCGTCGGCCGCGGCGCCGGCATCTCCGGGCGCATCCTCGATCTTCTTCTCCTCGACCGCGCCGATCACCGGTGGTTCGACCCCATGGATCTCAGCGATCCGGTTGGCGAGCGTGCGGAACTCCATCTCGGCCAAGAATCCCAGCAATTGATCGGCGTCCGGCTCCTTGACTACGAAATCGCCGATCGGCTCCACATTCGGCACGTCGTCCTTCAGGTGGACGAGATCGCGCGAGACGCGGATCTGTTCCACATTCTCAATCAATGACTGCCGGCGCTTAGGCTGTTTGATCTCCTCGGCGCGGGCCAGCAGGGTTTCCAGGTCGCCGTATTCGTTGATCAACAGGGCCGCTGTCTTGATGCCGATCCCGGGCGCGCCGGGCACGTTGTCGGTGCTGTCGCCCGCCAGCGCCTGGACATCGACCACCTTGTCCGGCCCGACCCCGAACTTCTCGACCACCTCGTCCGGGCCGATGCTCTTGGTTTTCATCGGGTCCAGCATGTCGACCCCGTTGCCGACCAGCTGCATCAGGTCCTTGTCGGACGAGACCACGGTCACGGTCGCCCCCGCCTCGGTGGCCAGGCGGGCGTAAGTCGCGATCAGGTCGTCCGCCTCATAGCCCTCCATCTCGACCGAGGGCAGGCCGAAGGCGCGGGTGGCGTCGCGGATCAGCGGAAATTGCGGCACCAGGTCTTCGGGCGCGGGCGGACGGTTGGCCTTGTAGTCGGGATAGATCTCGTTCCGGAAGCTGCGCCCGGAATAGTCGAAAATCACCGCCAGATGGGTGGGGCCGGACGTGCCGAAGCCGGTCAGCATCTTGTTCAGCATGGCGCAGAAACCGGCGACCGCGCCGACCGGCAAGCCATCGGACTTGCGCGTCAGCGGCGGCAGCCCGTGATAGGCGCGGAAGATGTAGCCCGAGCCGTCGATCAGGTAGAGGTGATCACCCTTGCCTATACCCGCCTGATCACTGCCCGCCATCGGCTCAGTGATCCGCCGCGCCCGGTTTAAGCACGAACTTCTTGTCGCAATAACCGCATTCGACGAATCCCTCGTCGCCGATTTGCAGCCAAACGCGCGGATGGCCATAGGCCGCGCCGCCGCCATCGCAAGCGATCCGGCGGGTGGTGACTTCTTCCGTCTCGGGAGCCTCGATGGCGTCCTCTTTTGCGGGTTCGGACATGTGGGCGAGTCTCCGTCAAAAGCGGGCCAGATTGACCCTGATTGGCGCCGCATGATAGCGAACCGGTCTCGCCGGGCAAGCGGTCAGCCGCCCCGGCCCGATCGAAATTGGCCCGCCCCTTTTCTGGCCAGGGAGCCCCGGACCCGATGCCCTCTGAGACGCCCGCAAACGCGATCGAGGTCAGCAATCTGGTCAAGACCTATCCTGGCACTAAGCGGACCCAGCCGAAGGAGGCCCTGAAGGGAATCGATCTGACCGTTCCGCGCGGCTCGATCTTCGGACTTCTGGGCCCGAACGGAGCGGGCAAATCAACCTTCATCAACATCCTCGCGGGCCTGGTGATCAAGACCGCGGGGAACGTGCGGATCTGGGGCTTCGACCAGGACGCCAATCCGCGCCATGCGCGCGCCTCGATCGGCGTGGTGCCGCAGGAGCTGAACATCGACCCGTTCTTCACGCCCTTGGAGGCGATGGACGTGCAGGCGGGGCTCTATGCGGTGCCGAAGGCCGAGCGCCGCTCGATGGAAATCCTGAGCCGGGTCGGGCTCGCCGAACACGCGAACGCCTATGCGCGTTCGCTGTCGGGCGGCATGCGCCGGCGGCTGTTGGTGGCCAAGGCCATGGTGCATCAGCCTCCGGTCTTGGTGCTGGACGAGCCCACGGCCGGTGTAGATGTGGAACTGCGCCGGATGCTCTGGGACTATGTGCGCGAACTGCACGCCGCCGGCACCACGGTCATTCTGACCACCCATTACCTGGAGGAGGCCGAGGCGATGTGCGACCGCATCGCAATCCTGAATCATGGGCAAGTCGTGGCTTGCGAGCCGACCCCGGACCTGCTCGCCCGGATCGACAAGAAAACCCTGGTTCTGCGCTTGGCCTCGCCGCTCGATGCCCCGCCGGACCTCGGGGCCGGCGTCAATGCCCGCCTGCGCGCGCCCGATCTGCTGGCGCTGACATTCTCGCGAGGGGCCGATTCCGCGCCCGCGCTTGTCGCCAATGCGCAGAAAGCGGGGCTTCAGATCACCGACATAACCACCGAGGAGCCGAAGCTGGAGGAGGTCTTCCTGTCGTTGACGCAATAGGCGACGGGGTCCAGTCTTGCGGGCGGGAGGACGATCCATGCCGCTCATCACCGAGCACCTGACCGACGAGATGATCGCCTGGCGGCAGGATTTCCACCGCCATCCGGAGCTCGGCTTCGACGAACATCGCACATCGGCGCGAGTCGCGGATCTCTTGGAGAGCTTCGGGCTGGAGGTTCACCGCGGCATCGGCGGCACTGGCGTGGTAGGTGTGCTCCAGCGCGGGAACGAGCCCCGCAGCATCGGCCTTCGCGCCGACATGGACGCGCTGCCAATCCGCGAGGCAAACGGGTTCGCCCACCGCTCCGAGACCGACGGCGTCATGCATGCCTGCGGTCATGACGGGCATACGACGATGCTGTTGGGGGCCGCGAAGCACTTGGCCGAGCGGGGAAATTTCAACGGCCGCGCAGTTTTCATCTTCCAGCCGGCTGAGGAGCACGGGAAAGGTGGCCCGGCGATGATCGCCGACGGTCTGTTCGAGAATTTTGCCGTGGACGCAGTCTACGGCATCCACAACATGCCGGGCATGGCCGAGGGCAGCTTTGCCCTGCGCACCGGCGCGATGATGGCGAGCGAGGCGCTTTTCGAAATTCGCATCCAGGGTCAGGGCGGCCACGCGGCGATGCCGCACCATGGGGCGGATGCGCTGGTGGTCGGGGCCGAGATCGTCACCGCGCTCCAGACCATTGTCTCGCGCAAGCTCAATCCGGGCATAAACGGCGTGGTGTCGGTCACCGAGTTCAAGACGGACGGACAGCGCAACGTGCTGCCCGGCCGGGCGGTGCTGAAGGGCGATGCCCGGGCGCTCAACCGTGACGTAAATGCGCGGATCGAGCAGAAGATGCGCCAGATCGTCGAGGGGGTCTGTCTGGCGCATGGGGTGACGGCCGAGGTTTCTTACGACACGGTCTTCGAGGTCACGGTCAACGCAGCAGAGCCAACTGCGCGGGCCGCGAAAGCCGCAATCGCGTTGGCTGGGGCCGAGCATGTAAACACCGATTGCGCGCCGATCCTGGGCTCGGAGGACTTCGCCCACATGGCGCTGGCCCGGCCGGGCTGTTTCCTCTTCCTCGGCAATGGAACCGAGGGCCCTCACGCTCGCCCGCTCCACTCCGCCGACTACGATTTCAATGACCGGAACCTCGCAACCGGCGCCGCCTTCTGGGTGCAACTCGTCGAGCAGGAACTTTCGGAGCAACTGGCATGAACTTCACCGGCCGGACGGAAGAGCTGCGGCGGCGCCTTGGCGAGGCCGGACTCGACGTTGCGGTCATAACCGATGACGACAGCGTTTATTACTTTTCCGGCTATTGCGACTATCTGCACATGGATTTCGGGCGCCCGACGATCCTGGTCGTGCCCCGCGACGGCGAGAGCATTCTGATCACGCCGGAGATGGAACGCGACATGGCGGCCGAGGCCGTGGTCGACCAAGTTACGCTTTGGAATGATGGGGCAGGCGAGGAGTGGCGCGCCGATCTTCCGGGTGTGCTCTCGGGCAATATCGGGATCGAGACCGATCTGATGCCGCCCCGGGTGCGGAACTATATCGACACGCTGGTGGCGCCCGAGCGCTTGGCCGATGTCACGCCCGTGATCGCGGCGATGCGCACGGTGAAGTCGCCTCAGGAGCTAGAGATCGCCCGGCACGCCGGCCAAGTCGCCATGGCGATGATGGAGGCGGGCCGCGGCGCGATCGGTAACGGAGTGGCGGAATACGAAGTGGCGATGGCGACCTCGGCCGCCGGCACCCGCGAGGCGGCGAGAATTCTGGCGGAGCACTACGAAAACGGCTCGATGTCGCCGATGACCCATTTCCTGCAGATCATGGCGTCCGGCGATCAGATCACCAAGACCCATCACCGCGCATCGACCCGGATCATGCGCCGTGGCGAGCCGGTCTTCCTCTGCTTCTGCGGTATGACGAATTTCCACCGCTTCAAGCTGGGCTTTGACCGGACTTTCTGGATCGGCGAGATCAGCGATCCGCGCCAGGCCGAGCTCTACGAGGTTGCGGTTGCCAGCCAGGCCGCGGCGCTGGCGGCGCTCCGCCCCGGTGTGACCGCGGAGTCCGTGCACACGGCTTACGCGGACGTGATCCAGCAGGCGGGCTTCGCCTATCCTTTCCGCTGCGGTCGTGCGACCGGCTTCAGCTTCCTCGAGACGCCGGAGCTGGTCTTCGGCGACAAGACGGTGCTTCAGCCCGGGATGGTATTCGCCGTCGACGGCTCGGTAAGCGAACCCGGCAATTTCCGCGCCCAGGTCGGCGACAGCGTCATCGTCACCGAGGACGGCTACGAGCCGATCACCCATCACACCAAGGTGCTAGAGGAGATGGTGCTATGAGCGAATTGGACCGCCAGTGGCATTACCGACCGGATGGGCCGGTCCGGGTCTCGCCCCTTTTTCAATGGCCGCCGAACCCGATGGCCTTTGCCCGCTGGGTGGCGGCACGGTGGTTCAACATCGCCGAGAACGCGATCTTGGTTCTGCTTGCCTTCGCCTGCTGGACCTGGTTCCAGCCGCCGCTCGACGAGGTCCGCACCTTCGCCTGGGGCTGGGTCGGGCAAATGTATCTGCGCAACCTGATCCTGATGACCGCGGTCGCGGGCGGCCTGCACCTCTATTTTTACCGGTACCGCCGCCAGGAGGACCGGCTCCACTTTGATGCCCGGCCGCTGAAAGAGCAAAGCCGGGCCTTCACGCTGGGCGGCCAGGTGCGCGACAACATGTTCTGGACGCTGACCAGTGGGGTCGGGTTCTGGACCGCCTACGAGGTGCTGATGCTCTGGGCCATGGCCAATGGCTACGCGCCGGTGATGACCTGGGCGGACAATCCCATTTGGTTCGTCCTTCTGATCTTTCTGACGCCCATGTGGATCTCGTTCCACTTCTACTGGATCCACCGCTGGCTCCACTGGCCGCCGCTCTATCGCCTTGCCCATGCGCTGCATCACCGGAACACCAATGTGGGCCCCTGGTCCGGCCTCTCGATGCACCCCGTCGAGCATCTGCTGTTCTTTTCCTCGGTTTTGCTGCACTGGATCGTCGCGGCGCACCCGATCCACATCCTGTTCCATATGCAGCACCAAGCCCTGACGGCGGCGACCTCGCATACTGGGTTCGAGGGGCTTTTGGTCAAGGACAAGAACCGTCTGGCGCTCGGCACCTTCCACCACCAGATGCACCACCGCTATTTCGAGTGCAATTACGGCAATCTGGAAGTGCCCTGGGACAAGTGGTTCGGGTCCTTCCACGACGGCACCGAAGAGGCGCATCAGCGGATGATGGAACGCCGCCGCAGGTTGGCGAATGGCTGACCTTCGGACGCTGTTGGCGGACGCGTCGGGCCGGGCCGCCGACTATCTGGAGGGGCTGGATGCGCGCCCGGTCGCGCCTGCGCCAGAGGCGGTCGAGAGACTTCGCACGGCGCTCGCCGGGCCGCTACCCGAGGCACCCAGCGATGCGGCCGAGGTTCTGGCCTTCCTCGACGCCCATGGCTCGCCCGCGACCATTGCCAATGCCGGCCCGCGTTATTTCGGCTTTGTCACCGGGGGCGCTCTGCCTGCCACCCTGGCGGCCAACGTTTTGGCCGGAGCATGGGACCAAAACAGCCTCTCCTGGGTCAACTCGCCCGCCACCGCCGCGCTGGAGGAAACGGCACTTGCTTGGCTCAAGGAAGCCCTCGATTTGCCGGGTGAGGCCGGCGGCGCACTCGTCACCGGCGCCACCATGGCCAATTTCACCTGCCTCGCGGCGGCGCGGAACCGGGTTTTGCGGGACGCAGGCTGGGACGCGGACCGCGACGGGCTCTTCGGCGCGCCGCCGATCACCGTCGCCGTGGGCGAGGAAGCCCATGCCTCGCTGATCAAGGTTCTGTCGATGCTGGGACTGGGGCGGGACCGGGTGGTCCGGGTGCCGGTCGACGGTCAGGGCCGAATGCGGGCGGATGATCTGCCGGCGCTCGATGGCCCGAGCGTCGTCTGCCTGCAGGCGGGCAACGTGAATTCCGGCGCCTTCGATCCTGCCGAGCCGCTGATCGATTGGGCGCACGGGGCGGGCGCCTGGGTCCATGTGGACGGGGCATTCGGGCTTTGGGCGCGGGCGGCGCCGGATCTAGCGGCGCTGGCCCAGGATTACGAGCGCGCCGATAGCTGGGCCACGGATGCCCATAAATGGCTGAATGTGCCCTATGATTGCGGGATCGCGCTGGTCCGCGACCCGGCGGCGCTGTCCCAGGCCATGTCGATCAGCGGCGCCTATCTGATCGGCAGCGAGCGCCGCGACGCCATGGACTTCACCCCGGACAGCTCGCGCCGGGCGCGCTCGGTCGAGGTCTGGGCTGCGCTTCAATCGCTGGGCAGGTCCGGGCTCGCCGAGATGGTCCAGCGCAACTGCCGCCAGGCGCGGCGCATGGCGGAAGGCTTGGCCCAGGGCGGGGCCGAAATTCTCAATGAGGTCTGCCTCAATCAGGTCGTCGCCGCCTTCGGCGACGCGGAGCACACGGCCCGCGTGATCGCCCGGGTCCAGGAGGACGGCACCTGCTGGTGCGGCGGCACCGAGTGGCAGGGCCGCAAGGCCATGCGGATCAGCGTTAGCTCGTGGGCGACCACGGACGCCGATATCGAACGCTCGATCGAGGCGATCCTGCGGGCGTTGGGGCGAAACGATCCGTAGGGTGCGCATGAATGCGCACCCCACGGAGACTGTCAAAACTTCCCGTATTTCAGATAGGCCTCTTGCGGGTCCATGCCGCCCTTGATCGCGGTGCGGATCGCGCTTTCGGTCGAGATCGCTTCCTCCGAGCGCTCGACGACCTCCTCCACGATCCCTTTCGGCACCCGGATCAGCCCGTCCCGGTCGCCGACCAAATAATCGCCCGGCTCGATATCCACCTCGCCGATGCGGATTGGCACTTGGGTTGCCGCCGGCAGCCACCAGCCGACGATGTCGCGCGGGGTAAAGCCGGAGTGCCAGGTCTGAAACCCCTGATCCAACAGGAAATTCGCGTCTCGAATCATCCCATCCACCACCGCGCCGCGCACCCCCTTGTCACCCAGGGTCTCGGCCGAAAGCTCGCCCATATGCGCGACCGTGCCGTCGTTGGGCTGATTGACCCAGACATGGCCCGCCGGGCATTGCGACAGAAGCCCAGTCCAGGCGAGCAGCGTCTCGTGCGGGTCCGCCGTAGGGTCGACCTTGCCGAGGATCGTAAAGGCGGGCCCCGCCATCGCGCGCTCGGGCATCAAAGGCCTGAGCCGCGGGGGCAGCGTGAAGTCGCGCTGCGCCATGGCCCGCATCACGTCGTGCACGACGCCGGTATAGCACTTGGCCAGGCGTTCGGTGATCGGGTCGGTCATCGCGCTTCCTCTATCCAACGGCCAGGCAGGCCGGGCCGATCGGCTCGAAGGTCTTGTAGGTCAGGATGAACTCCTGATGGCCTAGTTCCTCGGACTTTGTGCGTTGCCCGGCGGCGGTCGCGAGGGTCAGGTCGTAGATCTCGTCCCCCACCTCTGCCAAGGGCGCGCCGCCCAGGATCCGTCCCGCATTCACATCCATGTCGTCCGCCATCCGCGCATAGGTCTCGGGGTTTGCGCAGATCTTGATCACCGGCGCGATCGCCGAGCCCACCACCGAGCCGCGCCCGGTGACGAAATAGGTCATATGCGCCCCGCAGGCCATCAGCTCGGCGATCTCGGCATTGTCGTTGATGTTCGGGAAGCCGAACCGCACCTCGCCGTCCGGGACCACATCCAGCAGGTAGAGCCCGCCGTGGGGCGGCCGGTCGCCTGGCTTCAGCAACCCTGAAATCGCGGAGGCCCCGGACTTGGCGTAGGCCCCGAGCGACTTCTCCTCGATGGTGCTGAGCCCGCCCTCCGCATTCCCAGCGGCGAACGAACCATAACCCATGGTCGCGTAGTAGCGCGCCGCCTTCTCGACTGCGCCGATCAACTCTGCCCCAAGCTCGGGTGTCGCCGCGCGGCTCGCCATGATGTGCTCGCAGCCGATCAACTCGCCGGTCTCCTCGAAGATGCAGGTCGCCCCCCCGGCCACCAGCCGGTCGAAGGCCAGTCCCGCCGCCGGATTGCCGGTGATGCCCGAGGTGCCGTCCGAGCCGCCGCAGACCGTGCCGATGACCAGTTCGTCGATGCGCATCGGCACCCGTCCGGCGGATTCCAGGGTTGGCAGGACTTGGCGGATGAACTCCTGTCCCGCACCGATGGTCTTGCGCGTGCCTCCGGCGCCTTGGATCACCACGGTCTCGACCGGGCGCCCGGTCGCCGCAACGGTCTGCGCCAGCCGGTGCCGGTCGAAGCTCTCGCAGCCGAGCGAGACCAACAAGACCGCGCCCACATTCGGGTGCGTGCAAAGTGCCTCCATCATCCGCTGCGCGTAATCGTTCGGATAGCAGCCCGGGAAGCCGATCACGTGGATATCGCTGCCCCCTTCTCTGGCCCGGAATCCCAGCGCGATCTCGCGCGCCACGTGGTGGGCGCATTCCACCAGATAGGCGACCGCGACCACATTTCGGATTCCCTTGCGCCCATCGCTGCGCGGATAGCCGCTGATCATGGGTCCGCCTCCGGCAGGACGTAACTCGGCGTGTAGTTCGAGCGCATGTTCTGCACATGCACATGCTCGCCCGGCCCGATGGCCTGGGTCGCCACGCCAATGGGCGCGCCATATTTGACGATGGTCTCGCCCTCGGCGATGCCGCACGCGGCGATCTTGTGGCCCAAGGTCAACGGCTGCGTCAGCCGAACTTCCTCACCGTCCAGGCGAACGGTTTCGACCGCGGACAGACTGGTGGCGAGCACCAGCACATTGTCCTCGGGTCCCAGCCGGATTAGCCGCGGGTCGGTCTCGCGTTCCATAGGTGCCAAGCTAAATCAATCGGCTCCACCTGCCCAGCCGCTTGGCGGCGCTTGCATCGCGCCCTCTCTGCCGCCACATTGCCGCCGCCGGAAAAGGAGCGCCGCGATGAGCTACGCCTACGACGACCAGAACATCTTCGCCAAGATCCTGCGTGGCGAGATCCCCTGCAACAAGGTGCTGGAGACCGAGCACGCGCTGGCCTTCCACGACATCCAGCCACAGGCGCCGGTACATGTTCTGGTGATCCCCAAGGGGCCTTATGTGAACGCGGATCATTTCGGCGAGGCGGCGAGCGAGGTCGAGCAGGCGGGGTTCTGCCGTGCCTTGGCCAAGGTTGCCCGCGAAGTCGGGATTGCCGAGAGCGTGGGCGGCGGTGGCTACCGGGTGATCGCCAATTCCGGACCCGAGGGGCGCCAGGAGGTGGCCCATTACCACGTCCATATCGCCGGCGGCGAGAAGCTGGGGCGGATGCTGCCGAAGCGCGAGGGCTGATGGCGCTCGACGACAGCCGCGCGCTCGTTCTCTTCTCCGGCGGCCAGGACAGTGCCACCTGCCTTGCCTGGGCGCTCGAACGGTTCGAGACGGTCGAGACCATCGGCTTTACCTATGGCCAGCGTCATAGCGTCGAGATGGACCAGCGGCCGATCTTTCTGGATGCGTTGCGCGCGGGTTTCCCGGATTGGGCGCGGCGGCTCGGCCCCGACACCGTGCTGGACCTCGCCGCGCTCGGCCAAGTCTCCGAGACCGCGCTGACCCGCGAGACCGAGATCGCCATGACCGAGGCCGGCCTGCCGTCGACCTTCGTGCCGGGCCGGAACCTGATTTTCCTCACATATGCCGCCACGCTCGCCTATCGCCGGGGCATCAGGCACATCGTGACCGGCGTCTGTGAGACCGACTATTCGGGTTACCCGGATTGCCGGGACGACACGATCAAGGCCCTGCAAGTGGCGCTGAACCTCGGCATGGAGGCGCGCTTCGTGCTCGAGACCCCGCTTATGTGGATCGACAAGGCCGGTACCTGGGCATTGGCCGAACGCCTTGGCGGCGCGGCCCTGGTCGAGTTGATCCGCGACACGACCCATTCCTGCTATCTGGGCGTCCGCGACCGGGAGCATGACTGGGGCCATGGTTGCGGCACCTGTCCCGCCTGCGAGCTTCGCGCCAAGGGTTGGGAGCGCTATCGGGCGGGCGGCGCTTAGTCCGTTGCTGGTCGGCCCTTCCGCCCGGAGCGTCCGGGTCCGAATCGCTGGCGCGATTTTCCTGAGCGCCGCTGCCCGGGTCAGGGCGCCGGGCAGACATTCGTAGGATTAAGGGTGTCGTGGGGAATGAACTTGACAAAGCGGGGCCGCGTCACGAGCTGACTGCTCCACTGCATCTCGCCGATTCCGGTATTGACGAAGTGAGGCTTCCAGCGGGCGGCGACCTCGGTCACGATCACCGAATCCTGGAACTCCATATCCGGCAGGATCCCGATCGGGATCTCCTCGTCGGTCATCGCGCCCGGCCCGGTGATGTCGGTCGACTGGGCGGTGTAGGACCACAACACCTGGTGGAGGCCGCCGTTGCCGTCATCGACGAAGCAAACCGAGGTGATGCGCAGGACCCGCTGGTCGAGATCGGCGTCCATCATCTTGTCGGTCAGGCTGGCCAGATAGGCCATGTCGGTGTCGTCGACCGCCTCGTGCCGGCTCATGATGTCGTTGACGGTAAAGGCGATCCGCGAGACTTGGGTGTTCGAGTGGAACGCGTCCCAGTAGCCCAGACCACCGGTCACCGCGAAGATCAGCAGCGGCATGGCAATCATGAACTCGATCGCGATGCTGGCGGTTTCATCTTGGGAGAAGCTGCGGAGACGCTCGTTTAGGGTCTTCAACATGGTCATCTCCCTTACGCCGGTTCGTTCATGAAGGCGGTGTAGGTGACCATCTGCAGGCCGCCGGTATTGTCGCGCTGCAGGCCCAGCGTGACGCCGAGGCCCGGGAAGATCGGATCGACGACCATGCAGGCGCGCACGAACATGATGCGGTTGCGCCCGCCCGGATTGAAGGTGATGGTCGGCTCGATCTCCTCGGTGCGGTCGATGCAGTTGGCCTGGTTCTGGGGATAGGCGCTGTTGAGGTCCAGCTCGACCACTTCCAGGATCAGGTCGCGGTCGCAATTGACCAGGATGTTCGAGTTCTCGCAGACCGCGCGTTTGAGGGTCTCGTGGTCGACATTCGGATCGTTCCCGAGCCTTAGATCGCGCGTGGCGATATCTAAGCCACGCTCGAACATCACCATCCGGGTGGCGATGAAGCCAGTCTCGAAGACCGTCCCGAAGAACCACATGACGACCGGGAAGACGATGACGAACTGAGCCGAGGCGTTGCCGCCCTCGTCGCCGAGAAATTTGGTGACTAGATCACGCATGACTTGCATCCTCGTCCGGCTCAGTTGGTCAGTTTCAGGTTGACGATTTCGTTGGCGATGTTCTGGAACGCGGTGGTGATGTCGACGCCTTCGACCAGGTAGTGGGTCGTGAGCGAGGACGAGCAATCCTCCAGCGCCGCCTGGGCCACCGGTTGGCCGGCCAGCTCGAAGCCGATCGTGTAGACGGTGGCGTTGAGGCCCAGCTTGGCCTGGTCGCAGATCTGCTTCAGCAGCACGTCGCCCTCGCCGGTCGCCTCGCTGTTGATGATCGAGACCTTAGTGCCGGGCGGCGGGTTGTTCGTGTTCCACCAGTCCGGCGATTGATCGTCGTAGTCATCATCATTGATCTCGTTCAGCCGGGTGTTCTGTCGGTCGTAAATC